>ULXQ01009317.1_pt1 | contig 11876 bp, 7 predicted proteins | sample 1961481 | NCBI WGS metagenome assembly ULXQ01 (sample SAMEA4835843, study PRJEB28245) | human gut metagenome | biome: gut microbiome; material: fecal sample | place: Denmark | collected 2008 | reverse complement strand
GTCGTCGAAGTCCTTGGCGTCCTTCGGGTCGATGGTGCAGGTGAAAGTGTCGCGGAAGTCCTCGCGTTCGGCATAGTCTTCGGGTGTTATCTCAGCCGAAATCTTCTCGGCAGCCTCCTCTACGTTCTTCGGATACTTGTACGGCAGGCCGTATTGTGCAAGTATAGTGTTCATCTCAACGTCGTTGTTGCCAGCCTTGCCAAGCACGTCCACCACTTCGCCAATCATGTTGCGATGGTCCTGGTCGGGCCATTCCACGATGTGAACGACAGCGTTGTCGCCGTCCTTGCCGCCCTTCAGCTTGCGTCGCGGAATGATGATGCTGTTGGCAAGTACGTTGGATGGCGAGATGAGGGTGCACAGGTCGTGGTCGAACGACAATCGTCCGACGAACGTATCCTTCGCACGTTTGAGTATTTCGATAACCTGCGCCTCCTTGATATGGTTCTTGCGTCGTGCCATACATGCGAAACGCACGCGGTCGCCGGTAAGAGCCCACATCGAGTTGCGCTCAGCCACAAAGATAGGTTTGTCCGAACCGTCGGGCATTATGCTGTTCTTGCCGTTTGTCTTGCGCTGGAACACGCCCTCCTGCACCTGCCCTTTCATGTTGAGCTGGTAGGAGTTGTCGCTCACCTTGGTGATGAAGTCGTCCCAAGCCATCTCTTCCATGATGTCGATGGCGAGCATTTTGAGTGGATGGGTGTCAAGATGCAGAGCACGGAAAATCTCCTTGAACGACATTGTCTTGCCGGGATTGGAGGTGAAGAGTTCCTCAAGTTTCGGGGCAAGCTGTTTCTTTGTCATTCGCTTGCCGCCTTTTTTACCTTTTCCCATAGTATTTTTGTTTTTAGTTGACAATATTATTATGCAAATAAACAAAAAATAATTGAGAAAACGGCAGAATGCCCCGTTAAAAATATATGAAAAGAAAAAGCCCCACCCTCCAGCTGTATTGGCTGGGGGTGGGGATTTATGCGTATCTAATTACAGAATTCTTCCTCTGATAGAAAGCTTTATCACGGGATAAACCTTTACGTAGTCGAGTATCTTGGAGATGTCGTCGTCGGGGTCCTGACCTACTACTTTCTGCAGATCGCCAACGCCGTCGGCATATATAACGGGTTTGCCCTGGAACTGGGCGCCCATTTCGAAGCGTACAGCAACGCGCTTCTTAGGAATCATACGGCCGAAGCCCAGACCCAGATACGGGCGGAAGTTCTTCACCTTTACGCCACCGTTAACGTCACCGTTCTCGTCAACGGGAATGTTGTATTCGCCGATTTCGATGCCGGCATCCTTGCCTTGAGCTACAAGTGCGGCAAGTTCGTCGCTGTGACCGGTAATCTTTATAATCTTGTCGCCACCGAACGAGAAACCGGCTGTTACGAAGAACGAGCTTGAATTGGGGAAGGGATAGCAGTCGAACTTAAGGTTGAACGTAGTGCGGCCGATGCCTCCGGTGATGTCGATTTCCTCGTCCTGGTCCAACTCTTCGATAGTTGCGGTGGCAGTGGTGTTGATCTTGATGTCGGGCATGATGTTCACACCGAAGCTGGCGTGTACATAACGGCTCAGCGGAGTGGCTACGTCGATGCCGATACCCTCTGTACCTGCGCCTACACCCAGACCTACGCGGTTGGCAATTCCGAAAATACTCTTCTTCTGGTTCTCTTGTGCGTCGGCTTGCAGCGAGCCTGCCAATATGATGATTGCGATGATAAGCGACTTCAGGATCGTTTTGGTTCTCATTGCTTTTGTTCTTTGTGTTTAATTGATTAAAATGTTAATATATACCAACGATTGTTGAATTGTGCTGCAAAATTAGTACAAATTTCTTGTGTATACAAGAATTTAGGCATAAAATTGTTGTCAGACTGCCAACTACTATGGTTTTCATAATTATTAGGATTGAATAAAAATAGCGTTTGTTCCGCTCCGACGGGTGTGAAATGAGTGTTCGTAGCGGAATAAACGCTATCTTATTAATCAATCTGCTGATGCTTTATATCACCTGCTCAGGTATTCCAGCACAGTCTTGAGGCTGTCCTCGTTCTTCCATTTCACCTTCTTTTCCTTAATGAAACGGGTGAGTTCTGCCTTGCGCTCTTCGCCGGCATACTTCATCACTTCGCCCTTGTTGGCCTCGATGCATTGTCCGCCTATGGCGAAGTAGTAGACGGTGCTGACGGGTATTTCGCGTCCGTCGTGCTTCTCCTGCAGCATCATTCCATGTTCGGGACGGTTGAGTCCGCCCAGGTCGAGCGACGACAGCTGGTTGGAGGCAGACGAATTGAGTGACGAACCGTATGCTCCGCCCGAGCCTTGGGTGAGCTGGCTGAAGTCGGCAAGCTCCAGCTTGAGCAGCACATCGGCACCCTTCTGACTGACAACCTGCATCAGACGGTTGTCAACTACGATATAGGCATCCTGCCCTATCTCAACGCGCGCTATGCGATGGTTGTCGTTGGCATACACCTTACCGTCCTTGCCCACATAGTGAAGCACGTTGCCAGCGAGGTGGATGTTGAGCAGTCCCTCGCTCTTCTGGTTGTCGGCAGAGTAGACGGTGCCTTTGGTGAAGTCCTCATATACGTATGGCCACTTGGTGTTGGGCACATACTTGGCATGCGCTGCCACTACTGCGAGCAGCAGACAGAAAGCAATCGTAAGAAGTCGTTTCATAGTATTGCGTAGTTTTATTGTTTCACAATCTTAGCCGTGCGTTTCTTGCCGCTCTTCAGCGTGTACACCACGATGTATGTGCCGTGCTGCGCCTTGTCAACACGCTGGCCCTCTATATTATAATAGGTGGTGCTGACTATTGCGTCGCTGTCGCTGCCTATCGTGCTGATGGCAGTAGGGGCGGTTATGGTTATGGTGAATGTCTTGTCGAGCTTGTAGTTGTACTCGTCGGTGGCTGTTATCTTGATGTCTATCGAAGTCTTGTCGGTCGGAATGGCATCGGTGGTGACCAGCTGCCCGTCCGTAATGCCGAACGGCACCTTATTATATCTGTGTGTTATGGCATTGTATTTCGTGCCGGTCACCTTCAGCCCGTACTTGGGAGCCAGACCCGTATCGAACACTACGCTCACATCGCCCACCACTGTGCCTACGGCAGCGTCGCTTGCCACCGATGTTTCAGATATTGTTATGTCCTGCGGTCCCTGTGCCACCACGGTGCTTGTAGGTTTCTGTATGCCTATGATGAGGCTCTGGTAGGCAGGGGCGCTGTAGTCCATGTTCATTGTAGGGTCCTTGAGAGCCGTGAGTTCAAAGTAGCCGTTGTTGGCACCGCCCCATCCCCAGTTGACGTGATAGGCTCCGTTGTCGTAGCCGTCAAGATTGAAGCAGTGGCCGTAGCCGTTCTTGAGGTCCTGACCGCTAAGGCACACGGCACGTCCGGCTGCCAGTTCGCCATAAACGAGGTCGTCCCACTGGGCATCGGTATAACTCTTACGCTGCACATACTTTACGGTAGAAGCTGAATAGCCGAAGTTGCGGGGCAGGGCAGTAGCTATGTACGAGTCTTGCGTGCCCGAACCGTCTACTCCGTAATTCATCCTTACAGCCACACCGCAGTGCCACAGCAGTCGTGCCACGTCGTCGTTGCCGTTGGCACCGCTCAGTATTGCGTCCCAGTTGTAGGCAGGCTCCTTGTCGTAGTTGATGTATTGATAGCCGTAAGTCTTGCTGTCGTAGCCGAATTCGCCCGACGGACGCTTGGGCCACTGAGCCACACTCATAGCCTGAGCCATTCCTACAGCCACGCAACCTACTATGGCCTGGCCGTTGCCGTCCTTCGGACAGTACTTCTTGTACGATCCGCTTTGGTTCCAGTTTACCTTGATGAGCGGTGCTACGGCAGCCCTCGTGGCACGTGTTGCGGCACGAAGCGGACGCGTAGCCGACTCCTTGGCCCATCCCTCGGCAACGGATGTGAGCTGATGGGCGCGCTGCACTATGCGCTCGGCGAAGCATCCCATCATGGCACTTACGCTCTCGGGCTGGTCCTCTGTGTGATAAACGCCCGTGTCGGAATAGCCTATGAGCGGCTGCGAGGTGTCGTCGGCGGCTATGAGAGTCCATCCTTTGGCAAACTGCACTACGTAGTAGGCGGCAGTGCCGTTGTGGCTTACGGCAGTGACGCGGGCGTCGGCTGTGTCGAATCCCTCAAAGCGGCTGCCCATAATCTGCTGTGCCTTAGCCTTGGCAGCGTCGGGTGTGACGGGCTTGGCAAGCACGGCGGCAATGGCGGTGATGGCGAAGATTGATGTCAGTAAAATCCTTTTCATATTGTTGTTTTCTTGATTGTAACAGGTTTTTTTTGCTCGTTGTAGACCCGTCTGGATGCGGTGGCTTTCCAAATGTAGTCCTTTTGCTGTTCAAAAGGACTCGTTTTGCCCTGCAAAAGGACTCCTTTTAGATGCCAAAAGGACTCCTTTTACACATCAAAAGGACTCCTTTTGCAGGGCATAGGGATTTCGGTGAAAGCAAAATCCCCACCCCACATTACTAATGCAATGTAGAGTGGGGACTTCAGTATGGTTTACTTAAGGTTCATTTTCCTTAATTCTTACTTTCTGGCTGCACTGCGGCTCTTGGCTTTGGCAGCTGATGTAGTCTTGACAAACTTGGCATTTTGCAGTAAGTCAAAGGGACCGTCTATGCTTCCATCTTTAAAATATACATATAGTGCAAGGTCGGATGTGGTGATGCTGCCGTCCTTGTTGATCTTGCATTCAATAGATTTGGCTTGGCTTGCCGAGAAGGTAATGATGACTCCCGAATCTTTTCCGTCGTCATACGTGCCTACTCCATAAAGTGGCAGGATGTTGAATCGGTTGTTAGCATAGTCGGCTACAGCGCCAACCTTACTGCCGGCTGCGTACAGTCCGCTGATGACGAATTTAGTGCCGTCCTCGTTGTTAGTCGTGGCTTTGGTTATAGTCACATGGTTGGTCACTTCCTTTTTTTCGGCGGCAGAGTAGTATGTCAGCGTGAAGTTGCCCGTGAGCATAGCAGCTGTGGCTGTGAATCCGTCGTACTTCCATGCTACGTCGGTAGAAGCGAAAGCCTCATTGCCGTTGCCGTTGATGTCCATGATGACGCCTTCCTTTATCTTCAGTGTCACCTTGTCGCCTTCGGCAGCAGCCTCGGGCATCTTGAATGTGACGGTCTTGCCGCTTACGCTCCAGTCGCTCGGGTCGAGATTGATGGTTGTAGAGCGCTTGGCGTTAGAGTAAGTGAGCGAGAGGTCGCCTGGCTTTACGCAGTCGTCCGACTCCTCAATGTCGTTGCGGAATACGTCGAAAGCGAATGTTATAACGCCTTTGAACTTGTCGTACTCGCCGATTGTGCTGCCTGAGGCAGGTGTGAACTGCTTGGCTTCGATGGCAAACGGCTTGAGCGGCTGGCGGTTGTATACGCCTACGAATCCCTCGTCGCCGATAACGGTGTTCTCAGCCGGACACTTGTTGCCGAAACTGTCCTTGAATGCACCCTCAGTCCAAGAATAGAGCACGTATGCTCCGGCAGGAACGTCGTCGACAGTGAATGTCACGTTGGCGCCATTGATTGTTGCGTGAACCTTGTCAGCAGGCACGTTGATGAATTCGCCGTCGCCCCACTCCTGATAGTACTTAGCCGAAACGGTGCCTTCGCCCTTGAATACAGGCTCAGAGAATGTAACGGTTGTCTCAGCCGACGGGTCGCCTGCTTCGTACGGTTCGAGTGTAGGAGCATTGCCGTCGGTGGTCTTCACCACGAGCGACTGTACCTTACCGGTAATGCCATTGGCATTGGCAGCTACGGCGTAGATAACATACGATTTGTTGGGCGAGCAGATGCCCTCGCCCTTTGAGTTGAGCATGTTGACGGTAGTAGATGCTGCCTTCGAGTAGTTAACGATGGCTTCGCTTATGCCACCCATCGTTTTCTTGAGCACATCGTCCTCGCTTACGTCCTCGGCTTCGTCGCCCTCAACAACGGTGTAGGCATAATAGTTGGTGCCTTCAGCCGGATTGACGGTGAATGTGAACGAGTTGTCCTTGGTCTCCGTCAGATTTATGGCTACGGCAGGGCCTTCGCCATAGTGCTCTGAGTGCTCGTCGTCGAAGGTAGTACAGCCCGTGAGGGCTGCAATACCTGCAAAGGCGACTGCAAGACTATATAATAACTTTTTCATAATTATATGTTTCTATGTTATTGCTTAATTTGCTTTGCGCAGTTCTGCATTGTTAATGATTTCTGCCCATCCTTGTCCATCATTGCCTGCTGCGTCTGATGTGACAAATACGCCGAATACGTATGGAATCTTGATGACGGCATTGCCGTTTGCATCAGTAGTGATAGGACAGACCATGAAGTCTTCAACTGGGTCTACCAGCTTGTCACCATCCACACCGCCGAAAGCCTCAAGCCAATAGTATGCCGAACTTGTTATGGCTGTGTTCTGCTCTACTGGTATGCGGAGTTCGGTTTTGTCTTCGTTTACGGTTCCGTAGATAGGATATTTAGGTAAAGACCAATTGAGTACCATATTGGTAATCCATACCTTGTTGACATCCGAATCATCCTTCTTTATTTCAATGTTCCATTTTGTAGGACCGTTGAATAATGAAGTTCCGCTTGCGCTGAACGTTCCGAGCATGAAAGCCAACGGGTGGTCGAGATCGACGATTGTCACATCGAACGAACTTTCGGCTCCAAGGTTTACGCCCTGCGCATTCTTGAGCTTGATGTTCAGACGGAGGTCGCCGGTGAATGTGCCTGCAAGGTCAACGATGTTGAGCTTGATGTTCTGCACGTTGGATTCCTTGGTGAAGGTGAGCGTGCGCGTAGCGTTGGCAACGGTGTAGTTGGTGCCCTCTACGGCAGGTGCTGTCTTGTCGGCAGTAATCTCGAAGTCGACAGAGCCTTCCTTTCCCTTGAGCGACGAAAGCTGTACGGGTATTTCGAGTGTTGCCTTGTTTTCGTCGATCGAAGCCTTTGTGTCGGTGAACGATACGAAAGCATCCTTGTCATTGAACTCGGGCTGGTCGTTGTTGCACGAGGCGAGTGCCACGGCAGCAAGAGCTGCGAGTACTATGGTTGTATTCTTGAATATTTTCATAGCTTTTCTCTCTCTTTAGATTAATAACCAGGGTTCTGAGCCACGTTAGGATTGGCGGTGCACTCGCGGTTAGGTATAGGCAGTGCCCACATGTAGCTTGGGAATGCCACATCCTTGTTCTTCGAGTCGTCGAAATCCTTACGTGTCATCGACTTGTTGCAGCGTGCGTAGTCGGCAGCTATGTGTCCCTCGAAAGCCAGCTCGCGACGGCGCTCGTCAAATACGCCCTGCTTTGTAGCAGCTGCTGTCTGCGATGCGCCACGTACTGTAGCTATCTTGCGGAGGTCGCTCTCGGCTGTCACGCCCTGAATAGAGGCTCCGTTGATGATGGCCTCGGCACGGTTGAGGTACATCTCCGAAAGGCGCAGGATGGGAACGTTGGTGTATTTCGGGTCAGAGTCCTTCGGCTTGCCCGAATACTTTGTCGGGAAGTAGTCGTTGCCGTGCTGCTTGTACATCGATTTGCGTATGTCGCCCTCAGAGTAGAGGTCGTAAAGGTCCTTAGTGGCGCAAACGTCGCCGTGCGAACCTTGGTCATCGGTAGTGGTGATGTATGGAAGGTGAGCCCAACCAGAGTTGTCCCAATACTCGTTCTTGTCCGAACCGTACACCTCGAAGATTATCTCGCCGCCCTCAGGAGCCGTAGCTGCCGAGAACATAGCTGCATAAGCGTCAGCCGGAGCAAGTTCATACTTCTTGTTGTTGATAACCTTTGTGGCGTAGTCGGCAGCTTCCTGCCACTTGTTCATATAAAGGTATACGCGCGAGAGCAGTGCCTGGATGGCAGGCTTTGTAGGAGTTGCAGCCTTGTCGGTTACGCCTGCACGTACGTAGTCGTCAGCCATTATGCTCTCAGCCTGCAGCAAGTCGGCAACAATCTGATTGTATACGTTCTCCTTGGAGTCGCGTGCGGGCTTGCCGTTCTCGGTTACGAGCACCAGTGGCACACCCATCTTGTCGTCCTCGGTGGCATTGTAGTTGTAGGGCTGGCAGTAGGTTATCACAAGGTCGAAGTAGCACAGGGCGCGAATGAAGAGCGCCTCGGCCTTGACATTGTTCACCTGCTGCTGTGTAGCGTCCTTGCCTACCTTGTCGTCGAGATTGTTAATCACGTTGTTGGCACGTGCAATTGTGTAGTAGGCGTAGCTCCATAGGGGCGAAGTGCTGCGGTCGCTGTATATCCATTGTGTGTCTGAGCGGTAGCGTCCCGAGCCCGGCACCGATGTCGGGTTCTTGGCATTGCCGCAGCGCAGTTCAGACATAAGCGTGAATTCGCCGTCGTACCATGCATCGCTCTGGAACATTCCATACATAGCGGCGGCAGCCTTGTTCACGCCGTCGAATGTTGCGAACGTCAGCTCGTTGCTCTGTTCCTGCTTTGGCTCCTCGGTCAGGAAGTCGCTGCACGACGTGAATAATCCAGCCGAGAGGATAGCCATTCCGATAAATATCTTTTTCATAAATTCAGTTCCTTTTGTTTCGTTACTTGATTATTTTCTGTCTGTAACATTACAGGGTGATGTCAAGACCTACCATGAAGGTCTTTGTGACAGGATAGATACCTTTGCCGAGTCCGTCAACGCCACGCTCCGGATCCCAGAAGTTCACATTGTGGAATGTGTAGAGGTTGAGGGCACTGGTGTAGACGCGTGCTCCCTGCAGACCAATCTTGCTGAGCAGCGAGCGGTCGAAGCTGTACGAGAGTGTCACGTCCTTGATGCGGAAGTAGTCGCCCTTCTCAAGGTAACGTGTCGAGTTTGTCAAACTTGAGCTGGTAGAGTTGTTGTATATAGGCTTCGGGTTGCATCCTGTGTCGCCCGGCTTCTTCCAGTAGTTGAGTGCTGTGACTGACTGGTTCATGTTGACACGTGAGCCGTCGCTGTTGACGAAGTTGTTGTCGGCGATAAGAACCTTGTTGCCACCCTTGAATTCTGTGACTACGCTCAGCGTGAGGTTGCGCCATGACACAGTGGTGTTGATACCGCCGGCGTATGTAGGCTCCGGACTGCCGCACTTCACGTAGCGTGCGTTGCTTACGTTGTTTGAGAGTGAGCCGTCCTCGGTGCGCCACAAAGCCTCGCCGTTAACCGGGTTGACTCCGTAATAGTCGCGCAGATAGAATGTATAGAGCTTCTCGCCTACGAAGTGGCGGATAAATCCGTCGCCGTATGTGAGGTAGTCCTCACCTGCAAGCTCAAGCACTTTCGACTGGTTGTGCGAGATGTTGAATCCCATGTCCCACTTCCAGTCCTTCGAGTCGATGATGCTGGCGTTGAGCTGGAATTCTACACCAGTGTTGCGCAGCGAACCGATGTTGGTAGTCATCGAGTTGAAGCCCGATGTTGACGACTGCGACTTGGCAAGAAGCATGTCGGAAGTCTTACGTGTATAGAAGTCGATGCTACCCGAGAGGCGCTTCAGTACGTGGAAGTCGAGACCTACGTTGAATGACTTGTTCTTCTCCCATGAAAGGTCGGGGTTGGCTGGTTTGTCAGGACGAAGTCCAGTGATGCCGTTGTACACCGACTGTGTGTAGGTGCCGTATGAGAGGTAATTTGAGATATTGTCGTTACCGTTGATACCGTAGCTGGCGCGCAGCTTGAGCACCTGCAACCAATCCTTGGCAGACTCCATGAACTTCTCGTTGTGGATGTTCCATGATGTTCCTACCGACCAGAATGTACCCCAGCGGCTGTTCTTGCCGAATATTGAGCTGCCGTCCGAACGAAGTGATGCCTGGATGAAGTAGCGGTTGTCGAAGTTGTAGTCGGCAATGCCAAACCATGACATCATAGTCACAGTGCCGATACCATAGGCAATGTCGTTGGTAGAGTTGCCGCTAACGTGGTAAGGTATCTGCGGGTCGAGTCCCTGCGATCTTTCGTAGTTCTCCTCAGAGTCGCTGTAGTTGGCCTCCTGACCCAGCAATACGCGCAGATAGTGCTTGCCCAGCTGGTCCTGATAGGTGGCTGTGTTAGATGTAGTGAACGAACGATAAATCATCTGGTCGGTCTGCAGCGTACCCGTACCTTTCTGGTCGGTGTGAGCAAGGGGGCTCCAGTAGCGGCGGCCGTTGATGAACGACAGTTCGGCACCGTCAGTAGTCTTGAATGTAAGTTGCTTGATAGGCTTCCACTCAAGATATACGCTACCGTTGAAAGCATAGCGCTTGCTCCACTGGTCGTCGTACATGGCAGTGGCAAGCGGGTTGGTGTTGCTGTTGGTCGGAAGATTTACGTTGGGTGTTCCGTCCTCGTTGAAGGGCTTTTGCCACGGTTCTAAAGTCATACCCGTAAAGATTGGGTTTGAATAATAGAAATTCTGTGTAGGTACGTCCTCGCTGTACGAATAGCCGGCATTGATGCGCGCACCGGTCTTGAGGAATCGGTTGATCTCGTGGTCGGCATTGACACGGAAGTTGATACGGCTGAATTCGAAGCCCGGGAATACACCTTCGGTCTTCTGATAGTTCAATGAGTTGTAGTACTTGGTGCGAGCCGAGCCACCCGAGAGTGTCAGTTCGTAGTCCTGCATCTTGCCGTTGCGTGTCACGGCGTCCATCCAGTTGTAGAGCGGGCCCTGCAGAATAGACATCGGGCGATAAGCGTTTGCCGGGTTGGCGGGATTGTCCGGATCCATACCTGCATTGCGAATGGCTGTGCGCTCATATTCAAGAAGCTGCTGGGCGTTCATCACTCCGTAGTTGTTGTCGTTGGCAAGTTGTGAGATACCGAACTTGGCACGTGCCGTAAGGTGGCTCTTGCCCTCCTTGCCGCTCTTGGTTGTAATAAGAATAACACCGTTGGCAGCACGCGAACCGTAAACCGAAGCGGCAGCGGCATCCTTCAATACTGTGATGCTTTCGATGTCGTCAGGGTTGATAGCCGACAGGGCGTTGCTACTGTTGGTGAATGCACCGTCGTCGCCTGATGTTATAGGCAGTCCGTCGACAACGTACAATGGTTCGTTGCCGGCTGAGATAGAGCTGATACCACGAATGCGAATCTGTGAGTTAGAGCCCGGCTGACCGGTTGTCTGTGTGATGCTCACACCAGCCATCTTGCCGGCAAGCATCTTGTCGAATGATGTAGCGGGAACGTCGGCCAGCTCCTTTGAGCTTACCGATGTAATAGAACCGGTCTTGGCTTCACGGCGTGTAGTACCATAACCTACTACGATTACGTCGTCAAGTGCATGGCTGTCGGCATTAAGCTCAATGCTCATATTGCTTGAAGCCTTGACAGTCTTAGGAACCATACCGATGTAGGTCACTTCAAGACGCGAACCTGCAGGAACGCTGATCGAGAAGTTGCCGTCGACGTCGGTTATGGCGCTCGCTGTCTTCGAGCCCACTACCTTAATTGTGGCACCAACAACGGGGTGCCCGTCTTCGGCTGAGGTGACCTTACCGGAAATGCGAGATTGAGCCAGTGCCATTCCTATGCTCAGGAAAAGGCAGGCTACAAAAGTCATGAATCTTTTTTCCATAAAAATCTCTCTCTTTTGGTGAATAATATAATATAATTGTTTCCTTCTTTTTACTGTGTTTGTGTCGCCTTCACCTTCTTACTGTGTCTGTAAATGGTGTCAGCTTCTCCGCCTACGGGCGGGAGGTTCTTTAGAGATGTATGTTGCAACGCTTGATGTGTTGTTGTTGCATATATATAATAGGTATAGACAATATGTAATTGTCGGCCTATCGTTGTCGAAGTAATTGCTTAATTAGGGATGCTCGTAAATCAGTCAAAAACAACCTAAC
>ULXQ01010553.1_pt1 | contig 11898 bp, 10 predicted proteins | sample 1961481 | NCBI WGS metagenome assembly ULXQ01 (sample SAMEA4835843, study PRJEB28245) | human gut metagenome | biome: gut microbiome; material: fecal sample | place: Denmark | collected 2008 | reverse complement strand
GAGTACACCGGCCAGCCGCTGGAAACAATCCAGCGCGACACCGAGCGCGACAACTATATGACCGCGCAGCAGGCAAAGGAGTACGGCCTGATCGACGATATCCTCTATAAACACTGATTCGGGGGAACAACATGGCAAATCAAACGTCCGGTAAGGACGGAAAAGGACGCGAGCTTATCTGCAGCTTTTGCGGACGCTCCCAAAACGAGGTAGAGCAGCTGGTCATCGGTCCCGGCGTCAATATCTGCAAGGACTGCATTGAAATGTGCTGCAATGTGCTGGAACGCGATGGTGAGCGTCCGGCCCCGCCGCGCGCCGGTATGTCGCCCCGTGACCGCCGCCGTCAGGCCCAGAAGCCCGGCGCAGATTACAGTGCCGATCCGCTCGAGAGCATCCATATCCTGACCCCTGCCGAAATCAAGGCAGGTCTGGATCAGTATGTCATCGGGCAGGATGCCGCCAAGAAGGTGCTGGCTGTCTCGGTTTACAACCACTATAAGCGCATCCTGTCCGGCCAAAACAGCGATGTGGAGCTGCAAAAGTCCAATGTGCTGATGCTGGGCCCCTCCGGCACCGGCAAGACGCTGCTGGCCCAGACGCTGGCCAAGATGCTGAATGTGCCGTTCGCCATTGCGGACGCCACCACGCTGACCGAGGCCGGCTATGTGGGCGAGGATGTCGAAAACATCCTGCTCAAGCTGATTCAGGCGGCGGATTTTGACATTCCGCGCGCTGAAATCGGCATCATCTATGTGGATGAGATCGACAAGATCACCCGCAAGAGCGAGAACCCCTCCATCACCCGCGATGTGGGCGGTGAGGGTGTGCAGCAGGCCCTGCTGAAGATCGTGGAGGGTACGGTCAGCAATGTGCCGCCCAACGGCGGCCGCAAGCACCCGCAGCAGGAGTTCATCCAGATCAACACCAAAAATATCCTCTTTATCTGCGGCGGTGCCTTTGACGGGCTGGAAAAGCTCATCCAGAAGCGCACCGACAATGCCTCGCTGGGCTTTGGCAGCCAGCTGCGTACCACGCTCGACAAGGACGAGACCCGCCAGAAGCTGCTGAAAAAGGTCGAGCCGGACGATCTGGTAAAATTCGGCCTGATCCCGGAGCTGATCGGCCGTCTGCCGGTCGTGACGGTGCTGGATCCGCTGGACGAGGAGGCGCTGGTTCGCGTGCTGCTTGAGCCGAAGAACAGCATTGTGCGCCAGTACAAGGAGCTGCTGCATCTGGACAATGCCGAGTTGGTCTTTACCGATGCGGCCCTGCACGCCATCGCCAGAAAGACGGTGGAGCGCAAGAGCGGCGCGCGCGGCCTGCGCAGCGTTGTCGAGGAACTGCTGATTCCGATCATGTACGACATCCCGTCCGATGCCACCATCACCAAAGTGACGATTGACGCCGACACGGTCGAGGGCGGCCAGCCTCATATCGAGCATGGCGCCATGCGCCCGCGTTATAAAAGTTTGACGGAACAGCAATAAAAAAGATCTGCACCGGAGCCAATGCGGCCCGGTGCATTTTTGTTCACAAAAATTTTATATAGAAAACACTTGATTTTTCGGTGCAAAGTGGCTATTATATATTTAGCACTCAGAGAGATTGAGTGCTAAATCAAAATTCATCAAAATTCAAAAGAGAAATCTTTTATAAGGAGGAACTTTCACTATGAAAATCAAACCTCTTGCAGACCGTGTTGTCATTAAAATGGTCGAGGAAGAAGAAACCACCAAGGGCGGCCTGATCCTGTCCGGCTCCGCCAAGGAAAAGCCGCAGGTTGCTGAGGTCGTCGCTGTCGGCCCCGGCGGCAATGTGGATGGCAAGGATGTCGAGATGATCGTCAAGGTCGGCGATAAGGTCCTGACCAGCAAGTATTCCGGCACCGAGGTCAAGGTCGATGGTGAGGAATGCACCATCGTCCGCCAGAGCGACATCCTCGCGGTTGTGGAATAATTTGATTTTTCAGTAATTCTTTCAGATAAAAGGAGAGATCTATTATGGCTAAACAGATCAAGCAGGGCGAGGACGCCCGCAAGGCGCTTTGCGCAGGTATCGACCAGCTGGCCAACACCGTTAAGGTTACCCTCGGCCCCAAGGGCCGCAATGTCGTGCTGAGCAAGAAGTTCGGCAGCCCGCTCATCACCAATGACGGTGTCACCATCGCCAAGGAGATCGAGCTGAAGGACGAGTTCGAGAACATGGGCGCACAGCTCGTTCGAGAAGTCGCCACCAAGACGAACGATGCCGCAGGCGACGGCACTACCACCGCCACCGTTCTGGCGCAGGCTTTCGTCAACGAGGGCATGAAGAATGTCACCGCCGGTGCGAACCCCATGGACATCAAGCGCGGCATGCAGAAGGCTGTCGCCGCTGCTGTCGATGCTGTCAAGCAGCACAGCCAGAAGGTCAACGGCAGCAAGGACATTGCCCGTGTCGGCACTGTCTCTGCAGGCGATGCCGAGATCGGCCAGCTGATTGCTGACGCGATGGAGAAGGTCACGGCCGATGGCGTTATCACCATCGAGGAGAACAAGACCACTGCCGAGACCTACACCGAGGTCGTTGAAGGCATGCAGTTTGACCGCGGCTATGTGACCCCCTACATGGTCACCGACACCGAGAAGATGGAGACCGTCTATGACGACTGCTCCGTCCTGATCACCGATAAGAAGATCAGCGTCTTCCAGGATGTGGTTCCCCTGCTCGAGCAGGTCATCCAGTCCGGCCGCAAGCTGCTGATCATCGCTGAGGATGTCGAGGGCGATGCACTGTCCAACCTCATCATCAACCGTTTGCGCGGCGGCCTGAATGTTGTTGCCGTTAAGGCCCCCGGCTTCGGCGATCGCCGCAAGGAGATGCTGCAGGATATTGCTACCCTGACCGGCGGCACCGTCATCAGCAGCGACCTCGGCTATGAGCTGAAGGATGCTACCATGCAGCTGCTGGGCAGCGCCCGTCAGGTCAAGGTCACCAAAGAGAACACCACCATTGTCGGCGGTGCCGGTGACAAGCAGGCCATTGCTGACCGCGTGGCTCAGATCCGCAGCCAGATCGCAACGGCAACCTCTGACTTTGACCGTGAGAAGCTGCAGGAGCGTCTGGCCAAGATGGCCGGCGGTGTTGCCGTCATCAAGGTCGGTGCTGCTACCGAGGTCGAGATGAAGGACAAGAAGCTCCGCATCGAGGATGCTCTGAACGCGACCAAGGCCGCTGTAGAGGAAGGCATCGTTGCCGGCGGCGGCACGGCCACCATCAATGCTATTCCGGCTGTCGATAAGCTGGTTGGCGAGCTGGAGGGCGACGAGCGCACCGGCGCCAAGATCGTCCGCAAGGCTCTGGAGGCTCCTCTGCGCCAGATCGCTGCCAATGCCGGTCTGGAGGGCAGCGTTGTTATCGACAACATCCTGAAGGCCAACAAGCCCAACTACGGCTTTGATGCCCAGAAGGAAGAGTATGTTGAGGATATGATCGAGGCCGGGATCGTTGACCCGACCAAGGTCACCCGTTCCGCTCTGGAGAACGCTGCCAGCGTTGCTGCGATGGTTCTGACCACCGAGAGTCTCGTTGCCGATCTGCCCGAGCCGCCGGCTCCGGCTGCCCCGGCCCCTGACATGGGCGGTATGTACTAATTCGGTACACCCAAAAGCAACTACAAGGTCGAAGTCTTGGCGACAAGGCTTCGGCCTTTTTGTATAAGGCGCTGCGGCCATAGACCTGCGGCGGGAAAGCGTGCTATAATAAAGGTACGGCCGCATGACTCCGACTGCTTATACAGTAGTTGCGCAACGGTGCGGCGGTAATAAGCAAAAACAGCGGGGGAGCCGCTATGAAGAAATATGCAAAATATATGGCGCTGGCCGTGACGCTGGCGCTGCTGGGACTGATTTTCTACTTTTCTGCCCAGCCGGGGGCGGTTTCCTACAAGGTCAGCGAGACTGTGATGAACACAGTTCAATCCGGTAAAGCAAAGGCCATCACGCCGCAATGGTTCAGCACCACAAACCTCAATGTCAATGTTCGCAAATGGGCACATGTTTATATCTACTGCGCGCTGGGGGTCAGCATGGCGGTGACGGTGCATCTGTGGACGGTCAGCCTTGCCCTGTGGCAGAGGGCGCTGCTGTCTGCGGCACTGTGTATGCTGTGTGCCGCCGGGGACGAGCTGCACCAGTTCTTTGTCCCGGGCCGTGCCATGCTGCTGAGCGATGTCGGCATAGATGCAATGGGCTTTCTGCCCTGCATCGCGGCGGTCTTTCTCTGCATCCGGGTGTATCGTGGCTGCCGGAAGTGAGCATACTCTCCTTGGGGTGATGCTATGTCTTTGCGCCGCTTTTACGGCCTGTGTGCAGTGCTTGTGCTGCTGGCGGGTATTGTGCTGTGCCGAACCTACTGGGTGGGGCAGCAGACGGCCTATGCGGCCAACGCGGGCGGGCAGACCGTCCAGACGGTGGCGCTGCCGCGCGCGCGGGGAGATTTTTATGACCGGAGTGGCCGCAGGCTGACCGGCACGGCGCAGCGCTATTATGCGCTCTGCATGCCCGGTGAGGCAGGCTACACCGCACTGTTTCCCTATGTCTCCTATGAGGCGCAGGGCCTTTTGTATGAGCGGCGCAATCTTTCGACTCCGTTTTTGGTACAGACCGACCGGGACCTGACAGGGCAGGGTATACCCACCTGCACGGTGCCGGAGCATTTCACCAGCACGACTGCCGCCCATCTGCTGGGGTATCTTGACGGGGAGGGCCGCGGCGTTGCCGGACTGGAACGTGCCTATGATGACCTGCTGGCGGCCTGCGGCGATAAGCGCAGCATCACCTGCATCATGACGGCGCAGGGGCGTCTGCTGGCAGACACAGCCCCTGCCGTCACGGTTGAGGAGACCGGTACGGGGCAGGGGGTGCAGCTGACACTGGATGCCGATCTGCAGCGCGCCTGCGAGGCGTTAGCGGCACAGGTCATGCCGCGCGGGTGCATTCTGGTCATAGACACAGCCACAGGTGAGGTGCTGGCCAGCGTAAGTATGCCAACCTTTGACCCGCGAAATATTGCGGCCAGCATCCGCGCAGATGACACCTCCCTGATCAACCGGCCGCTGCGCGCCTTCAGCGCGGGCTCGGTGTTCAAGGTCGTGCTGGCGGCTGCTGCCTATGAGAGCGGGCTGGACTGGTATACCCACGACTGTACCGGCGAGCTGGAGCTGGCCGGGCAGACCTACCGCTGCGCGCAGGGCCGTGCGCACGGCGAGGTAAATCTGCGCGGTGCGCTGGAGCAGAGCTGCAACACCTATTTTATTGAACTGGGGCAGCTGCTGGGGGCTGCGCGCATCTTGTCAACGGCGGAACAATTCGGCTTCGGCACAGCGGTACAGCTTGCCCCGAGCCTGCGGAGCGCGGCGGGTACACTGCCCGATGCGCAGACCCTTGCAAATGACGGACAGCTGGCAAGCTTCAGCTTCGGGCAGGGGGCGCTGACCGTGACGCCGCTGCAGATCACGGCCATGATGAACACCGTGGCCAATGGCGGGGTGTACCGCACACCGGCATTTGTGAAAGGCATTGCCGATTCGACCGGGGCAGTTGCAGCGCCGTTGGAACCGTCCGCGCCGCGCACGGTTTGTGATGAAAAAACGGCAAAGGTCCTGCGCAGTATGCTTGTGTCGGTGGTGACGGAAGGCATCGGTGCCGAGGCCAGACCCGCTGCAGGCATGGCGGGGGGCAAGACCGGCACGGCGCAGACCGGCCAATATGATGAAAACGGGGAGGAACTGCTGAACTACTGGTTCAGCGGCTTCTACCCGGCACAGGCACCCCGCTATACTGTAACGGTGCTGCAGGACGGCATATTGAAGCCCGAGCTGTCAAGCGCAGCAATTTTTGAGAAGATCACCGAGATACTGCATGTCTGGGATGCAGCCCTGTAAAAGACGGCAGAATAGGATTTTCGGCTTTCATTTTGCCGCAGGGTATTGCACTTTTGCCTTAAAAAAGATACAATAATAGCTATCTATAGACCGTAACGAATCCATGCTGAAAGGGACAGGCCAATGCAGCATATCTTTATCATAAATCCTACGGCGGGTAAGGTAGATGCCAGTGTGGCGCTGATCCCCCAGATCCATGCTGCCGCCAGCCGCGCCGGTGTGCGCCCCACCATTGAGGTGACCCGCCGCGCCGGGCAGGCGCGGGATCTTGCCGCAAAATATGCGTCCTCCGCGCAGGAGGTTTTCCTCTATGCCTGCGGCGGCGACGGTACGCTGAACGAGGTTTTGCAGGGGGCTGCCGGCTATGACAATGCGGCGGTGGGCTGCGTCCCCTGCGGCAGCGGCAACGACTATGTACGCAACTTCGGTACGCAGGCGCAGTTCCTTGATCTGGATGCCCAGCTGGCGGCGCGCCCCTTTACGGTGGATATGATCCGCACGCCGCAGGGCTGCGGCATTGACATCTACGCTGCGGGCATTGACGCCCAGGTGGCCAACGGCATCCCCAAGTGGAGACGGGTGCCGCTGTGCGGAGGCACCACGGCCTACACACTGTCGATCCTTGAGGCGGTGTGCAGCACCTTCCGCCATCGGCTGCGCATCACGGCAGATGACCGGCAGATGGAGGATGTCTACATGATGCTGGCGATCTGCAACGGCCAGCAGTACGGCGGCGGTTACTGTGCCGCGCCCCACGCCAGCATGACGGACGGTCTGCTGGATGTTGTCCTTCTCAAGCCTGTGCCGCGCCTGAAGCTGCCCGGGTTGTTGGGTGCTTACAAAAAAGGGGAGCATCTGTTGGAGGATGATGATGTGGCGGAGAAATTCAAGCCTTACATGACCTTTTTCCGCACAAGCCAAATTGATATAGAGGTGCTGGACGGCAACCCGCTCATCACAACACTGGATGGCGAATGCTCGCCCCAGATGCAGATGCATGCGGAAGCAGTGCGCAGTGCGGCGCACATTCTGCTGCCGCCTGAGTTGGCCGCCAATGCAAACGAGACGCCTGTTCTGCAGGCTATGGGAGAGTAAGCAATGTCTGAAAAAGTCAAAATCAAGATCGCCCGCAATGTGGTGCATCTTCCGGCCATCGCCCTGCGCGGGCTGGTGGTGTTCCCCAACAATGTGGTCCATTTTGAGGTGGGCCGCACCAAGTCCATCGCAGCAATCGAGGCTGCCATGCACAATAACAGCAGCGTATTCCTTGTGGCCCAGCGCGAGATGGATGTCGAGGAGCCTGCACTGCGGGACCTGTACGGCTACGGTGTGATTGCGGAGATCAAGCAGGTGCTGCGCGTCTCCGAGGATATCGTAAAGGTGCTGGTCGAGGGTAAGACCCGCGCGCGCCTGCTGGAGCTGGACGGCGAGGATAAATATCTGCAGGCCACGGTGCGCCCGGTGCCGGTACGCGGCATTGCCGCCGACAAGCGCACGCAGGTCGAGGCACTGGTCCGCAGCCTGAAGGACTGCTTTGAGGAGTACCTCTCCTACAGTCCGCAGATTTCCAAAGATGTTGTCTATAACATTATCTCGTCGGATTCGCCGCTCTACCTCAGCGAGTATATGCCCGCCAATCTGCTGCTCAAGTATGAGGACAAGCAGGTCATTCTGAACGAGTCCACGCTGCTGGGCCGTCTGGAAAAGCTGCTGACCCTGCTGCGTCAGGAATGCCAGGTCCTTGAGATCGAGCGCGATCTGGACGACAAGGTCAATGCCCAGATGGACAAGGGTCAGCGGGAATACTACCTGCGTGAGCAGATGCACATTATCAGCGAGGAACTGGGCGATTCCGAGGATACCCGCGCCGAGGCCGATACATACCGTGAGAAGATCCGGGCGCTGGCGCTGGATGAGGAATCCACTGAGAAGCTGCTCAAGGAGTGTGACCGTCTGGCCCGTATGCAGGGCAGCAGCGCCGAGAGCGGTGTGATCCGCAGCTATCTGGACGCATGCCTTGCCCTGCCGTGGCATACCGCGACCGAGGATGACCTTGATCAGGCCCATGCCCGCAAGGTGCTGGATCGTGAGCATTACGGCCTGCAGAAGGTCAAGGAGCGTATTCTGGAGCTGCTGGCCGTGCGCAAGCTGAATCAGGATGTCAAGGGACAGATCATCTGCCTTGTCGGCCCTCCGGGTGTCGGCAAGACGAGTATCGCACATTCCATCGCCGAGTGCATGAACCGAAAGTTCGCCCGCATGAGTCTGGGCGGTGTCCATGATGAGGCTGAGATCCGCGGCCACCGCCGCACCTATATCGGCGCCATGCCCGGGCGCATCATCAGCGCCATTACAACCGCCAAGTCCACAAATCCGGTCATTCTGCTGGACGAGATCGACAAGCTGGCAGGCGATTACAAGGGCGACCCCTCCAGCGCACTGCTGGAGGTGCTGGACCCCGAGCAGAACCGCACCTTCAAGGACAACTATCTGGATATCCCGTTCGATCTGAGCGAGGTGCTGTTTATCACGACGGCCAACGATGCCTCGACCATCCCCGGCCCGCTCTATGACCGTATGGATGTGATCGAGCTGCCCAGCTATACCCGCACTGAGAAGTTCAACATTGCCAAACGCCACCTGCTGCCTAAGCAGCTGAAAAACAACGGCCTTGACGGCCGCGTGACCCTGACGGCCAGCGCACTGTACGCCATTATTGACGGCTACACCCGCGAGGCCGGTGTGCGCAATCTCGAGCGCACCATCACGGCAGTGCTGCGCAAATGCGCCCAGAAGGTCGCCGCCGGGGAGGAGGAAAAGATCAGCGTCTCCGCCGCCTCGGTCAAGGCGCTGCTCGGCCCCGAAAAGGTCAAGCCGACCTTTATCTCCCGCAGGGATGCCGTTGGCATCGCCAACGGTCTGGCATGGACCAGCGTCGGGGGTGAGATGCTGCCCGTGGAGGTGGCTGTCATCCCGAGCGGCACCGGCAAGATCGAAATCACCGGCAGTCTGGGCGATGTCATGAAGGAGAGCGCCCAGCTGGCCGTGACCTACGCCCGTGTCCATGCCGAGGAATACGGCATCGCGGCGGATAAATTCAAAAACACTGACCTGCACATCCACGCCCCGGAGGGCGCTGTCCCCAAGGACGGCCCCTCTGCCGGCGTTACGCTGACCACGGCATTGATCTCGGCGCTGTCCGGCATCCCCGTGAACCACGATCTGGCCATGACCGGTGAGATCACGCTGCACGGGAATGTGCTGCCCATCGGCGGCCTGAAGGAAAAGAGCATGGCTGCCTTCCGCGAGGGCATCTCCACCGTGCTGATCCCCAGGGACAACGAGAGCGACCTGTATGAGGTGGATGCCGAGGTGAAGGAGAAAGTTCATTTTATCCCGGTCGGCAGCCTGTCCGAGGTGCTCAAGCATGCGCTGGTGCGCCCCGGCCGCACCCCTGCCCGGGCTGCCCGCAGCGTGCCGCAGGCAACCTCCCTCATCGCCAATGAAAAGCCCGCAGACGCCCGCAAGGAGCCTGCTGCGGTGATGTAAAACGCGGCCCTGTATACATTATAATAAAGGAACACCCATGAACTATAATAACAGCGAGTTTCTCGCGTCCTACGGACTGTCCCGTCAGCTGCCGGTCAGCGACCGGCCGGAGATCGTTTTCTCCGGCCGCTCCAATGTGGGCAAGTCGAGCCTTATCAACAAGCTCTGCAACCGCAAAAAGCTGGCCCGCGTCAGTGCTACGCCGGGCAAAACGGCCACCATCAACTTTTACCGCGTAGATACCGCCTATCTTGTGGATCTGCCCGGCTACGGCTACGCAAAGGTCTCCAATGTGGAGCGTGAGCGGTGGGATGATCTGATCAACAGCTATTTTGAGGCGGACCGCTCAGTCTGCCTGCTGGTTCAGCTGCTGGACAGCCGCCATGACCCGAGTGCGGACGATCTGCAGATGCTGGAATACCTGCACTACCACCGCATTCCGTTTGTAGCTGCACTGACCAAGGGCGACAAGCTGAAAAAAAGCGAGATGGCCGCCTGCAAGGAAGAATTTGAGAAGATCTGCGCGCCCTACGGCTGCCGGGCTGTTGTGCTGACCAGCGCTGAGAACGGCTTGGGCTGTGACGAGCTGCGCGCCCTGCTGGAAGCCAGCATGGCCGGGGAGTGAGCCATGGCCTACAATGAGTTTGCCTATTTTTACGATGAGTTCAACGGCGAGGCCGACTACGATGCGCTCTACCGCTACATCACGGCAGAGCTGCAGGCTCACGGCATCCGGGACGGCATTCTGGCCGACCTTGGCTGCGGCACCGGGGATCTGACGCTGATGCTGACCCAGGCAGGCTATGATGTCATCGGTATCGACCGGTCGGAGGAGATGCTGAGCGTCCTGCGTGAAAAGGCGGATGAGCTGGGCTTGACCGGGCGTCTGCTGCTGCTTCGGCAGGATCTGCTCGAGCTGGACCTCTACGGCACCATCCGCGCGGCGGTATCCACCTTTGATACCTACAGCCATATCGGCCCGCTGGACAGCTTTGAAAAGGCCATACGCAAGGCGGCCTATTTTATGGAGAAGGGCGGCGTGTTCCTTTTTGATTTGAACACGCCCTATAAGCACCGGGAAATTCTGGCAGGGCAGACCTTTGATATTGAGGCCGAGGACGCCGACTGCCATTGGTCCAACCGCTATGCGGAGGACGCGCAGCGGGTGGATATCACCATCGACATTGACTACCATGAAACGGGCGAGCATTTCCGTGAGCAATTCAGCGAGTACAGCTACACGCTGGACACGGTCCGCGCCTTGCTGGAGAAGTACGGCTTTGTCGTGGCAAGGGTCGCTGACGGCGAGGATTTTGGCCCTGTGCGCGCCGACAGCCCGCGCTGGATCATTACGGCTGTCAAGCAATACACACAAGAGGATGAAAGCAATGGAACAGAATCATAACATGCTGCGCGGCATTTCTGAGAACGGCGGCATTGTATTTTACGGCGTGGACTCTACCGAGATCGTCCGCGATATGGAGCGCCTGCACAAGACGAGCGCTGTCACCACGGCGGCGTTGGGCCGCCTGCTGACGGCTGCTTCGATGATGGGCATCATGCTGAAAAGCACGCAGGACTCGGTGACGCTGCAGATCAAGGGCGGCGGCCCGGCGGGCCGTCTGCTGGCGGTTTCTGACGGTACAGGCAATGTCAAGGGCTATGTGGAGCATCCGGTCGTAGAGCTGCCCCCGCGGGCGGACGGCCATCTGGATGTAGGCACTGCTGTCGGCAAGGACGGCACCCTTGATGTTATCCGCGACCTCGGTATGCGCGAGCCTTATATCGGGCAGGTACCGCTGACCTCCGGTGAGATCGCCGAGGATGTAACCACCTACTTTGCCATCAGCGAGCAGATCCCCACGGTCTGCGCTCTGGGTGTGCTGGTGGATAAAGACCTGAGTGTCCGCTGCGCAGGCGGTTTTGTCGTGCAGCTGCTGCCCGGTGCCACCGAGGAGGAGATCGAGCATCTTGAAAAGAACATCAAGGCCATGCCCAGCGTGACGACGATGCTGGAGCAGGGCATGAGCGTGCGCGATATGCTGGAGCTGGCGCTGCAGGGCTTTCAGCCGGATATTCTGGACAGCTACCATGTGACCTATAAATGCGACTGCAGTCTCGAGCGCGTTAAAAAAATGATCCGCAGCCTTGGCAAGAAAGAGGTCGAAAAAATGCGCGATGAGGACCCCATCGCGGAGGTGAACTGCCAGTTCTGCAACAAAAAGTACAGGGTCGATCTGAATGATCTGCTGAAAAACTGGCCGGACATCGTTGAAAACAAGGGCGCCAAAAAAGTTTGAAAAAACTTGTAAAAAACGCTTGACTTTTCTGCTCATATAGTCTATAATAACACCTGTCGCCCGGAGAGAGCGACTGAGCAAAAACCTCTCCAACATGCGGCCGTAGCTCATCTGGTAGAGCGCCAC
>ULXQ01017145.1_pt1 | contig 11942 bp, 9 predicted proteins | sample 1961481 | NCBI WGS metagenome assembly ULXQ01 (sample SAMEA4835843, study PRJEB28245) | human gut metagenome | biome: gut microbiome; material: fecal sample | place: Denmark | collected 2008 | reverse complement strand
TCAGTCCTTGCGGGGAGCGGGCTTTCGTAATCTTGCCCTGCCTGCTCACCTCCTCCAGGCACTTCCACTACATTATGACCTGCTCGGTGCCACCGCTCCTTTTCACTATGACGTTAACCTCCCCTCCTTGACACCATGCTTTTGTCTACATTCTACGCAAACGGCAACTTTTATAACCAGTGTAAAAATAACGTGCCGCAATAGTCATACCTATTAATGGTAAAAAGCTGTCACAATTCATAAAAAACCTTAATATACGCCACCCTAAACATAACCAGCGTTAATGTAAGGTTTTTGTGTGGACTGGCTTCTTGATGTTTTTGCAACCTGGCTCTACGGCTTAAAAGTAATCGCGATAACGTTAGCGGTCATCATGTTCATCAGCGGGCTGGACGATTTTTTTATTGATGTCGTCTACTGGGTACGCCGCATTAAACGCAAGTTGAGTGTTTATCGCCGCTACCCGCGAATGAGTTACCGCGAACTGTATAAACCAGATGAAAAACCGTTAGCGATTATGGTTCCGGCGTGGAATGAAACGGGCGTCATCGGCAATATGGCCGAGCTGGCGGCGACCACGCTCGACTACGAAAACTATCATATCTTTGTTGGCACCTACCCCAACGACCCCGATACTCAACGTGATGTTGACGAAGTGTGCGCTCGCTTTCCGAACGTGCATAAGGTAGTCTGCGCGCGTCCTGGTCCCACCAGCAAAGCCGACTGTCTGAACAACGTGCTGGACGCCATCACCCAGTTTGAACGTAGCGCCAATTTCGCTTTTGCTGGTTTTATTCTGCATGACGCCGAAGATGTGATTTCACCGATGGAATTGCGTCTGTTCAACTATCTGGTCGAGCGTAAAGATCTGATTCAGATCCCGGTGTATCCGTTCGAACGCGAATGGACGCACTTCACCAGCATGACTTACATTGATGAGTTTTCAGAGCTGCATGGCAAAGATGTTCCGGTGCGTGAAGCCCTCGCCGGACAAGTGCCCAGCGCAGGCGTCGGCACCTGTTTCAGCCGCCGCGCCGTGACCGCTCTGTTAGCTGACGGTGACGGTATTGCTTTCGACGTGCAGAGTCTGACTGAAGATTACGACATTGGTTTCCGCCTGAAAGAGAAAGGTATGACGGAAATTTTTGTCCGTTTTCCGGTGGTGGACGAAGCCAAAGAACGCGAGCAGCGTAAATTTTTACAGCACGCACGGACGTCAAACATGATCTGCGTGCGCGAATATTTCCCCGATACCTTTTCGACTGCAGTTCGACAAAAATCTCGCTGGATCATCGGCATTGTTTTCCAGGGCTTTAAAACCCACAAATGGACCTCCAGCCTGACGCTGAACTACTTTCTCTGGCGCGACCGCAAAGGGGCAATCAGTAACTTTGTCAGCTTCCTCGCGATGCTGGTGATGCTCCAGCTTTTGCTGTTGCTGGCGTATGAAAGTTTGTGGCCCAATGCCTGGCATTTCCTTTCTATTTTTAGCGGCAGCGCATGGTTAATGACCCTGCTGTGGCTAAACTTTGGCTTGATGGTTAACCGCATCGTGCAGCGGGTGATTTTCGTCACTGGCTACTACGGTCTGACGCAGGGGATGCTATCTGTCCTGCGTCTTTTCTGGGGCAACCTGATTAACTTCATGGCCAACTGGCGCGCGCTAAAACAGGTACTTCAACACGGCGATCCACGTCGCGTCGCGTGGGATAAAACAACGCATGACTTCCCCAGCGTGACTGGCGATACCCGCTCGTTGCGCCCGTTAGGCCAAATTCTGCTGGAAAATCAGGTCATCACTGAAGAACAACTCGATACAGCACTGCGTAATCGCGTCGAAGGTCTACGCCTGGGCGGTTCAATGCTGATGCAGGGGCTGATTAGCGCCGAGCAGCTGGCACAGGCGCTGGCAGAGCAAAACGGCGTGGCGTGGGAATCCATCGATGCCTGGCAGATCCCGTCCTCGCTGATTGCCGAAATGCCAGCCTCCGTAGCGCTGCATTATGCAGTACTGCCGCTGCGTCTGGAAAATGATGAGTTAATTGTCGGCAGTGAAGATGGTATTGACCCGGTTTCGCTGGCGGCCCTGACGCGTAAAGTCGGACGCAAAGTGCGTTACGTCATTGTTCTGCGGGGACAAATTGTCACGGGGTTACGTCACTGGTATGCACGCCGACGCGGTCACGATCCGCGGGCAATGTTGTACAATGCGGTTCAGCATCAGTGGCTCACGGAACAGCAGACCGGTGAAATCTGGCGGCAATATGTGCCGCATCAGTTCCTGTTCGCCGAAATACTGACCACGCTCGGTCACATTAATCGTTCAGCAATTAACGTGTTGTTATTGCGCCATGAACGCAGTTCTCTGCCGCTCGGCAAGTTTTTGGTCACCGAAGGCGTTATCAGCCAGGAAACGTTGGATCGCGTCCTGACAATTCAACGCGAATTACAAGTTTCGATGCAATCACTATTACTCAAAGCAGGTTTAAACACAGAACAGGTTGCGCAACTGGAGTCCGAAAATGAAGGAGAATAACCTTAATCGCGTCATCGGATGGTCTGGTTTACTGCTGACGTCTTTATTGAGTACCAGCGCACTCGCAGACAATATCGGCACCAGCGCAGAAGAGCTGGGGCTGAGCGATTATCGCCATTTTGTTATTTATCCCCGTCTCGATAAGGCGCTGAAGGCACAGAAAAATAACGACGAAGCAACCGCCATCCGCGAATTTGAATATATACACCAGCAGGTGCCGGATAATATTCCGCTGACTTTATACCTTGCGGAAGCCTATCGCCATTTTGGTCATGATGACCGGGCGCGGCTGTTGCTTGAGGAGCAACTGAAACGTCACCCAGGAGATGCCCGACTTGAGCGCAGTCTGGCGGCTATTCCGGTTGAAGTGAAAAGCGTTACGACTGTTGAAGAACTGCTTGCCCAGCAAAAAGCGTGCGACGCTGCGCCGACCCTGCGTTGTCGCAGTGAAGTCGGGCAGAATGCCCTGCGGCTGGCACAATTACCTGTCGCCAGAGCGCAACTGAACGATGCGACGTTTGCTGCATCGCCAGAAGGAAAAACGCTGCGAACCGATCTGCTGCAACGGGCAATCTACCTGAAACAATGGTCCCAGGCAGATACGCTATACAATGAAGCACGCCAGCAGAACACATTAAGCGCGGCAGAACGCCGTCAGTGGTTTGACGTGCTTCTTGCCGGGCAGCTGGACGATCGGATCCTGGCACTGCAATCACAGGGGATCTTCACCGATCCTCAGTCATATATTACTTACGCGACCGCGCTGGCTTATCGTGGCGAAAAAGCACGCCTCCAGCATTATCTCAATGAAAATAAGCCGCTGTTTACCACGGACGCACAAGAGAAAAGTTGGCTCTATCTGTTATCTAAATACAGCGCCAACCCCGTTCAGGCATTGGCGAATTATACGGTGCAGTTTGCCGATAACCGCCAGTATGTTGTTGGCGCGACGCTACCGGTGCTGTTAAAAGAAGGTCAGTACGACGCAGCGCAAAAACTGCTCGCCACCCTCCCCGCCAATGAAATGCTTGAGGAGCGTTATGCTGTCAGCGTGGCGACCCGTAACAAGGCTGAATCTCTGCGTCTGGCACGATTGCTGTATCAGCAAGAACCGGCAAATCTTACCCGCCTGGATCAACTGACCTGGCAACTGATGCAGAACGAGCAGTCACGCGAAGCTGCCGATTTATTGCTGCAACGCTATCCTTTCCAGGGCGATGCGCGTGTCAGCCAGACTTTAATGGCGCGACTGGCGTCTCTGCTGGAAAGTCATCCTTACCTGGCAACGCCGGCGAAGGTGGCGATTTTATCGAAACCCTTACCGCTGGCGGAGCAACGTCAGTGGCAAAGTCAGTTGCCGGGTATTGCAGATAATTGCCCGGCAATAGTTCGCTTGCTGGGCGATATGTCGCCTTCCTACGATGCTTCCGCCTGGAACCGTCTGGCAAAGTGTTATCGGGACACGCTACCCGGTGTGGCGCTGTATGCATGGCTTCAGGCCGAACAACGACAACCGAACGCCTGGCAACATCGTGCGGTAGCCTATCAGGCGTATCAGGTTGAGGACTACGCCACCGCACTGGCGGCCTGGCAGAAAATCAGTCTTCACGACATGAGCAATGAGGATCTGCTTGCTGCTGCCAATACCGCCCAGGCGGCAGGAAATGGTGCAGCTCGCGATCGCTGGCTACAACAGGCAGAACAACGTGGACTGGGAAACAATGCCCTCTACTGGTGGCTGCATGCGCAACGTTACATTCCTGGTCAGCCGGAACTCGCACTGAGCGATCTCACGCGCTCAATCAATATTGCGCCTTCTGCCAACGCTTACGTTGCGCGGGCGACAATTTATCGCCAACGTCATAATGTCCCGGCGGCGGTGAGTGATTTGCGCGCCGCGCTGGAACTGGAACCGAATAATAGCAACATCCAGGCAGCGCTTGGTTACGCCTTGTGGGATAGCGGTGATATCGCACAGTCGCGGGAAATGCTCGAACAGGCGCATAAAGGGCTTCCGGACGATCCGGCACTGATCCGACAACTGGCCTATGTGAACCAGCGTCTGGATGACATGCCTGCGACGCAGCATTACGCCCGGCTGGTGATTGATGACATTGATAATCAGGCGCTGATAACCCCACTGACCCCAGAGCAAAATCAGAAACGCTTCAATTTCCGCCGTTTGCATGAGGAGGTCGGTCGCCGCTGGACGTTCAGTTTCGATTCTTCTATCGGCTTGCGTTCCGGGGCAATGAGCACCGCTAACAATAATGTCGGCGGCGCAGCGCCAGGGAAAAGCTATCGTAGCTACGGGCAACTGGAAGCCGAGTACCGCATCGGACGCAATATGCTGCTGGAAGGCGACCTGCTCTCAGTTTATAGCCGCGTCTTTGCCGATACCGGAGAAAACGGGGTGATGATGCCGGTGAAAAATCCGATGTCCGGCACCGGTCTGCGCTGGAAGCCGCTGCGCGATCAGATCTTTTTCCTCGCCGTCGAACAGCAGTTGCCGCTGAACGGGCAAAATGGCGCATCCGATACCATGCTGCGCGCCAGCGCCTCATTCTTTAATGGCGGCAAATACAGCGACGAATGGCACCCGAACGGTTCAGGCTGGTTTGCCCAAAACCTGTACCTCGATGCGGCGCAATATATCCGCCAGGATATTCAGGCGTGGACGGCAGATTATCGCGTCAGCTGGCATCAGAAGGTAGCTAACGGACAGACTATTGAGCCTTACGCTCACGTTCAGGACAACGGCTATCGTGATAAAGGCACTCAGGGCGCGCAGCTTGGCGGAGTCGGGGTCCGCTGGAATATCTGGACCGGCGAGACGCACTACGACGCCTGGCCGCACAAAGTCAGTCTCGGCGTCGAGTATCAACATACCTTTAAGGCGATTAATCAACGTAACGGAGAGCGCAACAACGCGTTTCTCACCATTGGAGTGCACTGGTAAATGCGTAAGTTCATTTTCGTATTGCTGACACTGCTTTTGGTCAGCCCTTTTTCCTTTGCGATGAAAGGTATTATCTGGCAACCACAAAACCGAGATAGTCAGGTTACCGATACCCAGTGGCAGGGGCTGATGAGTCAGTTACGTTTGCAAGGCTTCGATACCCTGGTTTTGCAATGGACCCGTTACGGCGATGCATTTACCCAGCCAGAACAGCGCACGTTATTGTTTAAGCGTGCCGCAGCTGCGCAACAGGCTGGCCTGAAGCTGATTGTCGGGCTGAACGCCGATCCGGAATTTTTTATGCACCAGAAACAGTCGTCCGCAGCGCTGGAAAGCTATCTTAATCGCCTGCTGGCTGCCGATCTCCAGCAAGCCAGATTATGGAGCGCCGCGCCTGGCATAACGCCGGATGGCTGGTACATCAGCGCGGAAATTGACGACCTGAACTGGCGCAGCGAAGCTGCCCATCAGCCTTTGCTAACATGGTTAAACAACGCGCAGCGGCTGATTAGCGATGTTTCAGCAAAACCGGTTTATATCAGTAGTTTTTTCGCCGGAAACATGTCGCCCGATGGCTATCGCCAACTGCTGGAACACGTTAAAGCAACCGGCGTTAATGTTTGGGTACAGGATGGCAGCGGCGTGGATAAACTGACCGCTGAACAGCGTGAACGTTATCTACAAGCCAGCGCCGATTGCCAAAGTTCCGCCCCAGCAAGCGGCATTGTTTATGAACTTTTTGTCGCCGGCAAAGGCAAAACCTTTACAGCGAAACCGAAACCGGACGCAGAAATTGCCTCGCTGTTAGCGAAACGTTCCTCTTGCGGTAAAGACACTCTCTATTTCTCTCTGCGCTATTTGCCCGTCGCGCACGGCATTCTCGAGTATTAAATCTCCTCCAGGTAAGTCGGGTACGACCTGGCTTACCTCTTTCGCTCTCGTCAGAATTCCATCAAGATTAATTGCTAAAAAGCGTGCTAAAGAAAGAAGATCGTTATCGGCGAACGGGCCGATCACTCATGCAGGAAGCATAGATCCTTTGAGCGGAGTTTCTGATATCTGAGGAGTGCGAAATGCAATTGAGCAGCAGTGAACCTTGCGTGGTGATCCTGACCGAAAAAGAGGTAGAGGTAAGCGTCAATAACCATGCTACGTTTACCCTTCCGAAAAACTACCTGGCCGCCTTCGCGTGCAACAATAACGTCATTGAACTCTCAACGTTAAATCACGTATTAATCACCCACATCAACCGTACATCATCAACGATTATCTGTTGTTTTTAAATAAGAACTTAACCTGTGTAAAGCCCTGGTCGCGGCTGGCAACCCCGGTTATTGCTTGTCATAGCCGTACACCGGAAGTGTTCCGGCTAGCCGCCAACCACAGCAAGCAGCAACCCAGCAAACCCTGCGAAGCGGAGTTGACGCGCGTATTGCTTTTTACCGTATTGTCTAACTTTCTTGAGCAATCGCGGTTTATTGCCCTACTGATGTATATCTTACGCAGCAGCGTCCGCGACAGCGTCTGCCGCATTATTCAAAGCGATATTCAGCATTACTGGAATCTGCGAATTGTCGCCAGTTCGCTATGTTTAAGCCCCAGCCTGCTCAAAAAGAAATTAAAAAACGAAAATACCAGCTATAGCCAGATTGTCACAGAGTGTCGTATGCGTTACGCCGTACAGATGTTATTGATGGATAACAAAAATATCACTCAGGTGGCGCAATTATGTGGCTATAGCAGCACGTCATACTTTATCTCTGTTTTTAAGGCGTTTTACGGCCTGACACCGTTGAATTATCTCGCCAAACAGCGACAAAAAGTGATGTGGTGAAGGGCAAAGCGGAAACGGATAAGACGGGCATAAATGAAGAAGAAATGGCGCGCCCTGCAGGATTCGAACCTGCGGCCCACGACTTAGAAGTTCCTAGAACGACATTTTAAGTCAACAACTTACCGCGCCATCTCTGCGCTCACACGTCCCACTACCTCAAAACATGTAAAGCCTTGCAAGCCATTGTGAGGCCTTATGTGTCTCAGTTTTGTCCCTCTTTTTTGTACTAAAAAACATAGCAATTGAGGATAAACCTCATGCTATTTTCGCTTATATGCCTCTAAAGGCATGGCGCTTAAATAGATAAAAACACCACAAAAGCATAAAAAAACCACACAGTAAAACCGCAATATAAAACAATAACAGATAATTAAACCAAAAACAGATAGACGCATTGTGATAATCATTCAATACTAAACAAAATATAAACAGTGGAGCAATATGTAATTGACTCATTAAGTTAGATATAAAAAATACATATTCAATCATTAAAACGATTGAATGGAGAACTTTTATGCGGGCGAAACTTCTGGGAATAGTCCTGACAACCCCTATTGCGATCAGCTCTTTTGCTTCTACCGAGACTATATCGTTTACTCCTGACAACATAAATGCGGACATTAGTCTTGGAACTCTGAGCGGAAAAACAAAAGAGCGCGTTTATCTAGCTGAAGAAGGAGGCCGAAAAGTCAGTCAACTCGACTGGAAATTCAATAACGCTGCAATTATTAAAGGTGCAATTAATTGGGATTTGATGCCCCAGATATCTATTGGGGCTGCGGGCTGGACTACTCTCGGCAGCCGAGGTGGCAATATGGTCGATCAGGACTGGATGGATTCCAGTAACCCCGGAACCTGGACAGATGAAAGTAGGCACCCTGATACACAACTCAATTATGCCAACGAATTTGATCTGAATATCAAAGGCTGGCTCCTCAACGAACCCAATTACCGCCTGGGACTCATGGCCGGATATCAGGAAAGCCGTTATAGCTTTACAGCCAGAGGTGGTTCCTATATCTACAGTTCTGAGGAGGGATTCAGAGATGATATCGGCTCCTTCCCGAATGGAGAAAGAGCAATCGGCTACAAACAACGTTTTAAAATGCCCTACATTGGCTTGACTGGAAGTTATCGTTATGAAGATTTTGAGCTAGGTGGCACATTTAAATACAGCGGCTGGGTGGAAGCATCTGATAACGATGAGCACTATGACCCAGGAAAAAGAATCACTTATCGCAGTAAAGTCAAAGACCAAAATTACTATTCTGTTGCAGTCAATGCAGGTTATTACGTAACACCTAACGCAAAAGTTTATGTTGAAGGCGCATGGAATCGGGTTACGAATAAAAAAGGTAATACTTCACTTTATGATCACAATGATAACACTTCAGACTACAGCAAAAATGGTGCAGGCATAGAAAACTATAACTTCATCACTACTGCTGGTCTTAAGTACACCTTTTAACGAAGTTAACCAGATTTTCTCCCCGGTGGTATTGTATAACCCCGGGGAATTTGTTTACAGTTACAAGTAGACAATATCCACTAATTTTGTAAGCATTTAACCTATGTCATAACGTGTAATCTCTTACCGCAACACAAGACCTCAATATATTCAAATCTTATCTTTATTCCGATATTCAGAGACACAATGCGAAAAATAATTACTCATTTCAAAGTTGTTTTAACGTTACTTCTACCAGTAACCGTATCTGCCCAGCAGATACAGTGGCAATCCTGTATGGCCAGTCAATTCAACCACTGGTTTGGTGAGGAAAAACCGTCTCCTGACTTACTATGTGGTTATTTGTCTGTTCCATTAAAATATACAGACACAGGCGGAGATGCTTCTTATGAAAAAAAATCACAAGTCAAACTAGCGTTGACAAAATTGCCGGCAAAAAGCAAGCATAAAGGAAGTATCCTGATAATAAGTGGTGGTCCCGGGTTACCAGGCATAAATCCTTATATTAACTTTGACTGGCCAGTCACAAATCTTCGTGAGTCATGGGATATTATTGGATTTGATCCTCGAGGCGTCGGACAGTCCACTCCGACAATAAACTGCCGGCAATCAGATACAGAGACTCAGGAAAACATAACTGAAAAGCAACAAGTATTAAATAAAATTAATGCCTGTATCCATAATACCGGAGCCGAAGTCATTCGCCATATCGGCTCTAACGAGGCTGTATACGATATTGATCGTATTAGGCAAGCCTTGGGGGATAAACAACTGACAGCCGTGGCGTATTCGTATGGAACTCAAATTGCAGCCTTATATGCAGAACGTTTTCCCTACAACGTAAGATCTATCGTTCTTGATGGAGTCGTCGATATCGATGACCTGGAGGACAACTTCACATGGCAACTCAAACAGGCACAGAGTTATCAGGAAACGTTTGATCGCTTTGCATCCTGGTGTGCGCGTACAAAAAGTTGCCCGCTTTCTTCAGACAGAGATAAGGCAATAACTCAGTTCCATGAGCTATTATCAAAATTACATCACAAACCTTTATTAGACAGTAAGGGAGAAAATATATCTTCAGATGAACTCATATCATTAACAACAGACCTTCTGCTATGGCGTTCATCATGGCCAACCCTTGCAACTGCCATACGCCAGTTCTCTCAGGGGATTGTCAGTAATGAAATTGAAACTGCGCTCAGTGCTCCGATAGCCTCAGAAGAGTCAAGCGATGCTTCGGGGGTAATCCTTTGTGTAGATCAGGGGGATGAGCAATTAACACCAGAAGAGCGAAAATCCCGAAAAGACGCTCTTGCGAATGCCTTCCCGGCTATTAACTTTGACAATGGACGTTCCGATTCACCTGATTTTTGTGAATTATGGCCAATACATAGCGACCTGAACAAAACTCGCCTGAAAAATACTGTTCTGCCCTCTGGTTTACTGTTTGTAGCACACAAATACGACCCAACAACGCCCTGGATTAATGCCCGTAAGATGGCAGAGAAATTTTCCAGCCCGTTACTAACAATAAATGGTGATGGGCATACATTAGCTCTCACCGGAGTTAATTTATGTGTAGATAAAGCAGTTGTACATCACCTGATCACTCCACAAAAAATAGAAAATATATACTGCCCAGGAAATTCTGAAGCAGAAATACAATAATTTCAAAATATTCCGCTATTTGCTCCCAATGCAAAACATATATTGCATTGGGAGCATATTCATATTTTTGTTATTCTTGTATGAAATCGTCTCATGTACACGGTCCTTTTTTCGCCGAAAACTGATATTACTTTAATCAAAAGTTGACGTGCCAGATTCGAAGTAAATTTATAAAATATCAAATCAATATACATTTTGCACCTTCGAGATAGTAATGGCTATTACTGTAACATGAGTTACAAACAGCTTCATACCCAGAGCTACTGATGTATCAACACGATTCAACAATACCCGATATTTATTCCATGCCTCCAGCAACGATCTTTCTTCCTCCGTTGCGATTTCCAGATCTACAGCATCCTGCAGTGGCGCAATATACTCACTGAATTCCTGGATGTAGAACTGTGTGGTGACGGTCTTCCAGCCATTCGGCTCCTGCTGTATCGAAGCATACCAGGCTATTTCAATATCGCTATGCTGCGGCAGCATTTAACCCCTTGTAATTCATCGCCATAATTGATTTAATTCACAAATAAAACTATAACATGGTGAAATTAATGAAAAAAAACACAGATGATGGGGCTAAAATTTACACACCACTTACCCTAAAGCTTTATGACTGGTGGGTTTTGGGAGTATCAAATCGGCTTGCATGGGGATGTCCTACAAAGGAACACCTTCTTCCACACTTTCTGGAACATTTAGGTAACAACCATCTGGATATTGGTGTTGGAACTGGGTTTTACCTTACTCACGTACCTGAGAGTAGTCTGATATCTTTAATGGATTTGAACGAAGCTAGCCTGAACGCGGCATCTACAAGGGCTGGGGAATCAAAAATTAAACATAAAATTAGCCATGATGTTTTTGAACCTTATCCCGCGGCGTTACATGGTCAATTTGATTCCATTTCCATGTTTTACCTTCTTCACTGCCTGCCTGGAAATATATCTACAAAAAGCTGTGTAATACGCAATGCGGCGCAGGCCTTAACTGACGATGGAACTCTATACGGAGCCACAATTCTTGGCGATGGAGTTGTGCACAATAGCTTCGGTCAAAAACTGATGCGCATTTACAATCAGAAAGGCATCTTTTCAAACACAAAAGATTCCGAAGAAGGCTTAACACATATACTCTCAGAGCATTTCGAGAATGTTAAAACCAAGGTTCAAGGTACTGTAGTAATGTTTTCCGCTTCAGGGAAAAAATAGCATCCAACCGCAGCACGTTCTTGCTTAAGACGTGCTGCGGCATAATCCCAATGATTACTCCCTGACAGGGTTCGTAGGCCACTCAATATCAGGTGCAGTTGATGTATCAACACGGTTCAGCAACACCCGATACTTTTTCCAGGCTTCCAGCAATGAGGTTTCTTCCTCCGTTGCATATACAGCTCACCTTTTTTCACCCACGATTAACCAACAGCCAGACCAGCAGACACGCCACCACCGGCACAGCAAAATCCATCAGG
>ULXQ01030911.1_pt1 | contig 12005 bp, 6 predicted proteins | sample 1961481 | NCBI WGS metagenome assembly ULXQ01 (sample SAMEA4835843, study PRJEB28245) | human gut metagenome | biome: gut microbiome; material: fecal sample | place: Denmark | collected 2008 | reverse complement strand
GAACGCTACCGATCCCGACAACTATCCTATGACTGACTGGCAAGACATACTGCTAAAAGGGTCGGCTCCGCGCATGACTCATACTATCGGCATAGCTGGAGGTACAAAGAACGTGAAGACAAAGGCTTCGTTCCGCTACGACAAGAACGACGGTCTGTATGTCAACAAGGACTATCAGCGATATATGTTGCGTGTCAACAACGACTTCCACATCAATAAATACATCGCTGCCAACCTCGATGTGACACTCTCGCGTTCGAAGACGCTCTCGCCGACCATCAACCCTATGGGTGCAGCCGAGCGCAAGTGTCCGCCAATATATGCCGTACGCTGGCAGAACGGTATGTGGGGCGACGTGAAAGACGGTGAAAACCTTATGGCAAAACTTGTAGATGGTGGTAACATTACAAATTGGAACAACCGTATTGGAGCTAAGGCACAGATTGACGTAACACCGTTCGACGGACTGAAACTGTCGGCTGTAGTGGCTCCAAACTTCCAGAACTACAAGATAAAGACATTCTCGCGCCAGATTCCTTACACCCGTGCCGACGACCCGACAAAGATAGCCGGATACATGGGAGGCCACCGTACGACAAGCCTTAAGGAAGACCGCAACGACAACCACGACATAACGACACAGTTCTTTGCCAACTATGCCAAGTCGATAGGCCGTCACGACTTCTCGGTAATGGTGGGTTATGAGGACTACTACGCTTTCTGGGAGAACATGAACGCCTCGCGCGACCAGTACAAACTCAACAACTATCCGTATCTCGACCTCGGTTCGAGCGACTTCCGCGACAATGGCGGCAATGCCGAAGAGTATGCTTACCGCTCGGTATTCGGCCGACTCACTTACAGTTATGCCGACCGTTATCTCGTTCAGGCAAACTTCCGTCGCGACGGTTCTTCACGCTTTGCACCCGATTCACGTTGGGCCAACTTCCCGTCGGTATCGGCAGGATGGGTCGTTTCGGAAGAGCCTTTCTTCAAGAAGGCGAAGATGCCATGGTTCTCTTATCTCAAGTTGCGTGCATCATGGGGTAAGCTTGGCAACGAGCGCATACTCGATGCTAACGGCAACAACGCCTACTATCCATATCAGGCTAACATGGTGTTCGGCTCGGCTTTGATGCAGAATGGTGCCACAGTTAACTCTATGGCTACAGCAGCACAGCTCGTTTATGCCGTAAACAACATCACATGGGAGACAACAGAATCGTGGAATATAGGTCTGGATGCCAACTTCTTCGACAACCGTCTGCACTTCTCTGCCGACGTTTACAAGAAGAATACACGCGATATGTTGCTCGAACTCGAGATTCCTAAGTTTGTAGGCTTCTCTAATCCGAGCGTCAATGCCGGACGTATGCACACCACCGGCTACGACATCGAGCTGGGATGGCGCGACAACATCGGCGAGTTCAACTACTCGGTATCTGCCAACCTCTCTGACTTCGTTTCGAAGATGGGCAACCTCAACGGCACACAGTTCCTCGGCGAGAAGGTGAAAATGGAGGGTAGCCAGTTTGATGAGTGGTACGGTTATTTGAGCGATGGACTCTTCCAGACGCAGGAAGACCTCGACAATTCGCCCAAGCTCAACTCTAACACCAAGCTCGGCGACATCAAGTATAAGGACATCAGCGGTCCTGACGGAGTGCCCGACGGTAAGATTTCGCCCGAATACGACCGTGTAAAACTTGGTGGTTCGCTGCCCCGTTACATGTTCGGTATCAGCTTCAACGGCTCATGGCGCGGCTTCGACTTTGGACTTACGTTCCAGGGAGTGGGCAAGCAGAACTCGCGTATATCGCCTGCTATGATTGAAGGTCTTGCCGACAACTGGAGCAACTTCCCGTCATTGCTCGAGGGCAATTACTGGAGTTTGTACAACAGCGACGCACAGAACGCTGCTGCCAAGTATCCGCGACTGACACGTACCAACCGCGACGGCAATATGACAATGTCGGATTTCTGGTTGTTCAACGGCCGTTACATCCGACTAAAGAACCTCTCGCTCGGCTACACGCTGCCACGCGAGCTTACAAAGAAGGCCAAGATGGACAACGTACGTTTCTATATCTCTGGCAACGACCTCTTCTCGCTCAGCGGATTCCCGAAGGGTTGGGACCCGGAAGTAGGCACCGAGGGTTATCCTATCACTACTTCGCTGCTCTTCGGAGTGTCGGTCAACTTCTAATCATTACCACTTAGATAACATTATATATATACATCTTATTTATTATGAGACTAAACAAATTATTATATACCATAGCGGGTGTGGCGTTGCTGGCTTCGTGTCACGACCTCGACCTTAACCCGTTGTCAAAGGGTTCTACCGGCAACTGGTACTCCAACGAGACTGAAGTGGAGATGGCGGTAAACGAACTGTACGACATCAACTACTGGCCCGAGGACGGACAGGCACACAACGACTGGAGCGACGACTATCAGTATCGTGATGTGCTCACTCCTTTCGACGGTGCTACACTTAACGGACAGAACGACTTCGTAGTAAGATTGTGGGACAATCAGTATAAAGCCATTGCCCATGCCAACTCGGTAATACTCAACGAAGGTAAGGCTATAGCCAACGGAGCTAATGCACAGACCATTAAACGACTCGTTGCCGAGGCTCGTTTCCATCGTGCAGCAGCCTATTCGAAGCTTGTCGTTAAGTTCGGCGACGTGCCATTGGTGCTCAACTCTATCGATATAGACGAGGGAAAGGCTATGGGACGCACCGAGAAGTCGAAAGTGCTTCAGGCTATTTACGAGGACTTCGATGCAGCAGCAAGTGTTTTGCCCGAAAAGTGTACTGGTGCTGTGCGTGCAACCAAGGGTGCTGCGCTGGCACTCAAGGCTCGTGTGGCTCTCATCATGGGCGACTGGCAGACTGCCGCTAACGCCGCTAATGCTGTGATGCAGCTTGGTGTTTACGCTTTGCATCCCGATTATGCCAACCTTTTCCTCTCTACAACAAAGACAAGCGACGAGTTCATATTCAAGATACCTCGCTCTGTAGAGTACGATGGATGGTATTACGGTGCCAGTGCTGTGTATAACGACCTCGTGCGCAACGTAGGTGGATGGTGTGCTACATGCCCTTCGTGGGATATTCTTGCCGCTTACACATGCACCGACGGTCTGCCCGTTGACAAGTCGCCATTGTTCGACTCGCACGACCCGTTCAAGAACCGCGACCCACGTTGCTGTATGACTATTGTGCCGTTTGGCAGCAACTTCCTCGGATACGAATACAATCCGAGTCCGGAAGCCACTGAGGTGATGAACTTCAAGACAGGAGAGATGGTATATAACAACGATACACGTGCCAATAAGCAATATGCATCGTTCGACGGACTTGCATGGAAGAAGGGCATCGACGAGACTTGGTTGCAGAATGGATTCAAGGTGGGAGCCGACATCATCTATTGCCGTTATGCCGAGATTCTCCTTACCTATGCTGAGGCTAAGATTGAGATGAACGAAATAGACCAAAGTGTAGTTGACGCGATGAACAGTGTGCGTGCTCGTGCATATGGTGTGGACAAGAGTCAGACTGATAGCTATCCTGCTTTCAGCATAAAGTCGCAGAAGGATATGCGCTATGACCTGCGCGTAGAGCGGCGTATGGAAATGGCTAAGGAGCATATGCGCTATACTGACATGATACGTTGGCGTCAGGCCGAGATAAGCAACTCGCGCAAATCATACGGAATGCTCTATCCTGCTCAGTTGTGTATAGAGAATGTAACGAGCAAAGGCGACTGGTTCTGGCCGTGTGCTCCACGCATCGACGAGAACGGATTGCCCGACTTCTCTAACATTGAAGCTACCGGAAAGTGTCAGGTGCTGACACAGCGCGTATGGGACGACCGCCAGTATTTGTGGCCTATACCTACAAGTGAGGTACTTATCAATAAGAATATGCATCAGAACGATGGATATTAATGGTTTATAGGTTAATTATGGGGGTGTGTATGTAGCGCACCCTCATTTTTTTAATAATTCAAACAATACTGTTAGTTTTGTAATCATTTATTATCCTGATGTATAAATCTACTCCAATGAACATCCAACGAACATCCCGATTGTTTCTGCTCGGCATTCTCCTTGCGTTGATTTCGCTTGTTGAGGCACGGGCAGCGGTGTTGCAGTCGGGTAGGGCGTATGCTTTCAGCATGTCTGCCGAGTGGCGTTATGCTTCCGAATCGGTGGCAACGCTCATGCATCAGCGCACCGGCGCGAAGCTCACACTGGCACATGCCGACAGCGCTATGCTTAAGATTGAACACGACGCAGCGCTCGGCAGCGAGGCGTATACGCTTCAGATAGCCGATAAGGACATCGTAGTGAGAGCCGGAAGCGTAAAGGGAGTCAACTGGGCAATGGCACAACTGGCTCAGCTGCTGAGTGCTGCCGGGGGCAGACCGTTAGAGTGTGCTACGCTAAAGAGCAGTCCGCGATTTGAGCATCGTGGCTTGATGATTGATTGCAGCCGCCACTTCCGCACCATAGCCGAATTAGAGTCGATGATAGACGCAATGAATCTGCTGCGTCTCAACGTGCTCCATCTGCACCTCACTGACAATCAGGGTTGGCGACTCGCACTCGAGAAGTTTCCCGAAGTGGCACGCCGCGGAACCTATTATCCCGACTTTCCCGAACTCTCCGACAAGTATTATACGCCTGCCGAACTGAAGGCGCTCGTGGCTTATGCCTATGCACGAGGCGTAGAGATAATCCCCGAGGTGGACATGCCGGGCCATTGTCTGGCGCTTCTGGCTTCAATGCCCGAGCTGTCGTGCCGTGGCGGCGAGTTTGAACCGTTCCCCGAGGAGCGCCTGCAGAACGACCGCAAGCGTGCATGGGAGAACATGCTGTGCGTGAGCAATCCTCGTGTCTACGACATTGTTGAGGCTGTGGTGGCGCAGTTGGCTGACATCTTCCCCTCACGCTACATCCATCTGGGCGGCGACGAGGTGAGTACGGTGCGCTGGAAGGAGTGCAAGCGCTGTCAGGCGCTGTATCATAGCGAGCACATGACCGACCTGCATCAGCTGCAAGACTATTTTACACGACGTGCAGGAGAGATTGTGCGACGCTACGGCAGGAGACTTATGGGATGGGACGAGATAAACGACCGCTGTGCTGCCGATGCCTCCGACGTGGTGTGTATTTGGCAGCGCGATGCCGCCGAGCGCAGCGCCAAGGCTCTGGGCAGAGGCATGCAGGTGGTGTTGTGTCCTAAGGATCCGTGCTACTTCGACTTCGGCTACGCCCGCAACTCCACCAGGAAGGTGTTCGAATGGCAACCCCTGAAGGGTATTCCTGCCGAACAGCAGAGCCAGGTGAGGGGCTGTCAGGCGTGTCTGTGGACCGAGTTTGTGCGCACCAAGGCCGATGTCGACCACATGCTCTATCCTCGTCTGTGCGCTCTGGCTGAGGTGTTGTGGACCGGAGGGGGCGGCTGCTACGACGAGTTTGTTAGCCGTCTCAACACGGTTGTGCTGCCGCTGCTCGCCCGCACGGGCAATGCTGCCTATGCCGAGCGATTTGGTGACACCACAATATTCCGTGCCGAGTCGAGCAGAGCCAAGCTTCTGGCAGGCGCAACGATTGATACCGATATGCCCGGCGTGAAGTTCTACGAAAAGGAGTATGCCTACGACGGCGACGAGAGCACGTTCTTCTGTACGCCATATTCCGACCTTGAGGGCGAACACTTCACCGTAACGCTCGATAGTCCGGCTCATACACGACGAGTGGCAGTGGTGTTCGACGACTCTAAGGAATATCCGCACGGTGCCGTTCTGGAGGCAAGTGCTGACGGCAAGACATTTTATAAGGTGGCTGACGAGGTGAAGGGCGGACGCATGGAGGCACGATTCAAGACGCGACGCAAGGTGAAGGCGCTGCGCCTGACGCTCAGCCGTGAGCAGCAGAACCGTCTTACCATCAGGGAATTCTATTTTCGTTAAACATTCAGACATCAAACCCAATTATGACAAGAAATAAAAACGTAACTTTGCTACGTGTGCTGCTGGCTGCGCTACTGGCTTTGGTAGCAATGCCGAAGGCGCACGGCGAGAGCCTAATAGTAGAAGCCGAGAGCTTCAGCAAGCGTGGCGGATGGATGGTCGACCAGCAGTTTATGGACCTTATGGGGTCGCCCTACCTGATAGCCCACGGCATGGGCGTGCCCGTAAGCGATGCCGTCACCACGGTGGACATAAACAGCGGCGGCACGTATCACGTATATGTGCGCACATACAACTGGACTTCGCCATGGAGCGCAAAGCCCGGTGCAGGAGCCTTTGAGGTGAGCGTGGGCGGCAAGCGTCTGCATACTGTAGGGCAGACGGGCAACCGTTGGCAGTGGCAGAAGGCTGGCACGGTGAGGCTTAAGGCCGGCAAGACACAGCTGCGACTGCACGACCTCACGGGATTTGACGGCCGTTGCGACGCCATACTGCTCACTACCGACGGCAGTCTTGTTCCGCCCGACGACGCAAGCTGCCAAGACGCGTTCCGTAGCGGCATCAATGGCACAAGCCTTGAACCTCGCGATGCCGGAGAATACGACATGGTGGTGGTGGGAGCAGGCGTTGCCGGCATGAGTGCGGCAGTGGCTGCAGCCCGGTTGGGACTGCGTGTGGCGCTCATAGGCGACCGTCCGGTGGCTGGCGGCAACAACAGTTCGGAGGTGCGTGTACACATGGGCGGACGCTTGGGCGTTGGTCCTTATCCCAAGCTGGGACAGTTGCAGCAGGAGTTTGCCCCATGTCGTGAGGGCAATGCACAGCCTGCAGCCTACTACGAAGACCAGAAGAAAATGCAATGGCTGCAGCAGGAGCACGGTGTGAGCCTCTTTATGGGCGTGCATGCCGACGGTGTGACCATGGACGGAACCCGTATAGAGAGCATTACGGCACGAAATGTGCTGAGCGGCGAGTGCCTGAGGTTCAGAGCACAGCTATATGCCGACTGCACGGGCGACGCTACCATAGGCTATCTGGCTGGTGCCGACTGGCGTATGGGACGTGAGTCGCGCAGCGAATATGGCGAGAGCCGTGCGCCGGAGTGTGCCGACAGCATGACTATGGGAGCCTCGGTGCAGTGGTATGCAGTCGAGAGCAAGAGCAGGGAGAGGTTTCCGCTGTTTGAGTATGGAGTCGTGCTTAACGACTCTACTGCCGAGCGTGTGCTCAAGGGCGAATGGACTTGGGAGACGGGCATGAACCGCAACCAGATAACCGAGGCCGAACGCATACGCGACTACGGACTGATGGTGGTGTATTCCAACTGGAGCTATCTGAAAAACCGGTTGCCCGAGCGCCGTGATTATGCCAATTACAGACTCGACTGGGTGGCTTACGTGGCTGGCAAACGGGAGTCGCGCCGACTGCTGGGCGACTATGTGCTGAAGGAGGACGACCTTGTGCGCCACATGACACACGAAGATGCGTCGTTTGCAGCGACGTGGAGTATCGACCTGCATGAGCCCGATCCTGCCAATACTGTCAGCTTCCCTGGCAACGAATACAAGGCCACTACACGCCACACAGTTATCTATCCTACGGCTGTGCCCTATCGTTGTCTGTACTCGCGCAATGTTGACAACCTCTTCATGGCGGGCAGAAACATCAGTACAACGCATGTTGCGCTCGGCTCAACCCGCGTAATGCGTACTACGGGAGCTATGGGCGAGGTGGTAGGCATGGCTGCATCGCTGTGCAAGGAGTATGGCGTTACGCCACGCCAGGTGTACTTCTATCATCTCGACCAGCTGAAACGCCTCATGCAGAAGGGTGTGGCAAAAGAGGGTGTAAAGCCTACGCAGGACTACAACGAGGGCGGATGGCTCAACAATCCGCCTACAATAAAATAATGAGTATTACCATATAATAATAATAACTACAAATGAATCGTATGGCTATGAGGAAAACAATCGTTATGCTGCTGGCAATAATGCTATTGCCGCTGACGTGTCTTGCCGGTGGAAAGAAGCAGGGTAAGACGTTTACCGTGCTGCAATGGAACATCTGGCAGGAAGGAACTATGGTGAAGGGTGGATATGAAGCCATTCTCAACGAACTGGAACGGCTACGCCCCGACTACGTCACGTTCAGCGAGGTGCGCAACTATCGCGACGACTTCATTGCACGTGTGTGCAAGGATATGGCTAAGCGTGGTGTGGTGTATTACGGGTTCCGCTCGGATGATACGGGACTGTTGTCGTCTACGCCCATCACCGCCCATAAGACGGTGTTCCCGTTGAAGGACGACCATGGGTCGATATACAAGCTTGAGACGAAGGTGTGCGGACGCAAACTGGCTCTGTACACCAGTCATCTCGACTATCTCAACGACACGTATTATGAGGTGCGTGGCGTTGACGGCAACACTTTTAAGGAGATGGAACCGCTCACCGATGTCGACGAGATATTGCGTCGCAACGCTCTCTCAATGCGCGACAAGGCTATAGCCAACTTCCTGAAGGAGGCAAAGCGCGACCATGAGCGTGGATTCATCACCATTATAGGCGGCGACTTCAACGAACCGTCGGTGCAGGACTGGACGGAACAGACGCGCAATATGTACGACCATCACGGCGTAGTGATAGCATGGCCGCAGACGGCAGCACTCATCAAGGCTGGATTCAACGACTGCTATCGCACGGTTCACCCTGATGTGCTGACTCATCCGGGCTTCACCTTTCCCTCGGACAATCCTGATGTCGACCCACGCAAACTGACCTGGGCACCGAAGTCGGACGAACGCGACCGCATCGACTATCTCTTCTTCCGTGGCAAGGGCATTAAGGTGACGGAATGCAAGCTCTTCGGTCCTGAAGGTAACATCGCTTATGCCAAGCGTGTACCCCTCGGCACCGACGAACCGATAATAACACCGCTCGCAACGTGGCCCACCGACCATAAGGGTGTGCTTGCTACGTTTGTAGTGGAGTGATTGGAAATGTGGATATTCAAATAAAAAAGTCACGAATTAACATGAATTATCCGTGAATGTTATTCGTAATTGATGGATAATTCGTGTTGATTCGTGACTAAAAGAAAGCTATTTTTTCTTCATGTCTTCCTCAATAAAGCGCAGCAGATGTTCTACTGCCTCGCTCTCGGGAATTGCTTTTTCAACGCACATCTTCTGTTTGTAGAGCGAAATCTTGCCCGGTCCGGCTCCTACATATCCGTAGTCGGCATCCGCCATTTCACCCGGTCCGTTGACGATACAGCCCATTATGCCAATCTTCAGACCCTTCATGTGGGCTGTAGCGGCCTTAATCTTGGCTATGGTAGAGCGCAGGTCGTAGAGCGTTCGGCCGCATCCGGGGCACGAGATATACTCGGTCTTGGATGTGCGGAGGCGTGCTGCCTGCAGAATGGCAAATGAAGTGTCGGCAACGTCGCGTACGTTGATGTCGCCGTCGTTCATCAGCCAGATGCCGTCGCAGAGTCCGTCAATCATCAGCGCACCCATGTCGGCAGCAGCCTCAAGCTGGAAGTCGGCCTTCTCCAGGGCGCTGTGGCGATACATCTGGGCGAAGACAACGGGATTGAAGAGTCCGTTGGTCCACAGTTCGTGGGTCAAAGCACGCTGCTCGCCCAGCTTGTTCTGCTGGTTGCTGACGGCTATCACCACCACTTCGGGATGAGCCTTGAGGCATGCCAGATACTCCTCCGACGGAGCACCGAGCTGCAACACGAGGAACTTCACGTCGGCTTTGACGCTCGAAATGAACGGTGTGGCGTTGTAGGGGAATATCGGATAGGTGTCCTTAGCGCCGGTATATGCGTTGAAATCGACGATATACTTCTGTCCCTCCTTGCGGTTGGCGGGCAGCGAGGAGCCGCAGTAGATGTAGTCGGGAGTGGTATCGGCACCAAATTCGGCATCGATAGCGGTCTGACCGTTGGGCAGCGAGGCTATCACTACGGGCACATTAGAGCCGCCAATGCCTCCTGCAGCGCGTGTCTTACGACGTTCGGGGCGCAGCCAGTTGAAGTCGGGCGACGCTGTAGCGGGCACCATGAGGTGGCCTTCGCGCTTGGTGATATAGTCGACAAGGTGGCGTGCCACCGGTATTTCAGCCTCCGGCTCCTCGCTAAGACTAACGCGTACGGTGTCGCCGATGCCGTCGGCGAGCAGAGCTCCGATGCCTACGGCGCTCTTTATGCGTCCGTCCTCGCCCTCTCCAGCCTCAGTCACGCCGAGGTGGAGCGGATAGTGCATGTCATTGCGGTCCATCTCGTCAACAAGTAGACGAACGGTACGCACCATAATGACCGTATTGGAAGCCTTGATGGAAATCACCACATTGTCAAACTGCTCCTTCTTGCAGATGCGCAGAAACTCCATGCAACTCTCGACGATTCCCTCGGGGGTGTCGCCATAGCGCGACATGATGCGGTCGGACAACGATCCGTGGTTGACACCGATGCGCACGGCTGTGTGATGCTCCTTGCAGATATTGAGGAAGGGGACGAAGCGGTCCTCAAGTTTCTTCAGTTCGTCGGCATACTCGGCATCTGTATATTCTATCTTCTTGAACACACGTGCCGGGTCGACATAGTTGCCGGGATTGACACGAACCTTCTCGGCATAGAGCGCAGCTACGTCGGCAACGTTGGCGTTGAAGTGTACGTCGGCAACAAGCGGAGTGTTGAAGCCGTCAGCACGCAGCTGGGCGTTGATGTTCTTCAGATTCTCGGCCTCGCGTCGGCCCTGTGTGGTGAGTCGCACAAGTTCGCCGCCAGCCTTAATTATTTTTTCTGCCTGCTCTACGCATGCCTCAGTGTCGTTGGTATTGGTAGTGGTCATCGACTGGATGCGTATCGGGGCATCGCCGCCAATCTGCAAGTCGCCCACCTGAACGGGCGATGAAGAGCGACGGCGATAGTTGAAGAGGTCTATCATTTTAGCACTTATAATCATACTTCACTTCAGCCAATTCCTTGTTAGCCTTCTCAATTTTGGCACCAAGTCCGGCCTTGTATACTTCCATTTTCTTAGCCATTTCGGGGTCACCGAGGGCTATCATTTCGCAGGCAAGGATAGCGGCGTTCATGGCACCGTTAACACCTACTGTGGCAACGGGGATTCCTGGAGGCATCTGTATGATTGATAACATGGCGTCCAATCCGTCGAGCATACCCTTGATAGGAACACCGATAACGGGCAATGTGGTGTTGGCTGCGATTACACCGGGCAGTGCTGCTGCCATGCCCGCAGCTGCAATGATGACCTTAATGCCACGGTCCTTGGCACCTTTAGCGAAGTTTTCCACTGCTGTAGGTGTGCGGTGGGCTGAGAGTGCGTTCACTTCAAAAGGTACTTGCATGTCGTTCAAGAACTTGCATGCCTTTTCCATAACGGGCAGGTCGCTTGTGCTGCCCATGATGATGCTTACTAATGGAGACATAATGATTAATTATTAAAAAGCCCTACCCCCTTGCCCCTCCCCCGCAGGGAGGGGAGTAATGTGTAGAGTCGGGCTTTGGTTTATTGAATTTATTATTTATACGATTAATATCTATACTTTTGTTTCTTTTGGTCGAACTTTGCAAGTTCAATCAATGGGAAAAAGACGCGATTGGCAAAGCATATCGCTCCCCTCCCTACGGGGGAGGGGCAGGGGGTGGGGCTTACAATCCTAATATCACCGTATACGCCACTATCAATCCCAATAGGAATCCGTAGCACACCTGACGCAGTGAGTGCTGGCGCAGAATCATGCGACTTGAGCCTACCATTCCGCCAAGGATGATGACCACACAGAGCCATCCCAAGGGGTTGAAACCGAATATAATGGCGAACGCCTGCAGCGCTCCTGCCACACCGCCGATTGCTGCTGTATGTGTGGAAATCTTCCACCATACATTGATAAGGGCGCACAGAATCTGTATTACGAGTGCCGACATGAGTATGTTGCTCATGAAGTGGGGTATGTTGAAGCGATGCATTACATAGTAACA
>ULXQ01043815.1_pt1 | contig 12100 bp, 9 predicted proteins | sample 1961481 | NCBI WGS metagenome assembly ULXQ01 (sample SAMEA4835843, study PRJEB28245) | human gut metagenome | biome: gut microbiome; material: fecal sample | place: Denmark | collected 2008 | reverse complement strand
GCAGCCACTTCCTTCCCCGTCAAATGGTGACATTGCGGACATTCTGTCTGATTAGAGAAATACACCTTGCCACATTCCGGGCATGTCACTACATGGTCTGCAATAGGAGCCCCGCAACAGGGACATACTGGAGCCTTATCACTAATCTCGTGATTGCACTCCGGACATTTTATTATTGCCATTATACGATATTAATATTTGATTTATCACGTTATAGTTTATTATATGAGCTTTATACGACAAGTGTTTTACATCAATAATGTCTGAATCGGATTTCGCGCAATCCGTGACGTCCCATAAAGCGACTCTTGTCTACATATCCACGTATACCGTCAATATGTCCCTTACCCGTATACTGCCACAACATATAGTCGTTACCATCGTTCAGTACAGGCTCGTTAAAAGAATACTGGGCTATCATAAGCTTGTAGCCGTTCATCAGCCCAGACATATATTTATTGTAGAAGTTGGTTCCGGTATACACCAGCGGCTTCTGGTGATATGCTTTCTCCACCATTGTCAGAAATGTCATCAACGAATCGCGAAAGGCATCATTAGACAGTCCTTGCTTTGTCTCTACATCAATCATAGGTATCAAGTCCTGCTGCGACGGACGACATTGAGCCATAAAATTCTCAAGCTGTAGCTTAAGCGGTGTCTTAGGACGGAAGAAATGATAAGAGCCTACTTTCAACCCATACTTATGCGCCAGTTCAATGTTCCGTTCATACTTATCGTCTATACGGTCGCCTCCTTCTGTAGCTTTAAGATAGACGTATGCCATCTTTGAGTTGTCACCTATTGCCTCCCAAAACACTTCGCCTTGATAGTGGCTTAAATCTATTCCGTGGACATGCGAGCACGTATCTTCACATTGCACCTGATTGTCTTGAGCCGAAACGCCAGTCCAACTAAGCGTACAGACCAACATTATTATGTATTTGCAGATATTCATATTCATATTGCAAAGTTACAGGAAAAAGAAGACAACACAAAGAAATTAAATTATTTTAAATTCACGTTATTCGCAAGAACACAAAAAAGGTAAGACAGTTTATCCAAGCGATATTCGCAAATAAACTATCTTACCATTTCTTTGGGTAACTAAAGCGTTACCGCCTTTAATAATAAGCTATAAAACTCTTATTATTCCTCATCTGCTGTCTCGGCAGCATGTTCGTCAATAAGCTTCTGCTGCAGATCGTTCGGAACAAGCTCGTAACTTGCAAACTTGGTTGTGAACGAAGCACGTCCGCCAGTGAGGCTACTCAACGAGATAGAATAGTTGCTCAGTTCCTTCAATGGAATCTTAGCCTGGAGTTTCTGGTATCCTGCCTCGCTATCCATACCCATAATGAGAGCTCTGCGTCCCTGCAGGTCGCTCATTACGTCGCCCATGTAATCGGCAGGAACATAAACTTCGAGGTCGTAGATAGGCTCCAGAATCTTCGGACCAGCCTCCTTAAATGCTGCAGAGAAAGCATTGCGTGCAGCAAGCATAAACGACAACTCGTTAGAGTCTACCGGGTGCATCTTGCCGTCGTAAACAATCACTCTCACGTCGCGTGCATAGCTGCCAGTAAGAGGTCCGTGCTCCATACGGTCCATAATACCCTTCAGTATTGCAGGCATGAAGCGTGTATCAATGGCACCACCTACAACAGAGTTGATAAACACGAGCTTACCGCCCCATTCCAGATTTACTTCTTCACGACCCTTGATGTTAATCTTGAACTCCTGACCGTTAATCTTGTAAGATGTTGGATCGGGCATTCCTTCTGCATACGGCTCAATGATGAGATGTACTTCACCGAACTGTCCTGCACCACCCGACTGCTTCTTATGACGATACTCAGCACGTGCCATCTTAGTGATGGTTTCGCGATAAGGAATGCGTGTAGGCTCAAACTTAACGTTCAGCTTCTCGTTGTTCTCCAGACGCCACTTCAATGTACGGAGATGGAACTCACCCTGTCCGCGTACAATAGTCTGACGCAATTCCTTGCTCTGTTCAACGAGCCATGTCGGGTCTTCCTGATGCATACGCAGAAGCGCAACCATCAGCTTTTCTGTTTCAGCAGTATTCTCAGCCTTGATTGCACGTGAGAATTTGGGGTTAGGATACTTGATGAAGTCAAACCTCCATTCGCAATCCTTACCATTGAGGGTGTTTCCTGTCTTTACATCTTTCAGCTTAACTGTGCAACCAATATCACCAGCCACAAGTTCGTCTACAGGAATACGGTTTGCGCCAGCACATACATAGATTTGTCCGATACGTTCCTTCGAGCCACGGTCGGCATTTGCCAGGTCGTCGCCCGACTTCACTTTACCGCTCATTACCTTGAAGTAGCTTACTTCGCCGATGTGCGGCTCCATACCAGTCTTGAAGAAATAAACAGATTCCGGGCCATTGGTATCAGGGGTGATTTCCTCGCCTCGTGTATTGTGTAATTTCGGCATCTCGCTAACAAACGGAACCACATTGCCAAGGAATTCCATCAGTCGGCGAACGCCCATATCCTTACCCGCACATACACAGAATACGGGGAAGATTGAACGTGTTACAAGTCCCTTGCGTATACCCTCACGAAGTTCGTCCTCTGAGAGAGTTTCCTCCTCAAAAAATTTCTCCATAAGCGTCTCATCGTTCTCAGCAGCTGCCTCCACAAGAATCTTGTGAAGCTCCATAGCTTTCTCCTTCTCGCTTTCTGGGATGTCTAGAATTGTAGGCATACCGCCTTCCGGACCCCATGTGTACATCTTCATAAGAAGCACGTCAACGATGGCTCCGAAATTACTGCCTGTACTAACTGGATACTGAATCTGTACGCACTTTGAACCATAAATGGCCTTCATGTTGTTGATAATGTTGTCAAAGTCGCACTTGTCCGAATCGAGTTGGTTTACAAGGAAGATTACTGGCTTATGCAATTTCTCTGTATATCGGAAATTGTTCTGTGTGCCAACCTCTGGACCATACTGTCCGTTGATAAGAATAACAGCCTGATCAGTAACGTTCAAAGCTGTAATTGCGCCACCAATGAAGTCGTCAGAACCCGGGCAGTCAATAATATTAAGCTTTTTGTTGTTCCACTCAACATGGAAAACAGTCGGGAATACAGAATAACCATATTCATGCTCAACTGGGAAGTAGTCACTTACCGTGTTCTTTGCCTCCACTGTTCCACGGCGCTTGATGATACCACTACCGAAAATCATAGACTCGGCAAGAGTGGTCTTGCCGCTACCCGCACTGCCTAAAAGGGCAATGTTCTTGATTTCATTTGTTTGATAGACCCTCATATCTTCAGGTTTTAAATGGTTAATGTAAATTATTCATGGCGGATAAACTTGGGGCGGGGTTTATCCGACTACTAAGTTATAAAAATAAGAATAGAAACCAAAAGAAAAGCCACAAAAGTGATGATTTTTTTTTACTTATTAGTACTTTTGCATTCTCCTAAGGCACGATGTCGCCATTTACACATTATTATATAGACAGATGAAAACAGGAATATACATCCACATACCTTTTTGCAAGAGTCGTTGCATATACTGTGGCTTCTACAGCTCCACTTTATTCGGCTTGCAGCACGATTATGCCGCAGCTTTAATCAAGGAGATGCATATGCGCAGTTCCGAGTTCAAAGAATTGGGCTGCATAGACAATACTAATATGGTCGACACCATTTACATTGGCGGAGGAACTCCTTCAACTCTCCCTCTTTCCGACATTCAAGAAATTCTCAATACCGTGTCAGAATGTTTCCCCGGCAATCCGCGCGAAGTGACCATCGAAGTCAATCCCGATGACATAACGCCTGAGTTTGTCAATCGGTTGCGCTCAATCGGTATCAATCGTATAAGCATGGGCATTCAGACTTTCGACGACTCGCGATTGCAGTTTCTACATCGTCGCCACACATCATCGCAAGCCATTGATGCCGTTAGGATTATAAAAGATGCTGGAATTGAGAATATAAGTATCGACCTCATCTTCGGATTTCCCAACCAGACGCTCGACGAATGGGAATCTGACGTGCAGACAGCCGTCAGTCTTGCGCCCACGCATATTTCTGCCTACAGTCTTATGTATGAAGAGGGTACGACGCTGTATCGTATGATGAGTGAAGGCAAGATAACCCAGATTGACGACGAAACGTCGTTGGCTATGTATAAGTACCTTATGGACGCGCTCAAAGCTGCCGGCTATGAGCATTACGAGATAAGCAATTTTGCAAAGCCCGGCTATCGCTCTATACACAACAGCAGTTACTGGCATAATGTGCCATATCTTGGGATTGGAGCTTCAGCCCACTCCTACAACATAGGTACACGCAGCTGGAACATAGCCGACATACGCCAATATATCAAAGCCATCAACAACGGAATGCTTCCTTCTGAGAGCGAGACGATTGACGCGACCACCCACTACAACGACCTTGTCACTACCGCCCTGCGAACATCAGACGGTATGAATCTCGACTCAATCAGCCCCACATTCCGACAATACGCCCTACAATGTGCCGACATTCACATCAAGAACGGATTGCTAAAGCATACCGACAATCGTCTGCAACTGACACGCGAGGGATTGTTTGTCAGCGATATGATTATGAGCGACTTGATTAAAATTTAACATAAAACGACGAGGCATCACCAACTTGCATTTGTTGGTGATGCCTCATCGTTTTTTTATTTACACTTTCTATACCATTCAATAAGGTTGGCTCTTGGAACTCCAAGTTTCACCATTTCGTCCAGGTCTTCACGTGCCTCCTTCTTGCGCTTCATCAATATGCGCACATTGGCACGATTCAGTCTGAAGTCGGTATTGAGCGGCTTCAGTTCTATTGCCTTGCTATAATCGTACTCGGCAGGACCGTACATCTTGCGCTCCACTTCCATTCCGCCACGTGCGGCATACGCCACAGCGCTGTCGGGATGCTGAGTCACCAATAGGTTTATCATGTCCAAAGCCTCAGTATAGTGACTGTCTTTCTGATTAAGCAAAGCCAATCCGAGTGTGGCCTCAAAGTTGCCCGGCACAAGACTCAACAAATGCTCGTAATCAAGACGGGCAAACTTGTAGCGTTTCTGCTGTTCGTTGACAAAGGCGCGATAGAACAGAGCAGCCAGATTGTTCGGATCACGTCGCAAGACATAATCGTACTCATCACGGGCATACTGCCATTCCTCAAGCTGCACATTCCACGACGCTTTCCTTAAACGCAGGTTTAAGGAATCGGGATGGAACGACAATGCCTCAGAAGCAGCCGACAAGCTGTCGCGAAGCTGCTGCCTTGTCTGTGCAAACATAGTGTTTGCATTAAGCGCAATTAATGCCAGAACAAGTATTAAGGTCTTCATAAAGTTAAGCTTTAGCTATATAGTCGGCAATCCACTGACCAACCTCAGCCGTACCGTACTGTGCGCCACCCTCAACCTGAATCTCAGGAGTACGTACGTTGGCATCAAGCGAAGCGTCAACAGCCTTACGTACAAGCGCTCCTTCCTCATTCAGTCCGAAATGTTCAAGAAGCATGGCTGCCGAAAGAATCTGTGCTACTGGGTTGGCAAGGTTCTTGCCTGCTGCCTGCGGCCATGAACCGTGTACCGGCTCAAACAACGGAGTGTGCTCGCCAAGCGAACTTGACGGCTGCAATCCCATTGAACCTGTGATGCAAGAAGTCTCGTCGGTAAGAATGTCGCCAAATGTATTCTCTGTAACGATAACGTCAAAGAAAGTAGGTTCGGTAAGCACGCGCATTGAGGCGTTGTCGATAAACATATAGTCGGTGTTCACCTCAGGATACTGCGGTTCCATCTCCTTGGCAATCTGGCGCCACAGACGTGACGAAGCCAGAACGTTGGCCTTGTCAACAACGGTAAGGTGCTTGTTGCGCTTCATGGCAAACTCGAATGCAACCTTAAGGATGCGCTCTATCTCCGGACGGGTATAGATGTCGGTATCGTATGCCTTGTCGTTGTCCTGATACTTCTCGCCGAAATACATACCGCCAGTAAGCTCACGTATTACAACAAAGTCGGCACCCTTGAGCAATTCGTCCTTAAGGGGTGACTTGTGTAGAAGGCAGTCGAAAGTGGCAACTGGACGCACATTGGCAAACAATCCGAGCTTCTTGCGCATAGCCAGAAGGCCCTGCTCAGGACGTACCTTGGCAGTAGGATCGTTGTCGAAACGTGGATCGCCTACAGCTGCAAAGAGCACAGCATCGGCATTCAGACATGTCTGGAAAGTGTCTTCAGGGAATGGGTCGCCCACTTCGTCAATGGCATGAGCTCCACAAATGGCTTCCTTAAAACTGAATTCGTGACCGAACTTTTCAGCCACAACCTTCATTACCTTCACACCTTCGGTCATAATCTCGGGTCCGATACCGTCGCCGGGAAGTACAGCTATTGATAATTTCATATCCTTTGTTTTTTATTGTATTGTTTATTTTGATTCTGAGTCTTGCAGTTGTTCCTGCTCCACGATGTTAAGCATCTTGATTGTAGCCTTGATTGCAGCTTCGGTCTGGTCGGCATCGAGTCCACGTGTACGCAGTATCTTCTCGCCGCTACGCCATGTTATGACAGTCTGCACGAGTGCGTCTGTGCGTCCGCCAGGCGGTATTGACACGGCATAATTCTCAAGTGTTGGAAATGTGCGTCCAAGACGTTCGCGGTATATCTTGCGCATAGCCTTCACGAAAGCGTCATACTGTCCGTCGCCAAGAGCGTTGTCCTCATACTGCTTGCCGTCAATCTCCACCTTAACAGTTGCCATAGGGCGCAGTCCGTAGGCAAGCGATACCATATAGCTCACAAGCTTTATCTTGTCTTCGGGAGCCGAATGCTTCAGCACGTCGCTCACGATGAATGGCAGGTCTTCCTGAGTTACAATCTCCTTGCGGTCGCCCAGTTCGGTAATGCGTTGTGTCACACGACGTGTCTGTTCGGGAGTGAGTTCCAGTCCGAGCAGTTCCAGGTTCTTTGCGATGTTTGCCCTACCGCTATTCTTACCAAGTGCATACTCGCGCTTACGTCCGAAACGTTCAGGCACAAGATTGTTGCAGTAAAGGTTATCCTTATTGTCGCCATCGGCATGAACACCAGCCACTTGCGTGAACACATTTTCGCCTACGATAGGCTGGTTCGGCGCAATGGCAATACCAGAATATCCCTCTACCAGTCGGCTTATTTCGCCCAATCGGTCTTCACGGATACTGGTTTCAATACCGAGCTGGTCTTTAAGTATAGCCTGCACGCTTGCAAGCGGGGCATTGCCACAACGCTCACCCAGTCCGTTCACCGTGACATGCAGACCGCTTGCGCCACTCACCACAGCAGCCAACGAATTGGCTACGGCAAGGTCGTAGTCGTTATGTGCATGGAATTCGAAGTTGGTGTCGGGATAGCGCTCCACCATCTGGCCGAAATACTTCGTCACCTCCATAGGGTTGAGTATGCCCAATGTATCGGGCAGAAGGAAACGCTTGATTCCACTCTCCACGAGGGCGTCCATCATCTTGAACACATAGTCGGGCGAGTCCTTCATGCCGCTACTCCAATCCTCAAGATACAGATTTACAGCCATACCCTTCTGCATGGCAAGGGTGAGCGACTCGTATATTCCGTCAATATGCTCTTCGGGAGTCTTCTTGAGCTGATGCGTACAATGCTTGAGCGAACCCTTTGCAAGCAGGTTTATAACCTTGCATCCGCATTCGTCAATCCAGTCGATTGACTTGCCACCATCGACAAAGCCCAACACTTCTACCCTATTCAGCTTGCCCACACTCTCGGCATAACGGCATATCATGCGCACAGCTTCCTTCTCACCCTCAGAGACACGTGCCGAAGCCACTTCTATACGATTCACATTGACATCGCCAAGAAGCATACGTGCCATCATGAGTTTCTCATGAGGAAGGAATGACACTCCGCTGGTCTGCTCGCCATCGCGGAGTGTACAGTCCATTATTTCTATTGTTCTTGCTCCCATGCTTCAACCTTATCACGGTTCTGTACAAGGAAGTCTACGTCGTCGAGCCCGTTTTCAAGGCAATGCTTCTTGTATCCGTTTATCTCAAAATGCTCGCTCTTGCCTGTAGCGAGGTTTGTCACAGTCTGATTGGGCAGGTCCACCTTCACCTCTGTCTTGTGGTCCTTGTCGATGCTGGCAAAGAGTTCCTTAAGGAATTCCTCGCTCACCACTACCGGCAGCACAAGATTGTTGAGTTCGTTGTTCTTGTGGATGTCGGCAAAGAACGAGCTGATGACCACACGGAATCCGGCTCCGGCAATAGCCCAAGCTGCATGCTCGCGCGAAGAGCCCGAACCGAAGTTCTTACCTGCTACGAGTATCACTCCGCTATACGACGGATCGTTCATAACGAAGTCGGGTTTGGGAGTACCGTCGGCATTATATCGCCAGTCGCGGAATAGGTTGTCGCCCATACCTTCCTTGTCGATAGCCTTAAGGAAGCGGGCTGGTATAATCTGGTCGGTATCCACATTCTCAAGTGGAAGTGGGATGCATGTGGAGGTTATAACGTTGAATTTCTGTTTCATTATTCTTCAATTATTAAACATTAAACATTAGAACATGAGTTCTCTCGGGTCTGTTACCACTCCCGTAACTGCTGCTGCAGCTGCTACCAGAGGTGAAGCAAGGATGGTGCGTGAGCCCGGTCCCTGACGACCCTCAAAGTTACGGTTGGATGTCGATACCGAATACTTGCCTGCTGGTATCTTGTCATCGTTCATGGCAAGACATGCCGAGCAGCCCGGCTGGCGAATCTCGAAACCAGCTTCGGTAAGGACCTTGTCCAGTCCCTCCTCTCTAATCTGCTTGTCTACGAGCCATGAGCCCGGCACAAGCCATGCCGTAACGCCTTCTGCCTTATGGTGTCCCTTCACGATAGAGGCAAATGCACGGAAGTCTTCAATACGTCCGTTGGTGCAGGCACCGAGGAATACATAGTCAATCTTATGACCGAGAAGCTTCTCGCCCGGCTCAAATCCCATGTATGCAAGCGACTTCTTGAACGAAGCCTGACCAGCCTTGTCTATCTCATCGAGTGTCGGGATGGTCTCTGTAATACCGATACCCATACCAGGATTAGTGCCGTAAGTGATGCGCGGCTCTATGTCGGCAGCATCAAACACGAGTTCCTTGTCGAACACGGCATCGTCGCCACTCTTCAGAGTCTTCCAGTAAGCCACTGCCTTGTCCCAATCCTCGCCCTTAGGAGCATATTCGCGACCCTTGATATATTCGAATGTTGTCTCGTCGGGAGCAACAAATCCGCCACGCGCACCCATCTCGATAGAGAGGTTGCAGAGTGTGAGTCGGCCCTCCATAGACATATCGCGCACTACGTCGCCAGCATATTCAACGAAATATCCGGTAGCGCCCGAAGTGGTGAGTCGGCTCATCAGGTAGAGAGCTACATCCTTAGGCGTAACGCCCTTTGCCAACTTTCCGTTGACGCTTATACGCATCGACTTCGGCTTGGTCTGCAGAATGCATTGTGAGGCCATAACCATCTCTACCTCAGAAGTTCCGATACCGAAAGCTACAGCACCCATAGCGCCATGGGTAGATGTGTGCGAGTCGCCACACACGATTGTCATACCTGGCAGAGAGAGACCCTTCTCCGGTCCTACTACGTGGATGATACCGTTGTCCTTAGAGTTCATGGCGAAGTGTGTCACGCCGAAATCGGCAGCATTCTTAGCCAATGTGTCCACCTGACGCTTTGATACGGGGTCTTCAATGGGCTTGTCCTGGTCGTGTGTAGGAGTGTTATGGTCGGGCATGCAGAATATGTGGTCGGGACGGAACATCTTGAGTCCGCGGGCACGCATGCCGGCAAAGGCTTGAGGCGAAGTCACCTCATGGCAGTAAAGACGGTCTATATACAATTGTGTAGGACCATCCTTGATCGTCTGCACAACATGCTTATCCCAGATTTTGTCGAATAATGTGTTCATTATAATATGTTTATATTGTTAATGTTATTGATTGTTTGTATTGATTGTGGGCTGAACGAGCGGACAGCCTATTTCACGCGAAACTTGTTGATACAGTCAATGTAAGCCTCAACAGAAGCCGTAACGATGTCGGTATTGGCTCCGAATCCGTAGTACACGCTTCCGTCGTACTCCACCTGCATGTGTACCTTGCCCACATCGTCCGATCCCTTCGATATGGCCTGAATCGTAAACTCCTTCAGGGTCATCTGCTTCTGAATGATCTTCTTGAGAGCCTTGATGGCAGCATCTACCGGACCGTTGCCCGTAGAAGCCTCTTCAAACTTCTGTCCTGAGATGTCGAGTCCGATGCTTGCCACACTCTTAACGCCCATGCCTGTAGTAACCTGCAGGAAGTCGAGCTTCACGGCGTGCGAAGCCTTGGCATCGGCACCTGCCAACATGAGTATGTCGTCGTCGTTGACCTCCTTCTTACGGTCGGCAAGCTTGAGGAACTGCTGGTAGATAGTGTCTATCTTCGACTCGTCGTCTATCTTCACACCCAGCACTCCGAGACGATACTTCAAGGCGGCTCTGCCCGAACGTGCTGTCAGCACTATGCTGCCGCTGTCCAGACCTACATCCTTCGGGTCGATAATCTCGTATGTGCTAACATTCTTCAGCACTCCGTCCTGGTGGATGCCGCTACTGTGGGCGAATGCGTTACGACCCACAATGGCCTTGTTAGGCTGAACGGGCATGTTCATCAGGCTCGAAACCATGCGGCTTGTGGGGCAAATCTTTGTTGTGTTTATGTTGGTGTCAATATTGATGCCGTTGTGACACTTCAGAATCATGGCAATCTCTTCGAGCGAAGTGTTTCCCGCACGCTCACCGATACCATTGATTGTCACCTCTACCTGACGCGCTCCGTTCAGCACTCCGCTCAGCGTATTGGCTGTGGCAAGACCCAAGTCGTTGTGGCAATGGGTTGAGAGTATGGCCTTGTCGATGTTGTCCACATGCTCTATCAGATACTTTATCTTGGCTCCATACTCCTCGGGCAGACAGTAGCCCGTAGTGTCGGGAATGTTGATGACGGTAGCGCCAGCCTTGATGACAGCCTCAACCACACGTGCCAGATACTCGTTGTCGGTACGTCCGGCATCCTCGGCATAGAACTCTACGTCCTCTACATATCGCTTGGCATAGGCCACGGCAAGAACGGCACGCTCTATTATCTCCTCACGGTTTGAGTGAAACTTATACTTAATGTGCGAATCTGACGTACCGATACCTGTATGGATGCGTCCGCGCTTGGCATACTTCAGAGCCTCGGCAGCACAATCTATGTCCTTCTCTACAGCACGTGTCAGAGCACAGATAGTTGGCCATGTCACAGCCTTTGAAATCTCAATGACCGAATTGAAGTCGCCCGGACTGGAAATAGGAAATCCTGCTTCAATCACGTCTACACCCAATTGCTCAAGCTGCTTTGCCACTTGTATCTTCTCAACGGTATTCAACTGGCATCCTGGCACCTGCTCGCCATCGCGGAGCGTAGTGTCAAAAATATACAATCTTTCACTCATCCTTATATGTGTTTTACGTTATTACTTAAACCGAAAAAACCTTTCACACTACCTTGTAGGGGTTAGTGAGAAAGGTTTTTCTTTTCATCTGCTCATAAGAGAGACTGTATTGTTTGCGGCAACCTATTAGCATACACTACCCCGTTCGACATTGTTCCAAAGTCGAATTCGAATAATAATGCTAATAATGTTGTACGACAAATTCATATTTATAATATATTTATGGTGATACGTCTTATTTCGGTTACAAAGGTAAGAAAATATCGGTAGCTCACAAATAATTTATCACTTTTTTTATCATATTTATTGCATTTTGTTATGCCGTAGCGCTTTCAAGTCCTCCTACACCTTATTATATAATAGAATATTACCAACTTTTACAAAGACTTTCTTATCCCGAACTCAGGTTACTAAGGTTAATATTCTCAACCTTTACATTAGACCCATGATATAGTTTCATGTCAGCAACCCTCCTTTTTTAGGTTCTTCCGTTAAATGCATAGATAGAAAAAAAATATTTA
>ULXQ01052889.1_pt1 | contig 12107 bp, 9 predicted proteins | sample 1961481 | NCBI WGS metagenome assembly ULXQ01 (sample SAMEA4835843, study PRJEB28245) | human gut metagenome | biome: gut microbiome; material: fecal sample | place: Denmark | collected 2008 | reverse complement strand
AGGCGAAGGCTTTTTCTATGCTGGGCCGGCCATGTCCGTAGAGCGTATCCGGAAGTCTTGGTGTACCCGCAGTTCAGTTCCCCCTTTCGAGGCATGAAGGCAAAGAAAGTCGGCACCTTTTTCTTTTTCCGCGCCGCCGAAAAATTTTTTCCTCCCACCTTTTTTTCATTTTTCTCCCGCCTTTTTCCGCCGGTTTCGTACCGTCGGGGGCGTAGCGCCCTTCCGGTACCGGTCGGGAAGCCTTTTGTACCCGGCGCATTTTGTTAAAAAGCAGGATAATCTGCCCCGAAATGTTAAAATGGTTCAAGACGTGCAATCCTTGCCCCGTTGCGTCGTTTCTTTTAGTGTCCGGATGACTTTTTCGGGTCATTTCTGCCGGATTTTTTCCATTTTTGGCAGTTGGACGCTTTTTTCTTTGGGTTGTGCTTCATTAATGCTTTTTAATTATGTACCTTTGCAGCGTAATGAGAACCGTTGTAACATGCGGATAGTTAAGGGTATATGTATGATGCATGACTCTTGGAAAATTGACGGCCGGCCTGTGATGAACATGCCGGCAGGATTATGGAATGTGTCTTATTTTTTAACCCTTGTAAATAATCAGCCGGTCCTGCAAGGAGCGTTTCCCGCGTTCGGTAACGGGTGCGCGGCAGGCCAGTGGAAAAGCAAATGTTTATGCCACAGCTTACTTTGTTGTTCACTTTCTTAGTGAGTGCCGTGCTTACGGCTTTTGTGATTCCTAAAATCATCTTGATATCCTACAAGAAGAAACTTTTTGACTTTGCTGACGAACGCAAGGTCCACAAAGGCATTGTGCCCCGTTTGGGGGGCGTGGCCTTTACCCCCGTCATCACCATTACGCTGGCCCTGGTGGTTGGTCTGCTCACACTCGTTTCCCCGCCCCGCACCAGCATGTCCTACGTGGCCCACAGCGCCCATCTGGCCCTCGGCCTCTCGGCGCTGGTCATTCTCTATATGGAAGGCGTGACCGACGACCTCATCGGCGTGGGCTACAAGGCCAAGTTCCTCACCCAGCTCATCTGCGCCGTCATGATTATCTGTACCGGCGTATGGCTCAACAACCTGCACGGCCTTTTCGGCGTGTACGAGCTTTCGCCCTGGGTGGGCATGCCCCTTACCGCCGTGTTGCTGGTGTTTATCATCAATGCTGTCAACCTGATTGACGGCATCGACGGTCTGGCCTCCGGCCTCTCCATGATAGCCCTGTTCTTTCTGGGCTGCCTCTACGGTTTTTGCGGCAACTGGACCTATGCCGTCCTCTCGTTTGCCACGCTCGGCACCCTCGTGCCCTTCTTCATCTACAACGTGTTCGGGCGCGCCGAGGTGGGGCGTAAAATCTTTATGGGCGATTGCGGCAGCCAGACTATCGGGCTGATTCTCGGTTTGCTGGCCGTCCGTTTCTGCGTGTACGACAGCAGCATCGGCGCTCTTGCCTTCAATCCGCTGGTGGTGGTCTTTTCGCTGCTCATGGTGCCGTGTCTCGATGTGGTGCGCGTGATGTTCGGCCGCATCCGGCGCCATCAGAATCCCTTCATGCCCGACAAGACCCACATTCACCACAAGTTCCTGGCCCTGGGCATGAGCCACCGCACGGCCATGGTCACCATTCTCTTCGTTTCCGCCTTTTTTGCCCTGCTCAACCTGGGGCTGACTTCTCTGCTCAACGTCAACTTCATCCTTCTGCTCGATGTGGTACTGTGGACGCTGATGCACCTCTGGCTGTCAAAAATGATTAGACGGCGGCAGGTGCGCATAGCCGGCTTGACTGAAGGGGAGAATAAATCGGAAAATAAACTCATAGAAACATAAAATAGTATGAAAATCGTAATGCTTGAATTTGGAATGCGATTCTCATGGAGATTGAAGATTTAATGATCCTTTTGTATGAACATTTACAGAAAGAATGATTTACTATATTTATGAATGCATCAGAGAATAATAAGCGCATAGCCAAAAATACCTTATTCCTCTATTTTCGCCAGATTTTGATAATGGCTGTAAGTCTTTACACGGTACGTGTGGTACTTGCGGCTCTAGGACAGGAGGATTACGGCATATATAATGTGGTCGGTGGTTTTGTTGCAATGTTCAGTATTCTTTCGGGGGCATTGTCTATAGCTATTAGTCGCTTCATTACGTATGAGATGGGATTAGAGAATTCGACTGTTTTAAGGTTGCAACGTATATTTTCTTCGTCTCTCATTATACAGGTTGTGATGGGGGTGATAATATGTTTATTGATAAGTACTTTTGGCGTTTGGTTTGTAAGGCATAAAATGGTTATTCCTCCTGAGCGTATGGAGGTTACACTTTATGTCTTATTGTTTTCTACGCTGTCTTTTTTTATTAATTTACTTAGTGTTCCATATAATGCTTTAATTATTGCTCACGAACGGATGAAGGCTTTTGCCTATATCAGTATTATAGAAGCTGTATTGAAGTTGCTTGTGGCTTACTTACTTGTCTCTGCATCTTGGGACAAGTTGTTGCTTTATGCTTTATGTTTAGTTATAGTTTCTTTAATTGTACGCAGCGTTTATGCGGTTTATTGTAAACGTCATTTTGAAGAATGCCATTTTATCTGGGGATTTGATAAAAAATTGCTTTCAAATATGTTTGTTTTTTCCGGATGGGCATTCCTTGGGAATGGTGTTGTTGTTTTGAAAGATCAGGGAAGTAATATTCTTCTGAATTTATTTGGAGGTCCTGTTGTAAATGCAGCTCAGGGAATAGCAATGCAAGTAAATAGTGCAGTGTATAGTTTTGTTTCCAATTTTATGATAGCATCCAATCCACAAATTACTAAAAATTATGCAGCCGGTGATTTGGAATCTATGCATTCTCTAATTATTCGAAGTGAGAAGTTTGGATTTTTTATTTTGCTAATAATTCTTTTACCACTTTGTGCAAGTGTTGAATATGTGTTAGGCATTTGGCTTGTAAATGTTCCTGCTCATGCCGCAAATTTTGTGGTACTTGTTCTTTTGTATTCTCTTATTGAATGTCTTGTGACTCCTGTCATAACAGGAGTGTTAGCCGAAGGTAATATAAGATCTTATGAAATAACATTGACTTTTATTTATTTAGTAAATTTTTTTGCTTCGTATGTATGCTTAAAAATGGGGCTGCCAGTTGAATCTATTTTTGTGATGAATATTATTTTTAAAATATTTGTACTTATAGCATTACTCTTGCATTCTCGTTCAAAATATTCATTTCCAATTCTTCAGTTTATTAAAGAATGTCTTATTCCTGCTGTATTGGTATTTTGTATATCCTTTTCCTTTATGTATATTATTTCAGGAAATAATCTTATGAGTTTTGGTGCTTTTATTGTGCGTACCTTTGTTATTGTAATTTTTACTATTGCAACCGTTTTCATGGTAGGTCTGTCAAAGGCTGAGAAAAAATATATTTACTATTTTTTTATGGAGAAGATTCGTGGACGTTTTGAACGTTAGTGTTTTGGACGAAATATAAGAATAATTTATCGAATATATTATGGCTAGAATTATAGAGGTTACAAAAATTACTGCTATAGGTGATACAATTGAATATGAAATAAAGGATTGTACGGGGTTACAACTTCTTAAACATGAAGTTGTAAAAGCATGGGTTAAATATTATCATTCAGAAAGTTTTAGCTTTTCTGTAGAAGCTTTGCCAGAATCAGTATTAGCATTGCCTGTTACGCTGTATTTAATGCCTATTACATGGTTTTATGGGGTTGATCTTGTAGTACCTTCAGTAGATAAGGCTCTGTACGATGATTTATCAGTAATTTATGCTGCATATTCCAAAATTTATGGTCCTTTCAAAGAGGAATGGAGAGGAAAAATAACAGCTAAAAATATTATTGATAATAAAATGCCCCAAAAGCGTTTTGATAATATAGTTTTTTTCTCAGGCGGAGTAGATGCTGTACATGCGGGTATTAATCATCCAGGAAAGAAAAATGTACTCGTAACCATACCTAGCATTGAATATATGAATAAGTCTCAAAAAGAAAATGTTGGAGAGGATTTTCTTTTTGCCAAGACGCAACTTATCCGTGATTTTTCAATAGTATCAGGAAGTAATTGGCTATTAATTCTCAATAATTTTCTAAAGGATGTTTTTGATGATGTGAAAATTCAACAGGATTTAAAGAACTTGTATAATCTTAATAGTCCGGCATTTAATTTCGATGGTTGGTATGGCATGAAGTATTTAGGTAATTTGTTGTCTGTTTTGCCTTTTGCTTATGCTATGGGGATATGTAATTTGGTAATGGGTTCTACTTTTGAGCAACTTGAAGATATGGCTTCGTCCAATTTGGATGGAGCAAATCCAGAATTATCGGATGCATTTAGGATTTCAAATATTATGTTTACAGAACAAGATGGATTATACATACGCCGTTCGGCTAAGGTAAAAAATATTATAGATTGGTGTGTATCAAAAGGGAAGAAAACAAAACTTTGGACTTGTTTTAATGATAGTACAGAACAATGTAGTGTTTGTACTAAATGTATGAGAACCCAATTTAATATTTTATGTGCTGGCGAAAATCCTAAAAATTGGGGGTTTAAGAATTTTAATGAGCGCGTTTTCTCAAAAATGATTTATTCTTATCGTTACCAGGAAAGGAATTTATGTTGGCTTTGGGATATTATGGATTCAATAGATGATAAACGTACTTATCCATATTGCAATGATTTGCTTCATTGGTTTAAAGGGCAGGGGTATCAAAAATATTCAAGAAGGGCGAAATTTGCTGTAAGGCTTGTAAAATTGAAAAAAGTTTTCAAGATATATAAATATCCACATTATATGAATGTATTATTTCAGAAATTGAAAAAGTAGGAATAATTTTAATAGCTTTGCTGTAAATGAATGACATAAAGAATATTTTTAAAAAAAGTATTAGGAAAATAGTAAGCCTATTTGTCCCTGTAACTGTTGCTCATATCACGGAGTTGGCTCCAAATGAATTATTGAAAGGAAGAACAGCGCTTATTACAGGTGGAACTGGAGGAATAGGTTTTGCTATTGCCGAAGCATTTTTGAAAGCCGGTGCTTCTGTTATTGTAACAAGTCGTAATGTAAACAATGCAAAAAAAACAGTTGTGAAACTACGGCAGATTTGTAATGTGGAAGAGCAACGAGTTCATGGTTTTGAGTTGGACAATACAAAGATAAATCAGTTTCATGAAAAATTGCAGCAAATTGTACAAATTACCGGTAAAATTGATATTTTGGTAAATAATGCAGGAGTGCTTGGAAATGATTCTGAAGAACAATATGATGCGGTATTGGATACGAATCTTAAGGGAGTATATTTTTTTAGTCGGGAAGTAGCACATTATATGAAAGATCATAATATAAAGGGGAATATTTTAAATATTTCATCTTCATCAGGAATCCGGCCAGCTGTTTCTGCCTATGCCTTGAGTAAATGGGGCATTCAGGGACTAACCTTAGGATTGGCGAAATCTCTAGCCCCTTATGGGATTGTAGTAAATAGTATTGCTCCAGGTCCGACGGCTACACCTATGCTTCTAGGTAATGATATACAAAATATTAACCGGCCTCGTTTACCGTCCGGACGTTATGCCATGCCTTGTGAAATAGCTAATATGGCAGTTATGTTAGTAAGTGAAATGGGGCGTACGATTGTAGGTGATACTATTTATATGACAGGCGGAGCAGGACTTATAACATTTGATGATATAGATTATACATTTTAGTAGATATGGAAGGAAAATATTATAGTAACGAGCGAAGCATACAATTATTAATTTCGTTGTTGAAGCAGCATAATATAAAGAAATGCGTACTTTCTCCTGGGGCTACAAATATTACATTTGTAGCAAGTGTACAGCAGGATTCTTGGTTTGAATGTTATTCATCTGTAGATGAACGTAGTGCGGCTTATATTGCTTGTGGGCTGGCTGCTGAAAGTGGTGAACCGGTTGTGTTGAGTTGTACCGGTGCTACGGCTTCGCGTAATTACTTACCAGGACTAACTGAAGCTTATTATCGTAAATTACCAGTCTTGGCTATTACAAGCACACAGATAGTAAGTCGAATCGGACATCATTTTGCTCAAGTTATAGATCGGTTCTCGTTACAAAATGATGTTGCTTTGTTAAGCGAATATATACCTGTTACAGATAGTGATACTGAAGAATGGAGTAATACGATAAAAATCAATCGTGCTTTATTGGAACTTCATCATCACGGAGGAGGTCCAGTGCATTTGAATGTAGAAACCATATATAGTCGCGATTATTCAATAAAGGAACTGCCTAAAGCTCGTGTTATTCATCGCATTATGCCTACAGATTCATTTCCGGAAATACCGCAAGGACGTATTGCGGTTTTTGTAGGAGCTCATCAGAAATTTACAGAGGCAGAAACAAAAGCACTTGATGCGTTTTGCGCAGAACATGATGCGGTAGTGTTTGTAGACCATACAAGTGGCTATAAGGGAAAATATCGTGTGCCAGTAGCTATTCTTACTTCACAGGAAAAAGATAGTTGTAGTTTAAATCATATGGATATATTAATCCATATAGGTGAGGTTTCAGGGGCATATATTAGTATGCATCCGAAAATGGTTTGGCGTGTGAATCCTGACGGAGAGTTACGTGATACATATCAAAAGTTATCTTGTGTGTTCGAGATGAGTGAACAGGCTTTCTTTGAACATTATACACATGATGTTAGTGCATCATGCCATTCATATTTAGATATGTGTTGGGGTGAGTTGCAATCTACTTGGCAAAAAGTTCCAGCTACCTTACCTTTTTCTAATGTCTGGATTGCTCAACAAACTGCACATCGTTTACCTGAAGACAGTGTGCTTTTTCTGGGTATATTGAATACATTACGTACCTGGAACTATTTTGATATCCCCAGTTCCGTATATGGCTATGCAAATACTGGCGGTTTTGGTATTGATGGGTATATATCTTCGTTTATAGGCGCTTCTTTGGTGCATCCTGATAAATTGTATTTCTGTGTAGCTGGTGATTTGGCTTTCTTCTATGATATGAATGTCTTGGGAAATCGTCATGTGGGAAAAAATATTCGTATCTTATTAGTAAATAATGGTAAAGGTACAGAGTTTCGTAATTATATGCATGCAGGTGCTGTTTTTGGAGAAGAGGCAGATGTCTTTATCGCAGCAGGTGGGCATTATGGTAATAAATCACATCAATTGGTAAGACATTATGCGGAAGACCTAGGTTACGAATATCTTTCTGCTGAAAATAAAGAAGAATATATGCATAATTTAAACCGTTTTATAACTCCTAAAATCACAGAAAAACCAATCTTGTTTGAGATTTTTACAAATAGCGAAGATGAAAGTGAGTCCATAAAGATGATGAATAATTTAAGTTTGTCAATCAAGGGGGAATTAAAAGGTTTTGTTAAAAATGCAGTGGGACAGAAAGGTATAAGTACAATAAAGAAAGTCTTTGGAAAATAATTTGGTAGGTAAGATAGCATCAGGAATTGTTTCTTTATGCTTTATGAAGATAATCTAATATCTTAGAATTTTATGAAAATAGGAATTTTGACACAGCCTTTATTGAAAAACTATGGTGGCATATTACAGGCCTATGCTCTACAGAAAGTTTTGAGAGAAATGGGGCATGAGGCGTGGCTCGTGCAACGTTGTAGGCACACACATAGTTTTAGAAGATGGATGAGTCTTTATCTTCGTAATATTATCAAATATCTATTGGGGCGCAAAAAATATCAAAGATATAAATGGGTATATCGTAAGGTCGAAAATCAACAATATGCCAATATGCAAAATTTTATTGATGAATATATAACGCCTAAAACGTCTAAGATATTTTCTTCTAGGGGGCTTTTAAAAGATTATAGACTACAACATTATGATGCTTATGTGGTAGGGAGTGATCAGGTTTGGAGGCCTAGATATTCTCCATGTCAAACTGATTTTTATATGGGTTTTCTTCCTTTAGATGAACATATTATGCGTTTGGCCTATGCGGCTTCTTTTGGAACAGATAAGTGGGAATATTCCAAACGGCAATCAAAATATTGTAGGATTTTATTACAAAAGTTTAATGGAATCTCAGTAAGAGAAGATAGTGCCATTGAATTATGTAGTCATTATTTGGGCAGAAATGATGTTTTGCAGGTATTGGATCCTACTTTATTATTGAAAAAAGAGGAGTATGAATGTTTGGCAGACACAAAACAGATGACTAAAAAAAATAAAAGAGTTTTTTGTTACGTGTTGGATGATAATTCTACCTTTGAAAGGTTACGTAATGATGTTGCTCATAATTTGGATGGTGAATGTTTTACAATTACTTTTACAGGAGAGAATTCAATGCCTGGGCCAAAAACTTGGTTACGGGCCTTTATGGAAGCTGATTACGTTTTGACCGATTCATTTCATGGTTGTGTCTTTTCCATTATTTTTAATAGACCTTTTGTCGTGGTAGGAAATGAAAGTCGGGGACAATCGCGTTTTCATTCACTTCTGAATCTTTTTGGTTTGGAAGATAGAATGGTGACACAACTTTCTGGTGATATAATAGTTGAACATATGAAAATACCCATACAATGGGATTTAGTTAATGAGCGGAAGAAAAAACTTCAAGACTTCTCTTTGAATTTTTTGCAGAACTATTTAGGTAATTAATTATTAATAATATGAAAACCGTAATGCTCGTATTCGGAACGCGCCCCGAAGCCATCAAGATGGCTCCGCTGGTCAAGGCGTTCCAGGTCGCTTCCGACAGTTTCCGGACGCTGGTCTGCGTGACCGGTCAGCATCGTGAAATGCTCGATCAGGTACTGCATATTTTTGACATTCAGCCCGATTACGATCTTAATATCATGAAGTCGGGGCAGGATTTGTACGACGTCACTTCACGGGTGCTGCTCGGTCTGCGCGAGGTATTGAAAGAAGCCCGTCCCGACGTCGTACTGGTACACGGCGACACCACCACCAGCACGGCTGCCGCTCTGGCTGCCTTCTACGCCCAGATTCCCGTAGGCCATGTGGAGGCCGGTTTGCGCACCCACAATATCTACAGCCCGTGGCCCGAGGAGATGAACCGTCAGCTCACCGGCCGCATGGCCACCTGGCATTTTGCTCCTACGCCCCTGAGCCGTCAGAACCTGCTGGCAGAAAATGTGGCTGAGGCGCAGATTACCGTTACTGGCAATACCGTAATCGATGCCCTCTATTGGGTTGTGGATAAAATCAAACACGATGCTTCCCTCTCGCAGCAGCTTGACGCCGAGCTTCAGCGTGCGGGCTACGATGTGGAGCGGCTTTCCGGCGGACGCAAGCTGGTGCTCATCACCGGTCACCGGCGTGAGAACTTCGGCGACGGTTTCATCCACATGTGTACCGCCATCAAGGACCTTACGCAGCGTTATCCGCAAGTGGACTTTGTTTATCCCATGCACCTCAACCCCAACGTGCGCAGGCCTATCCACGAAGTGTTCGGTCAGGACCTCAGCGGATTGGGCAATATGTTCTTCATTGAGCCGCTGGAGTACCTGAGTTTCGTACATCTGATGGAGAAGAGCCACATCGTGCTGACCGACAGCGGCGGCATTCAGGAGGAAGCCCCCGGACTGGGCAAGCCCGTGCTCGTGATGCGCGACACCACCGAGCGCCCCGAAGCCCTTACGGCCGGAACGGTGAAACTGGTGGGCACGGATTACGACAAGATTGTGTCGGCCGTATCTACCCTGCTCGACGATGAAGCGGCCTATCAGACCATGAGCCGGGCGGTCAATCCCTACGGCGACGGCAAGGCCTGCGGCCGGATTGTCGAAACGCTGAAGGCATAAGAGAATCTTTTAAAAAAAACATCATAACATAAAGAGAGAATATGAAAGCATGTTTCATGGGCTTGGGCTATATCGGACTGCCCACAGCCATCATCGCCGCCAAGCACGGCGTTCAGGTAACGGGTGTGGATATCAATCCGCAGGTGGTTGAAATGACCAACCAGGGCCATCTGCACATCATTGAGCCGGGCATGGAGGAAATGCTGCAGGAAGTGGTGAAGAACGGTCAGTTGAAAGCTTCCACCACACCTGAGGTGAGCGATGCCTATTTTATGGTGGTACCCACACCGTTCAAGGGCAACCACGAGCCGGACATTTCTTACGTGGAAGCAGCCACCCGCTCGGTAATCCCGTTTCTGAAGGAAGGCGATTTATACGTTATCGAGTCTACCTCACCCGTAGGTACTACCGACAAGATGAAAGACCTCATCTTCAGTGAGCGCCCCGAACTGAAGGACAAAATCTATATTGCCTACTGCCCTGAGCGTGTGTTGCCGGGCAACGTAATCTATGAACTGGTACACAACGACCGTGTGATTGGCGGTATGAACGAGGCTTCTACCGACAAGGCCATTGCATTTTACAGCCAGTTTGTGCAGGGTACGCTCCATCGCACCAACTGCAAGACGGCCGAGATGTGCAAACTGACCGAGAATTCCAGCCGTGACGTGCAGATTGCCTTTGCCAACGAGCTTTCGCTCATTTGCGACAAGGCCGGCATCAACGTGTGGGAACTGGTCAATCTGGCCAACAAGCACCCGCGTGTAAATATCCTTCAGCCCGGTTGCGGCGTAGGCGGACACTGCATTGCCGTTGACCCTTACTTTATTACGGCCGACTTCCCCGTAGAGAGCCAGCTGATTGCCAAGGCCCGCGAAATCAACAACTACAAGGCCTTCTGGTGTGCGGAAAAGGTAGAAAACGCCATGCTGCGCTTTGAACTGGAACACAAGCGCAAACCATGTGTAGCCATGATGGGACTGGCCTTCAAACCCAATATCGACGACCTGCGCGAGAGTCCCGCCAAGTATATCGTAACCAAGGTGATGCAGAGCTGCAACAATGCCAACATCCTGGTGGTAGAGCCTAATGTCGAAGTGCACCACGTATTCAAACTGACGGATTACAAGGAAGCCTACGAAAAGGCGGATATTGTGGTATTCCTGACCGCACATGATCCGTTCAAGACACTGCCTTGGCGTGATGACAAGGTGATTCTTGATTTCTGTGGAATATTTAAGAAGTAAGATTTATAGTCTGTTGTCTGTTCATCTTGCAAAATATGGGAGACAACAGACTATTTTTTGAATATATTAAATTGCTGAATATTTGATTGTTGAAAGAGTCTTTTTAGCTAATTCTGCCTTTTTATAGCTTCATTCATATTTGATATTTCGTATCTTTGTGAGCAGGTGATAGCAAAATGATAACTGATATATGATATCAATAGTAGTTCCTGTATATAAATCAGAAAAATTTCTGTTTGAGTGTGTTGAAAGTATAATGAAACAAACTTATACAGATTTTGAATTAATCTTAGTTGATGATGGTAGTCCTGATAATTGTGGAATAATATGTGACAAATTAGCAAAAGAATATGATAATATATATGTAATTCATAAGAAGAATGGAGGCGCATCTTCTGCACGTAATGCGGGAATAGAGTTTTCGCATGGTGATTTTCTTATGTTTGTAGATAGTGATGATACTATAGAAAAAAATATGTTGGAGAGATTATTTTATGTTCAACAACAAACGAATGCGGATGTTGTTGGAAGTTTATTGCGTCCACAACGGCAATTTGCAGATGTGAATTATCAACAATATACTTCAGAAGAATGTGTAAAAATGCTCTTTCTTAGAAAACTTGATAGTTCTCCATGTACAAAACTTATTAGAAAATCTTATTTGAATAATGTGCATTTTCCTGAAGGAATAACAAATGAAGATATTGTATTCTTATATCATCTTTATGATAAATGTGAAAGAGTGTGTTATTTGAATGAATGTTTTTATTTTTATAGGAAAAACATGGATAGTGTGACACATTCTTTTAAAAAAAATGCATTGGATATGGTAATAAATGCAGATTATTTAGTTGATGAAGTGGCAAACAAAAATCCAGATTATATTGAATATGTAATTACTTATCGTGATAAAATATATTTGGATTTTTGTCTCTTGCTTTTGCGCAATCATTTTTATAATAAGATTGAATATAAGAATCGTTATGACTATTGTAGGAATTT
>ULXQ01002021.1_pt1 | contig 12188 bp, 10 predicted proteins | sample 1961481 | NCBI WGS metagenome assembly ULXQ01 (sample SAMEA4835843, study PRJEB28245) | human gut metagenome | biome: gut microbiome; material: fecal sample | place: Denmark | collected 2008 | reverse complement strand
ACGGCTGCCCCGTCGTCCTGGGCAGCGCGACGCCGGCGCTGGCTGACTATTATCGAGCCTTGCAGGGAGAATACGTCCTGGTCGAACTAAAAGAACGAGTCGGCCATCGCCCTCTGCCGGCTGTCCAGGTCGTCGACATGCGGGATGAGCTGGCCCGGGGCAATTACCGCGTCGTCTCCGATGCCCTGCTCACTCTCTTGGAAGAGACTCTGGCAGCCCGTCAGCAGGCCATCATCCTCCTCAACCGCCGCGGTTTCTCGACCTTCGTCATGTGCCGCAAGTGCGGCTACGTCGTCAAGTGCGACACGTGTGATGTGGCCATGGTCTACCATCGCCAGGCAGCTCATCTGCGCTGCCATTACTGCGATGCCGAAAAGCCGATTCCTACCGTCTGTCCTTCCTGCGGCAGCAAGTATATCAAGTTCTTTGGCAGCGGTACGGAAAAAGTGGAAGCCCAGCTCCACGAACTCCTGCCGACGGCCCGCATCATCCGCCTCGACCAGGACACGACGAGCCGCAAGCACAGCGGTGACCGCATCATCGAAGCCTTCCGCCGCCACGAATACGATATTCTCCTGGGAACGCAGATGGTCGCCAAAGGTCACGATTTTCCCGGCGTCAGTGCCGTCGGCATCTTGTCGGCAGACAGCCTGCTCAACATCCCGGCTTACTGGGCTGGCGAGCGGACCTTCCAGCTCCTGACCCAGGCAGCCGGCCGGGCCGGCCGCGGCGATATCCCGGGCCGCGTCATCATGCAGACCTATGCACCGGACCACTACGTCATCCAGTGCGCAGCCCGTCAGGATTACCGGGCTTTTTATGACCAGGAAGTCCAGTTCCGGAAGGAATTGGGCTATCCGCCGTTCCAGGAAATGGCCAAGATACTAGTCCAGGACGAATCGGAAGAACAGGTCTGGCGCAAAGCCAACGACGTCGCAGCGGCCTTGAACAGCTGGAATCAGGACCACGGTGATGAAGTTGCCGTCATTGGCCCCTACGAAGACGTCATCAAGAAGATACGCAATAAGTACCGCGTCGTCCTCTCCCTGACCGGGAAAGACCTGACAGCCATCAAAAAAGCCATGCAGCACCTTCCGGCCTGCTGGCAGACCGGCGTCATCATCGACATCGACCCCATGTAATCATGGCGACCTAGCATTACATAATGGTAGGGGCTCGCACGTGGCGAGCCCGTCAGGCATATGAACTCATTCCTCCATCGGGCAGAAACGGGCGTCCCGCCGTTTCCTAAAAAGATATGATAGCAAAAATGTCAGATTTGTTATATAATAAAAAAGAATAAGCATTTTTACTATTACAATGAGGTGAAAGTTATATGGCAGTACTCAATATTATTAAAGCCGGTGACCCCGTCTTAAAAGCGACGGCGAAACCCGTTACAAAAGTGAATAAACATATAAAGAAATTGCTCGACGACATGGCAGAAACGATGTATGCTGCTGAAGGCGTCGGCTTAGCCGCACCGCAGGTCAATGAATCGCTGCAGCTCATCGTCCTCGACGACGGCCATGGTCTCATCGAGCTCATCAATCCGGAAATCCTGGAAAAGTCGGACGAAACCAACGTTGACACCGAAGGCTGCCTGAGCATCCCCGGATATTACGGCAAGGTAGAACGGGCTTCGAAAATCAAGGTCCGTTCCCTGACGCGCCATGGCAAGACGGTCATTTATGAACCGGAAGGCTTCCTGGCCCGCATTTTCCAGCATGAAATCGACCATCTCTATGGTTATCTGTTCATCGAAAAAGCAGCGGATTTACGGAAAGTAGGGGACTAATGGATAAGTTACGCATTGTATTCATGGGGACGCCGGATTTTTCCGTCCCGTCCCTGGAAAGCCTGGCCCAGGCCGGTTATGATATCGCCGCCGTCTACAGCCAGCCCGACAAGCAGCGGGGACGGGGCAAAAAGGTGACTTTCTCGCCGGTGAAAGAAAAGGCCCTGGAACTGGGAATCCCCGTTTTCCAGCCCGATTCCATGCGCCGTGACGACGTCATCGAACAGCTGCGCAGCCTGGCACCGGATGTCATCATCGTCATCGCCTACGGCAAGATTTTGCCGAAAGCCGTCCTCGACATCCCCAAATACGGCTGCCTTAACGTCCACGGCTCGTTGCTGCCGAAATACCGCGGCGCGGCTCCTATCCAGTACGCTGTCAAGGACGGCGAAGCTGAAAGCGGCGTGACCATCATGCTCCTCGATGAAGGCATGGATACGGGGAAGATGCTGAAAAAAGCGGCCATTCCCCTGGATGCCAAGGAAACGACGGGCACTTTGTTCGATAAATTGTCCCTCCTCGGGGCCCAGACCCTGCTCGACGTCCTGACGGACCTGGAGGGCTATGAAAGCCGGGCTGTCGCCCAGGATGAGAGCCAGGCGACGTATACGGCAAAAATTACCAAGGAAGAAGCCCAGATCGACTGGACCCAGGATGCTGTCGTGCTGGAACGGCTCATCCGGACGCTGGATCCTCATCCCGGCGCATATACGATCTGTCACGATGGCAAGCGCCTGAAAATCTGGTCGGCTGATGTCGTCGAAGGTACCGGGGCCGAACCGGGAACCATCTTGGATGTGACCAAGAAGCAGTTCACCATCCAGACCGGAAGCGGCGCCCTGCGCATCCGCGAAGTCCAGCCGGAAAGCCGGAAGCGGATGGCTGCTGCCCAATATCTCCAGGGTGTGACCTTGACGGCTGGGGAACGGCTATAAACAAGACTCCATGCAGAGAAGCGGGACAACTGCCGCAAAGAAGACGGTTGCCCTGCTTTTGTGCTGTTCACCCGTGCTTTTTGAAATAGGGAGGAATCTATGAACGTACGTGAAATTGCCTTTCAGAGCCTGCTGACTATCTGCCGGGACGAAGGGTATAGCAATATCGTCGTCTCTAAGGCGATACAGAAGCATCAATTTGCCGACAGGGACCGGCGTTTTTATACAGAACTCGTTTACGGGACCTTGCGCTGCCTCAATTACCTGGACTGGATCATTTCCCAGATCAGTACGCGCAAGCTGAAAAAGCTCGATCCCGTCTGCCTGGCCATTATCCGCCTGGGCTTGTATCAGATTTTCGGCATGACCAAAGTCCCCGAATCGGCAGCCTGCAACGAAGCTGTCAAGATGGCGACGAAATTCGGCAATAAAGGCATGGCCAAGTTCGTCAATGCCATGCTGCGCAACAGTATCCGCCGGCGGGACCAATTCATCATTCCCGATAAGGACAAAAACCTGACAGCCTATCTGGCCCTGACGTATCATCAGCAGGACTGGCTCGTCCGCCGCTGGCTGGGAGAATATGGCCCAGACGATACAGAACGGCTCTGCCAGTATTTCGATACCATCCCGGCACTGTGCCTGCGCGTCAATACGGCCGTCACCAGTCGCGAAGACCTGTTGGCTGAGCTGGAAAAGCAGGGCCAGCCGGCCCGTCCGGCTGCCATTTCGCCGGATGGCATCTATCTCGATGGCAATCCGGGCATCCACGAGCTGACCTGCCTCCGCGATGGCCGGGCTATCATCCAGGATGAACCGTCCCAGCTGGTCGCCCATATCGTCGATCCCCAGCCGCACGAAGTCGTCTTCGACGTCTGCGCTGCTCCCGGCGGCAAGACGACCCATCTGGCTACCCTGGGCGGCCCGTCGTGCGTCGTCTACGGCGGCGATATCCACGAACATAAGCTGCGGCTCATCGAATACAATGCCCAGAAGCTGGGTCTCAAGAATGTGCGGACCCTGCTCCAGAACGGCTGCACCATCGGCCAGAAATATGCCGGCAAAGCCGACCGGGTCCTGGTCGATGCGCCTTGTTCGGGTCTCGGCGTCCTGCGCCACAAAATCGACTTGCGCTGGCGCAAAAATCCCAGCGATCTGCGGACCCTGCCGGCCCTGCAGCGGCGCATCCTGGACAGCGCCTCGCAATGCGTCCGCCCGGGCGGCGTCCTGGTCTACAGCACTTGTACCATGAATGATGATGAAAACAGCCGCATTGTGGCTGACTTTTTGAAGAACCATCCGGAATTTCACGTCGAAAATGCGACGCAGTGGCTGACCGTCCCTGGTCATGAAGGCCCGTTCATCCAGCTCCTGCCGCAGCGCGACAATCTGGACGGCTTCTTCATTGCCCGCATGAAAAAGGAGGGTGGACATGAATAACCTCTTCGATATGACGAAAAAGGAACTGCAAACGTTCCTCGTCGCCCAGGGAATGAAGAAATTCCGGGCCGACCAGATTTTCCATTATGTCTATAAAGAAAATATCTTTTCCTGGGATGAAATGGTCCTGCTGCCCAAGAAAGACCGGCAGCTTCTCAAAGACGTCCTGCCCATTCACTTTCCGGAAATCGTGTCCCGCCTGGACGCGCCCGATGGCCAGACAGTCAAGCTGCTCTTGCAGCTCGCGGACGGCGAAACCGTCGAAACGGTGCTCATGATGCACGATTACGGCAATTCCATCTGCGTGTCGTCCCAGGTCGGCTGTGCCGTCAACTGCACCTTCTGCGCGTCGGCCAAGAACGGCTTTGTCCGCAACCTGTCGGCCGGTGAAATGGTCGCCCAGCTCCTGGCTTTCCGTAAATACGTCACGCCGGAACTGCACTCCATCGTCATCATGGGGACGGGGGAACCGCTCCTCAATTATGACAACGTCATCCGTTTCATGAAGCTCATCCACGACAAGGATACGCTCTATCTGGGCTATCGCAACATGACCCTGTCCACGTCGGGCATCGTCCCCAAGATGTATGACCTGGCCAAAGAGGGCATGCCCATCACCCTGGCCGTGTCCCTCCACGCGCCGAACGACGCCTTGCGGCGGCGGATCATGCCCATTGCCGAAAAATATCCCCTGGAAGCCGTCCTCCAAGCGGCACGTCACTATTTCGACGTCACAGGCCGAAAAGTCACCTTTGAATATATCCTCATCAAGGGCCTGACCTGCACTAATGCCTGCGCTAAGGAACTGGCCCGCCTCCTGGGCGGCCAGAACATCCTGGTCAACGCCATCCCCATCAATGATAATTATGACGTCGGTCTCTACCGGCCTGACGAAAAGACGATGAATGAATTTGTCACCTATCTGCAGCGCCATGGCGTCCCTGTCACCTTGCGGCGGGAAATGGGCAGCAAAATCCAGGCTGCCTGTGGCCAATTGCGGATAAAACGCGAAAAAATTTGACAGGTGACGGCGAATATGATATGAATTAAAGTGTACCTATAACGAAACACCGTGAGAGGACGTGAGAATTTGGGCACATACGGTGAATCCAAAATCGGCTTGGTTCGGAAAGTGAATGAAGATTCCTTTTATATCAGCCACGAGAAAAACGTACTGGCCGTAGCTGACGGTATGGGCGGCTATGTAGGCGGTGAAATCGCCAGCAAGACGGCTGTAGAAGCCATCGCCTATTACTTCAAGAATTTCAGTTATGCGGCACCGGTACAACTGGAGAAGGCCATTCAATATGCGAATTCCAGTATCCTCAGCAAGACCTTGATCGACCCCTCGCTCAAAGGGATGGGGACGACTGTTTCTTTAGTGACGCTGGCCCGGCACATGGCTTTTTGGGGCCACGTCGGCGACAGCCGTATCTACTTATACCGCGATGGGGAGTTCACGCAGATTTCTGCCGACCATACCATCGTCCAGGTCCTGCTCGATAAGGGCAAGATCACGGAAGAAGAGGCCATTGACCATCCCCAGCGCCATGTGCTGACCAGAGCCGTCGGCGTCGATGAAAACCTGGTCGTCGACAGCGGAGCCTTTGAAGTACAGCCAAAGGACCGTATCCTGATTTGTTCTGACGGCCTGACGTCGTTCATCCGGAAACAGGAACTCCGCGATGCCATCGGCGATTATCGCCGGACGGAACGGGAAATCATCAATGATCTCTTTGCCCGCGTTTATGAGAACGGGGCCAACGATAATGTTACCGCAATTTTAACGACCATATAATCGCGAACGACTATGAAAGTGGTGGAATAGCTAAAAATGATTGGTCATATCTTAGATAACAGATACAAGATATTGGAAAAAGTAGGCACAGGCGGCATGGCCAGCGTGTACAAAGCACAGGATATCCTCCTGGACCGGATCGTCGCCGTAAAGATACTTCATTCAAAATACGGCAATGACCACGATTTTGTCGTCCGCTTCCGGCAGGAAGCCCAGGCGGCTGCCAAATTGTCACACCCCAATATTGTCAATATATACGACGTCGGCTACGATGAAAATGTCCATTACATCGTCATGGAATTCGTGCGCGGCGAAACGTTGAAAGAGTATATCGAAAAGCACGGCCATCTGCCGATCAACACGTCGATACAGATTGCCTTCGATATTGGCGAAGCTTTGGAAAATGCCCATGCCAACGGCATCGTCCACTGCGATATCAAGCCCCATAATATCCTGGTCACCGAAACAGGGCGCATCAAAGTCGCCGACTTCGGTATCGCCCGGGCCGTCAATTCCGTCGAAAACAGCGACCGCACGGTCCTGGGTTCTGTCCATTATTTTTCACCGGAACAGGCCAGCGGCGGCCATATCGACGAACGGACGGATATCTACTCCCTGGGTGTCGTCATGTATGAAATGATGACCGGTGTCGTTCCCTTCCAGGGCGATACAGCCATCAGCATCGCCCTGAAGCACGTCCAGGACGACATCCCCTTGCCGACCAAGTACAACCGCCGCATCCCGCGGCTCGTCGAACAGGTCATCCTCAAGGCCATGGCCAAGAATCCGGACGACCGTTTCCAGTCCATCGGCGAGATGATGTCAGAACTGCGTCTGTCCCAGGGTTTCATCAACACCAACGGCGCCCGGCCGATCATCAGCAAGGGCCCGTATAACTTCGGTACGCAGAAACTGCAGCCTATCAAGGAAAAGGACCTGCCCGAAGACGAACCTCCGGAAAAGAAGAAGAATCCTTTTACGCGGTTCATGGATTCTATCAGCAATCATTCTCAGAAAACTATCATCATCGGTATGCTCGGCGTCTTCCTCGTCGCCTTTGTCTGGGCCTTCTTTTCCTTCGGGAATTTTTGGAGTACTGAAGACATTACCGTACCGGATGTGACGGGTAAGCAGGTAGAAATCGCCAAGAAGATCCTCAAGGATAAGAAGCTCGACGTCTCCGTCAAGGAAGTGGAAAGCGACGAAGTGCCAGTAGGCGAAGTCGTTTCCCAGACTCCGTCCGGAGGGGCTGTCGTCAAGGCCAACCGGACCATCTACCTGACCGTCAGCAAGGGCAATAAGGGCGAAGAAGTCCTCATACCGGACCTGCGGAGCCTGACCCTCGACGAGGCCGAAAAGAAACTGAAGGAAATCGGCCTGTCTGTCGGCAAGGTGCGCTACAAAGAGAGTGCCCAGTATGCAGACGGGACGATTATCGAACAGGATCCGGAATCGCCGAAGAAAGTCGAAAAGGGGACGAAAGTCGACCTCGTCGTCTGCCGCAAGAGCGAAGCGGAAAAAGAAGCCGAAGCGGCTAAGAATGAAGCGCCCAATACGAGCGGCATGAGCCTCGATGCGGCTGTGAAAGCCCTGGAAAGCGCGGGCTACTCCGTCGGCAGCGTATCCAACCTCGATTCGTCGAAGGATAACTCTCAGGCCGTCGTTACGGGCCAAACGTCGGAAGACGGCAAGGTCGTCAACTTGTCCGTTGAATATCCGTCGTCCCAGAGCAGCCAGAGTTCGCCGTCGAGCAGTTCCGGCGGCTCCGATGGCAGTGCCAATAACCAGGAACCGGCCGGGACGCCCCATTATGGGACCGTCAATATCAGCGTACCGTCCGGCGCTTCCAGCCAGCATGTCCAGATCGTCGTATCCGACGACAACGGCTCGCGCGTCGTCTATGACCGCAGCCAGGCCGGTGGCGATAACATCTCCAAGAGCGTCAGCGGCACGGGCAAGACGAGAGTCAAAGTCTATATCAACAATTCATTAGTACAGGATCAGTACATCTAAGGGGAGGAACATGACAAAAGGACGCGTCATCAAGAACTATAACGGGTATTATTATGTCGATGTCGGCCGGGAGAACCTCGTCGAATGTCGCCGCCGCGGCAAATTGCTGAAAGCCAAGATCCTCGTCGGCGACGAGCTGGAAATCACCGAGCTGGGCCAGGATAAGGGCGTCATCGAAGCCCTGCTGCCCCGGCGCAACCAGATCCGCCGGCCGGCGGTGGCCAATATCGACCAGCTGCTGGTCATCATGGCGGCCCAGTCGCCGGACCCGAACCGTTTCCTCGTCGACAAGATGCTCATGACCTGTGAATACGGCGGCATCCATCCGACGCTGTGCTTCAATAAGTGCGACCTGGACCGGGACACAGCCGAAGCCTATAAAGCCTTTTATGAACGCTGCGGCTATGACGTCTATCTCGTGTCGGCCAAGACCGGCGAAGGCCTGGATACGCTGCGGGCTCTCCTGCCGCACCGCATGACGGCCTTTGCCGGCCCGTCGGGCGTCGGCAAGTCCAGCCTGCTGTCGCAGCTCCTGGGGCGGAAGGACTTGTCCGTCGGCGCCGTCAGCGAAAAGATCAAGCGCGGCCGCCATACGACGCGCCATTCGGAAATCATGCGCCTCGACAGCGACACGTACGTCGTCGATACGCCGGGCTTCAGTGCCCTCGATTTCGAGCACCTCGACCCGAAAGAAGTCCTGCGCTTGTTCCCGGATATGCTGCCATACAGCGGCGGCTGCAAGTTCTCATCGTGCCTGCACCTGTCCGAACCGGAATGTACGGTCAAACAAGCCGTAGCCGACGGCCATATCCAGGCCGAACGCTACGATACATACTGTAAGATACTCACTTCCATTGCAGAAAGGAAACGATAGTCATGGTAACCATTTGCCCCTCTATATTGTCGGCTGATTTTTCCCGCCTGGCCGAAGAAATCCAGGACGTTGAACGGAAGGGGGCCGACTGCATCCATCTCGACTTGATGGACGGCCATTTCGTACCGAACCTGACCTTCGGCGTACCGGTCATCAAAGCCCTGCGCAGCTGCACGAAACTGCCTTTCGATGCCCATCTCATGGTCGAACATCCGGAAACCTATATCGACGGCCTGGCGGCTGCCGGCGTCCAGTACGTCACGGTCCATCAGGAAGCCTGTGTCCACCTCGACCGGGTCCTGCAGCAGATCCGCGAAGCAGGCATGAAAGGCGGCGTCGCCCTCAATCCGGCGACCCCCGTATCTTCCTTGTCCTGCGTGGCCGGGCAGTTGGATATGATCCTCATCATGAGCGTCAATCCCGGCTTCGGCGGCCAGAAATTCATCCCCTATGCCGTCGATAAGATCAGCCAGGCAAAAGCCCTCCTGGAACAGGCCGGCAATACGGCGGCCGTCATCGAAGTCGACGGCGGCGTCAATGCCAAGACTGTCCAGGCCGTCAAAGACGCCGGTGCGACCTTCCTCGTCGCCGGCAGTGCCGTCTTCGGAGCTGAAGACCGGGCCGCAGCCATTGCGTCCTTACGATAAGGACTTGTATTTCTTCCTTGCATGTGCTAAAATCATACATGTAGTTCAAGTGAATAAGGATAGTCTTTGAGGCAAGGTGAGAAAGCGGCGCTTTCAATTCCTGACCGGCGGTGACAGTCCGCTAACCCGCAAGGGTTGAACCGATGCAATTTCGGTACCGACAGTACAGTCTGGATGGGAAAAGACGACAGATTGTGTTTTTGTTGCGCTCAAAAGGCTATGGGAATCTTACGTCCATAGCCTTTTTTTGTTTCACTTGCCAATCTGAAAAGAAGGGAAGGAATACATTGGAACCGGCAGAGTATATGAAAAAAGCCCTGGACTTGGCAAAGACCGCCCTGGGCTATACGACACCTAACCCGGCTGTCGGCTGTGTCATCGTCAAAGACGGTGAAATCGTCGGCACGGGCTATCACCATAAGGCCGGCACGCCCCATGCGGAAGTATGGGCTTTGCGTGAAGCCGGCGAACGGGCCAAAGGAGCGACGGTCTATGTGACTCTCGAACCGTGCGCCCATTACGGACGGACGCCGCCCTGCGCCCGGACCCTCGTTGAAAAGGGCGTCGGCAAAGTCGTCATGGCCATGCTCGACCCGAACCCTTTAGTCGCCGGCAAGGGGGCCGCGATCCTGCGGCAGGCGGGCATCCCCGTCGAAGTCGGCCTCCTGTCGAAGGAAGCAGCCCAGCTCAACGAAGTCTTCATCAAGAACATGATGGTCCAGAAACCGTTCATCGCCATCAAATTGGCCCAAAGCCTCGATGGCCGCACGGCTTCGCGGACGGGGAAATCCCAGTGGATCACCAATGACTGGGCCCGTAGTTACGGGCACTACCTGCGCTCTATCTACGACGGCATCCTGGTCGGTATCAATACGGTCCTGACCGATAATCCGCTCCTGACCAGCCGCATCGACCGGCCCGGCCAGGACGCACCGCATCAGCCTGTACGCGTCGTACTGGATACCAAAGGACGGACACCTTTGAATTCACTCGTCGTCACCGATAAGACGACGCAGACCCTTATCGTCACGACGTCTTTGTGCCCCGTAGAGAAGATGAAGGCTTTGAAAAACGCCGGCGTCCGCGTCATCCTGGCTCCGCTCCAGGACGGCAAGACCATCTACTTGCCTGACGCCTTGCAACTCCTGCATGATGAAGGACTGACCAGCATCCTCGTCGAAGGCGGCAGCACCGTTCAGGGCAGCTTCTTCGATGCCCGCCTGGTCGATAAGATTTACGCCTTCGTAGGCGACAAGGTCATCGGCGGGACCGGCGCATTGCCGTCTGTCGGCGGCTGCGGCGTCGACGAACTCGACGAATGTATGCCGCTGTCCTACGATTCGGTAGAGCTCCATGAAAATAATGTATTGATTACGGCATATAATGCCAACAGGGAGGGTGCCTATGTTCACTGGCATCATTGAGGAACTGGGGACGATTGCCCAGATGGACCGCCGCCCCGATTCCATCCGCCTGACCATCCAGGCGCACAAAGTATTAGAAGGCACGCAGCTTGGCGACAGCATTGCCGTCAACGGCGTCTGCCTGACCGTTACGGATATGACGGATTCGACCTTTTCGGCCGATGTCATGCATGAAACCATGCGCCGTTCGTCGTTCAGCACCATCAAGAGCGGCTCTAAAGTCAACCTCGAACGGGCCATGCAGGTCGGCGGCCGCCTGGGCGGTCACATTGTCAGCGGCCACATCGACGGCGTCGGCCATGTCGCCCGCATCGCGACGGACGGCATTGCCCGGGTCATTACTATTTCCATCCCGAAAGATATGGAACCGTTCATCGTCGAAAAAGGGTCCATCACCATCGACGGCATCAGCTTGACCGTCGTATCCGTCGGCAACAGCCAATTTTCCGTTTCCATCATTCCCCATACCATGGCCAATACGACCCTCATGGATAAGCATCCAGGGGCTATCGTCAATTTGGAAACCGATGTCATCGGGAAATATGTCCATAGCTTTACCGTCGGTCATCCGTCGCAGGCTTCTTCGGGCCTGACGATGGAAAAACTGCTGGAAAATGGATTTTAACATAATTATTTCAGAATAGGAGTGTTTTACAATGGTACAAGTCAAAGAAGGTAAATTAATCGGTTCTGGTGCGAAATTCGGCATCGTCGTCGCACGTTTCAACGAATTCATCTGCAGCAAGCTCCTCGGCGGCGCTTATGACGCCCTCCATCGTCATGGTGTCGATGACGCAGACATCACGACGGCCTGGGTCCCGGGTGCTTTTGAAATCCCCCTGATCGCCCAGAAAATGGCCGAATCGGGCAAATACGACGCCGTCATCTGCCTCGGTGCCGTCATCCGCGGCGCTACCAGCCACTATGACCTGGTCTGCGGCGAATCGGCTAAAGGCATCGCCCAGGCATCCCTTAAGACGGGCATCCCCATCATGTTCGGCGTCATCACGACGGAAAACATCGAACAGGCCATCGAACGGGCTGGCACAAAAGCCGGCAACAAAGGCTTCGACGTCGCCACCAGCGCCATCGAAATGGTCAACCTCATCAAAGAATTATAAGAGACTGACGTTCATCGTAAGTCGTTCATCGTTTGTCGAAAAGCACGCCGTTTGCAGTCCGCAGTCCGCAGTTCGCTCGGACTCAGATGCGACGTACCGTTGCGACAGACTCAGGATTGTATTACGACCATTTGCTGT
>ULXQ01012099.1_pt1 | contig 12237 bp, 9 predicted proteins | sample 1961481 | NCBI WGS metagenome assembly ULXQ01 (sample SAMEA4835843, study PRJEB28245) | human gut metagenome | biome: gut microbiome; material: fecal sample | place: Denmark | collected 2008 | reverse complement strand
CAGCTGGGCTCTATTTGGCGATTTCAGACGGGCTCTAACACATGGAGTTGATGAATCTTTACGGCAGTCTTTTTTATACTTTCGGTCTTTGTTTTCTCATCAGCATACTGGGCATCATAGATTCTCTTCCCTTCAAGATAAAGGTCTTCCATGGTAGATATTTCCATAGCAGTCTCCTCATTTCAGCATATACAGATTTCTATTTTCCTTTTTATTATAGTGCTGAAGCTGAAGAGCCGCCAGATCCAATATTTTATTTAACCATAAAAACAAGAGGCTTTGCTGCCTTAAGCAACAAAGCCTCTTGTTAGCATTCCTCAGTCATTTCGTGATTTCTTGATTATCAATAATCATGCGGTAAAGTTTTTCCAGATTTACCTTTCGGACTCTCGTTTTTAATTCACATTCCCAAATTGTAAGTACACGCCACCCGGCATTTTCTAAAAGTTTCTTTTCTTCCGCATCCCTCTGAACATTGCGTTCTATTTTTTTATGCCAATATTCTTGGTTGGATGCAGGCCAATGAAATCTTCCGCAGTCATGATGATGCCAAAAACATCCGTTCACAAAGACAACAGTCCTATATTTTTTTAGGACAATGTCTGGTTTTCCTGGAAGTCCTGAGCAGCACTTCCGATACCTCAGCCCTTTGGAAAAGAGAAATTTTCGAACGAGTTCCTCTGGCTTTGTATTTTTACTTTTAATATGCGACATATTTAAATGCCGCTGTTCTTTCGTATGATTATCTGTCATTCTCTTGATCAATATATTTCAAAATTTGCAGCGCAATAGCCTTTGCCAGCATAGGCGGAACTGCGTTGCCTACCTGCTGATATTCCGAATCCTTAGAACCGAAAAAGCGAAAAGAATCAGGAAAAGTCTGCAGCCTAGCTGCTTCCCGAATAGAAACTGCACGGTTTTTTTCTGGATGAATCCACATTGATTTCCGTACATTTACAACAGTTCCGCAAGGTTCAGAATAAAGAAGTCTTTTATAGATTGTATTTTGCGTTCTTTCGGTATTTGTATATGTATTATCCTTAAATTCTTTAGGAAGATCATGAAAATTCTTTCCGGGTTTAATAAGCTTAAAACGTTCCATTGCTACAGATGACGTTTTAGTTATGATATGGTTGTAGATTTTTCCATCATTATCCCGCAGTAATGCTAAAGTATTCTTTTCTGCGCCTTGATTTTTGTTTACGAGAACCCCATTGTCTTCCTCTGAAGAATAATAAGGTTGACATTCAGACAAATCAGCAATTGCATCCCGTACTGTTGAAACATTGTAATTTCCTTTATCTGCTTTAGGCAGTTCTACAGTATCCGTGTATCTCTTTTTTACACCAATAAGCACAAAACGTCTCCGCTTCTGCGGCACTCCAAATTCTTCAGCAGAAAGGATTCCTTTATTGATAGCGTAGCCATTTTCCCCTGCTCCTAATATACTGGTTAAATAATCATATACAGCACAAGACTGCACTTTTGCGGTCAAATCCCCAATTTCATTATTCTCATTTAAAATAGTATAATGAGCGTCAATATCATTATCAAAAATTTCCTTGACCCGTCTCAACATTTTTTGATAAGCAATTGAAAGCTTCAAAACAGATTTCAACTGACATTTTTCCGTCTTTAAATCTCCCGTGCTTAAAATAAATTGGAATAAGTTGCTGTCAGCTTCCTGTATTGGAAGTATTTTATCGCTGAATTGAACAACAGTATCTTTTTGCCACAAATGAATTAATCTTTTTATTTCTGCAAGGTGCCTATCTATCGCTGTTTCCAGTTTTTTATCATTTGTTGAATCTTTTTGCCAAATATTCAAAAGACGATAAAGTTTATCATTCCATTTATTTGATTCGATTTTATTCAAATCTGAGACAATTTCCGCTGCATCATTAAAAAGGAATTGTTTATCCAGCAGAAAAATAGAATCATCTTTTGTTTTGATATGATACTGCTCTACTATTTTTTCATCTTTCTTCTCTATATAAAAACGATGGATTTCGGATTTCAACATACTGACATTTTCCATAACAAAGGCTTTAGGCTGAATTGCAAGAACCGCACGGATGTATTCTTTCACTAATTTATTATTTAAATTGATTGCCTGATTATGCTGCCGGTTGGCATTGCTGAACCCTTGGCAGGGAGGTCCCCCAATAACAACATCGATACCGCCGTATTTTTCATTCAGTTCTTTAAAATCCAGACCATTTACGTCCTCATACCAATCCGCTTGCTGAAAATGATTCTGGTAGCTTGTTTTAGCATTCTTATTTTTTTCTATGAACGCTTTGATATCAAAGCATCCAGTCTGTTCAAATCCCAGGCTTAGACCTCCTGCACCTGCAAACAAATCAATCAGTTTAAATTTAGCCATTTTTCTTATCCAATCCTATAATTCATTATTCTCAAACCGTTGTTGAAGCAGTTTCCAACATTCTTCTTTTTTACACCATTGGGTGATATTTATCCCCCGAACTTCAGGCGCTTGAAAATGATTCCATACTTTTAAAGCTAATTCTTCTATAATGATGTTCATTTCTGGAGAAATCATTTGGTTATCCCAAATATAATCAGCATCATACTTGTCATTGTAATACTTTCCCAGCAGTGCCATAACATAATAATTGATTTGTGCTTTATACCCACCAAAATTGAGGCCTGCAACAATGCGGTCACACTGCTGAAACATGATAACCTTTGCTATCATGTCTTTATAAGACTTCAAGGAAGGCTTAGGAATTTCGCCCTGTTTTATCTTGTCGGAAAAAATGACAAAATTGCTTTCCAGTCCTTTGCTGACATAGTAAGGATATCCCATATAAGCCATGATACACTTAGCTGCTACAGTTTTGGAAATGCATCTGCTTTTAGGAATTCTTTCCTTAAATTCTTTTTTTGCTTTAGCCGTTGGCTGTCTGTTCAGTTCAACCATATATTGGCCCCTGGCTCTTTCATAAAACCACTGCTCTGTTGCTTTTCCCTTAGCAACAGGGATAAAAGTATGTCTGGACAGCCTTTCCATTTGAATATGATAATCATCATTCGCATTGAAATCAGACATATTAATTTTGTTCTGGCTGTTAGCATATTTTGATATATTAGCTGCAATTTCTCCAGCTTTTTCTGTATCTTTTATTACAGAAAGTTTGATTTGTACATTGACATGCTTTAAATCTAATTTATTTTGAAATGCATTATAAATAGAAGCCGTTGTTTGCCCACCATTTACAATCTGCCAGCCAGTTATTTCCCGTATACTGACAATTCGATCTGAAGATTTTGCTGAATCCAATTCAATTGCATCAGCAATTGTGGAGATTCCATTGTTATAAGCCATGAACATTTCTGGTTCACTGGCAAGGGACGCTTTGATTCCTTTATTGACTTTGCCTGTTGCCTGCAGATAGGAACGCACATTTTTCTGGATTAACTCCTGTCCTTCATCTTTATAAATCAAGGCCAGCAATTCTCCAGGCATAACACCTACATAGCAGTCATATACTGGATTTTCTTCGGCAACCTTTATCATCGTAAGTTCTGTATGATATTTATTTTTAAGGCGGATGACTAAAGGTTTATATTCTACATCTCCCGAAAAAACGATTTGGTACAGTCTTTCTATATCGTAAACATCGAATTTAATAGCAGTTCCTTTATATTTCATATCATCAGGAACGTAATTTTTGGCTTTATCATTAGTAATAAATATAACGGAAACTGATTCAATTTCCCTAGATACCGCATGTATTGCATCATAAGCCTGGTATCCATCACTCGTTGGTTCCAAATTTTGAAAGAAATCAGTATCGCATGTTTTGAGAAATTTTACTGCTTTCTTAATATATTTATCAATATCTTTTTTCCACAGCATCTCAGGCTCTGGTTTTGACTCATATTTACATACCAACAATGTGAGGGAATGAAAATAGCTGTTATAAGCATACCCATCCAAACGCATGTTTTCTGCGTCTTTTTTAAACTCCACCAGGGACATATCGGCTAATGCCGGGACCCTTTCTTCCAAATAGGACAGAAACACCTCTTTAAAAGAAGTATTAGCTGTAACCAAGCCATGATCAATACGGTACTGCTTTATTTCTCCATTAATTTCGGTATAAAAATCCTGCAGTTTGGAATCCATAACTAACTTTGCACACCTTTCATTAAATCTTTCTCACTTATAGCAAAATCCAGGCACTGCCCAACTGCCAATTCATACTGCAAATTAAATATTTCAGGAGGAATATCACGCACCGAAATTTTTGGAAAGCCATCTATAATTTCAAAGGAATATCTTTCCCGTTCTGTGTAGCAACTATCATAATAGTCTTTAGCTTCATCCAGATATCCAATTCGGAACAATTTTTCATTAAAATGCTGCAATGCCAGAATATTTTTCTGCAGCAGCACTCTAATTTGATCAGCCATTTCCGGCAGCTTCATTCCTCCATTTTTACTTTTTCTAAGCGCATAGAATTGCAAAAATAATTTGCCTTTCACATCATTTCTGTCCAACTGATGAGCACTGTTAATATGTGCCCGATAGGGTATTTGTGTAGAACAAGTCTTTATTTCTACAGCATTCTTCCTAATATAAAAATCATGGGTGCTATTTTCACTTTCCCAGTAAAATACGCTGTTGGTTCCTAATGTTTTAATCAACTCATCTAAAAAGAGCAGTTCTCCAAAAAGGCCTTGTTCTTCAGCCTCAGAGAGAATCACTTTTCGTCCATGAATAAAGAATTTGTTCCATTTTCCCACAATTTGCAGTATGCAGTCAACTGCACTTTGAGAATCGTCTAAAGCATCAATTCCACGCCTTATATCTTCGGCAATTATTTCGAAAATATATGCCTCCTGACCGATACCCTGCTCAAATTTAAGATACAATTGATTGTTTTCTCCATATTCTGGTATCTGAACAATCTCCGTATGGATTCCTTTCCATTGCGGCAAGTGAGCTTTTTGTACTTTTAAAGGGATGGGGATTGATAATACTCTAACCTGTAATCCTACTTTAATGGAGTAAATAAGACCTAAACCGTTAGCACATTTATATTCTCTGGAAATTAAATTTTCCAGAGAATATTTTTTTACCAAAAGATCCTGAAATAAAGCATTGTAAATTTCCTGAGTCTTATTCATCTTCCATCTCCACTGCGACTTCATTCAGCCGATAAAATTTCAGTTCACCCTGTTCTTTTCTGTCTGGAAAAACAACAGCAAAAGCATACGGTGCTTTATTATCTTTTGTTACTATATCTTCAGCAGCCTTTAGAATAGGGTATAAAATTAAGAAGCCATGCGTAAATTTACGGACCTTAGCTCTTACTTTCCTTGCAATAACTGATTTGCTTTTTTCGGATGCTTCTATTTTTTTTCTTTCTTCGTTTGCTTTCTTCCTCTCAACATTACTCAAATCCAGTTCTTCATCTCCTGCGGACGTAAGAACATGCAAATCCCGTGTTATCCTGTTAACTACTGCATCTTGATTACGATTATTTCTAGTGATTCCATGTACCTCAATGGGAACAGCAGACTGAGTTGCAATAACAGAGTATTTCTCACCCTGTATATCTGCCAAACATACAGTCCAGTCCGTAAGGCCATTGCATCGGTTCATTGCTTCAATATATTCAGCTATATGCTTACTGCTTGCTTTTAATGCAGTTCTCGGAGTTTTATAGTGCTTAAAAAATTCAATAACAGAATTACTTGGAACACCAATCCAAAATGTTTTACCAACAGATTTGGGTCTGCCCAGCAAATTTTTGTAAGTACGTGTACTTCCATCTAAATCAAGTCTGTACTTATCAAGACTTGACAGAAGACTGTCCACAGCCTCATAATTTGCTTCCAATGTTTCCGGATCCGAATCCATCAGCCGTGTCTGAGTAAGTGATGCAGAAAAATCCGCTTGATAATCTGCACCTGTACGAATTTTATTTCTGGCTGAAATCAATATGTTGGGGTTCGAGGCGACTTTAAGGCCAAAATGCTCAGGATTGCTGCCAACTGTATTCATATCATCAAACTGTGCTGACAGATCTTCGGCAGAATATGAAATAATTTCAAATTTATTTAGTAACTCAGCGGTAGTAAACAGTCTGCAGACATCTATATATCCTGGTCTATAGCCAAACCATCTTCCCATTTGCAGCAAGGTATCCATTGCTCCGGCATTTCTTGTAAAATAACTGATAGTCAAGCCCTCCAGCGTAAGGCCGCGGGAAAGTTTATCGCCCCCAATGACAATGACATTGAACGGTTCACCTCTATGATTCTGATAAATTAAAGAATCTTCCGATTTGCCATTTACTGCCAGTACTTTTATCTTTTCACTCCCGCTTGATATAATTCTTACAATCTCATTCCAAACAGAATCAAAAGAAAATAAACTGCAGTCATCCATATATCTGGAAAATTTAATTTTCATTTGCTTTGAAGTAATGACATAATCCTCTTCATATATATTTTTTAATTCTTGCTGAATATCTGAATCATTGTATTTAATGAGATTTGCAATATTCCCAAGCATTCTACTCAGCTTTTTCTTAATTTTTTCCTGTTGTTCAACAAACCGTACTATATGAACCAGCATAGTATTGGGAACATTCTTCTGGCCTCGCAAATTTCTGACTGCAGTAGAAATCATAAAGTATTTAATAGCTGTTTCTAATTCCTTAGGCAGTTCTCCTACAGGATCATCTTTTTTAGTTCCTTGGGTTAAGAAATCAGCTCCTTCTTTAATAGGCCGTATTAAGGGCATTGGTTCCGCAGAGTCATCATCGCCCAAACCAAAAAATTCTCTTGCACCAATATACTGCTGGGGGCATGGCGTTTTTGCAATAAAATCTTTTGGAAATAAATCTTTTCCATATTCATCATTCTCAGCCCTATGAGGAATAAAAATGTTGGCAAAAGGCGTCGCTGTATACCCGACATAAGATTTACATTGAAAAAGATTAAGCATTTTTCGTATCAAGCCATTAATCTTTGTTGCATTATTTTCGTCTTTTTTAGTATTAATAGATGCCTGGTCAGCTTCATCATCAATAATCAATGCTGGATACTCTGCAGGAATACAATTTTTTCCATCTTTTGATTTTGATACAGAGATTTGGCTGTTTTTTATTAATTTTATAATTTCATTCAATGGAGTGGAATTTTTTTTAGTTACAATAATGTATGGCGGCAGATAAGCTCCCTGGGTGTTTTTTGTATTAATATCGCCGTTTTCATCTCTGTTTGTAAACGACTGTAGTTTTTCTTTGGCTTCATAACCAAGGCCCAGTTTCCCAACACCTATAATATTTTCCTCTATTTCTTTTAATCCAGGCATTTTTCGGCTTGTTTCAAAGCCTAAAACTTCTTCATCAATTCGTGACTGGGTCTGGCTACGCAGACTGTTCTGCATTCCAGTCAGTACTATAAAAATACGATATCCAGCACTAAACGCTTTATTAATTAAGCCAATATAATGTGCTGTTTTCCCCGACTGCACAGCCCCATATACAAGACCTCTCCGTTCTTCTTCATTTCCGCTTTGAGGATTAGCCAGTAAATCCATTACCTGGTCCGTCGAATCATCCAAATCTGCTATGGCAATTCTGCTCCAATGTTTATTTTCACTAAGATAGGTCTTATATCTTTCCCAATAGGAAAGATTGGTTGATGAATCTTTATATTTCGTCCACCAATGACGATGCCTTTCTTCCGAACCTTTAATAACAATACAGGGACTGTGTTCCTGCGTAACTTCTTCAAATAAAACTTTTTTTAAGTTTTCAGTATCTGATACCAGTGCTTTATACATATCTGCTGTTTGTTGGACAGCATCTTTAATTGGAATTCCTTGTTTTTCAACTAGATTTATGCACCCCATAGCTGCTGCATTATATAAAGACCGCTGTCTTTCGTCAAGATTGCTAAGATCGCTAATCATGCTGTTCCTCCATCATTTTGTTTATATCTTCTTTCAAATAAGAATAAATACTCATATCCAGAATCGTATTCTTTATTTCATCCTTCGAAAATCCTTGTTTTAAAAATATTGTAATGAGCTGCTGAATTTCCAAAAGATCCTGTTTCTTTTGCTTTTCATCACGGACAGTTCCTGTATTGACCATATTTAATAAATCATTTCTCATAAAAGGTGCAAAATTTTCAACCAAAGATAAGTAAGCCCGCAGCTGCTCTTTGCCATTATCATCTAACTGCTGCCTAATTTTCGTCAGCAGAGGATGCTTTTTGTTGATTTTAAAAGAATAATATCCATTATTTCTGACTTGTTCCCATACATAATCCAATATAGGAACATTCTCTTTTCTCTTGGTATATGACCCTCTAGCATTAAAGATTTTCATTGAACGGGCTGTAGTATCATCAATAGCTGACATTAATTTTTCCCTGATATAAACAGGCGGAGATGCATGCGCCTTTTTAATATCAATTTTCCAGTCAGCATCTGCCTCTGCTGTAATATCGACTTTTATTCGCGCCAAATTAAATGCCATTTCTTTTTTTATAAGATTGAACCATGTTCCGTATATAATCAGCCGTCTGTTTCTGTATAAATAAATTCCCTGATTCCTGTACCAGCCTTTAATGCCCTTAGCTTGTTCATACTCATATTCAGATGGGTACATTGTTTTATGCGGGAGCACATAGGGCTGAATGTACGTACAGGTCTTGTAACTTGGATCCCATACTTCTTCATCTCCAAGTTCCTGGGTGGCACTGTTGCTTAAAGCAAAAGGATCCCATGGTTCAAGCGGTCCATTTCCATTGACATAAATTTTTAGTTGGTCTTCTGCTATAAATTTGTGAAAAACCAATTGAAGATGATTTGCTACTTGATCAATAACGTTATAAAAATGCGTTTTTTTCTTTTCTTCGTCACTTTCATCAGAAAAGAGATCCAGTTTGCTGATAATCACAGCAGTTCCGTGATTGGGACAAACCGAAAAATAAGAAGTGTAATTGTCAGAGTCATCAATGATCAATTTCCAACCCAAATTGGCTACTTGATCTAAATCCCAGGATGCATTACTTATCTGACCATTCTGCAATGAAGCAACAGTTACCATAAGCCCCATAGAAAAAGCAGCTGTTTTCATTCCCATTCCAAATCTTCCTAAATCTTTTTCAGAGCGAGGAGATTCCGGATCGGACGAACCGATTTGCATATTTTTATACAGTTCTTCCTGCCCCATTCCTGTTCCATTGTCAATGATAGAAATAAGCTGATTTTTCCAATCAAAATTAATATAAATCTCGCTGGCTTCTGCAGAAATAGCATTATCTACAATATCAGCAACAGCTGTTTCTTCGGAATACCCAACAGATCGAAGAGAATGAAGTAAAAGGGATGCCTGGGGTATAGATTCAACAGTTTTTATCATATATGCTTCTCCCTCCTCATTGATAGAGTGACAGATCTGTCTTTTTTCTTTCTGTACTCTACTTTAAATTGTACAATATTTTATGTGAAAAATATTGTACACATTATGGTTTTTTTATGGTTTTGTTATCTTTTAAATATCACGTCATTATGATATTCCAAAAATTTAATTTCTGGTTGGCATTTATCTGGCATATTAATTTTTTGTCCATCTAAGTCTATTAACCATTCTTTAGTTGTTTCATCTATTCTCGAATTTTCTTTCAAAACATTAGATACAATAATGCGAAAGTATTTATCTATAGTGATAAACCCCTGGTCAAATGCTTTGTCATGAAATGCATTGAGGCAAAGTCCATTACGGGGATTGATTTTTTCTGTATAATTTTCACTTTCCGCCCAAGGTTTAATATGGCTAGCTATTAAAAATTCCGGAACATTAATTCCTGTAATGCAGCACCGATAGTCATAAGCACTTAATACTGCAGTCCGAAAAAAATTCTGTCCTACCCGTTCTTTAGCAATTCGTTCTGTATCGTATCCACTGTTTTCTATCCCCAAAGTTTCCTTTATATGAAATTTAGTTTCCGCATAATCGCTATTACCGCAAAGTTCATTATAGATTTTAGCCAAAAGAGTATAGTCCTGCCCAAATTTATCCCATACTCTTTTATCCATCTTACTTCCATGAGATAACCCACTGACATTTCGATCGTGCAGTTCTTTATCAAAATGTGCCAGATTGCACATTTTCATAACCAACGCAGCAGGCGTTCTCCCCAGATTATTGGCAACCTTCTGCAGCAATGGATTCCCCGAAGTAATTTGTCCAAAAGGCACAGCATAAAATAACGCAAGGGCTATTAAGGTTTCCTTTTCATCCCAGTTTTTTCGTATATTCATATGCTATATTCTTCCAATCGTCTTATGAACAATAAAATATAACTTTAAAAATTCATAAAATCTGATATCTGAATCCATTATAGCATAACAAATTATCTCTAAAAACCCTGGCCATGCAATACAGTGCCTAAGTATATCCGGCATCCTGATCCGCGGCCGCTATCTCTAACCAATTGGGCAGGCTATAAGAAATTGGCAGTTGGCTTGTAAAGGGTCTGGCAGGCAGCGGCTAAGGGGTTAAGTGGTTGCGTGGCTGTGTGGCTAAGTGATTTGAGTCGAACTTTTTCTCTGCTTGTCAAACGGGTCGTGCTGACGCCAGACAGGCAGCCCGTTTCAACGACCCTAACCACTTAAACACTTAACCACCTAAACACTTAATCACCTTTCTTATCCTCGTTGGTCGTTCATCGTGGCCCCCTGGGCGGCCGGGATGGGCTCCCCTGCGGGCAGCCCCTACGGCGTTGGGGTCGGAGATTCTCGTTGAACCGATCATTCCCTACGGCTTCTTGTCGGAGGTTCCGTTAAAAATCCGTAGGGTGCGGACCCAGGGTCGCGAAACGATCCCGCCTGATCCGCCCGTTCCGCCGGATTTTCGATGTTCCCCGTACCCCTGTACGCCCTTCCCTGGCCGCCAGTTTTTTCATTCGTTCAAAAGCATCCGCCTCCGGCAGATGGTCTCCTTTGGCGTGAGACGTGAGACGGAAAGGCGCCTTGCCGCTTTTCACCCTTATTTTAACATCTTTGATTGGGTGTTTTTACGTCTTTTTCAATCTTCTAATTCATTCACTGCTCAAAAACTACCTTTCATCCTGCAGGGTATTGCCTATACAGAAACATACATGTTATGCTGAACCCATGACCCTTACAAAATACAGCAAAAGAAGGTGACGAGTTGCAGAAAGAAACCATCATTGCCCAGGAACTCACCAGTTATTCCATGATCGAACGGTTCGACACCGCCTGCTGCCGGCTGCTGGCCAACAAACCCATCCTGGCCTGGCTGCTTCGGGATACGGTGAAGGACTACCAGGACTGTTCCATTGAAGAAATCATGGACTGCCTGGAAGACACTCCACAAGTCCGAACCGTTGCCGTGGACCAGGACGTGAAGAACCAGGAACCTGGCAAGATTATTGGTGACAGTACCGCAGACAAGAGTGTGACAGAGGGAGTTGTTCTATACGATATCCTTTTCACCTCCCGTTTGCCCAAAACCAACGAAACCTGTCAGATTATCGTCAATGTGGAAAACCAGAACCGCTGGAACCCTGGTTACCCCCTACTGAAACGGGCCGTCTACTATTCCAGCCGGCTTATTTCCCGGCAGAAAGGAACCGTGTTCTTCGGCGATGACTATGGGAAACTGGAAAAGGTCTATTCCATCTGGATTTGTATCAAAGTACCCAAAGCCTGGCAAAATACCATGACTGTATTTTCCCTGGAGCCAAAATCGTTGGTGGGTGCGGGAAAATATGATAAAATGGAATATGATATGGAAACGATGGCAGTCCTCGGATTGGGGAACCATGAAAGTCCCCAGAAGGGTATCCTGAAACTTCTGAGTGTGCTGTTGACACCGGAAATAAAGCCAGAAGAAAAACGGGGGATTCTGGAACAGGACTACCACATCCCCATGACGGTAGAGATGAAAAAGGAGGCGGACACCATGTGTACATACGGACAATCCATCCTGGAAGAAGGCATGCAGAAAGGTGAACAAAAAGGCCGCCTTAAAGAACGGGAAGCCAATATTGTCGCCATGCTGAAAGAAAAAATCCCTATGGAAACCATTTCCCGGATTACCCATTACTCTCTGGAACAGATCCAGAAGTTGGGGAAATTGCATGGATTGCTTTAGATTGGAAAAGGCCGCCGGAAAATCCGGCGGCCTTTTGGTTCATCGTTGGTCGTTCGTCGTG
>ULXQ01043633.1_pt1 | contig 12379 bp, 10 predicted proteins | sample 1961481 | NCBI WGS metagenome assembly ULXQ01 (sample SAMEA4835843, study PRJEB28245) | human gut metagenome | biome: gut microbiome; material: fecal sample | place: Denmark | collected 2008 | reverse complement strand
CCGAAGACTGGCAAGCTCGTTCCTCCTCCATTGGCATTCGATGTTCTCGACGAGATCATGCAGAAGCTCCCTGGATTCCCAATCGTTCTCCACGGTTCTTCTTCTGTACCTCAGGAGTATGTTGATATGATCAACGAATACGGTGGCAAGTTGCCTGACGCTGTTGGTATTCCTGAGGAGCAGCTCCGCAAGGCTTCTGCTTCTGCAGTTTGCAAGATCAACATCGACTCTGACTCACGTCTGGCCTTCACAGCTGCTGTTCGCAAGGTATTCCACGACAAACCAGGTGAGTTCGACCCACGTAAGTACTGCGGTCCTGCTCGCGACCTCATGGAGCAGATGTACAAGCACAAGATCATTGACGTGCTCGGTTCTGACAACAAGCTCGCTCAGCTCGACTAATACAAACTATATAGTTTGCGCCCGAAACCGTTTGGTTTCGGGCTTTTTTTTTGCTCTCTCGCGAGGTAGCGATTGTTTCCTCGCGAGAGAGCAAAATCTTTCTTCTTTTCAAATGTAGTCCTTTTGCCCTCCAAATGTAGTCCTTTTGCATTGTAAAAGGAGTCCTTTTGCTATCCAAATGTAATCCTTTTGCATTGTAAAAGGAGTCCTTTTGCCCTCCGAATGTAATCCTTTTTTACCTTTTGCCCATTATCCATGAAACGAAGGTATGCATTGAAACATAGTCATCATCTTTGAATAGCTTGACAAGTCACATCAAGCAAGAGTCGTCATCGCCTTTCCTTCGTTTCTTTATGATTTCTACAATTTATATTTTTGACAAAGTCCAATAGCTACCAAAACAATCGTTATAATCAGTAATCCCCAGCCATAGTTTTTTACAAATGATAATTGCTTTCGTCCCATTTCAAAGTATACTTGACCGAAAGAAACTTGACGGCGCAGAAAAAGCCTCAGCCAAAAGAAACGGAATACAGAGCCTAAGGCCTCTATGAACAACCACCATAAAATCCTAAACACCATTGCGCCTATTCCTTGCAAGAATCTGACGATTATTTCTCCTATTATCTCAAACATATTGTCTCGTTATTTTGTTTCCACATTTTATGACATCCGTTTTAGACTGGTCGCAAATTGCGACCTTAAACGTGTTGTTATTTATTGTAGTATGCAAAGGTAGAGTTTTTAGTCCTTGAACTATTATCGCACAAAACCTTTCTTTATGAAGAACGTTATTTCTTGTATTTTATTATTGCACTTGAAAAGAAAGGGTTACACTATATCACTCATGGCTTTTTCGTGTGTTCTTGATAGATGCCAAGCACGTATGCAATACGTTACCATGTACCTTTTCAACCGTGATACTAATGTCTGGATAGTGATATAAGGTTCTGTCGTGTGCCTTGAAACGGTCGTATCAAGCCTTGAAATGACCGTATCGTGCCTTGAAATGATCGTATCATGCCTTGATACGACGTTTTTGCTGAATGGCAATATACAAAAAAGAGGGTGTGCTACTACTGGATTTGCCGGAACGTTTAGTCCGGTCATTCCAGTTGTAGCACACCCTCTTAGGGAGTGTTGTATAGTTCGGAGTGGCTTACAGAAGCTCGTCGAACTTAGCCTTAAGGTCGCCCTCGGTGATGGCACCTACGTGCTTGCCTACGAGTTCGCCGCCCTTGAAGAAGAGCAGTGTAGGGATGTTGCGTACGCGGTACTCGGCTGCTACGTCGTCGTTCTCCTCTACGTCGCACTTGCCTACTACTATCTTGCCGTCGTATTCCTCGGCGAGCTTTGAAACGATAGGGGCAATCATACGGCAAGGACCGCACCATGTAGCCCAAAGGTCAACTACCAACGGCAGTTCGCCGCTCTTGTACTGCTCGATGTTTTCGGTTGTAATCTTTACTTCCATTGTCTTTTATTTTTAATATTGTCGTTAATGAATAATTAATATCAAAGTCTGTGCCATTCTTGCTTGTGCCTTGACTAATTGATGGCGTAGCGCACGCTGTGAAGTTCGCCCGACTGCTTGTCCATATCGTCGAGGAAGTTGAGCAGACGCTTGTTGACGTCTACCGTCACCTTGCTGCTGTACATCTCGATGTTGGTGTTGTGCTCAGAGTCGTGGATGTTGAAGTAGAGCGGCACCTGGCCCTTGTTGCTTTGCAGCATGGTCTGCAGGTCGGTGATGCTGGAGTCCTTGAACAGTGTGGAGTCTATGTAGATGGTGAGCTTGTCTATCGACTTGTCCTTCACGTCGCTAAGGAATTCTATCTTCTTTATCACCAGATCGTAGGCGTCTGGATTGTTGCGGAAACGCTGCTGGCACTTTGCCGTGATGTACACTGGATATTCCTCTTGCAGCATACTCTGCCATTTTGTCCACTCTTCACCGAACAATGCTATTTCGCCTGCGCCCTCAAAGTCTTCGATTGTCACTATTCCGAAGGGCTTGTTGGTCTTGGTCCAGCGCGATGACACGGCTGTAACGATGCCTCCGAACGTGAGTTCTTCGTATCGGGCAAGGTCTTTCTTGTCCATCTCGCGGCCCACTTGCGGGCACTTGAGGTTGCACATATGGTTGAGCACTACGGCATAGTCATCGAGCGGATGTGCCGACAGGTATATGCCGACGAGCTCGCGCTCCTTCTTGAGCAGCTCCATTGTGCTCCAAGGTTCGCAATTTGGCACTGGCGGAGTGGTTATCTCTATGCCACCCATGTCGCCAAACAGCGAGTTCTGCATCGATGATTGCTCGGTCTGATACACCTGACCGTAGCGCAGAATTGTCTCAATGAATGTGTCGCCCTTGATGTTTTGGGCGAAATATTGCTCGCGCTTGATGCCGAACGAGTCGAATCCGCCGCTCAGGGCAAGCGATTCAAGGGCCTTACGGTTGACCGCCGATAGGTTGACACGCTGTACAAAGTCGAATATATCTTTATATGGTCCGTTCTTCTCGCGCTCGGCTATGATGTTCACCGCAGCTGCATCGCCCATTCCCTTGATTGCAGACAGTCCGAATCGTACCTCGCCTTTCTTGTTGGCAGAGAACTTTCGCTGGCTCTCGTTGACGTCAGGACCGAGACACGGAATGCCCATTGCCTGACATTCGGACATGAGCTTCGTTATCTTCGTGATGTCGTTGATGCATCGGCTCATGTTGCCTGCCATAAATTCGGCAGGGTAGTGTGCCTTCAGATAGGCTGTCTGATATGCCACCCATGAGTAGCATGTGGCGTGCGACTTGTTGAATGCGTATGATGCGAACTTCTCCCAGTCGGCCCAGATCTTCTCAAGCACTTTCGGGTCGTGGCCGTTCTTCTGTCCGCCTTCGATAAACTTAGGCTTCATTGCGTCAACGATAGCCTTCTTCTTCTTACCCATTGCCTTACGCAGGGCATCCGATTCGCCTCGGGTGAAGTTGGCAAGCTGGCGCGAGAGGAGCATCACCTGCTCCTGATAGACGGTAATGCCGTAGGTGTCCTTGAGGTACTTCTCCATGCACGGGATGTCGTACTTTATCTCTTCCTTACCGTTCTTACGGGCAATGAACGACGGGATGTAGTCCATAGGACCGGGACGATAGAGGGCGTTCATGGCAATGAGGTCCTCGAAAACCGTGGGCTTCAGCTCGCGCAGATACTTCTGCATACCTGCCGACTCAAACTGGAACGTACCGATGGTGCGGCCCTCCTGATAGAGTTTGTATGTTAGTTCGTCGTCGATAGGAATCGTGTCCAGGTCGACGGTGAATCCGTGTGTCAGTCGGATGTTCTCCACTGTCTCTTTCATTATAGACAGGGTGGAGAGTCCGAGGAAGTCCATCTTGATAAGTCCCGTCTCCTCAATGACGTGTCCGTCGTATTGTGTTGCAAGAAGCTTGTGGCCTGGGTCGGATTTGTCTTCGGCTGTTGACACGGGCACCCAATCCGAAATTGCGTCGCGACATATAATCGTTCCGCAGGCGTGAATGCCCGTTCCGCGCACCGTTCCCTCAAGCATCTTGGCATATTTTATGGTGTTTGCCATCTGGGGATTGGCACTTGCTTCGGCTTCGCGCAGCTCAGGTACGCTCTTGATGGCGTTGGGCAGGTTCATCTTCAGTCCGTCGGGCAACTTGTCGGGGATGGCTTTGCACAGACGGTTGCTTATATCGAGCGGCAATTTCTCCACACGTGCCACGTCCTTGATAGAGTTTTTCGTGGCCATAGTGCCGTAGGTGATGATGTGCGCAACCTTGTCGTGTCCGTATTTGTCCTCAACCCATTCGAGCACTTTGCCGCGTCCGTCGTCATCGAAGTCGGTATCGATATCAGGGAGAGAAATACGGTCGGGGTTAAGGAATCGTTCGAAAAGCAGGTCGTACTTGATTGGGTCAATCTTGGTGATGCCCAAGCAATAGGCTACAACCGATCCTGCCGCCGAACCACGTCCAGGGCCTACCATTACGCCAAGTTTGTCACGTGCAGAGTTGATGAAATCCTGCACAATAAGGAAGTAACCGGGGAAGCCCATGGTCTTCATGATGTGCAATTCGAACTTCACACGCTCGTAAACTTCGTCGGGTAGCGGGTCGCCATACAACTTCTTGGCACCATCGTATGCGAGTTTGGCCAGATAGTCGGCTTCAAACTTGATACGATAGAGCTTGTCCAGTCCGCCGAGTTTCTTGATTTTCTTCTCGGCTTCTTCGTGTGACATGATGTCGTTGCCGTTCTCGTCGGTTGTAAACTCGCGGAACAGCTCTTCGGGTGTAATGCGCTTGCGTGTTTCTTCCTCACTACCGAATTCGGCAGGAATGGGGAAGAAAGGCATAATGGGCGCATGGTCGATGGAGTATGGCTCCACCTTGTCCAATATCTCAAGTGTATTGGAAAGTGCTTCGGGCACATCGGCGAAGATTTCGTTCATCTCTTCGCGCGTCTTGAACCACTCCTGCTTGGAGTAGAGCATACGGTTGGGGTCGTCAAGGTCTTTGCCAGTGGCCAGACACAGCAGGTGGTCGTGGGCTTCGGCATTGTCCTGGTCGACAAAGTGGCAGTCGTTGGTGCAGACAAGCTTTATGCCATACTCCTTCGACAGCTCTATCAATTCCTTGTTGGCACGCTGTTGCAACTGGAATGTTTCGCGGTTGGCACGCTGATGCGGGTCCTTCACCTCGTGACGTTGAAGTTCCAGATAATAGTCGTCGCCAAACACGCGCTTATACCATTCAATTGCTTCGCGCGCTCCTTGCATGTCGCCATTCAGAATCTTGGCGGGCACTTCGCCGGCAATACATGCCGAGCATACAATAAGGTCTTCGTGATATCGCTCCAAGTCCTCGCGGTCGGTACGAGGACGCATATAATATCCATCCACCCATGCACGTGACACCAGCTTGATGAGGTTTTTGTAGCCGTTATAGTTCTTTGCGAGCACTATAAGGTGGTAGCCGCCCATGTCGCCGCGGTCCTTTTCGCGGTCGCATTTGCGTCGGTGAGCCACATACATCTCGCATCCGAATATGGGCTTGAAGGGTTCTTTGCCCTCGTCCTTCAGTTTGCCGTTTATCTTGTTGCAGTAGTTATACAATTCCTTCACGCCGAACATATTGCCGTGGTCGGTTATGGCCATGCCGCGCATGCCGTTGGCTACCGCTTTATCCACAAGTTTCTGCACGGGCGATTGTCCGTCGAGTATGGAGTAATAGGTATGTACGTGTAGGTGAATGAAATCTTCCATGTTATTTTGATATTATCGGCGGCGGCTTTATTCGGGTCTGTTCTTATCCCAGCACCATCTTGCGTGCCAGCAGACAGGCTCCTATAATGCCTCCGCGTGCGTTGAGTTTTGACAGGCACAGGCGTGTGTCCTTGTTGACAAGGTTGAGTGTATACTTGCGCACCGACACGTTGACAGCCTGCAGGAGGAAGTCGCCCGTGCGTGCCAGCAGTCCGCCTATGACTACCAGTTCGGGGTTGAACACATTGATAAGGTTGGCAACAGTCTCGCCAATAGTATGACCGATGTGCTCCACTACGTCAATGCTAAGTGGGTCTTCGGCGTTTACGGCATCGATGATGTCCTCGAGTGTGAAGTCGTTGCCGACGCTTTGTGTCAGCGACGATGATTCGCCGGCATTTATGCGTTCGTGCATTATGCGGTAGAGAGCGCGTCCCGAAGCCTCGGTTTCGAGACATCCCTTCTTGCCACAGTGGCAGAGTATCTCGTTGTTGTACATATGCATATGGCCTATTTCGCCTGCAAATCCAGAGCGTCCGGTATAGAGTTCGCCGTTGACGATTATTCCGAGGCCAAGTCCCCAGCTTGCATTTACGAACAGAATGTCTCGTTCGCCGTTGACATTGCCTGCCATATATTCGCCATAAGCGTATGCTCTTGTATCGTTTTCTATGCTTGCAGGATAGTTGAGCAGATCGGAGAAGAGTGTAGTGAGGGGTTCTTCGGTGAAGTTGTATATCGTGTGGCTGTATCCGCTCTTTGCGTTTACGCGTCCTGCAATGCTGAAGAGCACGTTAAGAACTTTGTCTTTGTTCACGCCCGACTTGTCGATAAACTGCTTGACGAGTTCGCACAGCTCCTTGACCGACTCCATTGTGTTGTCGATGCGGCATGGTTTGTCGTTCTCGATATTAACGAGGTCGCCCCGGAAGTTGATCATTCCAAGGTTGACAAAGCCTTCCTTAATCTCCACACCGACAAAATAGCCTGAGTCGGGATTGAGGCCGTAGAGTGTCGGATGGCGTCCTTCGCCGGTCTCCTGCTTTCCATACTCGTTGATATATCCCATGTTGAGCAGTTCGCCCAATGCCTTAGTGACAGTAGGAACACTAAGATTCACTTCCTTGGCCAGCTCCTGTATGGTAGAGTTGCCATTAGCAACGAAATAGTTGAGTATGCCTTTCTTGCATTGTCCGCTTTTGGTTTCGTTGTCTATCTTGAAATTGTTAAGCATAATAGATTGCAGGGTTTTATGTTTGTTGTTTTCAAATTACTTGTTTGTCGAGCAAGTCAACGTATGTGTCTATTGCGTCGTTTATCTCTTCGATGCGAATGAATTCGTCGGCAGAGTGTGATCGCGCCGAGTCTCCAGGTCCAAGTTTGAGCGACTGCCATGGCATCAGAGCCTGGTCGCTAAGCGTCGGCGACCCGAATGGAGTTTTGCCCATATCCGTAAGTCGTTGTACTATTGGATGGTTGGTGGGTATATGTGACGAGTGTAGTCGGTATGAACGTGCCTTGCAGTCGCTGTGAATATTCTTTGCAACGAATTCGCACACCTCCTCATTGGTGTAGAGTTCGTTGGTGCGCACGTCTACTATGATATGACATTCGTCAGGAACTACATTGTGTTGGGTGCCTGCATTGATGACTGTGGCGTTCATTATGGTAGGTCCGAGTAACGGACTGACGCGCTCAAAGCGGTAGTCGCGTATCCATACGAGGTCGTCGAGTGCTGCATACAGGGCGTTGATACCTTCGCCACGTGCCGCATGTCCGCTCTTGCCGTGTGCTGTCAGGTCGAGCACCATCAGTCCTTTTTCGGCAACAGCAGGTTGCATGCCAGTAGGTTCGCCCACTATAGCAACGTCGATGTGTGGCAACAGCGGTATTGCCCGGCTTATTCCGTCCTTGCCCGACACTTCCTCTTCCGCCGAAGCGAGATAAACGATGTTGTATTTTTGCTCCTGTCGGCACAGGATGCGCATTGTCTGCAAAAGCGATACGAGTCCGCCACCGCAGTCGTTGCTGCCCAGTCCGTACAGTGTTCCGTCCTCAATGGTAGGTTCAAATGGTTTTCGAGTCCACGAACTGACGGGTTTTACGGTGTCGATATGTGCGTTGAGCAGTAGGGTGGGCTTGTTTTCGTCAAACCATGGCGATACAGTCCACACATTGTTAGCCTCGCGCCACGTCTTCATGCCAAGGCTTTCGATGTACCCTTGCATGATGTCGGCTGCATTTTTTTCGTCGCGACTTGTCGACGGAGTAGCTATAAGTCGTTGCAGCAACGCTATGGCTTCGTCTGTATACTTGTCCATATCAGTTGTTTTCTTCTTCAAAATCCACGTATTCGCCTTCGTCTTTTGCAAATATCTTTCGTTTGGCTTGGCTTTCAGGGCGTTCGTCGTATACGTGTTCGTTTGTCGGTTGTGACTTGTTGGTGGAGCGTCTTGTAGACTTGGAATTGAACGTCTTGGTCATTTTCTTCACGCGTACATATAAATATAATATGATGCCGATGAAGAAGAAGGCGCTCAGCAGCAAGATGAGAAATATTGATTTCAGAAAGAGTCCTACAAATACCATTTTCTTTGTCTGTTTGAAGTTAATAAATATATTTGTGCCTCTCTTGAGCTATTTCCTGCCACTTATTGCTTGGCTTTGGTATTCATAGCGTCAGCTACAACCGATATGAGGAAGTAGGCTGTTATGATAACCCAGAAGCTTTGCATTATGCCCAGCAATACAATCATGGCAGCCGAGAACACGATGAATGAATATCTAAGCTCGTTGCCTGCCCATCCCCAGTTCTTGAACTTTAGGGCGAACATCGGAATTTCAGCTATCAATAGCCAGCTGCTTATGCATATCATTGCGAGCATAGGCAACACCATCATTGAAGAACTCTCGATGATGTCGGGTTGTGATACCAGCAACGATGCCCAGAACAAGGCGTTGGCAGGTGTAGGGAGTCCGATGAACGATGTGGTCTGTCGTGTGTCGAGATTGAACTTAGCCAATCGCAGAGCCGAGAATGCAGCCATTACGAATGCGAAGAACGGTACGTATGGTGCTATCGGTTCCATAAACGATGGATATTCCATTACCGAGAGTTGGGTGAACACCATTGCTGCTGGTGCCACACCGAAGGTCACGTCATCGGCCAGCGAGTCGAGTTCCTTGCCTATGGGCGAGCTTACTCCGAGCAGACGGGCGCTCATTCCGTCGAAGAAGTCGAATACGGCTCCTGCTACAATCCACATGAGCGCCAGTTGTGCTTCGCCGCACAAGGCGAAGTAGGTAGCTATGCAGCCCGATACGAGGTTGCCGCATGTCAGGGTGTTTGGTATCTTACTTGTAATAAAGTTTGCCATTATTCGAATTTTGAATTTATAAAATCAAAATCGCGGCAATGCCGCGATTCTGTCATTGTTGTTCCGTATTGCTTTTGTTAGCCCAACTCTATTTGAGCTTTGCTATAACAGTCTGGTCGCCGGTAGTGGCTTGTCCCATCTTGACGCATATCTCGGTGCCGAGTGGCAGATAAACGTCAACGCGCGAACCGAACTTTATAAATCCGAGGTGCTCGTCGATGTAGCAATCCTCACCCTCCTTGGCGTATGTCACGATGCGTCGTGCCACGGCACCGGCTATCTGTCGGCACAGGATGTCGACACCATCGGGAGTTGTTATGACTACGTCGGCGTGCTCGTTCTCTTCGCTTGCCTTGGGCAACCAAGCCTTGTGGAAGTTGCCGTTGTGGTGAGCTACGAGCTTGACGCGTCCGTCTACGGGGAACCAGTTGGCGTGTACATTGAACAGACTCATGAAAATGCTCACCATAATGCGGCGCTCGTGGAAGTATGTGTCTTCGTCTACCTCTTCAATCACTACGATGCGTCCGTCGGCCGGAGCCACTACTATCTTCTCGGTGTCTTCGCTTGGGAAGAATCTGATAGGGCATCGGAAGAAGTTGATGACAATACCATATACTACAGCGAATATTACTGTGAAGCACCAGAACGGAGCTTTGTTGTCGCAGAAGCGCCACAACAGCAGAGCGATAGCTGCAATGAATATGAATCCGTATACGAGAGTGTCGGTTCCTTCACGGTGTAAACGTATTTTCTTGAGTTTCTTTATTCTTTTAATCATTGTAAGTTATGGGGTTAGGCTGTATTTGGTTGTTGTTTTAATTTTGTTTTCACACATTGTTGTATGTCCCGATAGAAATGTCAAGAAAACAGTTGTATGCACGGACACAGTTTATCTGTGCAAAGATAGTTACTTTTTGCGGAAATGACAAATATTTTAATGTTTCTTTAGGTTATGCTTATTACATTATAAAAAAAGCCCGTCATTCAATGACGAGCTCTACTGGGCAGTGGTCGCTGCCGTATATTTCTGTATGTATTGATGCTGATGCGATGCTGGCTTGCATACGTTCGGACACGATGAAGTAGTCGATGCGCCACCCGGCGTTCTTCTCGCGTGCACGGAATCGGTACGACCACCACGAGTAGGTGGGGTCGTTGGGATGGAGCGTACGGAACGTATCGACGAATCCGTTGTTGAGGAATTGTGTCATCTTCTGTCGTTCTTCGTCGGTGAATCCGGCATTCTTGCGGTTGGTCTTGGGATTCTTGAGGTCGATTTCTTCGTGTGCCACGTTCAGATCGCCGCAAAGGATGACGGGTTTCTTGGCATCCAGCTGCTTGATGTAGTTGAGGAAGTCGTCCTCCCACTTCATGCGATAGTCGAGTCGGCGCAGCCCGTCCTGCGAGTTGGGTGTATAGCATGTGACGAGATAGAATTCCTCCATCTCGAGTGTTATGACGCGTCCCTCGTGGTCGTGCTCGTCTATTCCGATGCCGTTGCTCACGCTTAGGGGTGTGTGGCGTGTGTATATGGCAGTGCCCGAATATCCCTTCTTGTCGGCATAGTTCCAATAAGAGTTATAGCCTTCAAACTGCAGGTCGAGCTGACCTGCCTGCATCTTGGTCTCTTGCAGACAGAAAAAGTCCGCGTCGAGCGTGCGGAAAGAGTCTTCAAACCCTTTCTGCACGCACGCACGCAGACCGTTTACGTTCCATGAAATGAATTTCATTTATGTGTATTTGCTTATTTATTGTTGTAGCTGTAGCACACGTGTTGCGCCTTATTTTGCCAACAGGATGCCTACGCTATTGAAGTATGTTGACGGCACAGCATTCTGCGGGCTGAGCTGGTCGATGCAGATAGCAGACAGTGTGTACGATGCCTGAGCCTCACGGGTGCTTCTTGAGAATGCGCCTACGTTGTAGCTGTTGAATACAAAGTAAACCTTGTGGTCGCCTCCGTTAAAGGTTATAGTACGCTCGATTGTCAACGGCTGAAGCACAAACTGTAATACGCTCTCGCTTACCCATCCTGTTGAAGGGATAGCGTATAAAGCCTTTGCTGTAGTAAAGCCCTGTGAATGGTTGTCTTTCATAGCGCGGATAGCCTGATTGAGCGAGTGATACTTCACGGCATCGTCGCCTGTAGCATCCTTGTTGACAATAATGGCGCTGTCGAGCATATATACCGGGAAGTCGTTGATTGTTATAGTAGAGTCTGATCCTATATACCAGTTGGCAGGAATAGAGTCGTACTTGACGAGAGTCTGCTGACCTACGTAGGCTCTTGTGCCCTGCTGGCGATAGAAGCGGATTTTGCCGGTCTGCGGACCTTCCATAACTTGCTGATATTGCTTCTGTGTAGCGTAGTCGAGAGAGTCGTCCTCGTTGCTGAGACATGATGTTACGCACATGGCAACGGCAATGAAGCCGACGAACGCCATGATAAAGTTTCTAAGATTCTTCATTTTGTTTGTTCTGTTTTTATTGTTTTTATATTCGTTGCAATGTTATAGCTTTACGGCCTATACATTATATATAATGCAGGCATCAGGTAAACATTGCATGGATAGTCTGCTTTTTTTCAATATTTTTTTGTTCTTGTCAGAACTTGTGCGAATTGGAGTTGATGAGGTTCATCAGTTCCTGGCGAGTCTTCGCCTGTTCGAAAGCACCCGAGAAGTCGCTTGTCATGGTTATGGAGCTTTGCTTCTCCACGCCACGCATCTGCATGCACATGTGCTTAGCCTCAATCACTACCATCACTCCGAGGGGATGGAGTGTGTCCTCGATGCACTCGCGTATCTGCTGTGTGAGGCGTTCCTGCACCTGCAGACGATGTGAGAATATGTCTACTACGCGTGCTATCTTGCTCAGTCCGGTGATGTAGCCGTTGGGGATATACGCCACGTGTGCCTTGCCGTAGAAGGGCAGCATGTGGTGTTCGCACAGCGAGAACACGTCTATGTCCTTGACGAGTACCATCTGGTTGTAGTCTTCCTTGAAGAGGGCGTCGGTCAATACCTTGTGCGGATCTTGCGAGTATCCGCGTGTGAGCACCTGCATAGCCTTTGCTACACGCATCGGGGTCTTCTGCAGTCCCTCACGTTCGGGGTCTTCGCCGAGCAATGTCAGTACTTCTTTGTAGTGTGATGCGAGGTCGTCGAGACCCTCGCGATATTCGGGAGTTATCATTTTTGAATTTTGAGTTTTGAGTTTTGAATTTTGAATTGTTCTCGGCTTCGCCTGCGATTTTGAATTTTCCAATTTTGAATTGTTGCCTTTGGCAATTTTGAGTTTTGAGTTTT
>ULXQ01032220.1_pt1 | contig 12395 bp, 10 predicted proteins | sample 1961481 | NCBI WGS metagenome assembly ULXQ01 (sample SAMEA4835843, study PRJEB28245) | human gut metagenome | biome: gut microbiome; material: fecal sample | place: Denmark | collected 2008 | reverse complement strand
GGGGGGGTGAGCAGCGGTAGTATGGGAATTGTGTGTAAAGATTATAACATTATAGCCAAAAATCCCTTTGCTACATTTCTTTTTCAATTAAATAAATCGTAAATTTGCAAATACAATAACAAACACGTACGAATATGATAATACATGTAGCCAATCCTATTTACGACTCCGTATTCAAATATATCATGGAGGACGAGCGTATTGCCAAAACCATTCTGTCGGCACTGCTGAAGAAAGAAGTGGTTCATGTCACTGTGCGGCCACATGAATATTGCAACACTACACGCGACACGCTGTCGATGTTCCGTATTGACTTCGCGGCTACCGTGCGCGAGAAGGAAGGCAATGAGATTAAAGACCGCATCGTGCTGATTGAGTTGCAGAAGACTTGGCTCAACACCGAGACGCTGCGATTCCGCCAGTATCTTGGCGCACAATACAACAACAAGAACAATATACGCGAGGCTGACGAAAAAGGATATGCCTATCCTATGGTGGCTGTCTATCTGCTTGGCCATAAAGTGGGCAATATCAAGGAGCCGATAGTATACGTAAACCACGACGTCTTCGACTATAACGGCAACGTCGTTGCCGAGGGCAATGCCGAGCCTTTTGTAGAAAGTCTTACGCACAACAGCATCATTGTGCAGATACCGCGTCTGCAAGGCAATGTCAACAACCGTCTGGAGAAGGTGCTGAGTGTGTTCGACCAGACTAATGTTGAGGGCGACACACAGCAGGTGCTGAAGATTGACGAGGACAAATATGCCGACGACAACGACATGATGTATGTGCTGCACAAGCTCACTGCCGCTGCCGCCAACTCTGAAATGAGACAGGACATGAATGTGGAAGACGAATTCTACAAGGCGATTGAAGACCGTGACACGGCTATCATGCAGCGAGACAAAATACTGAAAGAGCAAAGCGAACAGCTCTCGCAGCAAAGCGAACAGCTCTCGCAGCAAAGCGAACAGCTATCGCAGCAGAGCGAACAGCTATCGCAGCAGAGCGAACAGCTATCGCAGCAGAGCGAACAGCTATCGCAGCAAAGCGAACAGCTGAAGAATATGGCTAAAGCTCTGTCGGAAAGCGGACTGAGCAACGAGCAGATTTCGCAAATGACGGGGATAAGCATTACTCAGATTGCTTATTTGCTGGAATGACACATTACCTAAGAACAATTTATATAATAATAGAAAAAAGGAGACTATGGCATAACAAACCATAGTCTCCTTTTTCTATTATATATACTGATTATGTAGTTTACTCAGCACGGAAGCTCGGGAGGTCCTCCTTTACGAAGTTTGTGATGTAGGCATGCTCGCCAAATACGTTGGCCTGAGCCATGCGAACATATACATTGGCACTCTTGGCAAAGAGCTCTGCCGAACGTGTAGCGTCTTCGAGGATGAGGAGCGACATGATAATCTCGCAAGTCATGTTGTAGAGGCGGCGTGCGAGGAAGTCGTGCATTTCCTGATCCTGTGCCTCCTTGACGTACTCAAGAGCCTGCTCGTAGAGATTCACCATCTCAACTACGCGAGCCTTCAACGGCTTCAACTCATCAGCCACTTCCTTCTCGAGCATCTCCTTGATGATGCCGAGGTATGTACCGTTAGAGATATAGCGGATGGCTGCCACAACCTGAAGCTGTGTCGTACCCTCGTAGATAGAGAAGATACGTGCGTCGCGATACAGACGCTGACACTTATACTCCATGATGAAGCCCGAACCACCATGCACCTGGATAGCGTCGTAAGTGTTCTGGTTGGCATACTCAGAATTCATGCCCTTTGCCAGCGGTGTGAAAGCATCGGCAAGACGTGAGTACTTCTTCAGTTCCTGACGCTCCTCGGCTGTGAGCTTGCGCTCGCGCTGAATGTCCTCAAGAGCCTTGTAGATGTCTACATAGCGTGCTGTCTGATAGAGGATAGAGCGACCTGCGTCGAGCTTTGCCTTGATGCGGGCAATCATATCGTAAACGGCAGGGAACTTCACAATCTCAGTATCAAACTGCTTGCGTTCGCGTACATACTTCAGAGCCTCGTCGTAGGCTGCCTGGCTTACGCCTACCGACTGTGCGGCGATGCCAAGACGTGCACCGTTCATAAGAGCCATAACGTACTTGATGAGTCCGAGACGTGTAGAACCGCAAAGCTCTGCCTTGGCATTCTTGTATACAAGCTCGCATGTAGGTGAGCCATGGATGCCAAGCTTGTGCTCGATGTGACGAACAGTAACACCACCGTCGCGCTTGTCGTAGATGAACATTGACAGACCGCGACCGTCGCGTGTGCCTTCCTCAGAGCGTGCAAGCACGAGATGGATGTCAGAATCGCCATTGGTGATGAAACGCTTAACACCGTTCAAGCGCCATGTGCCGTCTTCGTCCTGAGTAGCCTTGAGCATAACGCGCTGAAGGTCGGAACCTGCGTCAGGCTCGGTCAAGTCCATTGACATGGTCTCGCCTGCGCAAACACGCGGTATATACTTCTGGCGCTGCTCCTCCGAACCGAACTCGTAGAGAGTCTCGATACAGTCCTGAAGCGACCAGATGTTCTGGAAGCCTGCGTCTGCACACGAAACAATCTCCGAAGCCATTGAGTACGGAGTGATAGGCATGTTAAGGCCGTTGTAGCGGCGAGGCATAGAGATGCCCCACAAGCCAGCCTGACGTGTAGCCTCGATGTTGTCGTAGGTCTTCGATGCGTAGTGCATACGACCGTCTACGAGGTGCGGACCCTCAAGGTCGACATCCTCAGAGTTAGGCTCGATGATGTTGGCGGCGATGTCGCCGGTAATCTCAAGCACACGCTTATAGTTCTCGATAGCGTCCTCGAAGTCGACGGGCGCATCCTCAAATTTGTCTTTGTCGGCGTAGTTGCGCTCCTTGAGTTCAACGACGCGCTGCATTTCCGGGTGATTAAGATAGAAATCGTACTCCGGATGGTCGGTATAATAGTTAGCCATTTTTGTTTTATTTAAGGAGTTAATGGAAGTTAATGGAAGTTAGCTCGCGTTGCGAGCGGAAGTTAACGGACAATACCTTTATTTATTAAGGATACTTCCGACGATTCTATTGCTGTTTTAAGGCGTTGTCGTTCATTATACCTTTGCAGTAGGCATTTAGGTACCAACTTGTTTTGTTTATAAGTGATTCCATTTCTACAAACACTGACTCATTAATATATCCCAAATCTTTAGAAAGAATAATGTAATATCTACTCTCTTCCAAACTTCCTTGGGCAATATTCATAAATCGGAGTTTATCTGCTTTACCCAGTTTTTTGTATCCTTCTGCAATATTAGCGGGTATAGACACTGCTGCACGTTGAAATTGCGAACACAATCCGAATTTCTCATATTCAGGAAAGCTTCTTGTAATGCAGTATACCTGCAATACAAAAGAATGTGCAAACTGCCACGCTTTTATTTCTTTAAATGAATATGTCATAAATTCAAATTGTCAGTACATTTGTCCGTTAACTTCCTCAGCCGCAGGCTGAATAACTTCATTCTAACTTCTAATAACTCCCAACTATTTATTGTTCGCTTTATAGTACTTGATGAGTTTCGGAAGCACCTCTTCAACAGTGCCGGTGATGACGTAGTCGGCAATCTTGTTGATAGGAGCGTCGGGGTCGTTGTTCACAGAGATGATGATGCCTGAATCCTGCATACCGGCGATGTGCTGAATCTGACCAGAGATACCGCAGGCGATGTACACCTTCGGGTGAACAGTCACACCGGTCTGACCAATCTGACGGTCGTGGTCGCACCATCCGGCGTCAACAGCTGCACGACTTGCGCCTACCTCACCATGGAGTTCCTTGGCAAGCTGGAAGAGCAGGTCGAAGTTCTCCTTTGAACCTACGCCGTATCCACCAGCCACAACGATGGGAGCACCCTTGAGGTTGTGCTTAGCAGCCTCAACATGACGGTCGAGCACCTTAACTACATAGTCGGCATCGGGAACATACTTGGCAACGTCGGCATATACAACCTCGCCCTTAGCCTTGCCCTCATAGAGAGCCTTCTGCATCACACCGCTACGTACGGTAGCCATCTGCGGACGGTGGTCGGGATTTACGATGGTAGCCACGATATTGCCACCGAATGCCGGACGAATCTGATAGAGCAGGTTGTCGTAGTGAGTGCCGCTCTTCTTGTCGTCGTAGTCGCCAATCTCAAGCTCTGTACAGTCGGCAGTCAATCCGCTGGTGAGCGATGAAGATACGCGCGGACCGAGGTCGCGACCGATAACCGTTGCACCCATGAGTGCTATCTGCGGCTGCTCCTCCTTGAAGAGGTTGACAAGAATGTCGGTGTGAGGAGCTGATGTGTAGGGGAAGAGTCCCTCAGCGTCGAATACAAAGAGTTTGTCAACACCATAAGGGAGTATCTGATCCTCCACCTTGCCCTTGATGCCAGTTCCGGCAACGATGGCGTTGAGGTCGACGCCAAGCTGGTTGGCAAGCTTACGACCCTTGGTGAGAAGTTCCTGAGACACTTCCTGTACCTGAGTGCCTTCTATCTCGCAATATACAAATACGTTGTTCATATTTTCTGATTTAGGAGTTTTGAATTTTGAGTTTTGAATTATGCGCTCTGCGCATTTTGAGTTTATCATTTTTGAGTTATGAATTCTTCATTCAAAAATTCAAAAAATCAACATTGCGGCTGTACCGCAACAATTCAACATTCAAAATTCAACATTCAAAATTTAACCAATAATCTTTTCGTCCAACAATTCCTTAATCAGACCCTCAATGTCGGCGTCGCAGCCTGTGAGTGTCTTGCTTTCCTTAGCCTGGAACACTATGTTCTTGACAGCCTTCACCTTAGTAGGTGAACCGCTCAATCCGCACTGCTGCGGGTCGCCATCAACATCGGCTACTGTCCACTGGTTGAGTGTGAGATAAGGACGCTCCTCATAGAGGTAGTTGTACTTATTCTCCGAATTGCGCTCCATAGGAGCTGTGGCACGCTTGTACTTCATCACGAGCTTGGCATTGGCCGGACGGCACGGAGCTGCAGAACCTGTCACTGTGACAACGAGCGGCATGGGAGCCTCAACTGTCTCTACGCCACCATCAATGTGACGACGGATTGTGAGCTTGCCGTCCTCGCACTTGAGTATTTCCTCAGCATATGTCACCTGCGAGAGACCGAGCTTCTGAGCAACCTGCGGACCTACCTGAGCTGTATCGCCGTCGATAGCCTGACGACCACCGATAACTACGTCTACATCGCCAATCTTCTGAATGGCTGTAGCAAGAGCATAAGATGTGGCGAGGGTGTCGGCACCTGCAAAGAGACGGTCGGTGAGCAACCATCCTGTGTCTGCTCCACGATACAATCCCTGACGGATTATCTCAGCAGCACGGGGAGGGCCCATTGTCAATATACCTACTGTTGAGCCAGGATTCTGCTCTTTCAGACGCAGAGCCTGCTCCAATGCGTTCAAATCTTCTGGATTGAAGATAGCCGGCAAGGCCGCACGGTTGACAGTGCCTTCGGCTGTCATTGCATCCTTACCGACATTTCGTGTGTCGGGTACCTGCTTGGCAAGTACAACTATTTTCAAACTCATATATTAATAAATTATTGTAATATCTAAGTTGCAAAAGTAATAACTTTATGTTACGCAGCCAAATATACGGCTCAGAAAATGCTATTTACGCATAACAAAATTAACCTTTATTTCAGCTAATGCGTTCATTATGATATGTAAAAAGGTAGGTTTCAATACCTATTGTACCAAAAATTATAGCTAACTTTGCAGAGTTTTTCAATAATAACAAAAGTACTGAACTTTCGCAAGTTCAGAGAATTCAGTAGTTAAAGGAGTTAAGAAGTTAAGCCAAATGCTTATAATGCTATATCAAGCAAAAAAACTAATGGCTTAACTCCTTAGCGACTGTAGGGCGCGACAACTCCTTAACTTCTTAACTACTTTCGCTTGCGAAACTTAAATAAAAGTAGTAATAATGATTGTCTGTATAGCCGAGAAACCAAGCGTAGCCAAAGATATAGCCCGCATATTGGGCGCAACGAGTGCCCATAATGGATATATGGAGGGTAATGGCTACCAAGTGACGTGGACCTTCGGCCATCTTTGTACGCTGAAGGAACCTAACGACTATACCGACATGTGGAAACATTGGAGCCTTGCGTCGCTGCCTATGATTCCACAACGTTTCGGTATTAAGCTTATTGACGACGACGGCATAAAACGACAGTTTGCCGTTATAGAACGACTCATGCAAGCCGCCGACGGCATCATCAACTGTGGTGACGCCGGACAGGAAGGTGAGCTGATTCAGCGATGGGTGATGCAGAAGGCTGGAGCGAAGTGTCCCGTCAAGCGATTGTGGATTTCGTCAATGACCGACGAGGCGATACGCGAGGGCTTCAACTCGCTCAAGGACCAGGACGAATACCAACCGCTGTACATTGCCGGACTGAGCCGTGCCATCGGCGACTGGATTCTGGGCATGAACGCCACACGTCTTTACACTCTGAAGTACGCCCAGAACAGACAGGTGCTGTCCATAGGACGTGTGCAGACACCTACGCTGGCACTCATCGTAAACCGACAGAAGGAAATCGACTCGTTTGAGCCAGAGCCTTACTGGGTTCTTGCCACCGTATATCGCGACACCACATTCACCGCCACCAAGGGCAAGTTCACAACCAAGGAGGAGGGCGAAGCTGCATTTGCAACCATAGCCGACAAGCCTTTCACGGTCAACGCAGTAACGAAAAAGAACGGCACGGAGGCTCCGCCACGCCTGTTCGACCTGACTTCGTTGCAGGTGGAGTGCAACCGCAAGTTCGCTTACAGCGCTGAGACCACCCTGAAACTCATACAGGGACTGTACGAGCGCAAGCTCACCACCTATCCGCGTGTAGACACCCAATACCTTAGCGACGACATCTACCCCAAGTGTCCGTCGATACTTTCGGGCATAAGCCGACACTACGAAGCACTGATGCAACCGCTCATGGGCAAGAAACTCACCAAGTCGAAGCGTGTGTTCGACTCGTCGAAGGTGACCGACCACCACGCCATAATTCCCACCGGCGTGCCGGCAACAAGCCTGACGGACATGGAGCGTAACGTGTACGACCTCATAGCACGCCGATTCATTGCCGTGTTCTATCCCGACTGCAAATTCTCTACCACTACCGTACTGGGTACTGTGGACGAAGTGGAGTTCAAGACAAGCGGAAAGGAGATTCTGTCACTGGGATGGCGCGCCGTCTACGCACAGCAAAACGACTCTGCAACGAACGACGATGAGGAGCACAAGGACGAGGAACGCACTCTGCCAACATTCACCAAGGGCGAGAGCGGACCTCATACGCCTACGCTGAGCGAGAAGTGGACCACACCGCCTAAGTACTACACCGAGGCAACGCTGCTCAGAGCAATGGAGACAGCGGGTAAGTTTGTAGAGGACGAGACCCTGCGTGCCGCACTGAAGGAGAACGGCATCGGCCGACCGTCATCGCGCGCCGGAATCATCGAGACCCTCTTCAAGCGCCACTATATACGACGCGAGCGCAAGAACCTTGTGGCTACGGCTACCGGTATTGAACTGATAGACATCATTCACGAGGAACTGCTCAAGAGTTGTGAGCTGACTGGTATATGGGAGAAGAAGCTGCGCGACATCGAACACCGCAAGTACGACGCTGCCGACTTCATAAACGGACTGAAACAGCAGATTACGGAGATTGTATACGACGTGCTGCGCGACAACAGCAACCGCCGTGTCACTACCCTGACCGAAGAAGACCTGAAAAAGAAAACAAAAAAGAAGGCTTCTACAAAAACAACGAAGCCGTCTGCCAATACTGCCACTGCCAAACAGCAGCAGTCTGCCGCCGCCACTCCTACCCCACCTCAGTCAGAACAAACGCCAACTGCCGACGACAGCATAATAGGAACGGTGTGCCCGCTATGCGGCAAAGGCACTATAATAAAAGGACGCACGGCATACGGATGCAGCGAGTGGCGCAACGGATGCACCTACCGCGCCCTGTTCAAGCAATAACCCGATTGAGCAATGGATATAATTATTAAGCCCGATGCCAGCAATTGACATCGGGCTTATTTTGATTAATACGCTCTTTCTCCAAATATGTAAGTGCCCACACGCACCATAGTCGACCCGCACTCGGCGGCTATATGATAGTCGTGGCTCATTCCCCACGAACGCTCACAGAAGTTGTCGTCGTCGGCAAAGTAGCGCTGCTTCACCTCGTTGAAGAAGTCGGCAGCCATACAGAACTCGCCGTGTATGAGTTTGGTGTCGTCGACATGCGATGCCATCATCATCAGTCCGCAAATCTGCACGTTCTGCATTTCGCGCCATTCGCCAGCCTCAAGCAGCTGTCGGCAAGCGTCGAGTGTCAGTCCATACTTGGTTTCTTCTTCGGCTATGTGCAGTTCCAACAGCACCTTAATGACACGTCCGTTGGCCTTTGCCTGCTTGTTTATCTCGCGCAGAAGCTTTAGCGAGTCAACGGCGTCAATCATCGAAATGTATGGAGCGATGTACTTCACCTTATTGGTCTGCAAGTGTCCGATGAAGTGCCACTCTATGTCATTAGGCAATTCACCCACCTTACGTGCAAGTTCCTGCTCACGGCTTTCGCCGAATAGGCGCTGACCGGCGTCGTATGCCGCCTTGATACATTCAGACGGATGAAACTTGCTCACAGCAACCAGCCTTACACCTTGCGGCAGGCTGCTCTTGACTTCGCCCAAACGGCGTGCAATGTCTGTTGTTTCCATAGCCTAAACTTACTTTCAACTCAAATTCTCAACTCTCAACTGATCTTAGCCTTCAAACTCTGGCTTATCGTTCTTCTCCTCCTTCTTAGCAGGAGCGTTGTGCTCGAATACATCCATAATCTTCGTTTCCGAGATGTTGGCAATGATGTAGTCGATGGCAGTCTTGCCCATAGCGTCCTCAATATTCTTTACGGCAGCATTGAATGTAGCGGCCTGTACGAGGAAGTTAACAGCCGAACGCTTCTCCTTGGCAGTCTTTTCGTCGATAGTGATGAACGAGAGTTTGGCCTTGTACCAGCGGTCGTCAGTATCGCTGTCGCTGAAGAAGATTTCGCCATACGAAGCCGGTGAAATGTTCTTCACCTCAAATTCGCCAGTCACGAAAGGCTCCATCTCCTTTGTGATTGTCTCCTCGGCCTCGCCGAAGGTCAGAGCGTCAACTACATATATCTCATTAACCTTCTTCTGTCCTGCATCTTCTGTCTGGCGCTCATAGCGCACGGTGGTCTCAAACCAATTTGCTGTTCTTGATCTCATTTTCCTGATATGTTATGTTATTATTATATTATTTCACTTACTTTTGTTTCGAACGACAAAAGTAGCAATTTATTCTGACATACGAAATAACATACAGCCTTAAAATTACTTATAAATGGACTCCTTTGCTTTATTATTCGGGAATTTTTGTATAAATTTGTGGGTTAACTATAACAAGCAAACCTATTTATTCTATGAACAAGTCATTATACACAATCGCTGTCGCCGTAGGCTCTCTGTTGATGGCTACGGACGTCAACGCCCAGAACCTCTTGCCTAAGCCCCAAACGTTTAAGGCTGGCAAGGGTTATTTCAGTACCAGTACACCAACCGTTAAGATTGTCAACGAGGCAGGACCCGATGCCGAGAACATCTACACACGCTCTTGGCAGCAAACCAACAGCCCCACAGCCAAGCAGACCATCAAGCTTATAAAGCTACATAACGCATCGTCGCCCGAAGCCTACCGACTGCACATCACAGCCGATTCTATCGTCATGAGCGCTGCATCGGCAGACGCTTTCCGCTACGCATGGCAGACCATAGGCCAGCTCAAGACCAAGCAGGGCATCATGGCTTGCGACATCGACGATGCGCCTGCCTACAAGTGGCGCTCGATAATGCTCGACGTGTCACGCCATTTTGAGCCTGTCAGCTTCATCAAGAAGCAGATTGACGTGATGGCGCAATACAAGTTCAACCGTCTGCACCTCCATCTCACCGACGCTGCGGGCTGGCGTATCGAGATCAAGCGCTATCCGCTCTTGACGCGTATGGCTGCATGGCGACCCGAACGCACATGGAAGGAGTGGAGCAACAACGGAGCCAAGTACACTATGGAAGGTTCGGCCGACGCTCATGGTGGCTACTACACCCAGGACGAGCTGCGCGAGTTGGTGGCTTATGCTGCCGAACGAGGCATTACGATTGTTCCCGAAATAGAGATGCCGGGCCACTCAGCCGAAGTGATGGCTGCCTATCCCGAACTCTCGTGCACGCATAAGCCATACGAGCAGATGGACTTCTGCGCAGGCAGCGTGGCTACATACGACTTCCTTGAGAACGTGCTGAAGGAGGTGATGGACATTTTCCCGTCTAAATACATTCACGTCGGAGGCGACGAGGCTGCCAAGCAGTCGTGGGGCGACTGCCCCCTGTGCCAGCGCAAGATGAAGGAACTGGGATGCGACAAGGACGGACTGCAGGCAAATCTTATTGCCCACTTCGGTCGCTTCCTCAACTCTTACGGCCGTCAGCTTGTAGGTTGGGACGAGGTGATTGCCGGCAACTTGGCTCGCAACACTACCGTCATGGTGTGGCGCGGACTCGAAAAGGCACACGAGGCCATCGAGCACGGCTACGACGTGGTGCTTTCGCCTGGTGCCTACTGCTATCTCGACGCTTATCAGGACGCTCCGCTCTCGCAACCCGAGGCTATAGGCGGCTACCTGCCGTTGGAGAAAGTGTACAGCTATGTGCCGGGCGAAGACCTGCCTGAGGCTGAACGCAAGATGATAACAGGCATCCAGGGCAACCTATGGGCAGAATACATCCCCACTCCCGAACACATGGAGTACATGCTCTATCCACGTGCTTTGGCTATAGCCGAGATAGGATGGAACGGCACCGAGCATAAGAACTATGCAGACTTCCGCCGTCGCGCCATTGCACAATGCGACCTTCTGCGCCATCAGGGCGTCAACACATTCGACATCAGACGCGAGAAGGGCGAGCGACCGGAGTCAGTCAAGCCCACCAAGCACAAGGCTCTTGGCTGCAAGGTAATCTACAACCGCCCTTATTCTAAGCAATACGTAGCCGGTGGCGACCAGTCGCTCGTGGACGGAATACGTGGCGGATGGACCTACGGCGACAAGAAATGGCAGGGCTTTATAGGCAAGGACTACTGCCTCGACGTCACTCTCGACCTTGGTTCGCAGCAGAATCTGTCGTCTGTCTCGGTCGACTTCATGCAGGCTTATGGCGCATGGGTGTTCTTCCCCGAGAACTTCAAGGTGTCGGTAAGCAACGACGGCAAGAACTTTAACGAGGTATACTCTACAACGTCAACAGTCGACAAGAACATCCAGTCGGGCTATCGCACACTGGCATGGAAGGGCCACAGCAAGGCTCGCTACGTACGTGTGCAGGGCAACACGACAATGGACGGCGGATGGCTGTTCATAGACGAGATTGTTGTGAAGTAGCCAATGGCATAGTGGCGACAGTCACTATATATAATAAGGTATAATACATAAAACGTTTTTATTTTATGAAACAGTATATATTAACAATGTGTATGTTGATAGCTACGGCGGTTTCGGCAAACTGCCAGACCTCCGTAGTGAAGCCGGGCGAGCGTCCCGAGGTGCTGATAGAGACCACGATGGGCAACATACGTGTACAACTGTACAACGAGACTCCGCTCCATCGCGACAACTTCCTTAAGCTGATACGCGAGCACCACTTCTACGATTCGCTGCTGTTCCACCGTGTCATACCCGACTTTATGATTCAGGCGGGCGACCCTTGGAGCAAGAACGCCAAGAAGGGCGAGGAACTTGGCGAACACTCGCTCGACTATAACATCCCTGCCGAAATACGTCTGCCGGGTATTTACCACAAACGTGGCGCCCTGGCAGCAGCCCGCGAGCCGGACAATGTCAACCCGAAGCACGAGTCGAGCAGTTCGCAATTCTACATCGTCTACGGCAAAAAGCAGAGCGAAAAGGCCATTGCCCGACAGCAGCACCGCCTCGACTCCGTCTTCAACGACAGCATCAAGATGACTCCCGAAATGATTGAACAGTACACAACCGTTGGTGGCACGCCACATCTCGACGGAGGATACACGGTATTCGGCGAAGTATTGGAGGGAATGGACGTAGTAGACAAGATTCAACGAGTAGAGCGCGACAAGAACGACCGCCCCATAGAAGACATACGAATAATAAAGGCAAGAATAATAAAAGACCTTCCTGGTATGGCGAAGAAGCCCAAGGCTGCAACAAAGAAAAGACGCGGATTGCGTGTGGTGGGCTAACTATCA
>ULXQ01013463.1_pt1 | contig 12464 bp, 11 predicted proteins | sample 1961481 | NCBI WGS metagenome assembly ULXQ01 (sample SAMEA4835843, study PRJEB28245) | human gut metagenome | biome: gut microbiome; material: fecal sample | place: Denmark | collected 2008 | reverse complement strand
AGGGAAAGAGATTTGAGGGGGATGTCAGGTGATTAGACATCAGATGACAGGATCGGGGCTCCACACTCTATCATTTCGAGGGCCGGAAGCCAAATCGAGATATCTTCCCACTCTGCACCGCTTACTGCAGGCGGTAAAAAGCACATACCGAACTGTCAGGGGCTGTGAAGAAATGATTTACATTTCCTCACAGCCCCTTTTTTATGCCGCTATTTTTGTAAATGACAGCAAGCGGCCCGTCCTCATTGTCATCTCGAGCGGAGCTGCCTGTCGGTATCAGGAGAAATGGTTCTGGGCTCTATGAAGACTCTGAGTCGATAGATCTCCCATCACCCTTTGAACCGGGCCGCAGAGCAGTCCCGCAATCTCAAATCTGTCATTTTAACTCAATTAAAAGTGAAGTCAAATTTTTTTAACCCAACAGTTTGAGTTAAAAACGAGTTAAGCCAAATAAATTCAGGTGTTTTAACGCGTGAATAACTGCGTTAAAATGCCTGATTTTATTGACGGTCAATTTTTAACGCAAAAGGTAACGTGAAGTAGCGTTAGAATGCTGAATTAAAATAATTGAGACGAAGAGCTGGGAAATGCATTGATTGGACAGCCTTATGAAAGACTGGCAGACCGCAGATGCTCTGCGGCTTTGAGATGGAGAATTTATATGTATTGCAGGAATTATCTTGCTTATTAGTAGAATACATATATATAATAAAGAATAATAAATAAGTAAAATGGTGTCGTGTATTATTGAAGATTTGTTTTATTGATGCTTGGGAGATTCGGAATCAGTGGAGAGTAATAAGAAATTTGCTGCCTTGGCCTTTATGGAAGCAAACATTATGATACCTCTATTAAATATACCGATGAGGTAATGAAGGAAATATTCAATTATGCCAGGGAACATCTCAATTTACAAGCTATGGTTTATACATCGGATCATGGGGAGGATATTGAAAAAGGACATGGAGAAGGAGGATTTACCTATGCCATGGTTCGCATTCCGGTATTCTTCTATCTTTCTCCCAGCTATCAGCATGTTTATTCGGAACAGTTTGCCAATATTAAAAAGCATAAGAACGATGTATTTACTAATGATTTGATGTTCGACTCGGTGTGCGGCATTTTATCGGTAAGAAATAATTATTGCAAAGCATACCATGATGTTACGGATAATCAGTATAGTCTGCCTCTGAATCAGGCATTAACGGCTCATGGAAAATATAAAATTGCTGACGATCCAGAATCGGAATAAAGTGATATTGCAGCCAGGGGGATTTTATGAAAATAATTATTGCTCATTTTGGTACCTATTATGTGAATATGGCGGGTGGTGTAGAAAAGGTTACCTGTAATCTGGCAAACGCTCTGGTAGAGAGGGGACATGAGGTTACTATCCTGTATCGAGATGACAAAGAAGGGAATCCCTATTTCCCTCTTGATAAAAGGGTCAAACAGTATAATATACTTTTTGAAAATGGGAAAAAGGTAGTCTCCGAGAAACTACCTCTGCTGCTTCGCATCGTGCGTGAACTGGTTCGGCCTTTTAAACAGTCTGCCGCCCAGGCAGTGAATGCGAAATTCAAAGGAAAACAATATGGCCCGCAGATTCGGAAATTCTTGGATACCCATCCTGCAGATGTGATTCTGTCCTGCTCTATTCCCTCTGCCAAATATGTTATTGAAGATGCAGGGTGCACGCTGCCGGTGGTGGAAATGATTCACTCCCATCCCAAAGTACAGTTTCCTGATTTGTCGGAAGCGGAAAAAAGAGCAGTAGAGAAGTGCAAAGTTATGCAGATTCTCCTCCCTTCTGGCTTGAAACTGGCCCATCAGTATTTTCCGCATCTGCCTGTTGTAGTTATCGGCAATGCAGTAGCATCGGCAAAGAAACCGGCACATCCCGGTAATAAGAAAGACCATCATGTTATTATCTGTGTAGGAAATATTGATGTCAGAAAAAACCAGCTTATGCTGGCGGAGGCTTTTTCCGGGCTAACTTCCGACTTTCCGGACTGGACTTTGGAATTCTGGGGAGCTGATAGGTCACTTTATGCTAAACATATGAAAAAATGGATAGAAAGGAATCATCTTTCTCGTAAGATTCATATCAACGGGAAGACAGACCATGTAGAAGACGTATATGCAGAGGCGGATATTTTCTGCCTCCCAAGCAGGGACGAAGGGTTCCCTCTAGCTCTTACAGAAGCCATGGCTGCCGGTATTCCGGCGGTTGGATTTTCTGACTGCACCGGCGTGAATGACTTGATAGAGAATGGAAAAAGTGGACTCCTTGTTACCCGTTCAGCCGATGAACTGGCCGGAGCTTTAAAAGAGCTGATGAATCATCCTGCTTTGCGCAAGACAATGGGTAATGCAGGAAGACAGGCTATGAAGCAGTATGCACCAGAGCATATCTGGAATCAGTGGGAAATGGTATTGGAGGAATATGCAAAAAAATAATCTGATAATGAATCGGTACTGTAGGGAGTAAAAATTGGAGACTGGTAAATGAAAATTATGGCTTCATCTACATATACAGTTAAAAATAGCGGTGAAATGCATAATGTTTTCATTCAGTTTGCTAAAAAATAGTTAGAAGAGAATCATTAAGGAAGCGTTTGTATGGTATGGGCCGAAATTATACATACCTTCTATTCGATAAGCAAAGGTGAAACAGTAAACCTTCTTTTTTAAAAATGGAAAAGAGAGTATCAAGTTCTCCGATTTCTGCATATTGTATGTGAGCCGATTCACCCTTTTAATCATCTATCCGGTAGATGTGAGCCTGTCCGGTGCTATCCCTTCTACCAGATAGGTTATTGGAATTTGCAAAGTCATTTTGCCGGTGGAGAAATGTGTAGATGCGATTGGCCTTGGTGACTGGTGATCTTTTTATGTAAAGATTTTTAATATAAAGTAGTGGTAAAATGATGAAGTAAAATAGCCAATTCACAGCTATGGATTTTGAGTTGATAAAGGTATGATCAGCTTTAAAACGCTTTGTTTATGGGTCTTAGTCATAATCACTATAATAATTATATTATTTGATAGATATTAAGAAGAAATCTTACAGGATTGTACAGGACTAATTAGTGTTTTGACTATACATGTATAATTAAGGGAATAAATTTATCCCATAAAAGAATATTAGTTAATTAGTGGAGATTAATCATATGAATGAAGCATTGGCATCCATATTGGTGCCTGTATATAATAAGGAAAGTTATTTACCTAAATGTATAGAGTCTATACGGAACCAGACTTATAAAAATCTTGAGATTATTTTAGTGGACGATGGTTCTACGGATAATTCCTTAAGTATCTGTAATTATTATGCGGAGCTGGATGATAGAGTCAAAGTAATTCATCAGGAAAATCAAGGAGTAAGTAGTGCAAGAAATGCCAGCCTTAAAAATTGTCATGGATTATATATCTTTTTTGTAGATCCTGACGATTATGTTGATGCGTCTCTGGTACAGGACTCGATAGAAGTTTTTGAAAGACGTAATGCAGACATTGTTTTATTTGGAATGAATATCATGCAAGATGATGTTTGTACTGGTGGCCGGGACTGGGATGTGAATATAAGCTCTAGCCACTTGAAAGTGATTTCAGGGTGCATAGATGCGTGGGAGTTATGGGGGCGTGCATATCATCGCAAATTATGGGATGGTATATTTTTTAACCCAAAGCTGAGAACGTGTGAAGATGTATATGTTGCCGGCATATTGATGGAAAGGGCCAATCGAGTAGTTGCATTATCAAAACGATATTATTATTGGCAGCGAGCACCTCATAGAAGCTTAGTCCAGATGCGAAAAGGCCAAAGCTATATAGATGAATTTATTAGCTGGCGACACAGCGAAGAAGACAATTCCACACCGCTTTTTAAAGCGATTTGTCATCAAAGAGTTATGATTGCTGCAGCAAAGGCACTCCTGAAAAATCGTAAGGATAATACATTGACGAAGCAGCAGGAAAGTTATATTCGCCAATATTATGAAAATCACACGAGTATTCCGTTAGGTGGCGCGGCTATTGAGTTTTTTAAATATCAAAAAGATATTTTATCATCCAAGATTATGGGGAAAATAACGGATAGAGCAGTAAAGGATGCCTTGAAAATGTATGCAGTAAATTCGGCTCAAAACATTTTGTCTTATGATCAAAAAGAAGCGCTAAGGAAATTTGTTCTTTCACATTCAACAGAAGAGCTGCACTTCGAATACAGGGTTCTTCAGCAGGCAATTAAACATAATTATTCTTTTATTTGTAAATTGGTTGGAATGGCAATAAATTTAAAATGAATTTGTTAAAATTACCAGGATTTATCCGAGGGAAAATATGAATCAAGAACGTTTGGTATCGCTGGAAAGAGTTACGCTATTATTACTTGTGGTTACACTACCGTTTAATGGACTTCCCAAGCATTTCTTTTTATCGTTTATGGGAAGAGATTTAACGAACTCATTTTTCACTCTGGGCATGGTTCTTCTCATTCTTGAGTTTATAAAGTATAAATTTTATATCCCGAAAAAGGCACTTTTATACTTTATTGTATTTTATGGATGGTATACGCTCTGCCTTGCTCTTGGCCTGATTTTTTATCCTTATCATGACCAGTCCTTTATGGCATTGCAGTCAGTAAAAATACAACAGTTGCTGCATCACTTCAGTTGGTTTATTTCAGAAGGAACAGAGTGGCCATATAAGCTGATTTATTTTTTTGATACTGCTGCTCGTGTATTAAGACGCGATACACAATTCTGCTTAATTGCATTTTGGGTTTGGCATCTGTATGTAAAACAATGGAAACAAGGATTTGAAGATTTAAAAAAAGCGGCTCTTATTCTTGCCCTCCTGCTGGGAGTTTATTCGGTGTTTGAGTTATTATGGTTGAAGCTTGACAGTAAACTTGCAGAACAAGTTTTAATTACGATTAATCCTCATTTATATGAGCCGGCTGCTAATAATGGATGGTGGCCACCACTGCTATGGCCCGGACGTTTAAGAAGCTTATTGAGGGAGCCCTCCTTTTTTGGGATTCTAAGTTCGTTTTTGCTTCCCTTTCTGTGGAGCTGGGTATGGGAGAAAAAGCATAAAGCCTTATATGGACTTCTTATCGGATATTTTTGCCTGATGATTGCTGCCACAAATTCGCGTACAGCAGTTTCTATTGCAGCGTTTGAATTACTGCTTCTTGCTCTATCTATCGTATTCGTCCGTACTGCTGAGTATGCACGTAAAGTGATTACTATTCTCTGTATCTGCCTTTGTGGATTTGGATTCAATCTTATTAATTTCAAGTCTCCTGATATGCAGATAGTCCCGGAAGTATCGGCAGAGGAGAGTATACAGAACAGTGAAAAAAAGGTAACTGCATCCGGCCATGGTACGCTTTTTATATCTCCCTGGCGTTATCTTGAAAATAATATCGGCAGTGTTGCATCTACAAATGAATTTTCCAATAATGCCAGGCTGGCAGTAGTGATGACAGAGCTGAATGTAATTAAACAGCACCCGATTACGGGGGTGGGCAAAAATCTTAATGGCGGGTATATGTTAGACTCCATCCCTGATTTTGCCCATCAGAATGGAGAGGTGAAAGTTTGGATCCAAGAAGCAGTGAATCAGGATAAAAGAACTTATTTAATTAAGGATATTTTTCCTGATTTGAATATTTATACCGCTTTAGGGGTTTCCTGTGGTGTGACTGGCATATTATTGTATGTAGGATTTATGATTTATCCATTGGTAAAACTCCTTCGATATCGAAAACATATAAGGGAAAATCCGGTCGTGATTCTGGTTGGCATTAGTCTTCTGGGTCTAGCGGTATCCGGATTCAGTAATAAAGAATATGCGAATTGTATCGGAATTCCTATAGGAGTTCTCTGGTGCTGCCTGAATGAGTTTAGGCTGCATACAGCTGAAGTCATCGAACCGAATGCGAAAGAGGAGAAAAATGAAATTTATAAATTCAATTAGAACCATTGGCGAAATAAATACTCAAGAAAAGACTTACCACGTTGCTTTTACTGGAACGCAGAACTATATACCTTGGATTGGAGTAGCCATGGCGTCAATTATGGAACATAACCAGGCACATTTTATGTTTCATATTTTACTTGATAAGACAACGGAAGAAGATATTTCAGCCTTTGAGGAATTTGCTCAGCATTGGAATGTATCTATTGTTTTGTATTATATGAATGATGAAGCACTTGCCCGATATTCCAAGTTTAATAGATATTTTATTGATGGGAGATATATTCCAACATTAGTTTATCGATTTGTGGTACCTGATGTAGTGGCTAGTCATATTAAACGGATTTTATATCTAGATGGGGATATTGTTTGCAATGGTGATATTACAGAGTTCATGGGTATGAATCTGGAGGGAAATATTGTAGGGGTTTCCGAAGATCTAAAGGGTAATGAATATGCTGAAAGAACTCATGTTTTTAAATACTTTAATGCTGGAATTATTTTAATTGATGCGGATAAATGGAGACAAGAAAATTTAACGTATCGTTTTTTGCAGAAAATGAAAAATGAGAGCGAAATTCATCCGGAACTTCCCTGCGCTGACCAAGATATATTGAATATCTATTTGGATAAGAAAGCTCTTTTTGTGTCACATAAATATAATATGCCTTATCGCCTTGTTCAGCCTAGTTTTTTTAAGGCAAAAATTGATAATGAAGATGCTATGCAGGCTTCTTTAATCCATTTTATTGGAGCTATAAAGCCCTGGACCACATATAATCAATCTGTTCCTATAGTTAAAGTGTGGGCTCAGGCAAAGGCGAATTCACCTTGGAAAAATGTTCCGCTCCATGCCCCGTCTAGTCAGAAAGCAATTCATCAAGCTGCAAGAGATGCCAGACGGCGCCATTGTTATGGAGAAATGATGATGTGGTACTTAAAATTCGTGAAATCGAAGATTGATGGTACAAGGAAGGTTGGATATTGAAGCCTTTACTGCAAAGTATTATTCTTACATATTCTTATGCCTTCCAGATCTAGCAATTAAAATAGTTTTAAGGCATCAAAGTGGTGAGGATGTATAAGAACTTTTCATAAGAAATGGATTGTAATAAATGGGAGAAGTTATTTAATGAAGTAGTTATATAGATTCCATGCAAAAGGATCCTTTTTATGGATTAAAAATAGATGATTGGAATATTGGATAAAATATGCCTGCTATTCTCTTCTTAAGATTCAATTTGATGTAATTTTTAAATGATAGCGAGCTAATTTCTTCCATGGCAGAGAAAAGGAGGACCTATGTCTGAAATCACGCTTGTAACAGCTTTCTTTGATATTAATAGAGATACTTGGGCAAATTTTTCCAGGACTGCGAAAGATTATCTTGAGCATTTTGATCACTGGGCTCGGATGAGAAATAGGCTGATAGTGTATACTATGCCGGAGATAGTCCCTGATGTTATTAAAATTCGTCGGAAATATGGTCTGGAAGATAAGACGGTCGTTATCTCCGTGGATGATGTATCCCAGATGGTACCAGATATTTATCAGAAAATTAAGTTTGCCATGAAGAACAGGGATTTCTGGCTGTTTCATAAAGATTTAGCGAATCCTGAATGTTGGAATTATAGATATAATTATATAACATGCTTAAAGTCTTATTGGGTACAGAAAGCTGTTCACGATGGATTGGCCGAAGGTACTGTCGCTTGGATAGACTTTGGGTTTGATCATAGCGGGGAAGATTTTCCCTATTCTGAGGATTTTGACTTTTTGTGGGAATATGATTTCTCTCCAAAGATTCATATTTTCCTTCGTTGTCCGCTGAACAACGATCCCATTTTTAAAGTGGTTCAAACCATGGGGACTTATATTCGTGGGGCGATAACTGTTGCGCCAGATTACTTATGGACAGTTCTCTGGGAAGATACTTATGGCGCACTTAAGTCGCTCACAGAGTGTGGCATGGCAGATGACGACCAGACTCTTATGTTGATGGCATATCGCCGACATCCGGAAAATTTTGAATTACATATGACATCTTATTGGGGAGAGGGACTAGGTGCATATGGGGGGGGGAAACGCTCAGAAGAACCATTCGCAGACCTAAAAGATTTTATGCTTTTCATAGGTTTTGGAGAAAACAGAGGACAACATGGAAATCTAAAATATCTGAATGGAAAACTGGGCGTCGTATTAAGAAACGGCATGCTGAACGAATTGAGAAGGACTATTTTAGCAGGTAAGTTTAGCATATTTCCTAATTGTGATACATACTGTCTGTAGTAATCGGCGTGTATCGCCTCACCATGAAATCGAACTCCGATAATATCCGCCAGAGCAGTATCCAGGGGGTTATGAAGCGCATCAAGGCCAAGGGGGCGGAGGTTATCATTTACGAGCCTACGCTGGAGGATGGCACCACTTTCTTCGGCAGCCTGGTGGTGAATGATATGGAGAAGTTCAAGAAGGAGAGCTGTGCTATCATTGCGAACCGCTATGATGAAGTGCTGGATGATGTGAGGGACAAGGTGTATACCCGGGATCTCTTCGAACGGGACTGAATCAGAGAGATTTGAGTGGCGGTCAGACTATCAGACTGTCAGACGTCAGACTGACATGGGGCCTGGAAATGTATCCCCGTTTACGGCAAGTCACGTAGAGCAGGGAGATTTCGGGGTTCGCTTCGCCTTGCTCGAAATGAGGGGGCAGAGATGGGTATTTAACCAAAGAGGCATCCTGTTTTTCAGGATGCCTCTTTTTCTTTTTATTTATTTTTCTCTATCATCTGTTTTTTGATTTCTTCTACAGTCTCCAGAGGAAGACTGGTACCCTTTGATACGTCTTCTACAGAAAGGCCCATGGAAAGCAGGCGGAGGGCGGTCTCATTCAGCCCCGCCAGTCGCCCTTCCGCGCGCCCTTCTGCACGCCCTTCTGTGCATCCTTCTGCGCGGCCCTGGGCCAGGCCTCTGTTCAGGGCTTCTTCTGAAATGTTTAAGCTTAAATTGCACATGGTACTCATCTCCTGTTCCATTTCCGGCGTCATTTCAATATGATATTCTTTCTGCAAAATGTTTCTTTTCGAGTCAAAGGTCTGATGGCTTTCTGTGAAAAGGACCTGCAGCAGGTGAATCAATCTGTCTTTGTCTGCCTTTTCTCCCAGGCTGATAAGAACGATGTTGACCAGATCATAGTTTTCCTGCGGTTCGTCGTAGCGGTGGAGCAGGTGTTTTTCCTCCAGACGGTAGCGATTGATATAGCTGTCCCTGCTGGGTGAATCCATGCAGATCCAAATGGAATATATCTTCTTGATGCTATTATAATCCTTGCCTTCAAATTCCCGCTCTTTCTGTGATGAAATCAGGCGGCAGGCATAGAAGACGGCCCTTTTCATCAGATGGTACCCCAGGGTCGATTCTTTCTGGCTGCGCTGGGCTTCCACGTTGATAATGAGGGTCATGGGTTCTCCTGTCCCTGGTGCGCGGGCGTGGAAGAGGATGTCGTAGGTGATGTATCCTTCTTTCGGCGCCCCGTCTTCATTGCGGCCGCCTGAGATTTTGGAAGGCACTGTATTCGTAAGGCCCGGGGCTACAGGGATGCTTCCCACAAGCGGCGTTCCTTCAATATATTTTTCCGCAATGTCATCGATGCTGGCATCCTGGAATTCAGGGACCACCTTTTTGACGATTTCAGCGAGCAGTTTCCTGCTGGCCAAAAGGTGCTTGGCGTGCTGGTCATACTTGGCATTATCTGAACCGTACAGGGAATCCATCATATTTTCCGTGATGATAAATCTTTGTTCTGTCATAGATTCGCCTCCTCTCTCTGCCCTTATTGCAAAGGAATAGGGAGGCTGCTGCAAGAAAAGAGTGGCTTGGGATTTGAGTGGGGTGGTCAGATGTCAGACTGGCGGCGGGCCGGACTATTTCATCGATTCTCCCCCTTTCCATAGGAAGGAGAAAATCCATTTTAATAAAGTGCGGCATGCCGCACTTTATTAAAATGGGATTTCTCATGAGGCTGCTTTGACTGCGGGTGACGCATGCCATGGGGGCAGAGAATAGATGACCGGCGGGGAGGCTTTCATTTTTCTTTTCCTGCCCCTTCTTGACAGGAGTGACGGGGGCTATTATAATGTTTGGTAAATATTAAAGGCGATGAACAGGATTGAGCTTGACCGGAAATGACAGAGAGCCGGGAGGATGGAAACCGGTATGGAAGGAAAGCGTGTCCCCTGGGAGCTTCGAACTGAAGTGCAGTAAGTCCGACGTAGGTCCGCGTTAGGGATATGGAGTATAATGCAGGGTGGTACTGCGCGATTGCGCCCTTGTCCGTAGGACAAGGCTTTTTTTATTTCCATCTTTGTGTATGCTCCTTGAGATATAAGTAAGAGTGGTACCGCGCCAAAGCGCCTCTTTTCTGCCGTTTCTGCAGGAAAGGGGCTTTTTCTTTTCTGTGGATGGCGAGGGATTCTCTTTTCCTGTCTCATCACTATGGCTATTTTTATTTGATCTGTATATGTACCAGGAGGTTGTCATTATGAAAACAGCAACAGAAAAACGTATCGCATTCCGTAACAATCTGAAATCCGGGAAAATTATGATTGCTCCAGGCGTAGGTGACGCTCTGGGTGCTAAAATCGCAGAAATGGCAGGCATTCCCTGTCTGACCATGGGCGGCTACTCCGTATCCGCATCCCGCCTGGGACAGCCGGATGTAGGCCTCCTTTCCTGCACGGAAATGGCGGAGCAGCTGACGGGCATCTGCCATGCCGTGGATATTCCTGTGGTGGCTGATGGCGATACGGGCTATGGCAATGCGCTGAATATCATCCGCACGGAAAGAATGTTTGAACAGGCCGGCGCTGCCTGCATTTTCTTCGAGGACCAGGCATGGCCGAAACGCTGCGGCCACATGGACGGCAAGCAGGTCATTTCCGCTGAAGAACATGCTCAGAAGATCCGGGCTGCTGTGGATGCCCGTATCGATAAGGAAACCATGATCATGTCCCGCACCGACAGCCGCGCTGTGTACGGCATTGATGACGCCATCGAAAGAAGCAAGCGCTATGCTGACGCCGGCGCAGAAATCTGCTTTGCCGACGGCATCGGAAGCCGGGAAGAACTGGAAAAATTTGCCCGGGGCATGGAAGGCACCGGCGCTTACCTGGTAGCCAACATGATCGAAGGCGGCAAGACACCGCTCATCCCCGCCAAGGAACTGGAAGAAATGGGATTCTCTGTGGTATTCTGGGCATGCAGCGCTGTATACACCATTTCAAAAGCTCTCTATGACCTCTTCTCCGGACTGGAAAAGAACGGCACCACCGAAGCCAGCGCCAAGGACATGATCGAATTTGGCCGTTTCAACCATATTATCGGACTGGATACATATAAGCAGCTAGAAAGAAAGTATAAGGTAGACCGGGACGACTAAGAAAAAGGAAATCGTTTAAGGAGCAGCTGGGTTCCCGTCTTTCGGGGCTGTTTCGTCAAAAAGGGCCGCATAGTCGGCCTTTTTGATTGGAAATTTGCCGAAATCTATGAAAACAAGTACAATAGAAAAAGAGACTCACATCACTTCAAGGAGGCGCACCCATGATTACACCAATGGATATTCATAACAAGACCTTTTCCAAAGGCCTTCGGGGCTACAGCGAAGAGGAGGTCAATGACTTTCTCCGGCAGATCGTAGCGGATTATGAACAGATTTACCGGGAACATCGGGAAATGGAAGAGCAGATGGACCAGATGAAGACGAAGCTGGCCAACTACGAAAAGATTTCCGAAACCATGACCAATACCCTGCAGCTGGCGAAGGATACCGCAGAAAATGTGAAGAAGAACGCGAAACGGAATGCGGAAATCCTCATTGCCAATGCCCACGCAGAAGGAGACCGTCAGATCCGGGAGGCCGAAGAATCCCGCCGCCGTCTGGTGGAAAACATGATCCGTACGGAAGGGAATATGAAGAACTACGTAGGGAAGATCCGCAAGGAACTGCAGCTGGCACTGGCAGCCATTGATGCCCTTGACCGGATCGAGGCGCCCAAGGTAGCAGGCTATCCGCCGGTGGAAGAAAAGAAGGAAGAAACACCGGCTGTGGAAGCAGAAGAACCGGAAGAGACGGGAGAAGCCGCCGAGACTGCTGAACCTGCGGAAGAGACAGAAGAAGACGGAACGCCGGATGAAGAAGCACCGGCTCCGGAAGCAGAAGAACAGAAAGAATAAGGAAATAAAAAAAGGCTGTGAAGAAATGATGCACATTTCTCACAGCTTTTTTTCGTGGGTTCAGGCGCCTTTCGGCGCGGTCGGGATCGGGACCTGGGCGGCGCTTTCCGGTATTCCCGAAGGGGCCTGCGCCTGCGGCGCAGAGGGGCCTATGGCATCCATCGGGCCTCTGGCCCGATGGATGTTAAGGGTTGTGTAGAAAGGTTGCACCCCACAGGGGAAACGACTCACTATGATTTGTGC
>ULXQ01043686.1_pt1 | contig 12549 bp, 11 predicted proteins | sample 1961481 | NCBI WGS metagenome assembly ULXQ01 (sample SAMEA4835843, study PRJEB28245) | human gut metagenome | biome: gut microbiome; material: fecal sample | place: Denmark | collected 2008 | reverse complement strand
TTTCATAGTGCCGACATAGTTTGGTAATACGGGAATCTGGGTTCCATCTTTAAGAGGTGCTTTTTGCTTCTGAAAATGATTAATTTCCTCCAATAAAAAAAGAAGTACTTTCATACTTCCTTCAGCATCATGGATAGCACTACGAAAAACCTGAAAAGAGCGTGCGCACAGACAGATTCCCAGGTGGAACTGTCCGATCCATAGAAGGACGCTTTCTTCAGGCTTTTCTATCGCGAAGGCGATTGATTTCTTCTTGAGTTCTTGGCCGAAAAGGATTTGAAAACTCAGAACGCATTGAACGGGCTTGAGACCCGGAGCTCTTATTTATTCATCTTTGCGAGATGGCTTGCAGCCGAATCAGGAACCGGGTATTTTTTTGTGGCCACTCCCCGGACCTTTTCCATGCTCTCATCTGTTCTCCATTATACCGGATAGGGAAGAAAATGGGAATAGGAAATATAGAAATTATGTTTGCTAATTTTGGAGGTATGGAAGGGAGAACTATGAGTTTTATAGATACATTTTCTCGGGAATTCGTAGAGAATGTAAGAAAGATTCATCGGCCTTTTCCTATTTCATCGTCACTCATGGTACAATAGAATATATTATTATATGTTCGGAGGAATGAGTATGGGATTTTTTGACAAAATCAAAAGAGGTCTCACAAAGACTAAGCAGAGTTTGATCAAGAACATTGAAAGCGTAGTCATCGGCTATGCCCAGATTGATGAGGATTTCCTGGAAGATCTGGAAATGGTACTCCTTTCCGGTGATATCGGTGTCCGTACCACGGATTATCTGATGCGCCAGATTCGCCGGGGCGTCACGGAAGGGGTGATTCACAATACCAACGAAGTCATGCCTTTCATGGAGAAAACGGTGAAGGAGCTTTTGAAGGATGATACGGCGGGAGAAGAGTTTACCCATCATCCCGAGGTGATTCTGGTGGTCGGTGTGAACGGGGTAGGCAAGACCACCACCATTGGCAAGCTTTCCGGTCGTCTCCACAAGGAAGGAAAGAAGGTCCTTCTGGCAGCGGCTGATACTTTCCGCGCTGCTGCATCGGAGCAGCTCACCATCTGGGCGGAAAGGACGGGCGCTGATATTGTAAAGCATGCGGAAGGCGCCGATCCTGCAGCCGTTGCATTTGATGCCGTATCGGCGGCCAAAGCCAGAGGGGCTGATGTGGTCCTTATTGATACGGCCGGCCGTCTCCAGACGAAGGTAAACCTCATGGAAGAATTGGGGAAAATCAGCCGGGTGGTGAAGAAAGTGATTCCTGATGCACCGCATCAGACCCTTCTGGTACTGGATGCCACCACCGGTCAGAATGCCATCAGCCAGGCAAAGAATTTCGGTGAAATCGTACCTCTCACCGGCGTGGTTCTTACCAAACTGGACGGCACCGCCAAAGGAGGCGTGGTGCTTTCCGTTCATGAAGAACTTCATGTGCCTGTCAAGTGGATCGGCATGGGCGAAAGGGAAGATGACCTGGACCGCTTCAATCCTGATGAATTTGCGAAGGCTCTTTTTGAAACGGATGACCATGTGCTGCAGGAAAGCACAAAGGTGTAACAGGTATTCAGTCATGGCAGGGGTGCATATCCGATGCATCCCTGTTTTTTGAATGCTGCCTCAGGGCAGGAGAAAAGGACATGAGGAAGGAGTAGGGGGACAAGTGATGAAGCAAAGGATGGAGGAATTGGAACCTTTCGCCTATGCTGTAACCATTACACGGAAAAGGGGACTCAGGGCTATTTACCTTCGGATTTCCAGGACCGGGAAGGTTCTTGTATCAGCCCCATCTGCCATGGCTCTAGGGGAAGTGGAACATTTCGTGGCTTCAAAGGATGGATGGATCCGGGAAAAGCTGGCCCAAATGCCTGCCGTCCCCTGCTATACCTATGACAGCGGCGAAAAACATTTCTTTCTGGGCAGGGAATACCCCATTGTTTATGGCCGCGGCGCCGTGAACTCCGTGTCTGTGGAGGAGGGAAAGCTCTGCCTTATGATAGGGCCTAGGACGAAAGACAGGCCCCGTGCTTACAGGAATCTCATGAAAGAAGAACTGCGGAAGGTTATAGAAACATATATAGAAATCTGGGCGCCCCGCATGGGCGTCCAGCCTTCTTCCCTGACCATCCGCATTCTAAAGAGCCGATGGGGCAGCTGCAATGTAAGAACCGGAGAGCTTTCCTTTGCCTTGGACCTCATTACCAAGCCCGGGGAATGCATTGAGTCGGTGGTGGTGCACGAGCTGAACCATCTTCTGGAAACAGGTCATACCCGCCGTTTCCATGCCCTCATGGCCCACTGGCTTCCGGACTATAAGGAAAGAACGAAGAAACTTTACGACTATCCCAGGGAGTTTATTTAACAGGGCTCCTGTGGCTGGTTTCCTGCTTTCTGGTGCCAGGAATGATTGAAATATGAAATACTTATGCAGTTCCCGTAACGCATAAGGCCTCTTTTTTTATCTGCGGCAAAGCCGCTACTACCACCCTTTGAACCCTTTGAACCTTATGAACCCTCACGCCGCAGGCGTGTCCAATAGCAAAGCCGCCACCACAACCCTCGGCCCAAAGGGCCGTCAAACTTAAGAACCCTCCGCTCCCCTGGGCCGGTCCATCTTAAGAACCCTTTCCATGCCCCCTGAGCGAAACGATGCACAACCCTTCTACACAACCTGCGGCGCCAGCCGCGCCCCTCTTTTTAAGCTGCGGCCGGTTAATCTTAAGAACCTTTCCTTACGCCCCTACTTCTATTTACAGAAATATGGTATAATCTAATAAAATAATTTTATACCAAAAGATTTTTATACCATAGTATTCGTATTGTGGTAAGTAAGGGGTATTTCAATGAATAACACGGACTGGAAAATCCTTATCTATCTTCGTGAGGAACGAAGCATCAATAAGGTAGCAAAGCGGCTTTTCATGACTCAGCCGTCCTTAACTTATCGTCTGAGCCAGATGGAAAAGGAAATCGGCTGTCCTTTATTTATTCGTACCAATAAAGGGGTTCATTTCACCGATGCAGGCAACCGTCTTTTCTCCTTTGCAGAAAAGGAGCTGCAGCAGTACCAGGACATGAAGAATTATGTGACCCATGAGCCTAATTCCATTTCCGGCGTACTCCGCATCGGTGCCAGCCAGTCCTTTGCCCAGTCCCATATGCCGGCCATTCTGAAAGGTTTTGTGGATAAGTACAGCGATATTGAAATTTCCCTCACCACCGATACCAGTGATGAACTGGTGAAGCTGGTAAAAAAAGAGGACATACATCTGGCCATTGTCCGTGGGAACCAGGAATGGCCGGACGCCGATATTCTTCTGGAAGATGCGCCGCTGTACCTGATTTCCGCCAAGAAAATCGACTACAGCACGCTGCCGGACCAGCCTTCTATCCGCTACCGCAGCGATCCTTCCCTGGATGAGCTCCGTACCCGGTGGTGGCGGCAGAATTTCACCGATTCCCCCCATTTCATGCTCACCGTGTCCGACTGTCTGACCTGCGTGGAAATCGTGAACCAGGGCCTTGGTCACTCTCTGATTCCGGCGGACCTCTTGCCCAAGTGCGCGCCCCAGGTGAACAGGGAAATGATTTACGACAAGCAGAAGAGGCCTCTTCTGCGGCCCAGCCATTTGATTTTCAAACAGCCCATGCTCCAGTCCACACCGGTAAGAATCTTCGTGGATTACCTGCGCAGCTATTTCAAGGTATGAAAAAAGCCCTGTGAAGCTATGACTTCGCAGGGTTTTATAATTTTACAAGAAATCCCAGCATGCTGAAGAGCCAGGTGGAAATTCCGAGAAACAGGGCACAGCAGAGCTTTTCCAGCTTCAGCCGGATGGCAAAGCGCCGGTGATGGTGGGCATTACCCCATACGGCATTGATGAGGCCGTGATAGTCTACATGCATCATGCGGGCCAGGGTGCAGTAATTGAGCAGCAGGTAAGTACAAATCAGGGCGGGACGGAGTTCATCCATCATGAACCAGGCCATCCAGGGAAAACAGAGATTATATACAAAGGCTATGTGTCCGCCAAGAAAGTAGGCCATTTTCTGGCCAAAGGTTTCGGACAGATCAGTTTTATAGGCAAAGACAAGATATCCGTTAATGGCGCAAAGAAATAGGCACCAGAAAAACAGGAACGGCATACAGATTTCCTCCGGACATATTATTATTATTGTTCGCTTATAATTCGATTATAGCATGATATCTTTTGCCTGCCCATAGCTGAAAGGCCGGATGAAATCGATGAAATCAGGCCATTCGGAAGCACCGCCCATGACCGCGGAGGAGATGGAAGGACGGAAGAGGAAAAAGAATCACCGGTGGTAAGGATTTTATATTTTTGCCTGAAAAGAGGCAGAAGAAAAGTATATTCTAAAAATAAAGAGATATAGAAAAAATCTTCCGGCTCCTTATAAATAACTTATAGCTGGCCAGGCTGCAGGAAAGTGATAGAATGGGGCTGGTGGGGCAGCTATCCGCTGTCTGCTGTCTGCTATCCGTTGTCCACTTACCCCTTCCTTAATGCCGACTGTTTCATACGCGGCCTGTACCGAGATTCTTCGCCTGCGGCTTAGAATGACGAGTGGGAGGAGGTCAGTTTCAGCACGTAACGCCCAGTCCCCTTTCTGTGGAAGGGGGCTCCGGATCTTCGTCATAGGATATGGTTGACAAAAAAACTAATTACGTAACGCTGACTTTGTAAGCATTGCCGCGAAGCGGCTATCCACCACCCTCTGAACCCTCTGAACCCTCTGAACCTTTTGAACCCTTATAACCAAAGGAGGTTTCCATGAAAAAATTAACTGCTTTTTTACTTTCTTTTTTCCTTGCCCTGTCCCTGGGCCTTTTGGCGGAGGCGTCGGATACACTGGAAATGAACCGGAAAATGGGGTATTTTGACAATACCCGTACGGTACTTCTCCTGTCTCCCCGTATAAGCGGGAACGGCGGCGAAGCCGCATCCTATGTGAATCGGGAAATGAAGCAGATTTTCCGCTATCCCTATTACCGGACTCTGGATACTGCCGGCTATGAAGGGGCGTTGTCTCCGGCAGACCTGCCCCGGCTGGCTGATGAATCGGGGGCAGACATAGTAGTGATGCCTGTAATCCAGTGGCATCAGTGGATTTTCCATCGGTTCCTCTTTGATGATGGCGATGATATTATCCAGACCAGGGCTATCGTGGATATTTACAGCTATAAGAAAACCGAGGGCACTGTGAGGGATGACCGGGGCACCTATTTTGATACGGAAGATGAGAGTACTGCGCGGAATGTGTACATTCTTGACGATATCATGAAAGAGGTATACAAAACATTCCCCTATCGCCGGGTGCCCACCGATGTGTCCAGGAGCCTCACAGGAGAGACGGAGGACCATACGCCCAAAGCAGTGATGAGATAGTGAGCTGGCGGGAGAAAGACAGCTGCTCGCTGCCGGCTATCGGCTGTCCGACTTCTGAACCATAGGGCTCTGCACCGGCGCCAAAGGGCAGGAAACCCATGACAAAAAGGACCTGGAAGAAATGGTTTATCATTTCTTTCAGGTCCTTTTATTTTACAGTCCTTTCTGTTCAATGCCGCTCACCAGGTAACCCAGATGGGCGGTGCTGTTTAATGTGACCAGGCGCCAGGTGCCTTTGTCACATTCCAGCACATTGATACAGGCATTGTCCTGTTTGATCTGCCAGAAGTGGCTCATATCAAGGCCCAGGAGGTCGCAGATAATGGCCTTGTTCACGGCGTCGTGGGCAGCCACAAGCACCGTTTCGCCATCATAGGTTTTTGCGTATTCATCGAAAGCTTCCCTGGCCCGCTTCCGCACGTCCTCCAGATTTTCTCCTTCCGGCATCTGCACCAGGTCCGGGCGGGTGTGCCAGAGGCGGAATTCTTCGGGGTAGCGGGCTTCGATTTCATCGGCGTGGATGCCTTCCCACAGGCCATGGGAGATTTCCGTCAGCCTTTCGTCTTTCATCACGGAAAGGTGGTGGAAATCGGCAGCCAGGCGGCAGGTTTCGTAGGAGCGGGAGAGGGGGGAGGAAATGGCCCGGTCTATGGGTACATCCTTCAGGGCCAGCGCCGCTTTTCGGCCCTGTTCCCATCCCCTTTCGGACAGGGGTGTGTCTTCCTGGCCCTGGTAGCGGCCTTCTATGTTCCAGGTGGTTTCTCCGTGACGGAGAAGGATGATGCGTATCATAGGTGCTCCTTAATGTTCACAGTGAACGACTTTGACATCGTGGATGCCGTCGATATTCATGAGGGCCGGAATCAGGGCCGAGGGGATATCCTTGTCCACTGCCACCACCATGACGTTGGTGCCTGCTTCCTTGCCGGCGCCTACCTGCATGCCGTTGATGTTGATATGTTCTCTGCCCAGTACCGATGCTACCTGGCCGATCATGCCGGGTTTGTCTTCATGAGGCGCAATGATGATGCAGCCTTTCGGTTCGATGTCCACGCGGAAGTGGTCGATGGATACGATTTTTGCTTCCTTCCTGTCGAAGAGGGAGCCGGTAATGCGGTGGCTGCCTTTGTCGGTGTCTACGGTGAGGGAAATGGTATTGGTGAAATAGTGGCCCTTCTTGGCTTTCACTTCCCGTACATCCATGTGCCTTTCTTCTGCAATGCCCCGGGCATTGACGAAATTGACGGTCTGCTGCAGTACCGGAGCCAGAAGGCCTTTCAGTACGGCCGTGGTGAGAGGTGCTGTTTCTGTTTCTGCCAGTTCACCGGTATATTCCACGTTCACCCTGTTAATGCGGCCGCCGGCCAGGTCGATGGCAATATTGCCCATCCGTTCGCAGAGATCGAAGTAAGGCTGAATCACATGGAGGGTAGCTTTGGTAATGGGGGAAGCGTTCACGGCGGTGGCCACCGGTTCTCCGTGGAGGGCCTGCATGACGCCTACAGCCACATCGGTGGCAACGCCGGCCTGGGCTTCTTTGGTGGAAGCGCCCAGATGAGGGGTGAGGGCTACATTGGTCATGCCCAGGAAGGGATTGTCTTCCGGTTTCAGCGGTTCATTGGGCCATACGTCGATGCCGGCGCCGGCGACCTTACCGCTCTTCAGTGCTTCGGCCAGGGCGTAGATATCCACCACGGCGCCCCGGGATGCATTGACAAGGCGGACGCCGTCTTTCATTTTGGCAATTTCTTCTTTGCCGATCATACCCCGGGTCTCATCGGTAAGGGGCGTATGAAGGGTGATATAGTCTGATTCCTTCAAAAGGGTATCCAGGTCCACCAGCTCCACGCCCAGCTGCTTGCCTCTTTCCAGGGGAATATAGGGGTCGTAGCCGATGGTTTTCATGTTGAAAGCCTGGAGGCGTTTGGCCACATTGGAACCGACCCGGCCTACGCCGATGATGCCTACAGTCTTGTTCAGAAGCTGGATGCCGGTGAAGCTCTTCCGGTCCCAGCGGCCTTCCATAATGGACTGGTGGGCCTGGGGAATGTGGCGGGTCATGGACAGCATGAGGGCAATGGTGTGTTCGCAGGCTGCAATGGTATTCGACTCCGGCGTATTGACTACGGTAATGCCTTTCTGGGTGGCTTCCTTTACATCAATGCCGTCGATGCCTACGCCGGCGCGGCCGATGACCTTCAGGTTTTTAGCAGCGTCAATGACTTTCTTTGTGACCTTGGTCTGGCTTCTTGTAATGATGGCATCATAGTCGCCGATGACTTTCACCAGTTCCTCTTCCTTCATATTCGGCTGGATATCTACGATAAATTCCTTCTCCAGGATTTCTTTGGCTTCTTTAGCTACGTCGGCAGTAATGAAAATTCTGAACATAATGATTTCCTCCTGTAAATAATTAAATTATCCGTTGACTCTTTCGTATTCTTTCATGAACTGGGAGAGCGCTTCCGCTGCTTCCGGCGTTACCGCATTGTAGAGGGATACCCGGAGGCCGCCTACCAGACGGTGGCCTTTCACGCCTATGAAATCATGGGCTTTCGCCTTTTCCACGAAATCCTTTTCCATGGCTTCATTGGCCAGATTGAAGGTAATGTTCATGCGGCTTCTGGCATCCTTTTCTGCATGGCCCCGGTAGAATCCGCCGCTTTCATCAATCACGTCGTAAATCAGGGCTGCTTTGACCTTATTTCTTTCTTCAATGGCCTTGAGACCGCCCATATTCTTGATCCAGTGAAGCATGCGGTTCAGGGTATAAATGCAGAAAACCGGCGGCGTATTGTAGGTAGAATCTTTTTTCACAAAGGTCTGGTACTGCAGGAATTCAGGGATATCGGTGCGGGCCGTTTCCAGAAGGCTCTTTTTGATGATAGCCAGAGCCACACCGGCGGCGCCCAGATTCTTCTGGATACCGGCCCAGATCATATCGAACCGGTTGAAATCGATGTCCCGGGAAAGAATGTCTGAAGACATATCGCAGATCAGGGGTACCTTCACCTCCGGAAATTTCCAGTATTCCGTGCCGTAGATAGTATTGTTGGCGCAGATGTAGAGGTAGTCCGTACCATCCTTGATGTCATAGGTGTCAGGAATATAGGAGTAATCTTTGTCCTGGGCGGAATTGGCATCGTAGGTTTCACCGAAGAAGGCGGCCGTATTTCTTGCCTTGTGGGCCCATACGCCGGTGTCTGCATAGGCAGCCCGGGTATGGAGAAAATTGTATCCCGTCATGAGGAACTGCATGGTGCCGCCGCCCTGGATGAATACGATTTCATAATCCGGCGATAAATGCATGAGCTGCCGCAGGAGATCCTTTGTCTCATCCAGCATATCCTGGAACTCTTTGGACCGATGGCTGATTTCCGTAATACCCATGCCTGTGTTTTTGAAATTGGTGAGATCCTCCTTCATAGCCTCCAGCACTTCCAGGGGCATAGGGGACGGACCGGCGTTGAAATTGAATACTCTCTTCATCATGAACCTCCAAATAACACAAAAAGAGAAGACGTCCCATGGGACGAGCTTCTCTTTTCTCGCGGTGCCACCCAATTTAGCCATGGCAAAAAGGAGCGAGGTATAAAAAAACGCTCTCCATCCACTAAGGGACGAGAGCACCCGCGATACCACCCAAATTGCCAGAAGGCCATCTTTGAAAGGCTGTAACGGGCCTGCCCGAAGGATTCTTCATCCATGTCTCCGAAGTGGAAAGATAATCAGCCCCTGACAGCTCTCACCGGCCGCTGTCTCTCTGAAAAGGTCCCATTACCCCTTCTTCATCATCGCTTGTTTCGTATGGCTGAATTATATCCCCGGCCCTTTCACTTTGTCAAGAAGAAATTTTTTGGACACCATCTGCGGCGTCAGCCGCGTCCCTTTTTTTTAATCCACGGCGAAGCTGCTATCGCCACCCTTTGAACCTTTATGCAGGGAGTGGTATAATACATTCATATTATCATGTAAAGTGATTATACTATGCATGGTAAATATAATGCAGAATCCATATAGGAGAAGAGAAGTATATTTCCTGGCGAAAGGTGCTGACAGCCCATTCCCGGAAAATCAGGAAAAGGAGTGTGGAATTTGTATGTCTATTAAAACAAGGAAAATCGGTATTATCGGTGCAGGCAATGTAGGATCTCATCTGGCCCTCCAGTTTGCGGTGCAGGGCCTGGCAGATGAAGTGGTATTCTACGATACCAACATGGACAAAGCCATCGGCGAATCCCTGGATCTTCTGGATGCCGTCAGCTACCAGCCCCACCATTTTGAGGCTTATGCAGGCACCATGGACGATATGAAAGATGCAGATATTCTGATCAATGCATCCGGCAAACCCCGGAAACAGGGACAGAACCGTCTGGACATGATGGATGGCGCCATTGCCACCAGCAAGGAATTCCTGCCGCTGATTCAGAAATCCGGGTTTGACGGCATTATTATTTCCATTTCCAATCCCTGCGACATTATTGCAGAATACCTGCAGTACAAGCTGGACTGGCCGAAGAAGAAAATCATCGGCTCCGGCACAGCCCTGGACTCTGCCCGCCTGCAGATGCAGCTTTCTACCCAGCTCAAAGTCAACCGCCGTTCCCTCACCGCCTACCTTTTGGGCGAACACGGCGATTCCAGCATGATTCCCTGGAGCCATGTCAAAGTGGCAGGCAAGCCCATCGATGAACTGCTGAAGGAAAAGCCGGATCTCTACCATATGGATTCCAAGGAAGAAATCCTGAAGAAAGTCCATGAAGAAGGAAATATTGAAAACGCCAAGAAAGGCTGCACCGAATTTGGCGTTTCCTCTGCTACCGCCGAACTGGTCCGTGCCATTTACCACGATGAACATAAAATCCTTCCCTGCTCCGTCTATCTGGACGGAGAGTACGGCATCCATGACAGCTTTGCTTCCGTACCGGTGAAAGTAGGCAAGGACGGCGTGGAAGACATTATCGAACTCCATTTGACCGATGAAGAAAATGAAGAACTCCAGCGTTCCATCAAAATTTTGAAAGAACACTTCGAAAGAGCGCTCACACTGTAATCGTTTGAACAAAAAGGGTACCCGCCGGGGTGCCCTTTTTTGTTTTGCAAGTGCCATGCCCTTATGAAACATGGTTCACTGGTTTTCTGAACGGAAAAAAGGAGTCCCCAATCCCCAGTCTCCAATCCCCAGTCCCCATTTATAGAGAAAATCCCTTTTCACAGCCCCGCCCCATGGGGTATAATGGTATGACGCTTATTTTAATTTTGAGGTGAAACATGACTGATTTGGAAGAAATAAAAAGACGTCGTACCTTTGCCATCATTTCCCACCCGGATGCCGGCAAGACGACGCTTACTGAAAAACTGCTGCTCTACGGCGGAGCCATCCATCTGGCAGGATCCGTCAAGGCAAGAAAGACAGCCCGCTATGCCGTTTCCGACTGGATGGAAATCGAGAAACAGCGTGGTATTTCTGTCACCAGCTCGGTGCTCCAGTTCGACTACCAGGGCTGCCGCATCAATATTCTGGACACCCCGGGGCATGCGGACTTTTCTGAAGATACTTACCGTACCCTCATGGCGGTGGACTCCGCCGTCATGGTCATCGACGTGGCCAAGGGCGTGGAAGCCCAGACGAAGAAACTCTTCAAAGTCTGTTCTGACCGGGGCATTCCGATTTTTACCTTTGTCAATAAAATCGACCACTTCGGCAAGAACCCCTTCGACCTCATGGCCGATATTGAAGATGTACTGGGCATCCGCTCCTGCCCCATGAACTGGCCCATCGGAGTGAATGGCGATTACACCGGCATTTACGACAGAGAAACAGAAATGTGCCATCTCTTCATCAAGGACAATGCCCATGGCGTAAAGAAACTGGAAGTGATTTCCGGGAAAATGGACGATGAAAAAATCACCTCCCACCTGAGCCCTGAAATCATTCAGTCCCTGAAAGACGACCTGGAACTTCTGGACGAAGCAGGGGACCCCTTCGATGAAGAAAAAGTGGCAAAAGGAGAACTGACCCCCATGTTCTTCGGCTCCGCCATGACCAATTTCGGCGTACAGCCCTTCCTGGAAAAATATCTGCAGCTCGCTCCGCCGCCGGAACCGAGAAAGACACTGGAAGGCACTGTGGCCCCGGAAGATCCCAATTTCTCCGCTTTCGTTTTCAAAATCCAGGCCAATATGGACCCCAAGCACCACGACCGGGTGGCTTTCATGCGTATCTGCTCCGGCGTCTTTGAAAAAGGGGCCAGCGTGCTTCACCGTCAGAGCGGCAAGATGATCCGCCTCTCCCAGCCCCAGCAGTTCCTAGCTACGGAAAGACAGACCGTTGAAAAAGCCTATCCCGGCGATATTATCGGCGTTTTCGATACCGGTGAACTGGGCGTAGGGGATACGGTATGCGAAAAGAAACATCCTGTCACCTTCATCGACTTCCCTGTGTTCCCGCCGGAACTCTTCGCCCGCCTTTCACCGGTGAGCAGCATGAAGAGAAAACAGTTCCTGAACGGCGTTACCCAGCTGGCCCAGGAAGGGGCCATCCAGGTGTACAAGCAGCCCTACATCATGGAATCCTTCATTATCGGTGCCGTTGGCCAGCTGCAGTTTGAAGTCATGAAATATCGGCTGGAAAACGAATACAACGTATCGGTGAACCTAGAACCCTTAGGCTTCACCGCTGCCCGCTGGACCGAGGGCGATGTGCCGCCGGAAGAACTGGTAGGCATCGACAATGCCATGGTGGTCTACGACCGCCGCGAGCGGCCGGTGTACCTCCTGCCCAATGCCTGGCAGGCAGGCTGGCTGGCCCAGAGAAATCCAAAAGTCAAATTCCTCGAAAGCCCGCCCCTGGGTGTGGCAGAACTGGAAGGAAATTAATCAAAAGCAGCAGAACCGCGGATGGCTCTGCTGCTTTTTTGCATTCTGGCAAGCACAGTGAGCTAATCAGCAGACTGTTTTTCATGCCATATAGCACAGAAAGGGAAATCCAGTCATGTCCCTGCCCCCTTGAGGGGAAGAGAAACTGGATTCCCTTATGAGTGTGAAGGTTCAAGCGCCTTTCGGCGCGGTCGGGATCGGGACCAGCGCGGTGCTTTCCAGTATTCCCGTAGGTTGACACGCCCTT
>ULXQ01008660.1_pt1 | contig 12555 bp, 9 predicted proteins | sample 1961481 | NCBI WGS metagenome assembly ULXQ01 (sample SAMEA4835843, study PRJEB28245) | human gut metagenome | biome: gut microbiome; material: fecal sample | place: Denmark | collected 2008 | reverse complement strand
CCTCCGGTGCCGCCGCCACTAACAATGACTCTTAATTCCTGTTCCATTTGCTCACATTTCTTTCAACTTACAAAATTAATCATTTTTTCTGATAATGTAGATTATTGTGCTTTTTTTATTACGCTTTTTTTAATTAATGTGCAACCGATTGCAACCTACACTCTGAGACCCTATTGCTTGAATGTGCAGAACGGACTTCAACGTACGTATAGAACAACAAAATTCCCACAGCGCTGGAATGCAATTACCGATATGATGTAGTGTTGTTACATATATGCTGTAATTGCATTCCAGCGCTGCGGGAATTGTACGTATGTTTTGCTTCTACTTTCCGATTCGAAGGCTTCAGCACTCTGAAAGCCTACGCTACGTTCGTATCTGCTATTATCTCCTGCTTGCGCTGCGCCGAGCGGCTCACGCTGAGTATCGCGCCGATATACACGCAGTTGATGATGGTCGCCGTACCACCCTTACTGATGAACGGCAGCGGCTGACCCGTCACCGGCACCAAGCCCACAGCCACACACATGTTGAACAGCGCCTGCGTCACGAGCAGCAGCGCCAGTCCCATGGCGAAGAACGCCGGGAAGTTGTTCTCGCAGCGGCTGGCTATGCGCCCCGTGCGGAACAGCAGTATGATGTAGAGCATAGCCACGCCCGTAGCGCCCAAGATGCCCGTCTCCTCGATGATGATGGCGTAGATGAAGTCGCTGAACGCCTGCGACACGAAGTCGCGCTCCTCGGAGTTGCCCGGTCCCTTTCCCATGATGTTCGACGTAGCAATGGCGATGTTGGCGTGCGCCACCTGAGCGTCCTTGTCGAGGTCTACGTCCTTCGGCGCCACATCCTTGTGGGCGAGGAACTTGTTGATGCGCGATTTCCACGTGTCGAAGCGGTGGAACACCCTCTCTACAGTGCTTTTATCCTCCTTCTTCTGCTCTATAGTCTGCTCGGTAAGCGTCTGGTTAGCGGGCTTCTGCGCCTCCTCGTCGGTACCGAACGCCATGACGCAGCACACCAGGAGCGCCACAGCCAGCACCACGATACCCAGAAGCGCACCCAACTGCCGCGCCGGAACACGCCCGAGCAGCATCATCATGAATATCACTAAGCAGAGCAGCATCGCCGTCGACAGATTCTCAACCATGATGAGCGGCACGATGGGGAGGCACACCATCAGTATATACCTGAAAGCCAGCTTGTCGGCGCCATTCTCCGTCTGCAACGCACTCAGTATCTGCGCCGTTGCCAGCACCATAGCGCCCTTCGCTATCTCCGACGGCTGAAACTGTAAGCCGAAGAGTACTATCCAGCGTTGCGCACCGTTGGTGGAGGCGCCGGCAACAGCCACCCATAGCAGCGTGACTACAGCGAAAAGCAGTACGAACGGCGTAGCCATCTTGAAGTATCTGCACTTCACGTTGAGCGTCACCACCATGCAGACTATTCCAATCACGATCAGCATGATATGCTTCAGCACCGGCGCCGTATAGTTGCTCGCCTTATACGTGAGCTGCGACGAAGCCGAATACACCTCGATGATGCTGACAAGGCACAGGAAGAAGAACACCATCCATATCACCTTGTCGCCTTTGAATATATTGCCTAATGTCTTGTTTATCATTGCTTGTTGCTATTTTATGGTGAGGTGTTGTTGTGGTGAGATGGTGAGATGTTGAGGTGTTGTTGTGGTGAGATGGTGAGGTGTTGACATTAGCAATGCAAATCTCAACATAACACCATCACACCACCACACCACCTTTCTTTCACCATCTCAACACCTCAACACATTTCTCACCATCTCACCATCTCAACACCTCAACACATTTCTCACCATCTCAACACCTCAACACCTTATTACAGCCCTCTCACCAACGTCTTGAACTGCTCGCCTCTGTCCTCCATATTCTTGAAGAGGTCGAAGCTTGCGCAGCACGGACTGAGCAGCACGGTGTCGCCCGGCTCAGCCAGCTCGTAGCAAGCCGCCACGCAGTCCTTCATCGAGTGGGTGTCGCGAATCTCCACGCCCACGTTGTCGAAGAAGTCGTGCAGCTTCTTGTTGTCGGCACCGAGGAACACGAGCGCCTTGCACTTCTGCTTCACCAGATCAAGTATCTCGTTATAGTCGTTGCCCTTGTCTTTGCCGCCGATGATGAGGATGGTAGGCGTCTTCATGCTCTCAAGAGCATACCAGCAGGCGTCTACGTTCGTAGCCTTCGAGTCGTTGACATACTGCACGCCGCCTACCTTGCACACCTTCTCCAGACGATGCTCCACGCCCGGGAAGTCGCTCAGGCTCTGGCGTATCACGTCCTTCTTGATGCCCGTGATGTTGCCCGCGATGCCCGCAGCCAGCGAGTTGTATATGTTGTGCTTGCCCGTGAGCGACAGCTCCTCCTGCTCCATGTTGAACGGCGTAGGCTTCTCGATGGTATACTCGCCGTCCTCCATATAGCCGATAGAGCCTTTCTCCTTCAGCTCCGAGAACGGATACTGTATAGCCTTGATGTCGTACTTCTCCAGCTCGCGCTTGATGACAGGGTCGTCGTTCCAGTAGATGAACGAGTCCTTGTCGGTCTGGTTCTGTATGATGCGCATCTTCGCGTCCACGTAGTTCTGCATGCAGTAGTCGTAGCGGTCGAGATGGTCGGGCGTGATGTTCAGCAGGATGGCAATGTTGGCGTGGAAGTCGTACATGTTGTCGAGCTGGAACGAGCTAAGCTCTATGATGTAGTATTCGTGCGGATCCTCAGCCACCTGCAGCGCAAGCGAACGTCCGATGTTGCCCGCCAAGCCCACGTCGTAGCCTGCCGTCTTGAAGATATGATAGATGAGCGACGTCGTTGTCGTCTTGCCGTTCGAGCCGGTGATGCAGATCATCTTCGAGTGGGTGTAGCGACCCGCAAACTCTATCTCGCTGATAATGTGTATGCCCTTCTCCATCGCAGCCTTCACCATCGGAGCCTCCTTCGGTATGCCCGGACTCTTGATGATTTCGTCGGCAGAGAGAATCTTCTCCTCGGTATGCTGACGCTCCTCCCACTCGATGGCGTGGTCGTCGAGCAGCTTCTTGTATTTGTCTTTGATGGCAGACATGTCGCTAACGAACACGTCGAAACCTTCCTTCTTTGCCAACACTGCGGCACCGGCTCCACTCTCGCCGGCTCCAAGAATAACTATTCTTTTCATTGTTTTATGATTTTAGAACCAAGAAAGATGTATTTCTGCTGAGAAATGAGACGATTCGGAAACATTGGAAATGCAAACATCTCAACATAACAATGGAAATGTCAACATCTCAACACCTCACCATCTCAACATCTCAACACCTCTACACCTCTACACCCTTCCTATCTAATCTTTAATGTTATAATGGTCATAGCCGCCAGGATTATCGTCGTAATCCAAAAGCGAACCGTAATCTTCGACTCGTGGAATGCGCCCTTCGGTCGAGTAATGAGATACTTGCAGTCGGGGTCGAGCTGCGAAGCCTGCGTGCGGAAGTTGTCGTGGATAGGCGTGCGCTTGAAGATGCGTTGCTTAACGCCGCGACGCTTGCCCAGCTTGTAGTAGTAGACCTGCAGTATAACGCTCAGACTCTCCACGAAGAAGATGCCACAGAGTATCGGCAGAAGCAGCTCCTTGTGGATGATTATCGCAGTAACGGCGATGATACCGCCGATTGTGAGCGAGCCGGTGTCGCCCATGAACACCTGAGCCGGATAGGCGTTGTACCAGAGGAAGCCTATCAGCGCACCCACAAAGGCGCAGAGGAACACCACAAGCTCCTGCGACTCCGGTATGTACATTATGTTAAGATAGCTCGCATACTCTATGTGCGAACTTACATACGCCAGTATGCCCAACGCCACACCGATGATGGCGGAGTTGCCGGCGCACATGCCGTCCATACCGTCGTTGAGATTGGCACCGTTGCTCACCGCTGTCACCACGATGATGGTCATTATCACGAACAATATCCAGCCTGCCGCAACGCGGTGCTCGCCGAAGATGCTCGTAATGCGCGAGTAGTCGAGGTTATGGCTCTTGACGAACGGAATGGTTGTCTTTAGCGACTTGTGCGCTTCGCTCTGATGCTTCACTACTATCTCCTGACCCTGACGCTCGTAAACGAGGTTCTCGTTCATCTTGACGTCTGGCGACGCCCACAGCACAAGACCCACTATCAGACCGATACCCACCTGACCTACTATCTTGTAGCGGCCCTTCAAGCCTTCCTTGTCGTGGCGGAATATCTTTATGAAGTCGTCCATGCCGCCCAGCACACCAAGCCACAGCGTGGTGACAATCATCAATATGAGGTAGATGTTGCGCAGGCGTCCGAGCAGAAGCACCGGCACAAGGATGGAGACGATGATGATGACACCGCCCATCGACGGCACTCCTATCTTCTTCACACCGAACGGGTCGATGCTTGCGTCGCGCGCTGTCTCAGTAATCTGCTTGCGCTTGAGATACTTGATAAACTTCTCGCCGAACCATGCCGAGATAACGAGCGACAATATCAGCGCCAACAGCGAACGGAACGAAATGTAGCCCCACATGTGCGAGCCACTAATGCCGTATTCTTCGAGGAAACGAAAAAGATAATATAACATTTCTGAGTTTTGAATTTAAATTCTAAAAGCACTCACGTACCACTTCATGGTCGTCGAAGTGATGCTTCACACCCTTTACATCCTGATAGTTCTCATGTCCCTTGCCGGCTATGAGCACTACGTCGCCCTTCTTTGCCATCATGCAGGCGGTGCGTATAGCCTCGCGGCGGTCGACAATGGTTATCACCTTCTTCATCTGCTGCGCGTTGAGTCCGGCGAGCATGTCGTTGATGATGTCCTGCGGCTCCTCGAAGCGCGGGTTGTCGCTTGTGATAATCACGCGGTCGCTCTGCTTCACAGCTTCCTGAGCCATAAGCGGACGCTTTCCCTTGTCGCGATTGCCGCCGGCTCCGCATACGGTGATTACCTCGCCCTTTCCGTCGAGCACCTCATGTATGGCGTTGAGCACGTTCTCAAGAGCATCCGGCGTGTGGGCGTAGTCGACAACGGCGGTGTAGCCCTCCGGCGAGTGGATAGGTTCGAGACGTCCGCTCACGCTGTGCAGCGTACTCATCACAACGAGCACGTCTTCGGGCTTCTTGCCGAGCATAACTGCCGCACCGTAGACAGCCAGCAGGTTGCTCACGTTGAACTTGCCGATGAACTGTACGCCTACTTCCCTGCCGTCAATCTCGAGATACATGCCCTCGAAGTGACATTCTATTATGCGAGCCTTGAAGTCAGCCACGCTTCGTGTAGAGTAGGTCTTCACCTGAGCCTTCGTGTTCTGCACCATAATCATGCCGTTCTTGTCGTCGGCGTTGGTGATGGCGAAGGCAGTTTTGGGCAACATGTCGAAGAAAGCCTTCTTCGCGTTGCGGTAGTTCTCGAAAGTCTTGTGATAGTCGAGATGATCTCGTGTGAGATTGGTGAACAGACCGCCGGCGAAAGTGAGTCCGCCGATGCGCTTCTGCGCTATGGCGTGAGACGAACACTCCATGAAGGCGTACTCGCAGCCTGCATCCACCATGCGGTGAAGCAGTTCGTTCAGCGCTATCGGGTCTGGCGTCGTGTGGTCTGCCGGCACAGCCTCGTCAACGATGTAGTTGCACACGGTAGAAAGCAGTCCGCACTTATGTCCCATCTTCGAGAACATATTATATAATAAGGTGGCGATAGTGGTTTTACCGTTCGTTCCGGTCACTCCTACGAGCTTCAGCTTAGTAGAAGGATTGCCGTGGAACGTTGTTGCCACCTCACCCACTACGTCTTCGGTGCTTGCCACCTGCACATAAGTTACGTTTTCGTCGGTTTGTTCTGGCATCTCCTCGCAGAGCACAGCCTTTGCGCCGAGCTCCACCGCCTTAGGTATGAACTTGTGTCCGTCTACCTGAGTGCCCTTCATTGCCACGAACAAATGTCCGTCCTTGATACGGCGAGAGTCGATGTTGACACCCGTCACTTCTACATCATCGCTGCCTTTAACAGCAAGAACGGTGATGTTCTTAAGCAATTCTTTAAGTTTCATATATCTTTGTTTTTTTATCCGAGTTTAAGCGAGCATACCATGCCCTTCTTTATCCTTTCTCCTGCGCCGATGCTCTGCTCCGTCACCTTTCCTCTGCCCGTGAGCCTAACCTTTACGCCTCTGCTCTCGATAAGAAAGACGGCGTCACGAGCTCCCATGCCGTGAACGTCGGGCATTACCGACTTGTCGCCTTCGTTTACGCGTTTCAGCTGAATGATACTGCTGTCGCTCTCATCGGCGCGTCCCCAGATGGGGTTTCCGTTGAGATAAGAGCCGTCCCAGTCTGTGCGCTGCTTCACGCCGAGATGCTCAAGCACATAGCTTGCAGCCAGCACATTGCCGCTCTTAACCTGCGGGATGAGAACAGAAAGCGAGTCGCGGGCGTCAGAAGCCTCCAGCTTGAGGCTCTGCGCCATGATACCTTCTGCGATGTCGTGGAACACAACGCCGCTCATGCCGCCGCCCGAAGCCGGCAGACCCGACTTCTGTATGCAGACGATGCAGCTGTAGCGCGGCTCGTATGCGGGGAAGAAGCCGGCAAAAGACAGCAGATAGTTCATCTGTCCGCTCTTATAGCCGGCGGCTCCTTTTGATATCTGAGCCGTTCCGGTCTTTCCTGCGACGAGGAACGACTGCGAGCCGGCTTTCTTTCCGAGACCCTGACTCACTACGTGCTCAAGTATCGTGGTTATCTTCTTTATCGTCGACTCCTTGGCAATCTGCTCACGCAGCACTACGGGGTCGAACTCTTTTATTACGACTCCGTCCTTCATCACAGCCTTCACGAAGCGCGGCGCAACCATCTTTCCGCCGTTGGCAATGGCGTTGTAGAAGGTAAGAGTAGAGATAGGCGGCACCTGCGTCTCGTAGCCGATACTCATCCAGGGCAGAGTGGTCTTGCTCCAGTTGACATACTGCTTGCCTCGCGAGTCTTTCTTCGGCATTCGGATGCGTGCCGGCGATGCGCCTTGCAGCGGAATGTGCAGGTCGTCGGCGAGTCCGAGGCGGTATATTCCCTGCACAAACTTCTCTGGTGTGTTGTGATAGTGGTCGTCGATGATGCGGCTGACGCCGATGTTTGAGCTCACCATGAGCGTCTGCGGCAGAGTGAGCATGCCGTAGCCGCCGCGTCGCCAGTTGTGGTCCTTCATCTCTCTGCCATACATCGGCCAGACGCCGCCGGCAGTCTCCACGCGGTAGGTTGTGTCGACCACTCCGTCGTCGAGCGCCACCATTATGCTTGCGGTCTTGAACACCGAACCCGGTTCGAGCAAGTCGCTTATAGCGTGGTTCTTTATCTCGTGATAGTCGTCATCGTCACACTTCGTCATATTGACGATGGCTTTGATGTCGCCGGTCTTCACCTCCATCACGATAGCCACGCCCACATTGGCGTTGATGAGTCGCAGCTCCTTGAGCAGCGCGCGTTCGGCGAGGTCCTGCATCGACACGTCGATAGTAGTGACGATGTCGGCGCCGTTCTCCGGCGGCGTATCCGTGATGTCGAGATATCTGTTCAGCACCTTGCGTCTGTGCCTGATGCCCTCTACGCCTCTAAGGAGCGAGTCGTACGAGAGTTCCAAGCCGCATTGTGCGGTATCCTTCGCGCCGAACATCTTTCCGATGGTGCGGCCTGCGAGCGAACCGTACGCCAGTCTGCGAGCGTTATGCTCCTCCCAGTGGAAACCGCCCTGATTGGTTTTCAGACGGAACACGGGCAGACGCCTCACTTCTGAGAACGTGCTGTAGTTGATGCGTCGGTTCCACACGGGCCAGTGCTGCTTGTTCTTCTCGAAGCCCTCCATGAGATGCTTCTTGAACTCAGCCGCCGTGCGGTCGGGGAAGATAGCGTTGAGCCCTGTGCAGATAGAATCAATCTTCTCGCAGAAGAGCGTGTCCTTCTTCGCTACGCGCAGCGCCTTGAAGTCCATGAATATGTTATACTGCGGCAGCGACGACGCCATGAGTTGTCCGTCGCAGCTCAGTATGTTTCCGCGCATAGGCTGCGTCTTGAGGCTGTCTACCTTCACGCGGTCTGCCACTTCCTCCCAGTATGCGCGCTTTGCCGTCATGATATACAGCGTCTTTCCCAGCACGCTTATAGCCACCAGCGTCATTATAACGGCAATGAACGCATAGCGTGGCATTACTTTCTTGCTATCAAACTTGCTCATTTCTCTTCTTGATTAGGAATGGTTATTATATACGGTGGCTGCGTAGGTATGTGCAGCGTGCTGTCCTTGTCGTTGTGCAGGCGTTCGAGCACCTTACTCTCGCGAGTCTGCTGCGTGAGGTCGCTCGAACTTGAGAGTGCTCTGTACTTTGCGTCCTCCAGCTCGCTCTGCAGATTGTCTATCTTGATGAGGTTCTGCTGACACTTGTATCGGTTCGAGATATAGACGATGATGAACAGCGTTATTAACACTATCACCCATATCTGCTGTCTCAGGAACTGCGTGTTGAGCATTTCGCCACCGAGAATCTTTCCCAGCGTCACGTTCTTCGTCAGCGGCAGTTCGTCTTCTATGGCTTGCTGTCGTATGATTGTGCGCAGCGACGGTGCACTGTCTACGTCGTTGTCCGCCGTTTCTGGTGCGGTCGCTGTCTTTGTTTGCGCTGTCGGTTTGTCGGCTGCAGGCTCTGCTGCTGCAGCCGTTTCGCCAGTCGTCTGTTCGCCCTTAGCATTGTCTTCCGTGTTGGTCACATCCACCTTTATGGCGTCTGTTATGTGGTTATCTTCTTTCATTGTCTCATTTCTTTTCAGCAATTCTTAGTTTTGCGCTGCGGCTGCGTGGGTTTTCTTCTTGTTCTTGTTCCGAGGGCAGTATCACCTTGTTGTTGACGAGGCGGAACGGCGTCTCGATACGTCCGAAGAAGTCCTGCTGCACCTTTCCCTCCACGTTGCCCGACTTCATGATGTTCTTCACCATGCGGTCTTCGAGCGAGTGGTATGTTATCACCGAGAGTCGTCCGCCGGGGGCGAGCAGTTCGGTTGCAGCGAGCAGCATCTCGCGCAGCGCATCCATTTCGTGATTCACTTCAATACGCAATGCCTGAAAGAGTCGCGCCATGTCCTTTTTCTCTCGCTCGCGCTTGAAAAAAGGCTCCACGGCAGCCAGAAAATCCTTCGTTGTCTTTATCTCCGCCTGCTGACGTGCCTTGACGAGCGCCGCGGCTATGCGTCGCGAGTTCTTCAGTTCGCCGTAGATGTAGAAGATGTCGGCGAGTTGTTCCTCGTCGTACGTGTTCACTATCTCGGCAGCGGTGCGTCCGGCGCGCTTGTTCATGCGCATGTCGAGCGGCGCGTCGAAGCGGAACGAGAATCCGCGTTCGGCGTCGTCGAAGTGGTGCGACGACACGCCGAGGTCGGCGAGCAGTCCGTCGATGTGCTCCACGCCGTAGTAGCGCATCCAGTTCTTCAGATAGCGGAAGTTGCTGCGCACGAACGTGAAGCTGTCGCCGGCGTCGGGAATGTTGCGCTCGGCGTCGGCGTCCTGGTCGAAACTGTAGAGGTGTGCGCCGTCGGTGAGCCGCGAGAGTATCTCGCGCGAGTGTCCTCCGCCACCGAAGGTGACATCTACGTAGACGCCGCCCGGCTTGATGCCGAGTCCGTCGACACTCTCGCCGAGAAGCACCGGTACGTGATATGTTGTTGCTGTTGTAGGATTGTCAGTGTTGTTCTTATACATTATATATGCGTATTTGGGTGTAAAGGTACACAAAAATTCGCACACATGGTTACAAATCTCTATCAATTTTGTTTAAATACGACATTTCTTGTGCGAAATTGTTCGTATGTAAAAAAGATGTAGTATTTTTGCACCAAATATCGAAAAAGTAACAGATATTTCGGGTATATGAACGAGATAACAGAAAAGACAATAGACATCGAAAAGATACTGCGCAGCAAGATGGGCAGCAAGGCGCGCTACGTGCCCGGTCTACTCGTCGGATGGCTCAAGAAAATCATCCACCAGGACCAGGTGAACGCGTTCATCTGGGAGCACCGCAACGAGAGCGGCGTAGAGTGGCTGGAGTCTACCGTGCGCTATCTGAAGATGGACATACGCATCATCGGCAAGGAGAACCTTCCGCCGAAAGACGACGGCAAACTATACACGTTCGTGTCCAACCATCCACTGGGCGGACAGGACGGCGTGGCGCTCGGCTCAATCATCGGACGCCACTACGACGGACGCTTCCGCTACCTCGTCAACGACTTGCTGATGAATCTGCCGGGCTTGGCGCCGGTGTGCATCGGCATCAACAAGACCGGTCGGCAGGGTCGCGACTTCCCGCGCATGGTTGAGGCGGGCTTCAAGAGCGACAACCACATGCTTATGTTCCCTGCCGGACTGAACAGTCGCAAGCAGAAGGACGGTTCGATACACGACCTGCCGTGGAAGAAGACGTTCATAACGAAGAGCGTGGAGTGCCACCGCGACGTGGTGCCCATCTATTTCAGCGGACGCAACTCGGAGCGCTTCTACCGCATCGCCAAGTTTAGCGACCGCTGGCTGCCGTTCAACCTCGCCATGATATTCCTCGTCGACGAGATGTACCGCAACGTGGGCAAACACTTCGACATATACATCGGAAAGCCTATACCCTGGCAGACCTTCGACAAGAGCCGCACGCCGTACGAGTGGGCACAGTGGGTGCAGCAGGAGGTGTACAAGCTAAGCCCCTCCCAACCCTCCCCGTCGGGGAGGGCTTAAGAATGCCAAGAAGGCTTAGTTAGCCAGGCTTAGAAAGGCTTAAGAAGGCTTAGAAAGGCTTAGTTAGCAAAGGTCTAAGAAGGCTTAAGAAGGCCCTAGAAGGCTTAGAAAGGCCTAAGCGCCCCAAAAGCGCGCCCCCAACAACCACCCCAAGAAGAAGAGAAAGCAAGAAAAAACAACACACAAATGGAAGAACCAATCATTGAACCGGTAAGCAAAGAGCTGCTCAAGAGCGAACTCACGCCCGAGCGCCAGCTCCGCATGACCAACAAGAGCAACAACGAGATATACATCATCACGGCACACAACGCGCCGAACGTGATGCGCGAGATAGGCAGACTGCGCGAAATAGCATTCCGCGAAGCGGGCGGCGGCACCGGCAAGCCGATGGACATCGACGAGTTCGACACCTGCGCTAACTGCTATAAGCAGCTCATCGTGTGGAACCCCGAGGCGGAGGAGATAATCGGCGGATACCGATACTTGCTCGGCACCGACTGGGAGCTTGACGAGAACCGCCAGCCGAAGCTCGCCACAAGCCACATGTTCCACTTCTCCGACAAGTTCATCAACGACTATATGCCCTACACCATCGAGCTGGGACGCTCGTTCGTGACGCTCGAATACCAGAGCACACGACGCGGAGCGAAGAGCCTCTTCGCGCTCGACAACTTGTGGGACGGTCTCGGCGCACTCACCGTCATCAAGCCTAACGTGAAGTATTTCTTCGGCAAGATGACTATGTACCCGTCGTACATACGCCGCGGCCGCGACATGATTCTCTACTTCCTCAAGAAGCACTTCGACGACAAGGACAATCTCATCCTGCCGCTCCATCCGCTGAAGATAGAGACACCGGAGGAGGAGCTTGCGGCGCTGTTCTGCGAGGACGACTTCAAGAAGGACTATCTCATACTCAACCGCGAGATTCGTGCGCTGGGCTATAACATCCCGCCGCTCGTGAACGCTTACATGTCGCTCTCGCCCACCATGAAGCTCTTCGGCACCGCCATCAACTACGGCTTCGGCGACGTCGAGGAGACGGGCATCCTCATCGCCGTGGACGAGATTCTCGAAAGCAAGCGCGTGCGCCATATCGACTCGTTCATCAAGGAGCACCCCGAAGCGCTCAAGATCACCAGCGGCGCCAACAACGTCATCTACAAAGAACGCGCATAGGAGGGTACGGCATCCCTGCCTACCCCACGCAGCCTGCTGCTGCGATGTACTCCCACAGAATACGCCGAATTCACAGAAGCTTCTGATGAGATGTCCTCCCACGGAATACGCCGAATTCACAGAATCTTCTGATGAGATGTACTCCCACAGAATACGCCGAATTCACAGAAGCTTCTGCTGAGATGTTCTCCCACAGAATACGCCGAATTCACAGAAGCTTCTGATGAGATGTACTCCCACGGAATACGCCGAATTCACAGAAGCTTCTGATGAGATATACTCCCACAGATTTCACAGATTTACACAGATGTTTTAGGCTAAGACTTCTGCGTGCTCTGTGAAATCTGTGGGATTTTTTTTGCACCATACATCTGTGAATTCTGTGAATTCTGTGGGAAACACTACGCACCCTGACAATCTGTGTAAATCTGTGAAATCTGTGGGAGAACATCTCAGCAGAGTGAAATCTGTGGGATTTTTTTGCACCATACATCTGTGAAATTCTGTGGGAGACACTACGCACCCTGACAATCTGTGTAAATCTGCTTTCTATGTTAAAATCCAAATGTTT
>ULXQ01037197.1_pt1 | contig 12794 bp, 10 predicted proteins | sample 1961481 | NCBI WGS metagenome assembly ULXQ01 (sample SAMEA4835843, study PRJEB28245) | human gut metagenome | biome: gut microbiome; material: fecal sample | place: Denmark | collected 2008 | reverse complement strand
TCATGCAGCTCCTCCTTGAACCCACTTTATTCTTTCTTTACCTTTTAATCATAGTTTTACCCTTAGTAAAATACTCGTTTAAATTTTTCACGCATATAAACTGAATATATTATAGCTCTTTGATGACCTGACAGCAAGATTTGTTATTTTTCATAACATCTAACTGGCTGCCATGATTTCGCATTTCCATTTATTAATATATAATAAAGAAGCTTTGAAAATTGCAAGCTTTTTTTACAACTTTTTCAAAAAACTTTCTATCTAATTAGTATACATAAATAACATCCGAAAAGTGCTTATTTTCTGCTATTTAGGAATATTCTAGCACGACAAAAAGACTGGCATAATGTCAGTCTAAAAAAATAATATTAAATTACTGTATTCTAAATCAGATATCGCATTTCTTCTTTGTATAGGTCATTAGAGCTTCGATATCCGAACATTCTTCTTGGATATTCATTAACCCAGTCTTGTACTTCCTGTATATCTTTATCAGTGTACTTGTTGATACTTACTCCTTTAGGGATTTTCCTTCTTATCATCCGGTTTCCATTCTCATTAGAGCCTCGCTCATATGAGCTATAAGGATGGCAATAGTACACTTTTGTCCGTTTCATGTCAGGATATATGCAGCTTCTCTCCATTCCTGCACAGTCTGCAAATTCAGAGCCATTATCTACTGTAATAGTTTTAAACAGCTTGTAAAAATTATCACCCAGCTCTTTCTCTAATGCATCCAGGGTATCAACAACTGCCTGCGCTGTCTTGTCAGGCTGCTTCCTTATAATGCACTTTCTTGTTTTCCGTTCTATAATAGTAAGAAGTGTATTCCCCTTTTCTCTCTTTCCTATCACAGAATCCATCTCCACATGACCGAACTCATCCCTGGTAAGAATATCTTCCGGTCTGTCTTCTATGCTTGTTCCGGCACAGGCTTTCTTAATTCTATGTACCGGCTTATAGTCTTTTTTATTCTTATTTCTTTTTACAGGAAGGTCTTTATTTGTAATTCTCACAAAAAATCCCTTATCAATACTGTTATACACAGTCTTGGCACATACAGACTGCTCATATTTAGCCATCTCCCCTGTGCTTACCATCATATTAATGGCTACTTCTGGACTATATCCCTTATCGACAATCTTTTCTTCTATTGCTTTTGCAAGCTTCTTATCTTTAAGTATTTTAGGTATTGTTCCTCTTGCAGTAACATTGTAATCTCTCTTATCCTGTGCGATTTGAGCTGAATATCTCACTTCTGTTGTTAAGTCGGAATTAGTGTGAATATATTTTCCCCTATGACATTCGTTATATATAGTTTTCAACGATACATTTAACAGTTTTGCTGCTTCATATTTTGAATGCCCTATCTTAAATAGTGTCTCCAGCTCAATACGCTTAGTATAGGTCAGCTCTTTATAGCCTTTCCGCATATAATAACACCTCGCTTGTTATTGTATTAATGTATTAAGCTGTCTTATATCTTAATCATATAATAATCTTAATGCAAATATAAATCAATGAATCTGCAGTATAATTTTTCGCAATGCGAAAATGACAGATTCTGTTATATAAGAATCTGCCACACCGCATTTATATGTAAAATTATAACTCAATGCTCCCGATCACGAGTGTAGTTACATATTTTTCAATCTTTATTGTTATTCATTATAATATGAATCAAAGAACTCTTTCATATCATTATATCCCATTGTGAACATCTGTCTTATAAATATATCAGGCATCTTTTTAACAATAGCTTTATTAATAAGTTCTTTCTGTTCTTCTGTAAATGAATCAAAGTACATAACAACACCATCTTCTATTGTTGCCGGAACACCTGCAGATGTGACGGAATCCGTCACATTTTCCGTTGTCTTCTTAGTTGTTTTTCTCACAGTCTTTTTCATTTGCTGCCTGCTCTGACGGTCTAACTCATACAGACGCTTAATTTCTTCGCTTACTGCTGCGGTTATATCATCCTCTACATTATTTCCAAGCTTTTGATATAAGAACTCTTCTGATGTCATATCTATTACAAGTGCATTATCAGGAAGTTCAGATGTTTCTTCAATAGGAGGATTACTATTGATAGTTACATATATTCCGGTGTGAGGGTCTATCATTGATTTTGGAGCTGGAACATAGCCTTTATCTTTACTTGCTTTATTTAATTCCATAGCTATCTGATATTTTGACTTTCTGCTTGGAATTTGTATATTAGGATTTTTTCTATGTAGACGCTTGCATCTTCTTATTTCTTTTCGACTTGCTCCCTTATCCTCCCACGGCAGCGCTTTTCTATCATATATTGGATATTCATCTTCCATAAAAATTATACAATGTTTTTTATCCATCCTTTTAATTTCCTGCGGAGTCATAAGTTCTCTTCCAGCTTTATTATAATTGCTATTATAAGAGCTTCCGTGTTTACCATCTCCTATTGTATCAATAGTTGTTTTTCCAAGCAGTTCTGATATATATTTATGTGATTCAATTGCACCTTGTCCTGCACCACAAAAACATAATACCGGAACATTGTCATATATTATTTCAGCTTTTTCAGCTTTAAAAATGTCTTTAAGCTGAGATGTTGACTGAAGAATCGGAATCATACTTATATTTCTACTTCTTATTACTCCCATAAGCTCTACTGTATTTGAAGGTCTTGCACCAGCATAAAACTCATCTAAAAGCATTTCCAATGGAATAGGTAAAGCTCCACCGTTTTCTCTAAAATCATCATCTGCCATTCTGCATAATATTGTTAACGCCTGGGTATACAGCATAGAGGCAATAAAATGGAATGATTTCTCTCTATCATCAACGCATATGAATAATACAAGCCTATTATTAGTTGGATTTTCTAGCGTTCCACCAACTCCCGTTCCAAACTCTCTCAAATTCATATCATCATCCTCAAATATGCGCTTCAAAGCAGCCGTTTCAAATAGCTTTAATTTTGCATTAACAATAATAATAATTGACCGTACAGTTTCTGCAGCCCCTTCTTTCAACTTTCTATAATCCCTGACTGCTGGATTATCTGGAGAATCTTCTTTGGCAAGCTTATCCATTTTAAGCTGCAGATAAGATGGTGGCTGTTGTCCTTTTTGTACCTTTATTGTAGTATCTTTTTTAGTTTCATCATTTACAAGGATAAGAATATTATTGATACTTCCCTTTCTTCCCTCTTTCTTCGAGTACCACCACTCGTAATAAAAAAGTGATTGCAGGTATAATTTTGCTCCTTCTGGCCAGAATGGGTCATTAGCTATAGCATCTGGTGGTGTAAGAGAATCATATATATTTTCGATAAGATTAATAACATCTTCTTCTCGTTCTATATATGCAAATGGATTGTATCTGTCAGATTTTTCTGGATATTTTAAATTCAAGCATCTTATTGTTTTGTGTTGTATCTTGGTAATATACAATCCAAGTTTATACATTATTTCTCCCTTTACATCTAATACCATCTGATTTGCACTACTATTAAGCGTATTGGGAATTACTATAGATGTTGTTTTATATTTACCTGATGAACCTACAACCACCATATTATTATTAGATAGAGCGCCTTCACCCTGCGTACTTATCTTCACATTTTTAGAAATTATTCTGTTTAAGGAATCGTCAGGATTTGCCCTGCGCTTAGTTACTTCGTATGGGTCAGCCCATTCTTCACTTCCGTTCTGAATGTCGGAATGAAAATCTCTGAAATGATACATAATGTATGAGCATAGAAAAACCCATAATATAACCGACCAGCCAATGCACATCATTGTCTTTTCGTTAAAGAATCTCTTGTATTCCCAAATGTGATATAAAAGATACATCACTTTATCCCCAATATTCATCAGAGTTAAATCTGGAAATGAAAACAGCCCGGATGCAAATATTCCGAGCAGCACAAATGGTATAAGCAGCACCATATATGTACTTATCTGTACTTTATTTTTAGTAAACATGTATTCCCTTTCCGTGACGGATTCCGTCACATTCTACATTCTTAATCCAGCAGCCTGTTCTATATCCGGCTCATCTGGCATATCATTTGTGACGGATTCCGTCACAAAATTATTTTCTGACTGGTAACGCTCCCTATTAATCTGCGCTCCTATTATCTGGCTTTCCACATAGCCTCTCAATGAACCTTCCCCACCCGGTTCATTCTTCCTTAGATAATCAATCAGCTCATCTGTAGAAAACTTATCCAACGCTGTTCCGATATCTGCATATGCTCCATAATGAGTGTGCTGTCTGTTTTCAATGGCTTGTTTCACTGTGAGCTTATTGTTATATTCTGCTCTCTCTTCTGCTACAACATTGACAGCCTGTGCCACTGTTCTTGAATTATTATCTTTATATAAAGAAAGAAGTTCATCCGTACTTCCAAGAGCTGCACTCATCATTTCTTTACTTTGTTGCAATGTGACGGAATCCGTCACATTCTCTAATGGCTGCTCTGATACGGATATTTCCTTATTAAGTCTTAACTTCTCAAGTTTATCCTCAATTCCTGTAATAAGACCTGACGAAGTCTTTCTTATTGTTTCAAGAGAAGACTTAAGCTCATTTAGTTCCTTACCTGCCGACCATCCGGCAATATAACCGAATGAATAATCAGAAGAATCTATACCAAAATGTTTACATACTGTATAAGCAACACTTTCTGCTTCAACCTCTTTAGTCTGTCGGTCTTTTTCTTTTGCATCTGCTACATTGTCATTATGCAATATCGAATGTGCTATCTCATGTATCATTGTCTTTAGTGTCTGACTCTCACTCATTCCTGACTGTATTGCTATGCTGTCTGTTGCATGGCTGTAATATCCATGCACACCACCGTTAATTTCTTCAAAAACAATAGGAACATCTGACACCTGTTCAAGTGCCTGTATATAGAGTGGATAATCCTTTATATTATCCTGAAGGTCATGCGCCATGCTTGGCAGCTCCTTACCCTCTGTCTGGCTCACATCAAACACAGATACAACCCTGAATGAATTAAGCTTTATTTCCGTTTCTTCTTTTACCGGATTCCCATTCTTATCAAGAATCATTTCTCCGGTATCAGGATTAACCTTTTCCTGCAGAACTTTTTTGGTATATGGAGAAGGCGCAAGTATTTTTATTCCCTTCTCTCCTCTTTTCACATGCCTGTCGAAATTCTTCTCCCATGACTTAAACCCTGCTACAAGTGATGCCTTTGGATTCTGCGCTGCTATAAGGAGTGTATTGTTAAGGCTGTATCCATGAAATTTAGACATGGTATTTAGATAATCCATGTATTTTTCACTGGTAAACATATCCTTGATTCCTTTTTCAAGTTGCTCTGTAATTTCACGCACCCGATCATCACGGTTGTATGCTGCCTGAGGTTCTTCTATTGCCGGCATTAATCCGTTATAATCATCAGGCATTTCCTGTTTCTGTCTATTAGGTTGATTGGTAAATTCTATGTTAAGAAAATTCTCTGTGAAATAGTTATCTGCCATTGGCATTATCTTCTGTCCGGCAAAGCTGAAATATTCTTCCTTATCTCCACCAACAATGATGTGGTCTAATAGCGGTATATTTACCAGGTCACATAGCTGTATCATACGGTCTGTAATCTGTACATCCATTTTGCTTGGGATGAGATATCCGCTTGGATGATTATGTATAAGCATCATATTGGCTGCGTTAGAAAGTATTGCAGCCTTTAGGATTTCTCTTGGATGCGCTAAAGTACCATTAACAGAGCCTGCAGAGACAAAGCTTATGTTAATAGGTCTCATTCTGTTATCCAGATTGATTATGCCTAATACTTCCCTGTCAAAATCACGCATCTGCTCTGACAATGCCCTTACAACACTGTCAGGAGAATCAAAGATTTCATCAGACATAAGAGATTCTCTTGTTCTTACAAGCCTTACTGCCACATTATCAAGTTCAAATGCCTTTTCAGGTTCATCAAGATTCTCCTGCGCCTTAACTGTATTTATGTTCATCTTCCTTCACCTCTTTCCTATCTATCCCATCCATCTTATCTGTAAGGGCTGTGAGGTCTGCCGTTACAAAGAAATCCTCCGGCTGTTTTTCTATGTACTCTTTAAGTCTGGTTATCTGGATATCCATTTGCTCATTCCTCCATACAAAAAGACAGACACTTTTATGTGCCTGCCTTATAATCTCGGTGTTGTTTCTTCTTTATATTCTTCTTCCATTTCCTGCACTTCATATGTGACGGATTCCGTCACATGTATTTCTGAATTTTGTGATGCTTCAAGCACTTTATTTGATGCATTAAGTGCTGCCGTAAGTCCGTCAACACATGACATAAGGCTGTTCTTTTCTTTATCCTCAAGCGCTTTGGTCATTATATGCCTGTACTCATTTATATCTTCCATTGAAAGCCATTCCGGTTTATCAGCTTCTGAAAATGAGTTCCACAGATTTTCCATTGCATCACAATGAGCTGCAACATTCTTATAGTACAGTGCATCTTCATTTCTGGCTCCGTACCCAAGGAAATATTCACAGTCGCTCTTTAATCTTCCAAGCATTCTGTAATCATTTTCATTTATATGCCTTGCAAACGGCTCTACACATCTTACAACTTCTGTTACTTTCTTATCAGGCTCTCCTAAGATATCCCCAAACTCATCCCTGTATGCTCCTGTATAAAGATTCAATACGCCCACTCCGTTATTCTCATCAAAATACAGTTTTCCTTTTTCGTCTTCAAAACATGGAACTTCCATGTTTCCGCCAAATCCTGCGTATCTCACATTTAACATAGTATCTGCCTCCTGATTAATCTGTTACATCATAAAAATAACCCTTGTATATCATAATCAAGCTCCTTATCCGGCTGCGGATGAGCTGGTTCGATAGTTGACTCCTTTAAATCATCTGCATCAAGGACAATTTCGCTATTATAATATTTTTCTTCTACATCATGGATTGCGTCCTGAAGGCTTTCTGCTTTAGTGCATACAACCCTTTGAAGAACCTCTGTTATCTCAATATCATATTCACCTTCTGCATTGTCAGGTGCATCTTCCTTCGTGACGGATTCCGTCACAATTTTATCTTCATAAAAATGTGCTTCACCTTTCATCACGCTTGATATCATATTGCTAATCTCTTCCGGAGAATGTGTAAACTGTATCTTATCTCCCTGCCATGTTCCGTTTGTATGATTAATACCATTAATGAGCTTTATTCCCCTTGCCGGCGGTTCCCATTCTGAAAGATTCTTAGTGTAATCATCCAACAGGTAATCATCATATTTAATATGCCCTGGAACTACAACGCTCTTGTCCGTTCCGCATGGCACAAACAATCTCTTTTCCTGTGGAAGCTCTGGCAGGTACTTATCAAGCCAAGCATTCTTCTCATCAAGTGCATAATGACTGTCTGACAGATAAGCAGACAGTATATATACATCAATATCATTCTGGGCTATGAGCTGCTTTATCGCACCTAGAACATTTTCGTTAGGTTTAAGGTTAAGGAAATAATCCTTTTCATAAAGTGTCTCAAGTGTATCTACAGGTTTGAACTCTGCAAGCGTTCCGTCCATATCCACAAACAACCTCTGTTTGTCAGCGATATGTACTCCGTTATATATAGCCTTAAGAGCTGCCTCTGTTTCTGCTTTGCCTGCTTCAATCATCCAGGGTTCTTTATCCCCAACTGTCCAAAGGAAAAGCTTGAAACTCTCACATTTCCTTGCCAGGTCTTTATATACATTCAATTTGTCATTTGAAATATCCATTGTGAACCTCCTCTGTTACTCGTTTAATGTGACGGATTCCGTCACATTAAATCTGTCTTATTTAACTGGAGCTGCTTTAGGTACTACAGGTGCAGCTTCGTAAGCTTTAGCCATGCTCTTTGTAAGTTCAACCTTATTGTCGTGCCTGTCAAACTTATTAAATAATTCCTTGCCAGTCTTATATGTAGTTCCACCGTCAGGCTTGCCCTTCACCCACAACTTAGCCGGCTTCTGATTATTAATAAACGCAATGAATCTGTCTTTGTCACCATCATTAACTGCAAAGACCTGATTCTTAGGAAGCATTAAGGTCTGCTCTCCCTTAGTCCCTGGAACGGTGCAGAAGAAAAAGTTAGGGAATTTCTGTTCCAACTGGGAATTAACAGCATTCCGGTCAACGAGTGTTTCCTTATCAATGGAAATTTCAGAAAATGCCATATTGCTTCTTAATGCCTGACAGTTCACGCTCTTGCTGTCCTGTATCTCCATATCCCACTGTTGCATTGCCTTTTCAGCATCAGTAGCCTCAAGTTGTTCAAATTCTGCTATCTGTGCCTTAATGTCATCAGATGCAGATTGCATGTATTCATCAGGTGTTCTTCTTGCTGTGTTTAAATAGTCGTCTTCGGAATATATCTTCATATCCGGTACATTGGCAGATTCCTTTACATTATCAGGCGCAGCATTTTTAATCAGAGAGTGCTTATAACTTTCATAGCACTGTTTTGTGATATTAAGGTCTGCTGTAGCAACCCTTAACTGCTTCTCTCCATCATCAGGTATCAGGTCTGGAAGCTCCGCAAAATTGACCTTTGTTTCTGTAAGTGCATTCTTCATTACATCAAGAGCTGCATCCGGAACTGATACTATTGTTGTCTTGCCATTAGTAAGATTAATAAGGTCGTTAGAATTAAGTTCTTTATCAGATGTAAGATTAGCCTTTATGTAATCCGTGAACATGACATTGAACTTCTGCTCATCTTTTCTTGCAATACTTACATGTACAGCCTTATCCTCATCATTTACAGATTCAAGTATGCAGTACTTTACTCCAGCCTTATCCAGATAGTTTTTAATGTTATCAATGGCAGTTTCCCTGGTATCACTTTCCTTGAAAGGTACTCTGAATATGCTGTAGTCACCACCTGTTTCCTTAAGAAACCTTGTAAAGTTTTCTGTAATATCCTTATCAAAGAACTTTGCCTTAATGCCTCTGGCCATAAACTGTATAAGCTTAATCGTTGCGTACATTGCCGGCTGGGATATTTTTAAATACATCCTCATGCCTCTTGCAATCTTTCCGTAATCAGCATAAATGCTGTTGCTGTATTCACTCATATCATTTCCTTTCCGTGACGGATTTCGTCACATTCTACATTCTTAATCCGGCAGCCTGTTCTATATCCGGCTCATCTGTTATATCAGGTGTAGTTTCACCTTCGGTCTGAATTTTATCTGTTACATCCGGTGTGACGGAATCCGTCACATTTTCTGATACTGTCTTTTCCTGCTCATATTTTTCTTCAAGTTCCTTTACCGCCTGAAATGCTTCCTTTGCAGTTGCATACATAAGAGGCTCACCCTTTTCATCACGGACATAATCAGCCATCAGCTCATCATAGATTGCAAAACCGGCTGTTCTTGTTGCTGTCTGCTCATCAAGATATCTTCCTCTGTATCTTTCAGACGGGTTAAGCTCCTGCAGCATATCTAATATAGCTGCTTCCGACTTCGCCGCAGCCTTGTAAAAATCCTGAAATTTCTGAAGACTCTCCTCAAGCTCTGCTGACACCGTTCTGGGTCTGTACTCACCTTTCTTTAAGGCTGCACTGGATGCATCCAGGACATTTGCACACAAAGTAAGCTCACTGTCTGTAAGTAATTCTTGTCCTGCTTCTACCTGCGCCATTTTTTCAGACGATATAAGAAGAATGTTAGCAAGCTCTTCTTGTGTAATATTGTTATCCTGTCTCAGCTTTCTTATTAATTCACCGTATAAATTCATAAATGCTCCTTTCCACTGAAAAAGGACAGACATAAATGTCTGCCCCTTTGGTTCATGTGTGACGGATTCCGTCACATTACATATTAAATTTAGGATGTTCATCATCAGGTCTTATATCCGGATTGCTTTCCCTCATTTCCTTTAACTCATCGATACGATATTCTCTTACCTTGTCAATCTGTTTATTAATGCAGTATTCTGTACCTTTCTCCAGCATGTGATTCTTTGCATTATAGATACTTACGCTATAGCCAAGTATCTCTTCATTATCCAATGTATCATTAACTTCGGATATCATTCCCATAATACCCTTGAGTGTATCTGAATCAGGTGTAAAAAAGTTATTTACAGGAACAGTTATAACTTCATGAGTGGATGAAGGAATAACAAAGAAATCTTTCCCTTCATACAATGATGACACCTGCTGTCTTACATTATCATCCAATATTACTGATGCACCGCCTGCTTTACTCTCACTTGTCACTACAATCATTTCCGGCAGATATGGTATTTCTAGGCTGTCGTCTATGGATGATATCACTTCATTTATAGACTTAATACTAGCATGAGTGATATTTGCAGTATTGGATATCGCATCATCAATGAGTCTGTCTTCACTTATCCCCTGCTCAATAAGCCAGTCTTTAGGTACTGGTGATACTGCACGCATTCTCTCTTCATCAGCTATCATAATCTTGGGAACAAACTTCATTCCATTTATCTCATGGATAACTGCTCTGTCATTATTATATTTATGTGAGACTGCGTCCATAAATATATATGGCTTTGCTGCATTATAATTAGATAGCTTTTCCCTCAAGCCATTAATATTAATGTCGCTGCTCTTTGGTGCGGTCTGCAGAAATCTGTTAATTGTTCCTGCGAGTATCTCTGCTGTCTCTTCCGGAGTATCGATATACTGCAATTTTTCCATTGCCCTGTCAAGATTAAACACCGGATATGCAGCCTCTTTCATATCCGGATTAACAAGGACAATTCCTGTATATGTCCCCATTTCCTCAATATTAATTGCATATCTTGCCGAATCCGGAGTTAAAAATCCTCTTAATCTGCCACTCTTTACTAATTCAATTACTTCCTGTTTTGTCATATTCTCTCTTCCTTTCATCTGACTGTGACGGATTCCGTCACATTTTTCTGCATAAAAAAAGGACTTAAAACAAAGGTGCGAACCTGCCGCAGCAGATTCACACCTGTTTTAAATCCTCTTTTTATACTTATTGCAATTATAGGGTAACACAACTAATTAGTCTCATCCAGTCTCATTTAGTATCATTTTGCTGTGTTCCTTACACTTGTTGCAAGTATAGAGTAGCATATCTAATTAGTCCAATCTAGTCCAGTTTGGTACAACTTTAATATAGTTATAATCTTGGAGTTATCTCTGTCTCTTCTTCCAAATCATCCGGTTCGTCATCAAGCACATAAGAATCCATTTCGGTATTATCTCTTGTCTTTGTATTTACGGCAATCTTGATTTTATTCAAATCTTCCCCAAGCTGATACATTCTGAACAGGTCAATTTTACGCTCATACGCATCACAGATAGCAGATATTCTCTTCTCATCCATCTGTGAATCCATTGAATATATTTTTTCTATGAAGCTTCTTGGTGGAAGCTTTGTAACATCAACCAGGCTGCGGTCTTTTACAAGTTTCAGCATTCTTAATTCATCAGCCATAAAGCTTACAGTATTTATGCTTAACAGCCCCTTGTCTGTTGATGGAATGCTGTCATTTACAAACAGGCATTTTCCACTGTCATATATTGGTGCAGGCTTAATAAACTCAAGCGTATCAGCATCCCTTAAGACCGCTATATTGCTTAAATGCCTGTCCCTCTCTGAAAGTATAAAATCTGTTGAGATAAGGTAATCCATGTATGACCGTAATTTATCCTTATTAAGACCATGCTTTGCAGACACATTAAGGAAATGTTCATAGGTTGATATATCGTTGGACTTTTTTTCTGAGCATTCAATGTCATAGGCAAGCACCAATTCCAGATGCTGTGATGTAAACAGTTTTGAAAAACATCCATAATCATAATTTTTACCGCTGATTTTCTTCAGATAATATTTTGTATAATTATCAAATCCCTGCAGTTCATGAAGTCTTGATGCTATAACCTCGTTAATGCTTTCAGATGAGTAATTATCACGGTTGCCTTTCAGAAGACCTCTTTCACCATTTATTATTACCCAGCTTTTCTCAAGTGTTCCCTGTAATGAGCAGTTAGGAGTAAAATGTGGCATTCCATCCTGGATATCACTTTCCATCTCTCCCATCATGATGTTTCCTACAAATTCATTGTCAAAAAGATTAATATCTTCCCATGTCAGGTCTGAATTAACAGGGCATATCCAGTAATAATCAGTAAGTGACAATCCAAGATTTTTAAGCAGATATTCTTCTGAACCAAGCAGCCCTTTCTTTTCAAGTAAAAACCTGATATTTCCCTGACTGATTGGAACTGAACGCCTCTTCCACCATCTTTTCAGCCAGTTAAAGTCATTCTGCATATGCAGCGGACTTAATTCATTGTTTATTATTTCACGGACTTCATATATATCCCCATCCGGTGTAAAATCAATTAATGCTATGTTTTCATTTTTCCTTTTTAAATAATACAGCATACAAACACCTTACCTTTATTCAACTTAATTTCCAACACTTATATACCATTTTATTATATCTTATAAATAATTACCCTTCAAGAAAGTTGAAAGGTTTTTTGCAATACTTTATAAGCCTATTTAACCTTTTTCTTATAATAGTTCGCCAAACGCTCCATCATTGCCACATCCAGCTCTGGTCTTGCTATTCTTCTTATTTCTTCGTATGCAAATCCATCTTCCATGCAGTGCATAAGGAAGTCTTTCTGCTCGGCTGAAAAACGCTTATCAGATGCTATCTCTTTCACAAAAGAATCATATACATAAGCTGCATTCTCATCTTTCTTTTTACCAAATATCTTTGAGAAAAAGCCTGTATTCTTTG
>ULXQ01025681.1_pt1 | contig 12816 bp, 10 predicted proteins | sample 1961481 | NCBI WGS metagenome assembly ULXQ01 (sample SAMEA4835843, study PRJEB28245) | human gut metagenome | biome: gut microbiome; material: fecal sample | place: Denmark | collected 2008 | reverse complement strand
CCCATTTCCCAGAAGTTGTCGTGCTTGTTGCCGTTGATGATATGGTCGGCAGGCACGTGCTTTGCCCAATATGATGCAGCCTCGTCGTCACGTTTCAGTCCTTCTTCTTCGCTTCCTTCGAATACGGTAACGTAAAGATCGGCGGGGTCAAGCTTCAATACGTCTACCAGATACTCCCATGCGTAGTCGATGGCGCCCTCCTTGAAGTAGTCGCCGAACGACCAGTTGCCGAGCATCTCGAACATGGTGTGGTGATAAGTGTCGTGTCCTACCTCTTCGAGGTCGTTGTGCTTGCCGCTCACACGGAGGCACTTCTGGGTGTCGGCACGGCGTCGCGGCTCCGGTTCGCGAGTACCGAGAATGATGTCTTTCCACTGGTTCATACCAGCATTGGTGAACATCAACGTTGGGTCATCCTTGATTACCATCGGTGCACTTGGTACGATGGTGTGTCCTTTCGACTCGAAGAACTTTTTGAACGAGTCGCGGATTTCGTTAGCTGTCATCATATTATATAATATTATGTACTTTGTATTAAATTCTTCCTAAAACGTTTGCAAAGGTACTCTGTTTTGGTTATTTTTGCAAATAAATTAAGACTAATATGGCACTGAATACCAACAAGAATGTGAAATTATACTACTCCATCAAGGAGGTGGCGGCTATGTTTGACGTGCGAGAGTCGACGTTGCGCTACTGGGAGTCGGAGTTTCCCCACCTCAAGCCCAAGACGGTGGGCCAGAGCGTGCGCCAATACACCGAGAAGGACATTGAGCAGATACGCACCATACACAATCTGGTGAAGGTGCGCGGCTTCAAGCTGGCGGCGGCACGCAAGATGCTCAACAAGAACCGCGCCGGTGTGGACAAGAGTTCGGACATTCTTGCCACGCTGATATCCGTGCGCGACGAGCTGAAAGAACTCAAGCGCAGGCTCGACTCGCTCGTGTAGAAAAGCGCACTTTGCACCCCTGCAGAGCCATAGAAATTAGGCCGTTTCGCAAAAGGACTCCTTTTGCACCCGAAAAGGACTCCTTTTGCACTCAAAAAGGACCCCTTTTGCAACCCAAAAGGACTCCTTTTGAAACCCAAAAGGACTCCTTTTGAAAAGCAAGCCAATCCATTTGAAAAATGGAGACATAAAAATATATGCAATAATAAATCGGATTACAAGATATTTTTTGTATCTTTGTATAATGTAGGGCGATAAGTAACGGTCTCTACATTATTTATATATATAGACAGAAAAGTAAACACTTATATGAACGACTTCAGAAAATTCGCTACCAGCCGCGGCATGAGCGGAATGGTGCTCGACGACGTAGTGAGAGCCCAGGCGCAGTATCTCAACCCGTACATACTTGAGGAACGCCAGTTGAACGTCACTCAGATGGACGTGTTCTCGCGCCTTATGATGGACCGCATCATATTCCTCGGCACCGAAATCAACGACTACACAGCCAACACCCTGTCGGCACAGCTGCTGTATCTCGACTCGGTTGACCCGGGCAAGGACATTTCGATATACATCAACTCGCCCGGCGGAAGCGTTACGGCAGGACTCGCCATATACGACACAATGCAATTTGTCACCAGCGATGTCTCTACAATGTGTACAGGCATGGCAGCCTCGATGGCAGCCGTACTGCTCGTGGCAGGCAAGGAGGGCAAACGCTCGGCATTGAAGCACAGCCGCGTCATGATACACCAGCCCCTTGGTGGCGTGCAGGGACAGGCTTCGGACATCGAAATCGAAGCACGCGAGATACAGAAGTACAAGAAGGAGCTGTACACCATCATCTCCGACCACTCGCATACACCATTCGACAAGGTGTGGGCCGACTCCGACCGCAACTATTGGATGACAGCCGAGGAGGCAAAAGAGTACGGAATGATTGACTTCGTGATGACCAAGAAGCCGGGATTAGATGCAGCCGGCGAAATGACACCAATTGCAGGAAAGGAGTAGGAAGTAGCGATGCCAAGAAAAGTATGTAGCTTCTGCGGAAGAGCAGAGAAGGATGTCAACTTCCTTATAACCGGACTCAACGGATTCATCTGCGACCAGTGTGCGCAGCAAGCATATCAGATAGTGTGCGAGGCGGGCATGGGACCCGGCGGCAAGGGCAAGCACAAGTCGAAATTTGACGTAGCGATGAGCGACGTACCCAAGCCGATGGAAATCAAGGACTATCTCGACCAATATATAATAGGACAGGACGAAGCCAAGAAATATCTCTCGGTGGCTGTCTACAACCACTACAAGCGTCTGCAACAGCCGCAAGACGACAACGGAGTGGAGATAGAAAAGAGCAACATCATAATGGTAGGCTCTACCGGAACGGGCAAGACTCTCCTTGCACGAACCATTGCCAAGCTGCTCAAGGTGCCATTCACCATCGTAGATGCAACGGTATTCACCGAGGCTGGCTATGTAGGTGAGGACGTGGAGAGCATACTCTCGCGTCTGCTGCAGGTGGCCGACTACGACGTAGCGGCTGCCGAACGAGGCATAGTGTTCATCGACGAGATCGACAAGATAGCACGCAAGGCCGACAACCCCAGCATCACACGCGACGTAAGCGGCGAGGGTGTGCAGCAGGGACTGCTCAAGCTGCTTGAGGGAACAATGGTCAACGTGCCCCCGAAGGGAGGCCGTAAGCATCCCGACCAGGACTATATCCACGTAGATACACGCAATATACTCTTCATCTGCGGCGGTGCCTTCGACGGCATCGAGCGCAAGATAGCACAGCGAATGAACACTCACGTAGTGGGATTCAATTCGGTGCAGAACGTGCGCCATATCGACAAGGGCAACCTTATGAAGTATATCCTGCCGCAAGACCTCAAGTCGTTCGGCTTGATACCGGAAATAATAGGTCGTCTGCCGGTGCTTACATATCTCAATCCGCTCGACCGTAAGGCGCTGCGCCGAATACTCGTAGAGCCCAAGAACAGCATCATCAAGCAGTATGAGAAGCTGTTTGAGATGGACGGCATCAAACTCCACTTCAACGACGACACCCTGGAGTTTATCGTAGACAAGGGCGTTGAGTACAAGCTTGGAGCACGCGGACTGCGTTCGATAGTCGAAGCCATCGTCATGGACGCAATGTTTGAGGTGCCGTCGAAGAAGGTTGACGAGTTCACCGTGACACTCGACTACGCCAAGAAGCAACTTGAAAAGTCAAACTTGAAATAGAAAAACTCCTTTGGAGGAAGTTTTGAGTTTTGAATTTTGAGTTTTGGATAAGTCGTCTACGGCAATTTTGAGTCTTGAATTTTGAGTGTTGAATTCCTAATTCATCAATTCTTAATCGGCGCAGCCGACAATTCAAAATTCAAAACTCAAAATTCAAAACTCATATTAAATATTACTACTATGACTGGGACAATTAACCTCAATGAACAACTGAAACACTACTTCGGATTCGACTCGTTCAAGGGCGAACAGGAAGCCATAATACGCAATCTGCTTGCAGGCAACGACACGTTTGTGCTCATGCCTACTGGAGGTGGCAAGAGTTTGTGCTACCAGTTGCCGTCGCTCATCATGGACGGCACAGCCATTGTCGTATCGCCGCTCATTGCCTTGATGAAGAACCAGGTGGATGTCATCAACGGACTGAGCGAAGAATCGGGTGTGGCACACTATCTTAATTCATCGCTCAACAAGGCAGCCATCAATCAGGTACGCAACGACATATATGCCGGACGCACCAAACTGCTGTATGTGGCTCCGGAATCGCTCAATAAGGAGGACAATCTCGAGTTTTTCCGCTCGTTCAAGATTTCGTTCTACGCTGTTGACGAGGCACACTGTATATCGGAATGGGGTCACGACTTCCGTCCCGAATACCGCAACATACGCCCTACAATACAGAAAATAGGCAACGCTCCAGTCATAGCACTCACCGCTACGGCCACCGACAAGGTGCGCATGGACATAAAGAAGAGCCTCGGCATCACCGAAGCGCAGGAGTTCCGTTCGTCGTTCAATCGACCGAACCTATACTATGAGGTGCGGCAGAAGACCAACGACATCGACCGACAGATAATAAAGTTCGTGAAGCAGCATTCGGGCAAGAGCGGCATTGTGTACTGCATATCGCGCAAGAAGGTAGAAGATCTGGCGGCAGTACTCAAGGCCAACGACATCAAGGCAGCACCCTATCACGCCGGACTCGACTCAGCCACACGCTCGCAGACCCAGGACGACTTCCTCATGGAGCGCATCGACGTCATCGTGGCTACCATAGCATTCGGCATGGGCATTGACAAACCCGACGTGAGATTTGTCATTCACTACGACATACCGAAGAGTCTGGAGGGCTATTATCAGGAAACTGGACGCGCCGGACGCGACGGTGGCGAGGGCATATGCCTCGCTTTCTACTCGCATAAGGACCTGCAGAAACTCGAGAAGTTCATGGAAGGCAAGCCAGTGGCCGAACAGGACATCGGCAGACAACTCCTTCAGGAGACCGCAGCTTATGCCGAGTCGTCGGTATGCCGCCGCAAACTGCTGCTGCACTACTTCGGCGAGGACTACACCAAGGACAATTGCGGCAACTGCGACAACTGTCTGCATCCCAAGGTGAAGCGCGACGGCAAGGAGGCATTGCTCATTGTGCTGCGCTCGCTGCTTGCCGTTAAGGAGGGATTCCGCCAGGATTACGTCATCGACTTTATCAAAGGACGCGCAACGGACGACATTGTGTCGCATCATCACGACCAACTTGAAGAGTTCGGAGCTGGCGAAGACATGCCGCCGAAGACGTGGAGCCCAGTGATAAGGCAGGGAATGATAGCCGGATACATACATAAGGACATCGAAAGCTATGGCTTGCTCAAGGTGACGGCAGCAGGAAAGCGCTACGTCCGCAATCCGCAGCCGTTCACATACGTCGAAGACACCGACTTCACCGACAATGCCGACGAAGAGACTGACGACCATGGAGCAGCCGCACTCGACCCTACGCTCTACAGCATGCTGCAAGACCTGCGCCGCAAGATGGCACGCAAGCTGTCGCTTCCGGGCTACGTCATATTCCAGGACATATCGCTCGAGCAGATGGCAACGATGTATCCCGTATCTATCGAAGAACTGCGCAACATCCAGGGTGTAGGTCAGGGCAAGGCAAAACGCTACGGCAAGGAGTTCTGCGAACTCATACGCCAGTACTGTTCGGACAATGAGATAGAGCGTCCGGAGGAAATGTTCGTACGCACCGTTGCCAAGGACTCGATGAAGAAGATAAAGATAATCCACTATCTCGACCGCCGCATGCCGCTCGACGACATCGCTTCGGCTCTCAATCTGGAGTTCAGCGACCTGCTTGACGACCTCGACGCCATCGTCTACAGCGGTACAAAGGTCAACATCGACTACTTCCTTGAGGACGTGATGGACGACGACCAGATAGACGACATATACGAGTACTTCCGCGAATCGGACACCGACAGCATCAAGGCTGCCCTGGAAGAGCTCGGCGACGACTATGAGGAGAACGAAATCAGACTCGTTAGAATCAAGTTTATGTCAGAACAGGCCAACTAAAAGCGCTTGTCTGAGTTTATCATACGACAAATACACCTTATATAATATATAGGTTTGGCATAGCCCGGGGCATCGCTCCGGGCTATGTTGTTTTAATGTTAGTCAGAGATTTAGAGCAGTGGTGTATCCCCGAAATTTCTCCTTGAAATCCCCGAAAAATCCCCTTGCATTTCAAAAGGAGTCCTTTTGCATTCCAAATGTAGTCCTTTTACATTCCAAAAGGAGTCCTTTTGCACTCCAAAAGTAGCCCTTTTACAATGCAAAAGGACTACATTTTTAAGGCAAACTTCTTATAATTCAGTATTTTTGTCTAATTTTGCAAATTATGAAAGAAAACAAGTTATCATTGAGCAGCAAGCAGTATGCCGTGCCGTTCATTCTCATCACCTCACTCTTCTTTATGTGGGGCTTCGCTCGCGCCATACTCGACGTGCTCAACAAGCATTTCCAGACCGAGCTCGACATCACCATAACACAGTCGTCGCTGATACAGGTGACCACATATATGGGCTATTTCCTCATGGCAATTCCTGCCGGACTGTTCATCAACCGTATGGGCTATCGACGCGGAGTGGTGACCGGACTGGTGCTGTTCGGATTAGGGTCGCTGGCGTTCATACCGTGTTCTATGGCTGGAACGTTCTATCCCTATCTGGTGGCGCTGTTCGTAATAGGTTGCGGACTCGTCTTCCTTGAGACCTCAGCCAACCCCTACGTCACCGAGCTTGGACCAAAGGAGACAGCCACGGCACGACTGAACTTCTCGCAATCGTTCAACGGAGTAGGCTCGATGTTTGCCACACTCGTCGTTGGCAGCTTCCTCTTCCAGAGCGAATCGGCAGGCGACGGCAGCAACGCCGTTATACCTTACTCAATCATGGGAGCCCTCGTGCTGCTCATAGCCATAGTATTCTCGCGCGTCAACCTGCCCGAGATACAGCACACCGATGACAAGGAGACACAGCAGGGCGGCCACAACATCTCGCGACTGTTCAAGAACCGCAGCTTCGTTTTCGGACTATCGGCGCTGCTCGCTTATGAAGTGGCAGAGATATCAATCAATTCTTACTTCATCAACTATGTCACCGGACAGGGATGGATGGAGCCTGCCACTGCCTCTACGGTGCTGACCGTAGGTCTGGGACTGTTCATGCTGGCGCGCTTCATAGGCGCTGCCGTGATGAGCAATGTGCCAGCCGAGAAGTATCTGCTCATCTGTGCAGTGGGTACGGTGGCTTGTATCGCTGTGCTGCTGCTCGATATGGGCCGCAACATTTCGATGGCGGCGCTGATGATGAACTACTTCTTCGAGGCCATCATGTTCCCGACAATCTTCGCACTCGCCCTGCGCGGACTCGGAGGATTGACCAAGAGCGCCTCGTCGATACTCATGATGACGCCCGTAGGCGGCTGCGGATTCCTGCTGATGGGATACGCTGCCGACCACGCAGGCAACTTCGTGCTGCCGTTCTTCATTCCGCTCGTGGGCTATGCCATTGTGATGGCTTACGCATGGAGCACGGTGAAGAAATAGAAAAGGTGAAAACACAAGGTTTTTAGGATAATCAATACATCAACGAAAAATGAACATCAAGGAGATACTCAACAGCGCCGACGGAAGCAGACACTTCTCGTTTGAGGTGCTGCCGCCTCTGAAGGGCACCGGAACAGAACGCCTGTTCTCGACGATAGAGAAGTTTAAGGAATTCAATCCGGCGTACATCAACATCACGACCCATCACAGCGAGTATGTATATCGTGAAGTGGAGGGCGGACAATACGAGCGTTTGCGCCTGCGCCGGCGTCCGGGCACGGTGGCTATAGCAGCCGCCATACAGAACAAGTTCGGCATTCCCGTCATTCCGCACGTGATATGCAGCGGAGCGAGCGCGTTCGACATAGAGTACGAACTCATCGACCTTCAGTTTCTCGGTATCGAAAACCTGCTGCTGTTGCGTGGCGACAAGGCGAAGGAAGACAGCCGCTTTGTGCCTACACCGGGCGGCTATTCGCACACGACAGAGCTGATAGAGCAGGTGAATAGATTCAACGACGGATTCTTCAACGACGGAACTCCCATAAAGAACCCGTCAGGCAAGTTCGGTTTCGGTGTGGCGTGCTATCCAGAAAAGCATGAAGAGGCACCCAATATCGAGATGGATATGGAGTATCTCAAGCAGAAGCAGGACCTCGGAGCCGACTATGCCGTTACGCAGCTGTTCTACGACAACCAGAAGTATTTTGACTTTGTGGAGCGTGCCCGTGCAATGGGCATAACGATGCCAATCATTCCCGGACTGAAGCCATTTGCCAAGTTGTCGCAGCTGACGGTAGTGCCCAAGACCTTCCATTGCGACCTTCCGCAGGAACTGGCGCAGGAAGTGCTCAAGTGCAAGACCGATGATGACGCCCGGCAGTTGGGCATCGAGTGGACCACTGAGCAATGCCGACAGCTCTACGCAGCCGGAGTTCACAACATACACTTCTACACCGTGTCGGCAGTCGACTCGGTTAGGGAGGTGGCAAAGAGGTTGCTGTAAGATATTTGAATTTTGATTTGTGAATTTTGAGTTTTGAATTGTTCTCGGCTTCGCCTGCGATTTTGAATTGTTCAATGTTGAATTTTTCAAAATCCAATACCGAAAACTCATAATTCCAAATTCAACATTGCGAAGGAAGTCGCAATAATTCACAATTCAAAACTCAAAACTCACAATTGCCATCGGCAACAATTCAAAACTCAAAACTCAAAATTCAAAACTCAAAATATGCAGTTTGACGAAGTGATAGGCCAGAATGAGGCCAAAAGGCAGTTGCGCCAGCTCATCGAAGAGGGGCGCGTGCCACATGCAATGCTCTTCTGCGGTCCGATTGGCTGCGGCAAAATGGCCCTTGCCATGGCTTTCGCATCCGAACTGCTGGGCCATAGCCGACTGCTGAAGCAGTGGACCCACCCCGACCTCGTGTTCAGTTATCCTACAATAAAGAAGCCCAGCATGGGCTCAGAACACCAGCCCACGAGCGACGACTTTGCCGGTCAGTGGCGCGAGATGATAATGCAAGGCCCGTATTTCACGCTCGAACAGTGGATGGCACAGATGGATGCCGAGAACCAACAGGCCGTAATCACAGGCGCCGAGAGCGACGCTTTGTCGCGCAAACTGAGCCTGAAGTCGAGCCAGGGCGGATACAAGGTGTGCATAGTATGGCTGCCCGAGCGTATGAACCAGACAAGCTCCAACAAGCTGCTCAAGCTGCTTGAGGAACCACCTACGCAAACAGTGTTCATACTTGTGAGCGAAGATCCGGGCCGATTGCTTGAAACCATACGCAGCCGAACGCAACGGTTCGACTTCAAGCGCATAGCCGACGACGACATAGAGCAGGCTCTCGTGGCACGATGTGGAATCGAACCCGACCTCGCACATCGCATAGCACGCATAGCAGGCGGATCGTGGACCGACGCTACAGGAGCGCTGCAGGCAGGCAACGAGAACAATATGTTCTTCGATCTGTTTACAATGCTCATGCGATTGGCATACGCCAAGCGCGTCAAGGAACTCAAGAAGTGGAGCGAAAGCATTGCGGCGTTCGGCCGCGAGAAGCAAAAGCGACTGCTTGTGTACTTCAGCCGTATGATACGCGAGAACTTCATGTACAACTTCCACGACCCTCGACTCACCTATATGACTGTAAATGAAGAACAGTTTGCGTCACGCTTCGCACCGTTCATCAACGAAGGCAACATCATCGAGTTCAGCGAGATGTTCGAACGGGCATTGCGCGATATCACACAGAACGCCAATTCCAAGATGGTGTTCTTCGATATAGCTCTACAATCAATAATATATATAACACGCAAATAGATGAAAGAATTCAAGGACATGCAATTCCATATATCCCGCGACACCGATCGCGGGCTATGCCACTGCGCTTGCGGTAGGCAGGACAGACAACTCAACACCTACGACTGGTTGTATGACGTGCCCGGAAACGAGGAGGATACCGACCTGGTTGAGGTGCAGTTCAAGAATACACGAAAGGGTTACTATCACAATGTCAATCATCTCGACCTGCAGAAGGGCGACACCGTGGCTGTAGAAGCAAGTCCCGGACACGACATCGGAGTAGTGACGCTGACCGGACGACTTGTAAAACTGCAGGTGAAGAAGGCAAATCTGAAGTCACCCGACGAAATAAAGCGCGTCTATCGCATTGCGAAGCCAACCGACATGGACAAGTATTATGAGGCAAAAAGCCGCGAACACGGCACCATGATACAAAGCCGTCAGATAGCAAAGGACCTCGGACTGCAGATGAAGATAGGCGACGTGGAGTATCAGGGCGACGGCAACAAGGCGATATTCTACTATATCGCCGACGAGCGCGTTGACTTCCGACAGCTCATCAAGGTTCTGGCTGACACCTTCCATGTGCGCATTGAGATGAAACAGATTGGTGCTCGACAGGAGGCAGGACGCATAGGTGGAACCGGACCGTGCGGCCGTGAGCTTTGCTGCGCAACCTGGATGAAGAATTTTGTGAGCGTAAGCACTAACGCTGCACGCCTTCAGGACATCTCGCTCAATCCGCAGAAGCTTGCCGGAATGTGCGCAAAATTGAAGTGCTGTCTCAACTATGAGGTTGACGATTACGTTGAAGCAGGACGCAAAATGCCTGCACGCGACATCGTATTGCAGACCATTGACAGCGACTGGTATCTCTTCAAGACCGACATTCTTGCCGGACTGGTGACATATTCTACCGATAAGTCGATAGCAGCCAATCTTATCACCATCTCGGCAGAGCGTGCGCGTGCCGTGATAGAGATGAACCGACGTGGCGAAAAGCCCGAAGCGCTCGACGAGGGTGACGCTGTCAGCACGCAGAATCGTCCCGCTGACCTTCTGGCAGATGCCGACATCAGCCGTTTTGACAAGGCTAAGAAAAAGAAGAAGGCAAAGAATCGCCCCAACCGACAGCCTGCTCCTCAGCAGCGTGAGCCGAAACAGAACAAACAGTGCGAACCAAAACACCCCAAACAGGCTCCTGCCGACAGACAGCAGCAGCCCAAGCAGCAGGCCCAGCAGCCTAATCCTCAGGGTCAGCAGCAGCCCAAACCACAGCAGCAACAGCCCAAGCATCAGCCACAGCAGCCTAAGCCACAGGGTCAGCAGCAGCCCAAACAAGCACAGCAGCAGCCCAAACAGCAGCCGCAAGCTAATGCTGACGCTCAGAAATAGCGGTATCGCAGAAATGCATAGCAAAGGCTATGTAACATGAAATATGTGCTGATTGTACGAGTAGGAAAGCCAAAACGTACAGTCAGCACAGCCTTGTATCTGTTGATATCGGGCACACCCATGCTTTGAAAAGTAATTCGGAAGTAAAATGAATAATAGCAAATGTATTGCACTATTGGCAGCGATGTTGCTGTTGGTATTGTCGGCTTGCAACCGCAAGCTTGTGTACGACCGCTACTTATCGACACCAATATCGGGATGGGAGAAGAACGACACCCTGTCGTACGACATCCGTCCGGTCAGCGGAACAGACACATACGACATGTGGCTCGGCTTGCGCACCAGCGAAGCCTATCCGTTCACAGCTATAACGCTGATAGTAGAGCAGCATATTTATCCAAAGGATACCATTGTCAACGACACGGTGAACTGCAAGCTTACCGACCGTCACGGCAATGCATCGGGCACTGGTGTCAACTTCCACCAGTACCGTTTCCCCGTAACCGAACTGCAATTGCAGGACGGCGACTCAATACACATACGTGTACGTCACGATATGAAGCGCGAGATATTGCCGGGTATCAGCGACGTAGGCATTTCGCTACGACGCAAGTAGGGTAGGAGCTACTCGAAGTAGAAGCTGAGCACTATCATCTTAGTGCTCGCCTTGCTCACCGCCTTGGCATACTTGAGCATATTCTTGTCGCGCAGTTGGTCGGCATGTTTGGTGTCGAGCGAATTGCCAAGGGCGTAGACAAACTTAAGTTCGGGGCGCAACTTGAAGAAAGGCAGATAGAAGTCGCAGCCCACGCCAGCCTCTACCGCCATGGTGTAGCGCTTCAGACGCAGATTGTCGCTGCGCTTTGTGTTGAGATTTATCATCGGAGCCACTCCCGCCATGAGGTAAGGTCGATGGTTGTTGAAGCGCGGTGCGGCGAAAATCACGTCCGCCGAACACGATATGTAAGCCGACTTGATGTCCTGGCGCGATTCCTCGGCACGTCCGTCGGCATCGGTCTTGCCCAAGTCATGGAACACTATGTGGCGCGAACCGAAATACATCATCGGTGCCACACGTACCTGAAAATGCTCCGTAAGGCGTGCTTCGCCGAGCACTCCGACATTGATTCCGGGGTCCCAACGGCTCTGGTCGACCGTGACAAGCGCCTGATGCTCCTGTCCGTCTTCACCGATATACGTCTGCGGTCCGACGTTTGTCAGTTCCATATCCTGCAAGTGTGTGCCCACAACGACACCGAAGTGAAACGGGCGCAAGTCGGTATACGGGCGGTTCTGAACCGTACGTATCTGTGCGTGAGCCATGCCGCCAATCATGTAGGGCATGGACGATAGAAATAACAGTATAGCTGCGAGTCTCATATTGATATATAACGCAGTTTGGCGGATGTTATTGCTTTGGCTTGTCATCAAAAATTGCAATACAGAAGTGGCAAAACGGCGTGGAATGTGTAAATAAGTTAAAATCATTACCTATTTGTAGGTATTTCAAAGAAAAACGCTATCTTTGCATCATCTAAATATAGGTAGTATAACATTAATAACATTTAAATAGAATTTAATTATGGCTTATGTAATTGGCGATGACTGCATCGCATGCGGTACATGTATTGGTGAGTGCCCGGTAGAGGCTATCTCTGAAGGCGAAAAGTATTCAATCAACCCTGATCTCTGCACAGAGTGTGGCACATGCGCTAGCGTATGTCCTCAGGAGGCTATCAGCCTCGGCGAGTAAGGATTTACTACAGAAATATCAAGGCGGCAAATCGCAGCACCCGGTGCTTGCGTTTTGCCGCCTTTTCGTTTTAGCTTACCTAAGCTATAAGATTCTGCTTGTGTAGCGGATGAGGCCAAATACGGTTTTAAATGGAAAAGTGAAAAGGGCAAAGGGATTAGTGAAAAGAGACAAAAGGATAAGGGAAAAGTGAGAAGGTGAATGTGAAAAGTGAAATGGAAAAATCCGGTAGCTTTGCAAGTGAAAAACTTAGGTTT
>ULXQ01051120.1_pt1 | contig 12838 bp, 6 predicted proteins | sample 1961481 | NCBI WGS metagenome assembly ULXQ01 (sample SAMEA4835843, study PRJEB28245) | human gut metagenome | biome: gut microbiome; material: fecal sample | place: Denmark | collected 2008 | reverse complement strand
TTTGCCCCTTCGGGGCGTCCTACTCGTGAGTTTTGACACACTCTCCTCCTACAGTTTGATTAAACCATTGTTAATCACATACACATCAGTCATTAATTGATAGCGATCTGTCATCGTGCAGCGAACGCCGCCCGATCGGATTCCGTACGCCGTCCGATCGGATTCCGTACGCCGCCCGATTGGATCGCGTACGCTGCACGATGACTTTTATTATGATTCAAATTTCTTTATTTAATACTTTTGACACGCCCTTGCTTGCGTAAACGTTTACACACACTATACATTAGATTTATATTAAAAAAAAGTGCAACGAATTGATATAAATCATAATTTTGCACATGGAAAGATCCTAATAACATTTGTAACTAAAAACAATTTATTATAAAATCAAAAGCTACATGAAGAAGCAGGTTAAATTCCCTAATGCCCTCAGAACAGCTACGCTCTCAGCAGGCTTGTTCCTGTCGGCAAGCGCCTTTGCACAGCAGGTTGTTGTGAAAGGCAACGTAGTAGACGAAACCGGCGAGCCGGTTATCGGTGCTTCCGTCAAGGTTGTAGGCGGTACATTAGGTACTGTTACAGACATCGACGGTAATTTTACTCTCAATGCCGACAAGAAGTCGACCATTGAAGTTACTTACATCGGCTATGAACCTGTAAAGATGCAGGCAGGCCAGAACCTAACAATCCATCTCAAGAACACTTCCTCTACACTTAACGAGGTTGTCGTAATCGGTTACGGCGCTGTGAAGAAGTCGGACCTTACCGGTTCGGTTACAGCTCTTAAGCCCGACTCAAAGAACAAGGGTCTTGTGGTGAACGCTCAGGACATGCTCGCCGGTAAGGTGGCAGGTGTGAACGTTACGTCAAACTCTGGTGAGCCAGGCGTCGGCACACAGATCCGTATCCGTGGCGGCTCTTCACTGAACGCCAGCAACGACCCGCTGATCGTTATCGACGGCGTGCCTATGGACAACAACAAGGTGGGCAACACTGGCTCCAACTTGCTTTCTACTATCAACCCGCAGGATATCGAGTCGTTCAACGTCTTGAAGGACGCTTCGGCTACAGCCATCTACGGTTCGCGCGGTTCTAACGGTGTCATCATCATCACCACAAAGAAGGGTCACAAGGGTCAGAAGCCGGAGATAAGCTACTCGGGTTCTGTATCGCTCTCTATGAAGAAGAAGACTCAGGATGTGATGAACGGCGACGAGTATCGTGCTTACATCAAGAGCCTCTTCAACGAGAACGACAATGCCGTTAAGGCTCTCGGTACAGCCAACACCGACTGGCAGGAACTCATATACCGCAAGGCAGTGAGCCACGACCACAACGTGACGGTATCTGGCTCTGTAAAGGACTATCTGCCCTACCGCGTTTCTCTCGGCTACACAGGCCAGCAGGGTATCTTGAAGAACTCTGACTACAACCGCTACACGGCTTCAGTGAACCTCAACCCGTCGTTGCTGAACAACCACCTCAACCTCAACCTCAACGCCAAGGGCATGTTCTCTAAGGCGAAGAAGGCTGACACTGGTGCCATCGGCAATGCCGTAAGCTTCGACCCGACACAGAGCCCGTACGGATACACATCGCAGCGCGACCGTGCTATGTTCGGCAATACCGAAGAAGAAATTAAGAAAAATATGCAGCAGACACTGCATAACTTCGGCGGCTACTTCAACTGGCTTACCGCCGCAGGCGGACTTGGCGACCCGTCATGGCAATTCACACGCTTCAAGGACGCTCCTGCCAACCCGCTCGCTCTGCTCGAACTCGGCAACAAGCAGGAGAAGGTAAAATCGTTCATCGGTTCGGCTGACATCGACTATAAGGTGCACGGTTTCGAAGACCTGCGTCTGCACGCTACTCTCGGTCTTGAGGTGGCTAAGGGCACAGAGGACGAGTCGCAGCCTACATCTTATGCCTCTACATTATATTATGGTGGCATCACGGACAACGAGAACTTCAAGCGCAACGAGCTGCTCAGCCTCTACGCTCAGTACTACAAGGACTTCAGCAAGAACCACCACTTCGACATCATGGGCGGTTACGAGTATCAGCATTTCTTCTTCCGCTACAACAACTCGTGGATGCAGTACTACCCGCAGACACACCCGCAACATGCAGGTAAGGTATTCAAGGACACTAAGGACGTAGACAAGTACGAGAACTTCCTCGTTTCGTTCTTCGGACGTGCCAACTACACACTCATGAACCGCTACTTCTTCACCGCTACGGTGCGCGACGACGGCTCTTCACGCTTCAAGGACCACTGGGGACTCTTCCCGTCGTTCGCCTTCGCATGGAACATGAAGGACGAGAACAACATCAAGGATATCAACTGGCTCTCTGAACTGAAGTTCCGCGCCGGCTACGGTGTGACTGGTCAGCAGGAAGGCATCTCCAACTACATCTGGTTCAAGCAGTACAAGAAGGGACAGAACTTCGGCCAGTACCCGGTTATCGGCGACGGTTCTATCTATACTCCGCTCTACTACAACGACAAGCTGAAGTGGGAGACCACAACAACGTATAACCTCGGACTCGACTTCGGCATCTGCAAGCGACTCACCGGTAGCATCGACTGGTACGTACGCAAGACCGACGACCTTATCAACGACGCACCTGTAACAGCACTCGCCGGCTCTGCCGACCGCGGCTTGCAGAACATCGGTTCGTTGAAGAACACCGGTGTTGAGCTTTCGTTGAACTACGTAGCAGTGAACACCAAGGACTGGTACTGGACGATGAACTACAACTTCACGTACAACCGCAACCGCATCACCGACCTCAACGGCGTGAGCGACAATGGTGACCCAGTAATGACAGGCGACAACATCGACTCTTCTAACAAGGTGCTCGCTTACCAGACAGGCTACGCTGCCAACTCGTTCTACGTTTACCAGCAGGTTTACGACAAGAACGGCAAACCGCTTGAGGGCGTGGTAGTAGACCGCAACGGCGACGGCGTCATCTCTGAGGCTGACCGCTATCTCTACAAGAGCTCTATGGCTCCTGTTACAATGGGCTTCTCTACACGCGTTGAGTGGAAGAACTTCGACCTCGGATTCTCACTCCGTGCAAGCCTCGGCAACTATGTATACAACAACTTCGAGCAGGGACAGCGTCTGAAGACTACCAGTGCAGTATGGTGCCAGGACTCTTACTTAGCTAACCGCTCTGTAAGCAGCCTCGGCTGGTTGTCAGACTCTAACACCTCGAAGCTCTCCGACTACTTCGTACAGAACGCTTCGTTCCTGAAGATGGACAACATCACACTCGGCTACTCGTTCGACCGTCTCTTCAAGAGCGGCTCATGGAAGGGCATCTCTGGTCGTGTATACGCTTCTTGCAGCAACGTGTTCACCATCACCAAGTACAGCGGCATCGACCCTGAGGTATACAGCGGCATCGACAAGGACGTTTATCCGCGTCCTATCACATTCCAGTTCGGTCTGAACCTCAACTTCTAAACAAAAAAACATAACTTAAACGATTCACGACAATGAAAAGATATATAAAATCGGCTCTCGCACCTGCCGCTGCGCTGCTCATCAGCCTCGCTTCGACATCGTGCCTCAACGACCTTGACAAGGAGCCTATCAGCCCGAAGATCGACTTCAACGTCAACAACGACGGACTGCTCAACAAGTGTTACGCCAACTTCGGCATCAACGGCAATGGTAGCGGATCGAATAGCGACGACGATCCGGACGTAAAGGGATTTAACGACGCAGGTATGACCGGTCTTGTACGTGCTATGTTCAACATAAACGAGCTGCCTACCGACGAGGCTACATGCTCATGGGGCGACGGTCTGCAGGAGCTCAACTCGGCTAAGTTCGACCCGTCACACGCTTGGGTGAAGCTCTACTACACACGCCTCACTCTGGGCATCACGTTCTGCAACCAGTATCTCGAAGTTGCAGGCGGCGAAGACAAGCAGAAGACAGCAGAGTGCCGCTTCCTCCGCGCTATGCAGTACTACCTGCTTATGGATGCTTACGGAAATGTAGGCTTCTCTACATCACTCGAGAAACCGCAAAGAATGGAGCGCGCAGAACTCTACAAGTGGCTCGTAGAAGAGCTGACCGCCATCGAGCCCGACCTCGCTGAACCGAGAGTGAAGACCGGCAGCGACGCCGACTACGGTCGTGTAGACAAAGCTGCTTGCTGGATGCTTCTCTCACGCCTCTACCTCAACGCTGAGGTTTACAGCGGCAAGGCAGAATGGCAGAAGGCTAAGGACTACGCCAAGAAGGTGATGGACTCTCCGTACGACATCAACACTACATCTGTAGGTCGCTGGAGCGCATACCAGCTTGTGTTCATGGGCGACAACGACAGATCTGCTGCCGCAAAGGAGATTCTCTTCCCTATCGTGAACATCTCTGGCAAGACTGCAAGCTACGGCAACTCGCTTTTCCTCATAGCTGCTTGCTTCGATCCGTCTATGCACGCCAACCCCGACGACCCGACCGGTTCTAACGGTTTGGTAGGTCAGCAGTGGATCGGTCTGCACCCACGCGTTTCGTTGCTCAAGAAGTTCTTCCCGAGCACATCTGCTCCTGAGGTTCCTTCTTACGAGATGACTGCTCAGGCAGGCGACGACCGCGCTATCTTCTGGGGCGAGGGCCGCTCATACGAGATTGAGAACATCACAAAGTCTGCTGAGGGCTACGGCGTCTGCAAGTTCCTCAACTACAACAGCGACAACTCTACACACGCCGACCCGACTTTCGCTGATATGGACTGGCCGTTCATGCGTGCTGCAGAGGCTTACCTCAACTATGCAGAGGCTGACGCTCGCCTCAATGGTGGCAAGACATCGCAGGAAGGCACACGCGTTCTGAACAAGCTGCGCGCTCGTGCCAACGCAAGCACTCGCGCCGAGTCAAGCAACTACTCGCTCAACGAGATCTGCGACGAATGGGCTCGCGAGTTCTACTTCGAGGGTATGCGCCGCACAACACTCGTACGCTTCAACCTCTTCGGTGGCAACACTGGCTACAACTGGGACTGGAAAGGCGGCGAGTCGGCTGGCAAGAACTTCGAGGCATACAAGAACATCTACCCGATTCCTCTGACACAGCTCCAAAGCAACACAAACCTCAAACAGAACCCTGGTTACACCAACTAATAACAACGACCGGAGGAGAGCGACAACCTCTCCTCCACCGTTACAATCAACCTAACAAACAAGCATAAGCAATATGAAAAAGATATTGAAATCGGCATTGCTGATCATGATGGGTCTCGTGATGTTCACATCGTGCGAGGACGACAACGACAGCAATCCTATCGTTAAAACACCGACGGAGTTCCATTTGAACACTCCGGCACTGGCTGCTACGAATATCGACCTCACCAACTCTTCTGCAATAGTGTTCACATGCTCGCAGCCTAACTACGGTTTCCCTGCATCTACTATGTATAAGGTGCAAGTATCGCTGAAGGAAGATATGACCGACTTCGTAGAACTCGACCAGTCGTTCCCTAATACAGTATGCAGCGTAGACGCAGCTATACTCGCAAGCACACTCACCACAATGGAGCTGAACGCAGGCAAGAGCGAAGCCGACTTCCCGATGGATGTAAAGGTATATGTACGTATGCGTGCCTACATGACTACCGATACCGGCTCGCCGGTGGCTGACACCGAGATTCTTTCTAACGTCATCTGCCTTGAGAACGTTCACCTCAACTACTCGCTGGCTCCTGTTACAACGCCTGAGCACCTCTACGTTGTAGGCGGCTTCTGCGGATGGGACTGGGGCAACAGTTTCGAGTTCGTACCGGTTTACGACCATCCGGAGATGTACTGGCGCATGGTTTGGATTGACGAGGCTGGCGTTAAGATCAACACAGCACAGGAATGGGACGGCAACCAGAAGGGTTACAACGACATCACCGTAGCCGGCGACCTCGCTGACAAGATCTCTTCTAACGACGACGGCAACATCTGCTCTACAACTCCGCAGTGGTACCTCATGGTGGTTACTGCTTCTGTAAGCGGACGCGATATCAAGTACACAGTAGAGTTCAACGAACCGAACGTTTACCTCATCGGTGATACATTCGGCGGTTGGGACGAACTGATGGCAGACAGCAAGTTCGACGTTCCGACAACAATGGACGCCGACTTCGTTTCACCGGCATTCAAGGCTGACGGCGAAATACGTGCTTACGTTAAGGTTCCGGGCAACGACTGGTGGCACTCTGAGTTCATGGTGTTCAACGGCGAGATCGCTTACCGTGGCAAGGGCGGCGACCAGGAACGCGTGGCAGGTAAGGCTGGCCAGAAGTTCTACCTCAACTTCGCAACAGGTAAGGGTAGCATCAAGTAAGAAAATGAAGTTTCACAAGTTTCGCAGGTTCTTCTGCCTGCGAGACTTGTACAAAGCAACTTTTCAATATTAAAAAGACAAAGGAAATGAAAAATATTTCAAAGCTTTTAGCATTCGGCTTCATGGGACTCGCACTCGCTTCGTGCGACGACAGCTACGACGACTGGAGCCAGCCACAGCAGAACCCGCAGGAGGAGATTATCACACTGCCTAACTTCACTGCTACAGTGGCACAGCCTATCGACTTCGATCAGGTTACATCAGACAGCGTGACGGTGTTCACACTCAACGACGCAACTCTTCCCGAGGGCGTGACTCTCGAAAAAGGACGACTCGAAATGACAGCACAGAACGCTGCAAAGACTACGGTAAACGTGAGCGGAAACGGACGTGCCTGCACAGCCGAACTGCTCGACGCAGTAGTAGCGGCTTACGGCAAACGCCCTGTGGAGCGCACAATGAAAGCCGAGGTGCTGCTGAACGCCATGAAGGACGGACAGGCTGCACTCATCAAGGCTGGAACAATCGAACTGAAGCTCACTCCGAAGGCATCGGAGTACACACCTATATATTATCTCGTAGGTGCATTGCAGGGCTGGGACAACCAGGCTAAGACTTGCATGTTCTACCCGCAGAGCCAGACAGTACAGACCTACACCACACAGTGGACTGGTGATGGCAACCTGAAGATTTGGGACGAGAACAACTTCGGCGATTGGAACAACTGTATCGGCGCAGCTACCGACGGCGACAACGCTGCTTCGGGCAAGCTCGTGACAAGCAATGCTGGAGCAATAGTATGTCCGGAAAAAGGCGCCTTCTACACACTGAAAGTCGACTTCGAGACTATGTCGTACACATGGACAAAGCTCGAGAACCAGACTCCTAAAGAGTTCGAGAAGATCGGTCTCATCGGTGGCTTCAACGAATGGGGAGGCGACGAGAATATGACTGCTACCGCACCGCACAACTGGACTGCGGAGGTAACTTTCGCTGCGGATACCGAAGTAAAGTTCCGCGCTAACGGCGGTTGGGACGACAACTGGGGTGCTGGCGTGAACATAGCAGAGAAGTACTACGGCACTGGCACAAATGGCGGCGATAACATCAAGGTTCCGGCAGGCACATACAACGTGTTCTTCAACGACATCACCGGCGAGTTCGTATTCGCTGCAAAGTAAACTTTTGATATCAAACATATAAAAAATAAAAAGTGAGATTGCGCATCAGTCGCAATCTCACTTTTTCATATCTGCGTTTTCCTATCATAAATACTGTCCGGTAAACAATTAGTTTCCCTTATATTGGTTTGTTTATCAACGTTTTATAGTAATATTTGTTAAATGGGCTTGTCTATAACTATACGGGCTGAAAGCCCAACAATCACATAGCCCAGGGCAACGCCCTGGGTATTTAGTGTATATATTGAGTAGTGCGCCCTGTAAGGGCAACAGCTTAATAATTAGGCTGTTGCCCTTACAGGGCGAATGGAGATGCGGGGTATAATGTTTACCCAGGGCGTTGCCCTGGGCTATGTGATTGTTGGGCTTTCAGCCCGTCTTTGACTGCCTTGTTAGTTTTGTGGTGCACTTGAGACAAGTGCACCCCCTAAAAGCAAAAAGGTGTATCAACATTGTTGATACACCTTTTTGCTATTCTGTGGGTGGTGATGGATTCGAACCACCGAAGGCATAGCCAGCAGATTTACAGTCTGCCCCATTTGGCCACTCTGGTAACCACCCGATAGCTTTTGTCTTAAAAGCGAGTGCAAAGTTACAAATTAATTTTGATAATGCAATAACTTTGCACAGTTTTTTTTCATTATCTGTAAAAACAAACGCAAAAATAGTGAAAGAGCACTTACTTACACTATAATGCGGCTGCTATTCTCCTCACTTTTGCCAATTTATCCATAAAAGTTGCATCTTTACGTGTAGTCTGAATATTATAACGCATCTGCATCTTCAACAATGGTTCTGCGTTTATACCCAACGCAGCCTCAAATAAAAGCGCTGTCTTTTCGGTAATGGGTCGTCGAGCATTAAGTATTTCGTTAAGTGCCGAATACGCAATACCCATTTCATCTGCCAACTGGCGTTGGGAGATGCCTCTATATTCTATCTCATCCTTAATAATTTCACCCGGATGGGTGGGGAAAGCAGGATTGATATTATTTGCTATCATATTTGGTGTCGACATATTATTTCTTATTTATTATCTTTTGCAAAAATAGTGCAACAAATTGACATTCACAAATTTTGTGAAGATAAATTCAATTACATTAACAATAGCAATGAAAATTTGTACGACTCCCAAATTAATAGTAAATTTGCAGTAATTCGGAAACAAATCAAAAAACCTAAATAAATGAAGAAAACTTTATTGTTAGTGGCTGTTGCAGCATTGGTATGCAGCGGCACTGCCTACGGACAGCGCAAGGCGAAGCGTCAGACAAAGAAGAACGTGCCTACGATTGTTCATTCGGTTGAGGTGAAGGACATCGCCGAGGTGGTTGACTCATGGGTGGAGAACGAGCAGAAGTTTGAGGACCAGAAGCTCCCAGCACACGCTACGTTCATACCCTACTCGTCTACATCGCAGATGATGCAAGACAAGTGCTACGCCATGCCGTGGCTCACGCCGGAGCGTGCCGACTACCTGCTGCTCAACGGCGAGTGGAAGTTCCGCTACACAGCCGACTGGAAGCAAGGCAAGCCCGAAGCAAAGGACTTCTATGCCGACAACGCCGACGTATCAGCATGGGACGACATCAAGGTGCCGCTCAACTGGGAGATGGCTGGCTATGATGTGCCTGTATATAACAATGTGGGCTATCCGTTCCACAACGACCCGCCGCGCATCAAGGCGATTGACGACAACTTCGACAAGAACCCTGTAGGTTCGTACCGCCGCACGTTCAACCTGCCCGAGGGCTGGGAGAAGGAGAAGCGCGTAGTGCTCCACTTCGACGGAGCGTGCAGTGCCATCGTGGTATGGGTGAACGGCAAGTACGCCGGATTCTCTGAGGGTGCGAACACCGACGCCGAGTTCGACGTGACGGCACTCGTGCGCAAGGGCGAGAACAACGTATCGGTGCGCGTGTACCGCTGGTCGGATGGTTCGTATCTTGAGGGTCAGGACATGTGGCACCTCGCCGGCATCCACCGCGACGTGTATCTCATGGCTACTCCGAAGGTGGCTGTAAGCGACCATTACATAACATCGCAGCTCAGCAAGGGCTACACCGCAGGCTCTATGAACGTGGAGCTGACAGTAAACAACTCGCTAAAGCAGAGCGCAAGCAAGACACTCGAAGTGGAGCTGCTCGACCCCGCAGGTCATCTCGTTGCGAAGAAGCTGCAGGCTGTAGCGCTGACAGCAAAGGACGCACAGAAGACTGTTTCTATAGACTTCGAGGGTCTGACGGACCTGAAGCTCTGGTCGTCTGAGCACCCGTGGCTCTACACCGTCATCGTACGCCAGCTGAACAACGGCGGCGAGGAGATGGTGTTCTCTACGAAGTACGGTTTCCGCGCCGTGGAGAAGAAGGGCAACCTCATCTACGTTAACGGCAAGCGTGTATACTTCAAGGGTGTGAACACGCAGGATATCCATCCGCTCTTTGGTCACGCCATCGACGTGAAGACGATGCTGCGCGACGTGGAGCTGATGAAGAAGGCCAACGTAAACACCGTGCGCACATCGCACTATCCGCGCCAGGCTAAGATGTACGCCATGTTCGACTACTACGGACTCTACTGCATGAACGAGGCTGACGTGGAGTGTCACGGCAACCAGAGCATCTCTAACATACCGTCGTGGGAGGCTGCATACGTAGACCGCACGGCACGCATGGTGCTGCGCGACCGCAACCACCCGAGCGTGGTGTTCTGGTCGCTCGGCAACGAGTCGGGCGGCGGCTGCAACTTCCAGGCTACATACGACTGCGTGAAGCGCCTGCTGCCGCGTCGCGACGCATGGGTTCACTACGAGGGCTACAACCACGGCGAGAAGTATTCCGACTTCGGTTCGGACATGTACCCTGTGGTGAGCAAGGTGGTTGAGCAGCGCGACGGACTGAACAACAAGCCTTACTTCATCTGCGAGTATGCTCACGCTATGGGTCAGGCTGTAGGCAACCTGCAGGAATACTGGGACGTGATAGAGAACAGCAAGGGCATCGTGGGCGGCTGCATCTGGGACTGGGTAGACCAGGGCATCTACGACACACGCCGCATCAAGGCTGGCGAACCGCTGAAGGATCCGAAGACAGGCATTCCTTACTACACTTCGGGCTACGACTATACTAAGATGAACCGTGGCGACTATGGTTTCCAGGGCGATTTCATGAGCAACGGCATCATCACTCCGGGACGCGAGTGGACGGCTAAGCTCGACGAGGTGAAGTACGTGTATCGCGATGTCGACTTCGTGTCGTTCGCCAATCACAAGCTCACGCTGAAGAACAAGTTCGCCTTCACCGACCTGAGCGACTACCAGCTCGTATGGAGCATCAGCGGACGCGGCGAGGGAGAGAGCAACTTGGCTCACGGCGCTGTGAAAGACCTGCAGTGCAAGCCGGGCGAAACATGCGTAGTAGAAATTCCGTACGACGTGAACGTTCCGGCAGACAAGGAGATTATCATCACCTTCAAGCTCAAAGTTAAAGACAAGACCGCATGGGCAAACCGCGCTCATGTGATTGCGGCACAGCAGTTCCGCCTCACACCCGACGTTGCAGCCAACTGTCCGTCGGTAGCCGACCCGACATACGTGCAGCAGAACCACATCGCTCTGCCCGCAATCAGCGAGAAGGGCAAACTGAAGGTGAAAGGCAACAGCGTTGAGGGCAAGAACTTCAGCATCAAGTTCGACACTGACGGCACCATCGCCGAGTGGACATACGATGGCAAACAGATTGTCATGCCGTCAGCAGGCCCCGACTTCAACGGCTTCCGCCGCATCGCCAACGACAACATCTCGCTCGGCGCAACGGGTGGCGTAGCTGAGAACGAGAACAAGGAGGAGGGCGCGCTCACTGGTCAGAAGACGCTCGTGAAGGCTCCGAAAAAGCAGGGCAACAACGTGATTGTTGAGACTGCCGTGTCGAACGGCAAGGACACTCACCACATACTCTACACCATCTATCCGAACGGCGAGGTGGACATGCGCGTAGCGTTCAACAACTCGTCGGAGGAGACACGCCGCGTGGGCATCACAATGCAGTTCGCACCGGGCTTCGAGGGCGTGCTCTACTACGCTAAGGGTCCGCACTCCAACTATATCGACCGCCAGCGTGGTTCGATGCTCGGCTGGTACCGCACGTCGGTAGACAAGATGTTCGAGGAGCTGTCGACTCCGCAGACCATGGGCGACCGTCAGGGCCTGCGCGAACTGACGCTCAGAGACAACGGCAAGGGCTTGCAGCTGAACATGAAGGTGGAGGGTCAGCTCGCCTTCTCGCTCTCTCACTACGACGACCAGCAGTTCAACTACGACGTGTTCTACGGTGGCAAGCACCCGTACGACCTGACACGCAGCGAGCAGGTGTTCGCTCACTTCGACTTCTGGCAGCGTGGCATCGGCAACCACTCTTGCGGTGGCGACTCTTGTCTGCCGCAGTTCAAGACTCCTACTGGCGAGCACGTGGTGACAATGCGCTTCGCTCCGCAGACTTTCAACCCGAAAGCACGCTTCAGCGCTGACATCGTGAAGAACATCAAACCGATGGGAATTAAATAACAGCATCTTGACGCTCGTTTTTTAACGACGGATTAAAGCGGATTTAACGGATTCGTTGTTAAATACGTTGCTAATCGTAGCGGAGGTCTCCGGCCTCCGCAACACCAAGTCGGCATTTGCACTAAACAAACAGCGGATTAAACGGATTTTTATTGATTGAGCAATAAAGTCAGTTTAGTCCGCTTTTTCGTGTTCTGAACACACCTGTCTATCACTATATTAAACGACACGAAAGCAAAGCTAATTCGGTATTCCTCAGGGGGTGCACTTGTCTCAAGTGCACCAACACAACAAACCGTAAACCAACACACCCCCCCCTTTGAGGATGGGCACGCAACTTTTTGGTTCCGCGTTCGGTTTCTATAGAATGAGTTTTTTCGCGGAAGTTTTCTTGTATTATATTTGCGAGTAAAAGTAAAGGAATAAAAAGGTAAAAAAGTAAAAAAACGTAGAAAATAACATGTTTCTTTACAACAGACTCACTTGCTGAAAACATAGAAAGTGGGTTAACGAATTTTTGAATGCGCCAACCGTAGCGGAGGTCTCTGGCCTCCGCAGCACCAAGACACAGTAATGATTGTCCTCAGCTTGCTGCGGAGGCCGGAGATCTCCGCTACGGATGGATACGCACCCTAAACATCTGAATTCCGTGGGAGCACACCCATGGGGTGCAGCTGTCTCAGCTGCACCAACCGAACAGATGGTACGCCCTCTCGATTGGTACAATTCTTGATCGGTTGGTA
>ULXQ01005859.1_pt1 | contig 12838 bp, 8 predicted proteins | sample 1961481 | NCBI WGS metagenome assembly ULXQ01 (sample SAMEA4835843, study PRJEB28245) | human gut metagenome | biome: gut microbiome; material: fecal sample | place: Denmark | collected 2008 | reverse complement strand
CAAGAAAAACGACTGTCGCTTATCCCGAACTCAGGTTACTAAGCAAAAACGATGTAGGATAAAAGAAATCGGTCATTAGAAACTGAGCTGTAGCCCAATTTCTAATGACCGATTTTTAGTATAAATGTTTTGTTTACAACTTCTTGAACACGCCCTGCATCTGCTCGCCGAGTCCGATGGTGTAGCCCTGCGATACAAATACTACGCGGTTGAATGTGTCGGCGATGATGAACATCGGCATCTGCTTCTCGTTCATCAGCTTCATCTCACGTGCTATCTGCTTGCGTATCGATCCGTCCTTGTCGAGGGCGAACTGCACGGTAGACGGCAGACCCGGGAACTCGTCGTGGTTGAACTTGGCTGCGTCGGCTTCGCTCTCGAAGAGCAGCACTACCGGACGGCCCCATGCCTCGAACGCTTCCTTCATCTTCTCAATGTCGTGCAGAGCGTGGTTGGTAGGTTCTTGACCTACGCCGAGGATGCCCACAACGTAATAGCCGCGACCGGTCTGTGAGAGCAGACTTACTTCCTTACCGTCCTTTGTAACGAGGCTCTCTGAGTTGAACGAACCGATTACAGACACTTCGTTGGTGTTTTGGCGAATCTCAAGAGGCAGGGTTGTTGTCTGACCCTTTTTAATCTCGAAGATACGGTTTGATGCGAGTACGCTGCCGTTTGCAAGACGTGTACCCGTGGTGAGCATGTATGTGCCGGCGTCGAGCTTGTAGCCGTTCTTGAACGTGTTGCTCCATGTCGTGCCGTTGCCCATGTCAGCCTGACCCTCATCGAAGTTGAGCAGCTGAGCCGTGCCGTTCTCTATGCGGCTGATTGTGAAGTGGCTGTAATACTTCGGGTTGTCGAGCAGCTTTGTAGGCTCGTATGCCAGCACGATTGTGCCAAGCGCGGCAGCAGTAGATGTCTTCTCGGCTGTGTTGTCGAACTTCACATCCTGCCATTCGCCGTTCTTCTTGTACTGTATCTTGCCCGTCACAGCGTCCTTCTGTGCTTCGATGCCGAGGCTGCGAGCCACGTCGACGAAGAAGATGTCGCGCGAACGCTCGTCGGTAATCTTCGACTTCATAACGCCAACCGGAGTCTGTGCGATGCGCAGAGCCTTCTTGTCGGGGTTGAGGCGGATGTTCTTCTTTATCCATTCTACGAGCTTCATCGGGTCGGCGCGGAAAGCGTCGGCTGCCTTCTTGCTGAACGCCTTCTCGAAGTACTGCTTGAACGGAATTGTAATCAGCTCGTCCTCAACACGCGGCGAGAGCTGGTCGGTTGTTGCGTTGTAGCTGTCTTCGAGAATCTCGGTTGTGATGTCGCGCAAGTCTTTGTCGCTGAGTGTGGCGAGTATGCCCATCACGCGGTCTTCGTTGTCGCTGTGTCGTTTGATGAAGTCGACGATGGTCTGCTTGTTGCCGCGCGACTTGAAGATGTACTCGGCGCCGCGCTCATTGATGCGCTTTGCCTCCTCCATAGTGGGGAACGTTGCTGTATATGCCTTGCGAATGCTGTCCTCAAGAGCAAAGCGGCGCTGGTTCTCCTTGTGCATCTCGTCGCTGACGTATGGTAGCTGCGGATCTTCCTTCGGCGGAACGATGTCTAAGTAGGTGCATTTAGGGGGTGCACTTGTTTCAAGTGCACCAACAGAACTGGTAGGTGCACCCTCTGGGAGGGTGAGTATGGTTTCTTTGTCCTTGCCGAATGATACCTTCTGGTAGGTGTATTTGCCGTCTTTCGACGCCCAAACAACCAAGTCGCCGATGCCTGCAGAGAGCGAGGTGTGACCGTTTGCGTCGGTATATTTTGTTACAGCTGTGAAGAATTCGGCGTAGTTGTAAATCTTGAACTCGACACGGGCGTTCTCTACCGGCTTGCCTTCGCTGTCCTTGACATAGAAGTCGATAGGCGCAACCGGTGCATAGTTGGAGGTGAGGTTGATTTCTGTGAAGTTGCTTGTGCGCAGCATCACCTCCTCAGGTCCGTTATAGTCGCCGAAAGCACGTGTGTGCATGAGCATTGCTCGCGAAGCCGGCGCATTGAACCAACCGAGGTTGAGCACCGGTTCTGGTTCACAGGCACCGAGGAAGTACCATTTGCCGTCTGCCCAAGCCTCTACCCAGGCGTGGTTGTCGTCGGTGTGAGCCCAACGCGGTGTGTAAACCTGGCGTGCAGGTATGCCTACGGCTCTGAGCGCTGCAACGGCAAACGTGCTCTCTTCGCCGCAACGTCCGGTTGCGGTCTTGAGCGTTGCGAGAGGCGCCGATGTGCGGGCGTCAGAAGGTTGGTATGTCACCTTCTCGTGGCACCAGTGGTTCACTTCAATGATGGCGTCCATCATAGACATGCCCTTGATGCGGTCCTTCAATTCGTTGTAGAACACCGAGCGTGCATTGTCCAGAGCCTCGTTGTTGACACGGATAGGCACAACGAAGTGGCGGAAAAGCAGTTCGGGAACGTTTTTGCCCCAAGGCATCTCCTTGCGAGCCTTGAATGACATGCGCACGTTGTCGGCGAAGAACGAGGTAGGGTAGTCGGTGACGTCGGCAAGCGGCATGTAGGCATAGAGGAACTTCAATGCTTCCTGCTCGTCGGCGGTCAGGTTTTCTTTCTGTGTGTTATAGAATGTCTTGCCGACAGTCTTTACGCGCTCCTTGAAGATGTTCTCCACGGTGTTGCGGTAGTTGGTGTCGGAAATGAATTGTCCCTGCGCATTCGCTGTCAGACTCAAAGCGAATATAGATGCAGAAATAAGAATTTTCTTCATTGTCGTTTTTAAGTATTATAAAAAAGGAGGCTATGGCGTGTTGTCATAGTCTCCTGTAAGCTTTTCTTGTGTGTCAAAATTTTACAAGTAAACCTTGTAATACGCTTCTAACTTTTACAAGTCAATCTTGTTTACACGCTTCTCATGACGACCGCCCTCGAACGGAGTCTTGAAGAATTCGTCCATGATCTTCTCTGCTGTCTTGTTGTCGATGAAGCGTCCCGGCATAACCAGAATATTAGCGTCGTTGTGCTGGCGTGTGAGCTGTGCAATCTCAGGATTCCATACCAATGCTGCACGTACGCCCTTGTGCTTGTTGAGAGTCATTGCCATGCCTTCACCGCTACCGCAGATACCGATACCTGGATAAACGTCGCCGTTAGAGATAGCTTCGCCCAACTCGTGTGCAAAGTCAGGATAGTCGCAGCTCAGATCGCTGTATGTTCCGTAATCCTTAAAAGGAATGTTGTGGCTCTCAAGGTACTCAACAACAAATTTCTTCAATGCGTAACCTGCGTGGTCGCATGCAATGCCTACTGTCTTAATTTCCATAGTACTGTAGTTTTAGTGGATTATTAATAAAGCAAGCTTATGCAGAAAATTTCATCGAATTGTGAAGTTCTGCATAAGCTGTGCTTGCTTGTTTAATTATTTAGATAAGTAATCTTTCACCTGCTTGTAAACGTTCTCTGCGTTGAAACCCAACTTCTCGTCGAGCACCTTGTAAGGAGCAGAGAAACCGAACGACTCAAGACCATATACCATACCCTCAACGCCTACGAGGCTCTGAAGTGTAACGGGGAGACCTGCTGTCATACCGAAGATCTTTGCGCCCTTCGGCAGTACAGACTCCTGATACTCCTTGCTCTGTGTACGGAACAGACCCTCTGACGGAACGCTTACGATACGTGTCTTGATGCCGTCAGCGTTGAGCAACTCGGCACCTGCGAGGAGTGTAGACACCTCCGAACCAGAAGCGAGGAGGATAACGTCATAGTTAGGATCGTCCTTAACGATGTATGCACCCTTGCGAACCTGAGAGTAGTCTGTGCCTTCTGGCAGAGAGTTCACGTTCTGACGTGAGCAAATCATCGCTGTCGGAGTGTCCATGTTCTCGTTAGCCATCTGCCAGCATACAGTTGTCTCGTCTGCATCTGCAGGGCGGAATACGCGTACAGAGTCCTGACCCTTGTGATTCTTCAGCTTCTCCATAAGGCGAATCTGTGCTTCCTGCTCAACCGGCTGGTGTGTAGGTCCGTCCTCACCAACGCGGAATGCATCGTGTGACCATACGAACTTGATTGGAACGCGCATGAGAGCTGCCATACGGATTGCCGGCTTCATGTAGTCGGAGAATACGAAGAATGTGCCGCAAGCCGGGATAACACCACCGTGGAGATACATACCGATGCAGACGCAAGCCATAGTAAGCTCGCTCACACCTGCCTGGAAGAATGCTCCGGTGAAGTCGTCTGGTGCAAGCTCGTGTGTCTTCTTGAGGAAACCGTCGGTCTTGTCAGAGTTGCAAAGGTCGGCTGAAGAGCAAACCATGTTTGGCACCTGCTCTGCCAGTACGCCGAGGCAGTTGGCTGAAGCTACACGAGTAGCTACGTCGCGCTTCTGAACGAGAGCACTCCAGTCTACCTTAGGAGCGTCGCCAGAGAACCAAGCCTTCATCTGCTCTGCCTTTTCCGGATTAGCCTTGCGCCATTCCTCTTCGGCAGCATGTCTTTCCTTTACGATCTCGCGAAGCTCAGCGTTGCGCTTTTCGTAAAGTTCCTTAACGTCGTCGAATACTACGAACGGGTCGTTGAGGTCGCCGCCAAGGTTCTTCACTGTGTTCTCGTATGCGCCGCCACCGAGCGGTGCGCCGTGAGTCTTCACGCTGCGCTCGTAGCTTGATCCGTCTTCCTTGCGTGCGCCCTTAGCCATAACGGTGTGACCGATGATGAGTGTAGGACGATTTTCTTCCTTGTTAGCGAGGATAAGAGCAGCGCGGATCTCGTCAGGAGCGTTACCATTGATTTCAAGAACGTTCCAACCCCATGACTCGTACTTCATGCGTGTGTTCTCGCGCATCACGACATCGCACTCTGTAGAGAGCTGAATCTCGTTAGCATCGTAGAACATGATGAGGTTGTTGAGCTTAAAGAGGCCAGCGATGCGGCCAGCGCCCTGTGATATCTCTTCCTGAACTCCACCGTCAGAGATGTAGGCATAAATCTTGTGCTGCATCATAGTGCTGCCAAGACGAGCCTCAAGGAACTTCTCTGCAATAGCAGCACCTACGGCGTAGGTGTGTCCCTGACCGAGTGGTCCAGATGTATTTTCTATTCCATGAATAATGTCACGCTCAGGATGTCCCGGACATATAGTTCCCCACTGACGGAATGTCTTCAAGTCGTCAATTGTATACTTGCCCTGCAGAGCGAGAGCTGAGTAGAGCATAGGAGACATGTGACCAGGATCAAGATAGAAGCGGTCGCGGCCTTCCCATGTCGGCTGATCTGGGTCGAAAACCAAGAACTCCGAAAAAAGAACGTTGATAAAGTCAGCACCTCCCATAGCACCACCAGGGTGACCAGATTTGGCTTTTTCTACCATCGATACAGCAAGCAGTCGAATGTTGTCTGCCGCATGATTCATTAAATCCTTATTATTCATTTTATTATTTAACGTTTAACAGTTTCTTTCGTGGATAAAAAGGTCTTTTAGCTTGGAAACCGACTTTTTATGGTCTTTTTCCTTTGTTTCTTTTGCAAAGATAGCGATTATAGTTGATATAACGGCTATATTGTTTGCGGAATTTTAAAAAAATATTCGAATTGTTGTTGACTTTCCTTTGACTTTCCTTTGACTTTTTGGTTGCTTTTCTTTTACTTTTTGTCGGAGCTTAGCTTCTAATTTTGTTGTAACCTACGAGACGATACGTGCGTTGTCCTATACCTTTATAATATATAAGCATTTGGTAGCTGTTCTCGGTTTGGTAGAAGTTGCCTTCTGTAGAAACGGGGTGGAGCGTGCCGTCATCGCACATTGTGAGGTATTGGTATGAGTAATAGCCTTGTTTCAATGGTATATACGCTTCGTAGAGCCTCGTCTGTTCGTTGTACGTCATCTCGTATCGCGGTATAAAGCGGTCGTTTGTCCACACGCCGTTGACAAACACTCTGCCGTTCTGTCGTGGAGCCTGAAGACGGAAGTGAACTGTTACGTATTCCGATATGCGGTCGTTCTCAATATTGTCGCTGTTGCGGATATAGAAACTACCGTTGGCGTCCTCGTCGTAGACATAACTCGGTCGTGGAAGGTCGGTCCATATCTGTGCGTGATAGTTCTTGCCGTCCCAACCTACGTTCTCAATGCCAAGAGTAGGGTGGGTTACGTCAAGAATCTCAAACTTATGAAATTCGTTGCCTCCGTTGAAGATATAGTCGGGGTTATGTTCCCAACGCAGTCCGCTGCCGGTCTGGTATTGTGGCGCAGCGTTGATGCGTGCAGTGCTCCAGCGTCCGTTCTGCATCACGACAGTATATAGTTCGGCGTTGGGATTCGTAATGCCAAGAGCCGAATAGTTTATCTCTGCAGCCACCTGCTGATGGGCTTTGTTTGTGTCGATATCGGTGTTTGTAGTCACCGCCATGCTCGTTTTAACCAGCGGCTCCACAACCATGAAGCAAGCCGTGAAGACGGTGTCGCCTTCGTTCTCGTCGTATACCGTGAGACGATAGTTGCCGCTCATCTTTATGCGGCAATTCTCGTTCGGAATGGAAAGTCGGTAGTGGGTGTAAAGCGTATTGGTGTTCAGCGATTCCTCGATGTCGTCAATGGTGCTGCCGTCTGCAAATCCTTCACAGTAGTCCGACTCGAAGATACCTTCAGACACACTCCAGTCGGCTTCGCAATGCTGCAGTCGGTAGACATAGCGATGATACTCGTGCGTGAGGTCGTCGAAACTGATGTTTATCGCTTCGCCGTTTAGCGTAGCTATAGGCATTGAGAGCCAGTTGTTGCCAGCCACAACCTGCAATGACGCAATGTTCTCCGACTTTATTTCGTTATATTGCGCAAAGCTGTTGTTGGCGGCAAGTGCCGACAATGCAATGATTATAGCCGATAGGTGTTTTCTCATAAACTGTTGTTTTAGGAGTGTTTGCCTATTAGAAGTCTACCGAAACCTTCACGTTGATTTGTCTGCCCGTAAGGTAGTTAGGAACAGCATACTGCTGATCGGTAACGTCAGTAATCCAGTAGTAGGAGTTAACGTTGTTTATGCCCAAGAGGTTCAGACACTCGGCGCCCACCCAAAGGTTACGGATAGGGTTGCGCTTGTTGTGTCGGTCGTTATTGTCGATGATGCGATAGTTCAAACCGATGTCAGCACGTTTGTACGCAGGAGCACGGAACACGTTCGACTCGAGCTCTCTGTGCGGTGCCGAGAACGGCAAACCGTCGGCAAGCGCCAGCTTCAGCGACATCTTCCAGCGTGTGGTGCCGGGGAAGTAGTCGGTGAAGAACATGTTCACGGCATAGCGCTGGTCGGTAGGCAATGGGATAGACTTGCCGTTCAGCTTCATGCTCGTGTTCATTAGCGAGAGCGACACCCACGAGTCTGTGCCCGGTACGAACTCGCCGAAGAGCTTCAAGTCCAAGCCTGCTGCGTGTCCGCTGCACATGTTGTCGCCATAGTATACCACCTTAACGTTGTTCACGCTGTACGGCACAAGATTGCCAAGCGCCTTGTAGTAACCCTCGGCTGTGAACTTGAACGGACGGTTGTTCATCTTGAAGCGATAGTCGAAGCCCGCAATGAAGTGAATAGACCGCTGACTCTTTGCCTTGCGGTTGAGCGAAGCGTATGTTATGCCGTTCACCGTTGTGGTGTCTCTAATCTCCTTGAAGAACGGCGCCTGATAGTAAAGGCCGGTGGCGAAGCGCATCGTGATGTTGTCGTTGAAGGCAGGGATGATGCCCAGCGACAGACGCGGACTGAGGATTGTCTCCTTCGTGAAACTCCAGTAGGCGAGACGCACACCGTAGTTCAATGTGTAGAGCGTCTTGCCTGCCGAACCCGTGAAGCGGTAAGTGTCCTGCGCATAAGCCTCGATGCGGTTTGCGGTGAGCGTGTTCTTCGCGCGCATACTATATATCATATAGAGGTCTTTGCCGGTATGCGGAATGCTGTACTTGCTCGAGTCGCGCATCTCGTACTCTACCGAGTTCTCGTTGATATGCTCCCATTTGTATGTGAAAGCCGCCTCAATGTCGTGCTTCTTCTGCTTTGTCATGAACAGCAACTTGGCACTTTCTACGTGCGCCTTAAGATAGTTGCGCGTGTGCTGGAAGTAGGTACCTACGCCCAGATTCTCGCTCGTCTCGGTCTGTGTGAGCCAATACTGACCTTGTATGTCGTACTTCTCCTGCTCGCGCGTGTTGAATGCTGAGGCGATGAGCGAAAGACTCGTGTTCTCGCCGAACTTGCGTGTTATGCCCAACGAACCGAAGAATGTGCGGAATACGTCTTTCTCCTGTCCGTCGAAGTAGACCTTAAACGCCTTTACGTTCTCCATCGTACCAAAGTTGGTCTCGCGGTCTTCGGGCGTGAAGTTGTAGTGGTTGTCCGATATGTTGCCAAGGAACTTGATGTCCCAACGCTTGTTGGGCGAATACGTGAGATATGTCTGATAGTCGATGAACGTAGGCTGATACTCGCCCTTAGTGTCCATCGAACCCAGCAGATACTTCGTTGTCTTGTAGCGCAAGCCGTTGCTCCACGAGAACTTCTTGTTGCTCATACCCACGAAAGCGCTTGCTCCGAGCATACTTGCCGTGGCAGACGCTTCGAAACGCTTCGGACGGCGGTATTCGATGTTGAGCGCCGATGACATCTTGTCGCCGTAGCGCGCCTCGTAACCGCCCGTAGAGAATCCGATCTTCTCAACCATGTCGGGGTTGATTACTGAGATGCCCTCCTGCTGTCCGCTTCTTACGAGGAATGGGCGGAAGATTTCCACATTATTTATATATACACTATTCTCGTCGAACGAACCGCCGCGCACGTTGTATTGCGACGAAAGTTCGCTGTGCGTCGATACTCCCGCCTGACTCTGTATCATTTCCTCTACAGCGTTGCCCGTTGTAGAAGGCATGTTCTTGATATGTTCCTTGCTCAGCTCCTGCGTCTGTCCGGTTTCGATGCGCTTGCCCGTGATTGTAACCTCCGACAAGGCGTTGTCGCTGCTGTGCAGCACTACCTGCATGGTCTGCTTGCCACGCGGACGGCGCAGCACGCGCACCTTCGTCTTGTAGCCAATCATCGAGAATCTAATCTCTACCGAATCAGCCGACTGCAACTGCAGGCTATAAGTGCCGTTGAGCGCAGTCATAGTCATCTTGCCCTGCTTTGCGCACGACACAGACGCAAACTCAACCGGGTCGTTGTTTTCGTCAATGACCTTACCAGTAAGCGTAAACGACTGCGCGCTTGCAGATGCGTAGGCGCACAGACACAGTATTTGAAGTATAAATAATTTCAGTTTCATACCTAAAATAACGCTTGCCAGCCCGATTTATTGTATTTTTAGGCTCTAAAACCGCCTTTTTATAAAAAAGAATGAAAGAATGTAATTTTTACAATTATTATTTTGTAATTATTATAAAATTGTATATCTTTGCAAACGTAATGAACAAAGCAATTAGATAATGAAACACAGCGACGCGGTAACCCGACTTGTAGAACACGGCATAAAGCCCTCTGTTCAGCGTATTGAGATAATGCATTACCTGATGACACACTTCACTCATCCAACGGTGGAGGAGGTCTACAAGGCATTGCTTCCCAAGATTCCGACACTCAGCCGTACCACGGTATACAACACGCTCAGAATGTTCTCGGAGCACAACGCTGCCAAGATGATAACAATCAACGAGCACCGAGTTTGCTACGATGGCGACGTCAGCCTTCACGCTCACTTCATCTGCAAGTGCTGCCGCAAGGTTTACGACATTTTCGACGAAGTTTCGGATGTTGTCAACCGTAAGGAACTGGCAGGTCATCAGATTGACGACGTACTGCTATATTATAAAGGTGTATGCAAGGAGTGTCGCGAGAAACAGCTTGAGGCTGCCGCCGGCTAATCAAAAGACAAGGCTTTTTTAACAAAATACTATTAACTCTTAAAACAGAAGAATTATGAAGAAGAAATTTATTTGTACAGTATGTGGTTATATTCATGAAGGTACAGAGGCTCCTGAGAAGTGCCCGGTTTGCAAGGCTCCGGCAAGCAAGTTCAAGGAGTTGAAAGATCCTACAGAAGGTCCGGCGTTCGCTACAGTTCACACTCTCGGAGCTGCTCGCGACGAGGAGGCTACTCCTGAGATGATCAAGGATCTCGAGACTCACTTCAACGGTGAGTGCGGCGAGGTTGGCATGTATCTCGCTATGAGTCGTCAGGCCGACCGCGAGGGCTATCCAGAGATTGCAGAGGCTTTCAAGCGCTATGCATTCGAGGAGGCAGAGCACGCAAGCAAGTTCGCTGAGCTCCTGGGTGACGTTCTGAAGGACACCAAGTCGAACCTCGAGGCTCGTATCGCTGCAGAGCGCGGCGCTTGCGAGGACAAGTTCCGCATCGCAAAGAACGCTAAGGCTGCCGGTATGGACGCTACTCACGACACCGTTCACGAGATGGCTAAGGACGAGGCTCGCCACTGCGCAGGCTTCATGGGCTTGTACAAGCGCTACTTCGAGAAGTAATCATGACATGTAGTCGCACAGTCGGCTAAGATGTAACATAAAGAAGAGGATGTACCGAACGTTTCATGTTTCGGTGCATCCTCTTTTCGTTGTGTAGCGTCCGCCGTCCGATCGGTTTCCGTCCGCCGTCCGATCGGTTTCCGTTCGCCGTCTGATCGGATTCCGTTCGCCGTCCGATCGGATTGCGTTCGCCGCCCGCACCGTTCGCGTTCGGTGCACGATGACTTTTCTTAGTTTTTAGGGCAATAAAAAATGGGTGTGTCCGAACTCCGGTTGAGGAGTTGGGACACACCCGCTATTGTTTTCCGACCAATAGTCTTATGGTCTTTCTCTCATTATCCACAGAAGAACAGCACGACGAGCTGCGCCGTGAAGATACGCAGGAACATACTCAACGGATAAACCGTAGAATAGCCGATGGCAGGAGCCTCGCGTGAGCAAACAGAGTTGGCGTAAGCGAGGGCTGGTGGGTCGGTGTATGTACCGGCGAGCATACCCATTATTGTAAAGTAGTTGAACTTGTACTTCATGCGTGCTATAGTGCCGACAATTAGGATAGGAATGATTGTGATGATGAAACCGGTGAGTACGTATAACAGACCGTCGCCTTCTATAACCGTGTTCCAGAAGTTGGCGCCAGCCTTGATGCCCACACTCGCAAGGAACAGCACAAGGCCTATCTCTCGAAGCATCATGTTAGCGGATGTCGTGGTGTAGGTGTTGAGCTTCATGCGGTGACCGAAGCGACCGATAAGGATAGCGATGATAAGCGGACCGCCGGCGATACCGAGCTTCAGAGGAACCGGCATTCCTGGGATAGCAAACGGAATGCTACCGAAGATGATACCGATGAAGATACCGATGAAGATGGTGGCTACGTTAGGCGCATCAAGACGCTTCACAGAGTTGCCCATGAGCTCGGCGATGCGGTTCACGTTGTCCTCCGGACCTACTACGAGAATCTTGTCGCCCACCTGGAAACGGTAGTTGCGGCTTGCGAAGAGGTCCATGCCCTGACGCGAAAGACGTGTAACGGTTACGCCGTACACAGAAGAGAAGTGCATCTTGCCGAGTGTCTTACCGTTCATTGACGGGTTGGTAACGACGATGCGGCGCGAAACAAGCGGCTGCTTGCTCTCGTTCTCTTCCCACTCTGTCTCCAGCTCCGGACCTATGAACGCCTGGATAGCCGGAGCGTCAGCCTCGGCACATGCTACGAGCACCTCGTCGCCCATGTCGAAGACGGTGCGGCTGTTCGGAATACTGTACTCGCCGTTCTTGAACAGACGCGAGAACACAACGTCGCGGTTGAGGAAGTCGCTGATTTCAGCCACTGTGCGACCAGAAAGGTAAGCGTTGTTCACTTTGAGGTGCATCTGGTGCGGCTTAGCCTGCGGGTTCTCTGCCTCTTCGGCTTCGAGCTTCTGCTCCTCCTCCTCAAGCTTTGTGCGGGTGAGGAAGCGGATGGCGATAGTTGCACCGATGATGCCTACTACGCCGAGCGGGTAAGCGCAAGCGTAACCTGATGCAATCTGAGGCAACTCGCCGAAGCCGTTCTGCCAAACAGAACTGAGCGCTTCGTTGGCTGCACCGAGACCCGGTGTGTTGGTAACGGCTCCGTAGAGCGTGCCCACCATCATCGGGAGGTTTGTCTTGTCGTTAGTGTCGAAGAAGAGATAGTAGCAAGCGAACATCACGGCCACGTTCAGCAGGATAGCTGTTGTAGAGAGCAAGTTGAGTGTTACGCCGCCCTTCTTGAAACTCTCGAAGAAGCCAGGACCTACCTGCAGACCGATGCAGAACACGAACAGAATAAGTCCGAAGTCCTGAATGAAGGTCATTGTGTCCTTGGGGGCTGTGAAACCGATGTGGCCTGCTAAGATACCAGCAAAAAGCACCCAAGTGACGCCGAGCGAAATGCCGCCAATCTTGATCTTACCAAGCAGGATGCCGACTGCGATGACAATGGCATAGAGCAGGGCGATATGGGCAATCGACTCAGTGTTGGTAAATAGGTTGATTATCCAATCCATTTTTTAGTGTTTTAATAGTTTTAATATATAATTCTAATAGTTCCTATACTATGTTGGGCTTTCGTTTGAAATAGCAATTCTGATAGATAACTAAAAATGATAATTCAAGATTGCTGACAACGTAATCGGCAAACCTGAATTATCAAACTCTATATGCTTAGTAGCTGCGAGCGATAATTACGCGCTGTGTAGCCGGCTTGCCAGAAACCATGTCTACACCCGGAGTCTGCTCGAACATGAACGGCACGCAACGGATGGTGGCCTGAGTCTCTTCCTTAATCTTTG
>ULXQ01038209.1_pt1 | contig 13214 bp, 8 predicted proteins | sample 1961481 | NCBI WGS metagenome assembly ULXQ01 (sample SAMEA4835843, study PRJEB28245) | human gut metagenome | biome: gut microbiome; material: fecal sample | place: Denmark | collected 2008 | reverse complement strand
CAAACAGCGTATGAAACAGGTAGAAGAACGATATGAAGCAAGCAAGATGGCATATCGCGACATCAAGAATTCCGTAGACACCGCCAAGCGTGAAGGTATAGAAATAGGCATGAAGCAAGGCGTGGAAAAGGGCAAACATGAGGCCAACACAGAAACAGCACAACGTTTGCTGGCAATGGGACTTCCTGCCGAACAGGTAGCCAAAGCGACCCAGCTACCTTTGGAAATCATTAAGAATCTGGGCAATTCTTAAAAAATATAATAGCGGAAATGTAGATTACAAGATGCATTCCTTTTGCGTTGACAAAGAGCGAACCTACAGAAATGTGTGTGTCCTTTTATGCAGAGGGAGTTCGTTATGACTATCAAGTTCTGTTAATTGGCAGATTAGGAGCAAAGCCTGAATTAGGTTCTATATTTGTAGATTTGAAGGGGTTAGTTATGGGCAAGCAAAGAAATACTACACTGATTTTGGGAGAAGGACCAACTGAGTTTTTCTATTTCAAGTCGCTATGTGATGAACTGAAAGGTTTAACTATCAAGCCCGACTATCCTAAGCAAACCAGTCTCAAGGAGTTGGAACACAAGATTGAAGAAGGCGTTGCCCTGGGCTAGGAGCTTTTGGGCCTTCAGCCCGTACTTGAACCACATGCGAAAGTTCAGTTATGAACCCACTTAAAAAAGCCCTGCCAGCTTTCACAAGCTGGCAGGGATAATTATAAGTAAAAGATGTAATTCGCTATTCTGATTTCACTTAGAAAATCATCTTATAGTCCTTACTGCTACCATCTGTCAATTCTATGTGTATGATTTGAATGCCTGTGGCTATGCTCGCCTTTAAACACCTTGAACCATTTCCCTGTACCCTGCTGATGATTCTGCCATTCAGGTCTATGACCTTAACGCTCTTGAGCTGACCGCTGGCAGATTGCACGAGGACAGAAGAACCTTCCTTAACAATACTGATGCGCTGATCAGTATCGACAGATGTCACATCTGTACTTCCATAACGGCTTCTGATAACAAATCTGCCTAACGAGGTCTCGGCATCCGCAATAATGAGAGGAGAATCGAGTGAATAATCGGCACCCGAAAGCATATCATGGAGAACATATCCGCTCATATCAACACCCTGAATAGGTTTTACCTCGATACGGATGCTATCCTTTTGCGACAGATAGATTCCTAAAGATGTAGCGCCAGTCATCGGAAGGATATCGTAAGCCTGACTCTGCTGAATACCAAATACCTTCAAAGGTGACTTCACTTCACTATCCAGAAGAGTTGGAACCAATACAGAGTTCTTGAAAGAAGAACCGGCAGAAACATCATAAGCAGTTTCTGAATTCTCCATCACCAGCATAGCTGCTGATTTGCTTCGCGTCTTCAGGCTTTCCACACACACTTTCAGTCCCTTGGCTTCAGCAGGTTTACTTTCCTCAGTAGCCTTCTTGCTTCCACCAATCATTTCTGGGGTGAGCAGCAGGGTGATTTGCTTACTCGGCTCATCTTTTGTGGTAACATAGAATGCCTGCATGGGGGCGATGGTGGTGGCGTTGCCCGTAGAAGCGACCTTGCTTACAGTCTGCTCTTCCATACCTCCTGATTCATTCTCTACTTCCACCTTCACACTGCTCACGTTCTCATTCACCTCCAGGAACTTCTCGATATTCAGTCGGCTCATGAATGGGTTGCCCAGCACGAAGGTCTGCGTAGGAATATCCGAATTCAGCGTAATCTGATACTCGCTCTGCCCCACAAACACCGTGCGGTTCTCCGTCACTTCCGTGCCTCCCGACAGATACTTATATTCCATCGTCAAGTCGCCCTCCTTCGGAGAATCCGGTTCGTAGATGAAGCGGTTTATCTTATCTGCATCTTTCGTCACTGTTTCACTAGCCACTTTCTCCTGATCGTAATCCACGAAGTAACTATATTCTTTATGCGCCTTAGGCAGGCGAATACTGAACTTATTGGTAGCCGGCAGATTGCCGTTGTCTATCCACATAGAGAAGCCTTCACCCATGCCGTAAGGCTTAGCCACGGCATTGAAGTTGTGCGACCAGGTGGCCTCTTTCACGGCGAGCGTTTTATCATCCGTCAAAACCGGATCTCCATTGCTGTCTAGCGAATAAATCTTACCCGGAGACGCAGCCGCCCAGAGGCGCTGGTAGATGCTCGGGTTGAAGCGCTGTTCCTTCCAGTTTTCTTCGTTCAGATCCTCGAAGTATTTCGCCTTCGTGGTGTCGGCAGGCATGAACATATCGCCCGTGTACATCTGCTTGAGCGGCGCACTCAGCAGATAGTAATGGTTCGGCTTCTGCTCCAGTTCTACCCATGCCTTGCGATAGTTGAGCGATGGTACGTTATCCACCGCCGAACGGGGTTCGAAGAAGATGTCCTTGCAGCAGTAGTCGGCTGGCTTCACTGCCGTGCCCAGCACTGGGAAGTTATCGGCATCCGACGAGATGATGGCGTTGGTACAGCAGTAAGGCGAACCGTCGCTCCAGTTGTCCCATTTGTTCCATTCATTGGTAGATGCACTCGGAAGCCATCGGGTCTGTAATGGATGAACCTGATATACTACTGAAGAGAGTGGCGTCCAGCTGCCGTCGAAGAAAGTGAGCTGATATTCGCCCGGCTCCTTGGTGGTGTAGGTATATTGGATATTGTTCTTGGTGTCTGATGTTGAATGCAGAGACACGATGCCATTCTCTCCCGCATTCTTATCACCGAAGTAAAGATGATAATCTACTCCGGTCAATCCGGTAGCAGTTACGACAATCTTATCTCCTACGCATACATTGTTGACAACGATATCTTTTACACCATCTACGCACGACTGGTCGTCCTTACAGTCAGGAATACCATCATTATCAATATCACCACGTGTCACGAGTCCGTAGAATTTCTGCACATCCAATGCGCCTACAATATTGGCTAAAGTTAATCGCACCTCGTCATACGCTTTCTTTGGCTGAAGGAAGAGGATATTCTTATCGCCATAACCCGCTACATTAGCGGAAATCACCTTCCAGTCGGTAAATTTATCTCCCGTAGAATTACCATCCTTGAAGGTTTCTACCGTTAGCCAGTTTCCTACTTTTACGGCTGCCAGGAAAGTCTTGTTGTCAATGACAATTCCCAACTGATGATGATAGTCGAGTGTTCTACCCATCTTTACGGCGAATGTTTGACCAACTCCCAGACTTACCGTATTGGCAACCGCCATATAGGTATTCAAGTCATCATCCACCAGATAACCTAAGTTATCATCTACAGTAGCCACATTCACCACTCCGCCAAATTTGGTTTCATTAGCATTGATGGTAGTATGTGAATGATTATGCGACATCACCATACTGCTACATGCAAGTGGCGAAGAACAGTCGTCGGAAGCCTCCTCAATGAAAGCATAGTAGATACGGAGTTTAGAAACGCCTAGATTGACTGCACCCGAATACCAGAGTTGGAACTCGTCCATCTGGGTTGGCTTTCCATTCTTGTCGATGGAAGGCACCTCGATGGAATATCTCACTTTCTGCACTTTCTCAGAACCTATCAGGTCGGCACTGATGGCATTGTTCTCGTCTATCAGATGGCGATATATTTCCTCGCCGTCATGATAGCATCTTATCTGCAAGAACTCCAGTGCATGCAGGTTCAGCACCGTTCCCGTGGCTTCTACCACGAATCCGATGCGCTTGGGCTGCGCTCGCTTCACGGCATCTTCCGGTTTCTCGTTCGGATATCTGTCGGCAGCATCATATATCAGACTATCCTTTTCTATTCTTTTGATACCGATGATGCCCAGGTTGTTGCCCAGGTTGATACCGCTGATGTATTCTGCATACGAAGTATCATCCTTGTTGAGAATATTCTGAGGATTGTTGAGGTCGGAAATGGAAATCAGCGAACCTGAGGAAGCGTGGTTGTCGGTGGAGAGGGCATAGACGGTTTTTCCAGAATCGTTGGCAAGCGGTTTGCCGCACAGCGTTTCACCCATTCCGAATCCACCTACGGTAATGGTGGTTTCATCATAACATCCGTCCTTAGCCGTAGCCCTAAAGGTATATTTGCCCGGCAGCATGCCGGTTACATGGCCATCGGCAGTCACATTCACGGGAGTGGTGGTCAGGATGTTGTTGCCATTCAAATCCCAGGCACCCGTCAGCTCCCATGTTACGCTTACTTTCGGATTAGAACGGAGAGTAAACGAAGTTTGCGATTGGCAGACATTGCTGCTGATGGTAGGATTGATGGGGCACCGGTGGGATACATCTGGCGGCAGCTTCACAAATCCATAGTGAATACCCATACCACCCACAACATTTAAACTAGCCACAGTAAGGAACCTGATTTCACAACCCGAGAAAGGGACCTTTGCCTTGACGCTTACAGTACCGTCAGCTAACTTACCCAACGAGAGATTGAGAATCTGAGCTGAAATGGTTTCTTTCTGGACCTGTTTTCCATTATGGTCGAAGAGTATCAATTCTATCCACGGTCCAACCTTCAGATTCAGCACATCTAACGCTTTATATTTAAAGCCTGTCTCCATACCTGCCTCGAAAGCTTCGGCATCGGGATCTTTATTATTCTTCATCATGAACTTGGCACCGCCCTGATAGGCTACGTTCAGAATCGGGGTGATGGTGGCATAGTCGTCCAAATCGTCATTGGTCATCTTGTTTACTTCCGATGGTAAGAACGGCAAAGGAAATACGATTGCCGGGTTCCATCCCTGCATCTTGCTGAGTACTATATCGGTCTTACCCTGACTATAGTTGTTGAAATTCTTTATACCTCCATTGGTAATCGTAAACTCAGTAGGCTCTCCCACGAAGGCATACCTTATTTTCATCAGGTTGGCAACATCTGCCTGAACACCGCCCGAGCAGTCGAGAGTGATTTCATCGAAGAGCCAATCACTCTGAGCTGTAAGCATGATACTGACATTGTCGGTTCCAGGAATCTGAAGCAGTTTCAGGGTAACCCCCGAACCATCCTGACCTTCCCTTACCGCCTTCACACCCTGCAATACGCCATCACGATAGAAACCGATAGAGTAAGTCTTGATGACATCAAGAGTAAGCAAGCTGCTACCCGAACCTGCCACAACTGCATATCCTGCCACAGTGCCCTTGCTGTAATAATTATCCATGTCTCTGACACTCACGATAGGGTTTACGGTTACGCCCACCTTAACTATGGATTTTATCTCGGCATAGTTGTCGAGTGAATCGTCGGTAAGGGCGCCCAGATTCTTGGTCCAGCTGCCTACGCCTACCACACCAATCAATTTGTTAATGGTGCACGATTCGCCTGTAAGGGCACGGCGGTTGCGCAGCTCACGGAATGTCATGTTGCCATATTTGAGGTCATTGTTGAACTCCACAAAATGGTCCTGCTGGTTGTCGGCTGGCAGATCATCCCAGTTGTTGGTCCAGATGGGTTTCTTGCAGTTCTTGAACGAGTCTCTAACAGCAGTACTCTCGAAATAGGGACTGGTATTGTCATCCTTGGGTTGTGCCGCCTGGATAGAGGCGGGCACAACCATCAGGAATGCCAACAAAAATGATATGAAAGTTTTGTATATAAAATGCTGTTTCATTGTCTGTTTGATTTTAAAACATAGCATAACGTCTTGATAATTCTCTTAATCTAGCAGACGGTTTTCATCGTCTGTAAGTTTTCCTTGATCAGTGTATGTGAAGACATATTTATGATTTCGCCTCAGATAGAAGAGGTTGTTGACTCCATCCACCACGATGACGCCCGTAGCTGCTTCAGAAGACATCATATCCTTCGCCTTCACCAGAGAGTTGAGGGCGTAAGGTTTGGCATCGAAGCCCATTCTCACGGCAAGATGGGTCTTGCCTGGCAGCACAAATGCCTTAAGAACCACTTCATTGTCTTCACCCGGAAATGGGGCATAGGCAATGGCGGTATAGGAGCCTCCCTCTTTGGAATATTTTTCGACAGGTTCACTACCCTGCTTAAAACCGTCGTAGCTGGTAAGAGGCATCTGGGTAAACACGTTGTCGGCAAGTAGGCAATACCATTGCGTCTGCACTTTATTGCTGTAATGGTCTGCAGTGATATGAACCTCTACTTCTGCCATGCCTCTATAGAGTGTTCCTACAAGCGGCGTAGGGGTGTTGTTTCCCAGATTTTCCTTCTGGTAATCAGCCGAAGAGATGATTGGATTTTGGGTGGCATCTCCCTGCTGGTAGAGGGTGCCATAGAAGAGCTGCGGCACCGTGATGAGCTGGCGGCTCAAGCAATCTACATTATACAGATCTGGTCGGATACCTAGAGGTCCGTATATTTTTTTTAGATAGCCAAGCCAGTTGTTGGGGGTGTCGTCTTTGCCAGCATCATTGACCAGATAACTCGCAAACGTGGCCTTGAACTCCTCAAATGTAGTACCTTTTTCTAAATTGAGCATTTCCGTGGTAACCACATTGTTTCCCTCATACTGCGGATAGGGCGATTTCTCCTGGCTATTGTAAGCGAGGGCGATGATGCGGTATTCGTAGCCCCTGCTGATGCCGAAGGTGCCCTTTACCACATAGTGCTTGTGGGGCTTTCCCGAAAGATAATCATCTTCCTTGCCGTCTTCTAACGTGGGTTTTCCAGTAATCACCCTGTCGTTGGTAGGGTCGTACTCGAAGCCCTGGATATCGTTGACTGCGGCATCATAGGTTGCAGTATTTTCTCCATTGTTCTGAACTCTTCGGCGAAAAGCTATCAGCCTTACGGCATCGACGTTGTCGGTCTCGGCATATCCGTTGTCCTCTGTGCCCGACGAGGAAGAGGATCCTGCACCAGGAGGAGCTACACGGGTGTTTCTGCCGTCTTGCTTGGCATTGCCATCGCTGCCGCTTAATCCGCCCAGAGTGATGGTGAAGGGAACAGTCGTAATCTCATCTTCGTTTTCCGAAGGCTGATTCATGCCTGCATCTCCATTGCTGCCATCCGAATAGGGTGGCAGATCGGCATCGCTGCTGCATCCCGCGGCTAGTGCGAGGAGGAAGCAAAAACCTGCCGCCATGCCTGTCCTGATGGCGTTCATCCTGATGGCGCTCATCCTGATGGCGCTTATCTTACAGATGCTAAATCTTGATTTCTGCATATTCTATTTCCGTTTTTATGCTGTTTTGTAACGTTTATTCTGTTTCAAATTCATGTTTTTTTTCGAAGGCCGGTTCTATCTCAATCTTCACGTCGGTCATCACCGGCTCGTAATACTCCTTCAGGTCGTATGGCAGGTTCACGGTCTTACTTTTGGCTCCCAGGCAATACAGGTGGTTTGCCTCGATAGGGAATTTGAACTTGTCGCCAGTGGTTGTAGACTTCCTGATGTTGTCGTACCTGTGGTGCGTGCCATCCGTGTAATGCAGATAGAAGGTGGTCTCGTTCTCAGCCGAGTTCTTGCTTTTCTTCATTTTTTCCTCTGGTGTAGGCATCATGAAGTTGCTTATCATGTAGCTGTTTGCCTTCCATCCTTTCTGGGAGTCTTCAGCTCGCTTGAATATGTTCTCTGTAGCATCTACGGACCATCCGTTTGAGGGGGTGAGGTCGATGGTGCCCAACGTCTGATAAGTCAACGATTCAGCATCTGCTGGTGCCTGCTTCTGTCTAATCAGCGTTTCGGTGGTGATGCCGGTGGCTACAACGGATAGAGAGGTGGGCGTGAAGGTAACGGTGCTCACGTCGCCTGCTGCATTCGACTCCACCTGTGCCGGGATGTTTTCTACGTAAATCATCAGACCAGCCACGTTACGGCTGGCGGTCAGCGTGCGGTGGAAGTATTTCGTCTCTTCCGTTACGAGAACGGGGGCTTCCTCATGGGTATTCTCGTCTTGCAGAATGCCGCTAAACAGCTCTGTGGTATTGAGGATACCGTGTTGGGCGCTGTTTTTTGCCTCCTCGGTGAGGGCGATTCTTGCGTCCTCCAGTTTCGTTACGTTTTCAGTGAATTTGGGTTCTGTAAGTACTTTCTTCGTTGCGTATTTGTCATCTCTTCCTATGGCTAGAAACTGGTAGTAGTAGCCGTTCTGCAGATAGGGTTCGAAGGTGTATGAATGCTGCTCGGGCATGTTCTGGTGCTCGGCAGAATAGTAGGGTGTTGTATTTTTAAATGCGTCAACGGTATAGTAACCATTCTTGGCTGCTTCCGTTCCAATAGGGGTGCAATAGGTATATGCTTCTTCTGAGGTGCCCTTCTTTTCTGCGGGGCATCTGAAGACGTAGATTCTCATATCATTCACCTGCTGTGCTCCATCCCATGTATCAAGTTCTCGTGAGTCGGTAAAAACGCCTGCGCTTACACCCACTCTCATGTCCAACTTCACGGCATGCGAGCCGTCGGCGAGGGTATCAGGCGCATCATTGCTTGCGCTGCAGCTCATTAGGAGACTGGCTGCGAGGATTATATTTATAGATTTTCTCATCATATTCGTCTATTCGATTTCAATGTTCGCCTATTCGATTTGAATGGGAATTGAGTATAAAATGAATAATAAATTAAATATTGTGATGTTGGGATAGTAAGGGATGCGAGTGCCTATAGCGGGCACTGTGCATCCCTTGGATATATTTTTCTTAATACTGCCTATTTTTTATAAGAGCATATAGTAAGATTAATCACCCAGCTCCATCTGGTGGATAGCCTCCCAGTTGTCGTTCACCTTCAAGATGAGGTTCTGAGATTTGCTCAAGTCTTCTGGCTCGTCAGTATCTGGAGTTGGATCTGGTTTGTCTGGATTTGGATCTGGAGTTGGATTACTTGGATCTGGAGTTTCTGTTGTACCATTTGAAGTCTTCACACCCAAGTTGTACATGTGGTTACGAACCACGTTGAAGATAGAAGCGCTTTCGTCTGCAACATTTCCATTTTTGGTATCACTATTTACATCTGAAGCTGGGATAGAAACAGTCCAGAACTTGATGATATTGCCTTCGTCATCCAAGAGCTGAAGCTCCATGGTGCTCTTGCCTTTAGTTAAATTAAATGGAATGACGAAGTTGCTTCCGAATACAGAACCCTTCACAACCTGAGTCTTTACATCACTAGGGCGTTTCCAGTTGGTATCTTGAGCATTCAGCACACCATCACCGTTTTCATCAAGAGAAGGGAACCATTTCTTCAAATCGATAGAGTAGAGCACATAACCGTTGTCGCCGCCATTGAACTGTGCATCTGAAGCAGGTGCTGCTTCACTTTTAGAACCATTAACGTAATACTTGATAGTGTTGCCAGTTGTTGTGAATGAGCTGTTGAAGTTGTTGAAAGTCAACTTATCATTCTTATCTCTTACTACGAGACGAAGGGTCTTGGCAGCTTCGCCATTCACACTTGCAGGAATGTTCTGGAAATAACCGAAGCTACCAGCTACCTGACGATGCAAGGTTACTGCTACGCCATTCTCCTCACCCTCAGTAAGGTTGGTGATTTTCTTATCGGCGCCGATTGTAAGCGCTGCATCACCAGCGAATACTTCCTCTGCATCTTTTATGCCAGTCTTCAAGGTTGCAGTAATGTCATTGTAAGTTTTACTAGTAAGGGGTTCATCACTTGTTACATCCAAAGCATAGGTGTAGTCACTGTTATCGCTGTAACCTACAGCCATAACCTTGTAGCTACCTTCACTCAGTCTTTCATCACCCTTGTAAGTAAGAGTAAGCTGGCGGCCATGATTGGTATACGTTGTACTTGTTTTCCAATCCAACTTTGCGTCTTTGACAATAGCCTTCGAATCAGCGTTGTAAATCAACACGCGAACATTCTGGATAGTCTGCAAAGCCTCTGAAGAATACAATGGGCGGCCTGCACGTGTTGTCAAGCCATCACCGCTACTTGCTACCTGCAAGACAATCTGCTGTACTGCCTCGTTCTGACCCTCTGTGCTAACCACAGCGTCGTCACTGCTACATGCGCTGAACAGCAAGCTGCTTGCTGCAAGCGCAAAAAACATACCTTTTTTCATAAATTATAAATTTAAAAATTAAGTATAAATTAATTATCAATCCAATATCATACCGTGAATTTCCTCCCAGTTGTCGTTCACCTTCATATAGATGGTGAAGCGATTGCGGTCGGAATCGTACACATATTTCAGCACCGTAATCTTGTTGCGCTCCATGCTTACCTTCACGTCATCAGGCTTCAACACAGAAGAACTGCTGCCTGCGCCTTCGCCACTATTCTTATAGAAATTGACATCCACCACTGACTCTTCCTTCTGGAAAGAAGGAGCCAGGAAAATAGAGGTCTTGGTCTTGGCGCCAGCTTCAATTTCCGATTCATGAAAGACGCTGGTCTCTTCAGAATATAGGAAACTTGGATTTACGATTCCATAGAGCTGACTTACTTCAGTATCCATCAGGCGATACCCGGCAGGAAGATTCTCTGTCCATATAACCAGTTTTCCCTTGGTGCGCTCCATCTCGCTGGTATAGCAATAATGGTTTTCATCATAGACGAGGGTATCGCAAACCTGATAAACATCATCGCCCTGACTGTGCTCCGGATGCAGCAACAGCTCGTTTTTATCCAGATTGAGTTCGCCTCGCTTCTTCATACCTCCCCATACCGTAAAGACGTATTTTCCGAAAGGCATGTCGGGGTCAAAGCTTACAGGATAAGTTAATCCATCACCCTCTACTCCGAAACCTTTTTCTTCTACGATAACCTGCTGAGTGCCGTCGTCGTTGAGTCGGCTCAGACGATAGGAAAGAGACGGAACAAATGATCTAAAAGCCTGATTCTCATCCCGTTTCTCATCAGGAACAGTCTGATCAACATTGAAATAATTCTTGTCTTTCACCTCGATGTTGATACTCAGAGGAGGACATTGGTCCAGATTTTCACGGACGCACGAGGTGAATGACATAGCCAGTGCCATGTCATATATGATAACTTTTAATCTTGTCATACGCTGTTATTTATTCTGTGAGTGCCTTCTGGCTGATCAGAGTCTCTTCTGCCTTCTGGCGGTTCAATATCTCTTCAGCCACATCCACCTTGCCTTCTTTCTCGAGTAGGATGGCAAGATTGTTGGCAGCAATCTTCGACATAGGGTAATATTTCAAAGTCGTCTCATACACCTGCTTCTGCTTTTCTGCGCTCTCTGCAATCTGTGCCACATGCAGGAACTCATCTTCGCTGAAGGCATCTGGACGGAGCTCGTACATCTGCAGCATTTCTTCATCGGTGGTGAAGTTCTTGATGATGTATGTGTAGGTGTATTCCACGCTACGGCTCTTCTGCAGATACTTCTTCTTGATGCTGTTCCAGATAGGCAGGCGGCGGATATAGCGCTCCTGCACATCATCGTTGAAGTTAGCATATCGGGTCAGGATGTTCTTCACCATCGTGCTGTCGGCATCGCCGGCGGCCACCATCGCATCCAATACTGGCTGCCATCCTTCAGGGCGTGAACCGATACGGGCTATCTTCTTCACCTTGTCGCCATTTTCTATGTGCGCAAGCAGCCACTTCAGGGCTGAGTTAGCACGGTTGCGGGAAAGTGGGGTGTTAACCTTCAGTGGGCCGTCGGCTGATGCCAGACCATAGATGCCCAAAGAAGTGAGGGTAGCGAGGCTGTCGCTGAGCACTGGAACTATATCGCTCAACATGTGGTCGAGCTCAGCCTGGTTGTTGCTCATCTTGAGATTGATATCATATTTATTGATAGCAAACTCAAGTCGTGCCACGCCCTTTCCTTCTCTTATCTTCGGCTTGATCTCGAAGGTATGCTTCATCCAGTTGAGATGCAGTTGCTTCTTGATTTCCGGACGGAACACATCGGCTATCTTGGTATGGCTGATGGCACGGCATTCGCCGCATCCGTCGGCAGAAGCCACTGCCACGAGGCTTCCCTTATGGAAGTTGGCAGGCAGGGTGATGGTGTCGTTATATAACACGGATAAATCTACTTTCGTGTTGGTAACTCTCTGTGCAATAGAATCGTATGGATCAGCAATACTATCGAGCACCCATTTACGTTCCATCTTCCTGCTGTAGATTGGCGCATCCAGCACTATAGGCTTGTATTTAGCCACGATGCTGTCGCTGTCTGTCAATACAGGTATTACGAAGAGACGGCTTCTCTTCGAGAAATAATGCTTCGGGATATGAACCTGAAGGTTGAGTGCAGCCTGATTGCTGCTATCTGGCATGAGCATAAAGGAATCGGGAGTACATGTAATCTTTTTATCACTTACTATGTTCTGTTTGCTGCATGAAGTCATAGCCGTCAGAAAAGCCATGCCTAAACCAGCAATAGCCAGATATACTATTTTGAGTTTCATTCTATCATACATAATGTTCTTTGTGATTAAATGATACACTTTTTTTAAAAGATATAGACTAATGATAGTGCAGCCTTGGTAGGACCGATATAGTTCTCGTTCTTCTTTTCCTGGCACTTGATGCAGGGCAAGTTAGGGCTTTGCTTGTACCAGAGGTGGGCGTATCCCACACCGATGGCTGCCTCCAGGTTCCAGTGAGGGGATAGAATCCAGTCGTAACCGTATGTTACGCCTCCGCCAGCCAAGTAGCCATCGTAGAGCTTGCTGCCAAAACCTCCGTAGAATTGAGCACCATGCAGGTGGATACCTACGAAATGTCCTTCGTACTTTTCGCATAGCCAGTATTTCATTTCTGGCTGCACCAAGAGAAGGTGCATCTTCTTGTCTTCCCTGAATGTCCAGGGGTTGTATGCTACATCTGCTTCCAGGGTTACCTGGTTGCTGATTGCCTTTTCCACGCCGATATTGAGTGTGGTTGTCGCCCAATAGAGTCCGTTCGTCTTCAAGGCGAAATCTTGTGAGTAACCTACTGTCTTAATTCCTAAAATAACAAACAGCAAAACTGCTTTCCTTTTCATTATCAATTACTATATTAATATTTGTACTGAATCTTACTGTTGCTTTGTTGTTAACCAATATAAACCTATTATGACTTATCAAATGGTCCTCAACATATATAAACTAATCCCTTTATATTACTTGGAGACTGATTTCCGATTGCAAAGGTATATAATTTTGTAGATTTTATAAAATCCCCCCCCCGTTTTAGTATGTTTTAGTATTAATAAACGTATTTTTAGTTAAATACCAGTTAAATTGAGGTGACGAGTGGATAACACCCAGGCACGCATACCTTCGGTCAACTCATGATAAGTCGCCTTCTCTGAATAAAT
>ULXQ01012551.1_pt1 | contig 13554 bp, 8 predicted proteins | sample 1961481 | NCBI WGS metagenome assembly ULXQ01 (sample SAMEA4835843, study PRJEB28245) | human gut metagenome | biome: gut microbiome; material: fecal sample | place: Denmark | collected 2008 | reverse complement strand
TTTGGTGCTCATCAGGTTGTTCCCTGAAAGCGGATGCAAAGATATGACGTTTTTCGCAATCCACCAAACGATTCTGCAAAAAAGTTTCAAAACAGGATAAATTTTTCTTAATTATTGACAAAGCAAGGCCCATATTACACAAAAAGGCACTATCTTTGTATGTTGAATACCCGCTGTCAAACCGTAAGCTAACGTTGCTTGGACAATGCCTGCAGAACGACGCAGAGAGCCCGGACGCGACAGGCGGCAGAAAAGCAGCGTTGAGGTATGCAACCCATACAATAATATATAACAGGAAAAAAGCCAGACCAAGCATGCGGCGGAGGCACAGCAACAGCAACCAAAGCAAGGCTAAAGCAAAACCCAAAACAACGACTGACTATGGGAACAGAGTATATACTACGCATTTCGGTAGCCGCCATACTTGGCGGAATAATTGGCTTGGAAAGAAACTACCGTGCCAAGGAAGCCGGGTTCAGAACCCACTTCCTGGTTGCATTGGGCAGTTCGCTCTTCATGATAATATCGCAATACGGGCTGGCGTTTGACATGACAGAGGCCAGCGACATATCGTTTGACCCCTCACGCATAGCATCGCAGGTGGTAACGGGCATAGGGTTTATAGGAGCCGGCACAATAATACTACAGAAACATGTGGTGAGAGGGCTCACCACGGCTGCCGGCCTGTGGGTTACCTCGGCCATTGGCCTGGCCTGCGGTTCGGGGATGTATGCCCTGGCCGCAGCCGCGACAGTGTTCGTGCTGATATGCCTGGAGATACTAAGCGTGATGCTCGACCGCTTTGGAACAAGGAACATGTCGCTCACATTCACAGCCCCCGACCGGCAAAGCATAAGCCACACCATAGGCAAACTGAAGAAAGACCGGGTGAGAATATACAACTACAGCATAAAAGAACAACATTCGCCGGAGGGAAACAAATATAAAGTGTCGATGGAAATAAAAGTGAAACGAACACAATACGAGAGCAAGATGGCCGAATTTCTGAACGAATATGACGGTGTAAGCATCGAGAGCATTGAATGAGAGCCACAGGCAGCCATGGCAAGGCGTGCCACCACCGGCAACAAACGGGCAACCACCACACGGCACAGGCAACCGGAAGCAAGAGCCAAAGGCCTCGGAAAACTTTTTACAGGCAGGCGTTTGCCGGGAAGCGAACGCCCATGCAGGGTCACAGAATGCACCATATTGGCACTTGAAACGGGCAGTATTGCAGCGCAAAACGAGCCGTTTCGGAACGCAAAACGGGCCGAGCCGCAACCCTCTGACATACAATCCGTTATGCAACGACGCAGACGTGGCAATAAAAAATTACAATGCCGACACTTCCACAACATCCAATCCGGCAAACCGCACAACATGCCAAGAAAACCGACATACACAAAAACATAACCCAGCTGACGGCACATCCGACTGCGGCCACCACAAAACATTCTACTTAATTAGCTGATTTGTTTTGGCGGTATGGCATATTTATGTTATCTTTGCATGAATGAAACCGCGCACGGCAACGCGCAAACAGGCAGGCTGGAAGCCCATTCGCAACACCTGACACATAAGGCCGGCCCAGCCAGGCTGCCACGGCCAAGCAAACCAGACGCCCGCCTTGCATAGGCAAAAGGCAAGCAAGGCCAAGACAGAGACGCGCAACAAGGCAGCCTCGACATACCGACGCCGGGCCGCCAAGGCTAATGCGGCGCTGGCAAATAAAGGGCAAGGCCCAGAAGACAACCTGAAACAGACATACAGCAGGACACAACAACAGACAATATATTATGGACATTACAGAGAGATTTTTAAACTACACAAAATTCGACACGCAGTCGGCCGAGGACAGCCAGAGCGTGCCGAGCACCAAAAAGCAACTGGCTTTTGCCGAATACCTGATGAAAGAGCTCAAAGCCGAAGGCCTTGACGACGTGGAGATGGACGACAACGGCTATGTTTACGCCACGCTCAAGTCGAACGTCAAGGGCGAAGTGCCAACAATAGGCTTCATCAGCCACTACGACACAAGCCCCGACTGCAGCGGCAAGGACATCAAGGCCCGCATAGTGAAAAACTACGACGGCAGCGACATCACGCTGTCGGAGGGCATCGTCTCGTCGCCGAAGAAATTCCCAGAACTGCTCAACCATGTAGGCGAAGACCTCATCGTCACCGACGGTCACACCCTGCTCGGGGCCGACGACAAGGCCGGCATAGCCGAGATTGTGCAGGCCATGTGCTACATGCGCGACCACAAGGAGATAAGGCACGGCAACATACGCATTGCGTTCAACCCTGACGAAGAGATAGGCATGGGCGCCCACCACTTCGACGTGGACAAGTTTGGGTGTGAATGGGCCTACACCATGGACGGCGGAGACCTCGGAGAGCTGGAATATGAAAACTTCAACGCAGCCTCGGCCAAGGTGAACATCAAAGGCGTGAGCGTACACCCGGGCTACGCCAAGGGCAAGATGGTCAACGCGGCAAGGCTTGCAGCCGAGTTTGCCTCGATGCTGCCGGCTGACGAGACCCCCGAGACAACCGATGGCTACCAAGGCTTTTACCACCTGACAGGCATGAATGCCAACATAGAAGGCGCCACACTGTCGTATATAATACGCGACCACGACCGCAAGAAGTTTGAAGACCGCAAGGACTTCATAGAAGACTGCGCCCGCAAGATGAACGAAAAGTACGGTGAAGGCACGTGCGTGGCTGAGGTGAAAGACCAGTATTACAACATGAAGGAGAAGATAGACCCCAACATGCACGTAATAGACATTGTGCTGAAGGCCATGCAGGAATGCGGCGTGCCACCCCGCGTGCAGCCCATCCGTGGCGGCACCGACGGTGCGCAGCTCAGCTTCAAAGGCCTGCCCTGCCCCAACATCTTCGCTGGAGGAGTCAATTTCCACGGCCCTTACGAATTCGTAAGCATACAGGTAATGGAAAAGGCAATGTCCATCATAATCAAGATATGCCAGCTCTCGGCCGAGTATAACGACTGATAAACACCGGCAGCGGCCATGCCTGCAGGGCAGGCCGCTGCCGGACATTATGTGCGCCACAGTGCCCGCAGGGCCATCCCACAAGCAATGGGACTCTTTGCCGAATGGCTTTCGAGGGCACGGCAAACTTACATGTAGACGTCGAGCACGCCTCCGGCCATTATGTCGGAATGGCGCAAGACATACCGAAGGTGAGCCTTGCCATTGAGTCTCATCGCCTTTATCCTGTGGCCATGGCTGCCCTTGCGGTGCACCCTCACCTCGAATGTGCGCCCGGAAGCCAGCCTTATAGCCACTCTGTCGAACAGTGGCGACCCTATTGAATACTCACCCGACACGGGATTGACCGGATAGAAACCCATCGACGAGAACACGAACCATGAAGACATCTCGCCACAATCGTCGTTGCCGGCATATCCCGACGACGAATTGTTGTACAGCTCCGTACATATCTTATGCACAAGGTCTTGCGTCTTTTGTGGTTTGCCTGCATAATTGTAAAGGTAGGCAACGTGGTGGCTCGGCTCATTGCCGTGGACATACTGGCCTATGAAGCCGCTCGCATTGTCGTTCTTTGCTCCGCTGCTCTCTGTTAGTGAGAAAAAGGCGTCGAGCCTGTCGACAAACTTCCTGCGGCCACCGAGCAGCTCTATCAGCGCAGGTACATCATGAGGCACATACCACAGATACTGCCATGCATTGCCCTCTGTGTAAGGGTTGCCGCCGTTGGCGCCATAGCGCAGGGGGTCGAAAGGCTCAACCCACCTGCCGTCGGACGTTCGCCCACGGAAGAAACCGCTGCCGGCATCATAGAGGTTGGCAAAACTACGGCTGCGGATGGCAAAATGCCTGGCCACGCTATCGTTTTCAAGCCTCGACGCCAGCTGCGCCACACACCAGTCGTCGAACGACTGCTCGAGGGTGATGCTAACCGACTGCGACTGCAAATCCTCGGGCATATAACCGTATTCCTCCCAAACATCGAATGGCGAACCGGGATGGACAGTGGTGGCAGACGCCACACAGGCCCTCAGCGCACGCTCGGGGTCGATGCCACCTATGCCCTTGAGCACAGCATCGGCCACTACAGGGATGGCATGGTTGCCTATCATGCAATAATTGTCTTGCCCCCACAGCGACCATATCGGCAAATAACCGTAAGAGTCAAAGTGGGCAAGCATGCTGTTGACAAAGGCCGCATCCATCTCGGGGGCAATGATGGTGTAAAGCGGATGGGCCGCCCTGAACGTATCCCACAGCGAGAATGTTGTGTAATACTGCTGCCCGTGGGGCATCTTCTGCGTCGAATAGTCGGTAGAAGTGTATTCGCCGTTGATGTCGCTGATAACATTTGGCTGAATCATCGTGTGGTACAAGGCAGTATAAAACTTCTGCATCTCTGTGATGTCGCCCTTCACCTCGATGCGCCCCAGCATGCCATCCCACACCGCGTCGGCCCGGCGTACAAAGCCGTCGAAATCCCATTCGGGCGCCTCGTGCGCCATGTTGGCACGCGCATTGGCCAGGCTTGTGGTCGAAAGCCCTACCTTTACCACGACACAGTCGCTCCCGTCAGGGTCGAAATCCACCCATGCCTTAAGGTTGTTGCCATTGGCCACGGTAGCCCGTCCGTAGTCACGGTCGGCCGAGAGCAAAGAGCACGATGCCATGGGCCGCGACAGTTCGATGTGGAAATACACCCGGCGCAGCTTTGCCCAGCCCGTCATGACACGGTAACCCTCGATGGTCTGCGGCCCGGTGACACGCAGTTGCGACTGTATGATGCGCCTGTCCCAACTGCCTTTGGGCGCCGAGTGGTCAAGGTCTATATATAAACGCTGCCTACACCCTTTAGGATAAGTGTAGCGATGTATGCCCGTACGGGCCGTAGCCGTGAGCTCGGCAAGTATTCCCCCGTCTAATTCAAGTGAGTAATATCCCGGCGAGGCCTTCTCCTTAGAGTGGTCAAGGGCCGACCATACTCTGCTGTCGACAGACGGCATGAGCAGCAAGTCTATCAAATCGCATGCCCCTGTTCCGCTCAGCCGAGTATGGCTGAAGCCGCAAGTGTGTGTGTCGTTGTAGTCATACCCCGACGCCTTGTCCCAATCAGGGGCAGCTTGAGTGTCCGGGCTGAGCTGCACCATGCCAAAAGGCACCGTTGCCCCGGGGTAACAGTTGCCCGACAGAGAGTTCTCCACAGCCCCGGTGCCTATGAACGGGTTGACGTAAGCAGTGTATTTGCCGCCATATGCCGACAATGCGACAGCCAAAGACAGCAATGTGGTGATGTGTTTCATTTGTCAATAATCTGAGTTAGAACGGTATTTTCCATAAGAAAGCAGAGGCCAGTCGTCTGTACGGAAAGGGCATGCGGGCAACCCGGCCCCGTTGTACAGCGTCACTTCCGGATTGTCTTGCCATAGATAGCGCACAGCCACAGGCATGCTCACTCCGTCGGCCCATACCTCCACCAGGCCTGCGCCACCGTCGACGATGCGCGCTTCGGCATTGTGCCACACGTGGTCAGGCCCCGCAACGGTGAATCCGGATATGCGCCCACCCCTCTGCACAAGGCCTCCGGCCACATCAGAAAACTCAACCAGCACCCTGCTGTCGCCTATGATATGGTTCATATATCGCGGTCCGGTAAACACACAGTCGTGCCCATATATGTTGGCAAGTGCTATAAGCGATAGCCGCCTTGCCACTTCCTGCTTATTTGGATAGTGTACGTCGTTGCCCAAACCAACATCGATGGCCGACGCCATGCCCGTGGCCGGCAGTCGGAGCGCCATGTCCTGAGCCTCACGCAACTCGGCCCACAGTGCCTCGACAGGCTCATTGCGCCTCTCGTGGAAGTTGGCCAGCTGCACAAAGTAGAAAGGTAGCCGGTCGGCATGCCATTTTCGGCGCCAGTCGCGTATGAGCATCGTAAACAAATCACGGTACTGCCATCCACGAAGTTCGTTTTGCTCGCCCTGATACCACAACACTCCGCGCATTGCCATAGGCACCAACGGACTAATCATGCCGTTGTAAAGAGCTGCGGGCGAATTGCGCCAAGGCATATAAGCCGCACGGTCTATGCTGTCGCGACAGTCGGGCATCAGGCGTAGAGTCTCGGCAGAAATCCACGATTCGATGTTGCTGCCTCCCCACGTCGCATCAATCACGCCCACAGGCACTCCTTCCTTTGCAGAGATCTCGCGCGCAAAGAAATAGGCAATGGCCGAAAACTCAGGCAGCGTCGACGGCCCGCAGACCTGCCACGTGGGCGAGTTTGTTACCAACCGGGCAGAAGGCGCGACCGAAGCAACCTTGTGCACCTGCAGTAAACGAATGCCGGGGTGAACCGAATTGGCAAGTTCTTCGTCGGCGTTGAGCACCGATGTCCAGCCTTTCACGGGATATTCCATGTTGGACTGACCCGAACAAAGCCACACTTCACCGGCCATCACGCCATTGATAACAACCTTCTTGCCGTCGCTGACCGTTATGGAATGAGGGCCACCGGCCTTAGGCGTACGCACAGTAGCCATCCATCTACCGTCTGGTCCGGCCTGGGCCGTAACCACCGTGCCGCTCCATGAACAGCTGACAGTGACCGCCTTGCCCGGCTTGGCCGTTCCCCATATCGGGGCGTCGGCATTCTGCTGAATCACCATGTTGTCTGAAAACAACGGCGACAGCTTTGGCACGGCATGCGCACCGAGGCCAAACGACAGTAACAAAAGTAAAATATGTCTCATCATCATTATGGTATGTATTTGTAAAAAAGAGCCTATCGTAACGCCAAACGCCAGAAACGCAAAACAGCCAAGACCGTTCAGCGCTCTACAACGACATTCCGCCTGATACGAATGTCATCTGACGCCGCTCCGATTTGAATTTCAAACTCACCCGGTTCGACCACTTCCTGCATGTCGGCATTGTAAAACGCCAGCTCGGAAACAGGGAGGGTCAAGGTAAACGTGGCGCTCTTGCCTCTGCCCACCAGTTTCTTCGCGAAAGCCTTGAGCTGCTGCTTGGGGGTTGCAACCGAACTGACCTTGTCGTGAACATACAGCTGAACCACCTCCTTGCCGTCCATTTTGCCCGTATTCCTCACCGTCACCTCAACCGTCAAAGTGTCGCCCGACCTCAAGACCGAGTCGCTCATGACACACTTTTCATACTCAAACGTAGTGTAACTCAACCCGGCCCCGAAGTTCCAAAGCGGCTCCGGCTTGTCGAAAACATAGTGACCCTTAGGCTCTTCGGGCGAACCGGGCTGGTCGAAAGGTTCCTCCCTGTCGGTGGCATAGTGATTGTAGAAGCACGGTGTGTTGCCTGTTGAACGCGGGAAAGACACATTAAGCTTTCCTGAAGGGTTGACACGGCCAAACAAAATGTCGGCCATCGAACGCCCCTGCTGCTCTCCGGCGTACCACTGAACCAACAACGCATCGGCATTTTCCTTCACCCATGGCATGGCCAAAGGCTTGCCGGAAATGAAAACAACTATCATCGGCTTGCCGACAGCGGCAACCGCCTCAAGCAACAGCTGCTGCACACCCGGCAATTCGAGCGAAGACAGGTCGAAGCCCTCACCTGCAGTCGAATACTTTGGCCCACGCCCCAGATACGTACTGCGCGTGCCAATGGCCACAATAGCCACATCACTGTTGCGAACAGCATCGACCGCTTCACTGATGTGAGTCGTATCGCGGCTCCACCAGTCACAACCCTCGGCGTGATTAATGGCAACCTCGTCGCCCACCAATTCACTTATGCCCTGCAACAGGCCAACCCCTTCGTCAGTGTCTGGGCCCGTCCATGCATAATCGCCATACAGAGCTTGCGAGCTGTTGGGGCCTACAACAGCTATAGAACGGTATTTCCGTGTGTCAAGAGGCAGTATGCCACCTTTGTTTTCAAGAAGCACCGCACTCTCGTCGGCCACTTCCTTTGCCAAGGCAACCTTGTCGGCATTGCGCACAATGCCTACAACAGAAGCCGTATCGACCGTAGAACCGTCAAACAGTCCGAGCGCAAACTTAACCCTGAGCACGCGACGCACTGCCTCATCAATGCACTCGAGAGGTATCTGTCCGTCTTCGACCTGCCGCTCAAGCGTCTCATACGACGAATCGACATTAACGTCGATACCTGCCAGGAGTGCCATCCGCGCAGCCTCCTCACGCGTAGCCACCGCATGGTGGAACGTCATCAGGCGCTCCACCGACCCCCAATCAGAATAAACATATCCGTCGAATCCCAACTCGCCCCGCAATATGTCGGTCATGTAACGGCGCGAGCCCGACACCGGCACTCCGTCGTAAGCACTGTAACAACTCATCACTGCCATGGGCGAAGTCTCACGTATCACCCGCCTGAAAGGATAGAGATAGAGGTTGTACAAATCGCGTTCTCCACCAGCGACCGAAGCACAATTAAGGCCTCCCGACGGGCTCCCGTGGGCCACGAAGTGCTTCGGCATGCAGGCAATACCACGGCTTTGGTAGCCTTTGACGAAAGCAATGCCCATCTCGGCGATGAGGAACGGGTCTTCACCATAAGTTTCTTCGATGCGGCCCCATCGCAGTTCGCGTGCAATGTCAAGCACTGGCGACAGCACCTGCCTTATGCCAATGGCAGACGCCTCCTCGCCCGCAGCGGCGGTCATGCGTTCAACCAAGCCTGGATTGAACGTGCTTCCCTGTGCCAAGGCATGCGGGAACAGCGTGCATCCGTTCTGCACTATACCTTGAATGCCTTCCGCACAAGCAAGCACCGGTATGCCCAACCTGGTGTGTGACCGCATGTATTCATGCAGCTTGGCATACATCACAGCGCAGTCGTAGGCCGACATTCCCATCTCATGTGTTGTTCCATAACTCTGCCCAGAGAAGATTCCGTCAATTTGGTCAGCCTTCCCCGAGGCTCGGTTCTGCAACTGCAACACTTTCTCATGAAGCGTCATGCGCCCCAATAGATCGTCCACCCTTTGATCAACCGGCGCAGACTTGTCCTTGTACAAAGGTTCGGCTTGTCGGGCTGAGGCACCGACAGCGATGGCACCAGCGGCAAGGAACATCACCAGCAACCTAACATTAAAATATCGTTCCATCTGTTTTCTGATATCATGTCACATGTAAAGCACGACAATAAGCCTGTCATTTGAACACTTTCCTGACGCTGTTGCCCTGCTTCAAGACATACAAGCGCCTTGCACCCTGTGTCGGGCTGCCGACCGCAGAGTCGGGTATTCGCCGTCCGAGAAGGTCGAAGGCCGTGGCCCCGCCTTCGTCCGACGGCCTTGAAAGCTCGACTATTCCGTCTGGATGACCTTTCTTTTCAATTCGGTAAATACGCGCATCGCACACAGGCACATTGTAACTGATGCCTTCCTGCGACGGATGCAGGACCTCGCCAGTCCACAGTTCCTTGACCTCACCAACGTCTGAAGGGTCTACGCCAATGTCGGCAAAGCTAACAATGCCGATGTTTGGCACCAGTATCTGGTAATTGAAAACAGCCAGGTAAACGTATTGCTCGTTTTCGTACATCATGAGCGATTCCGCCCCGACAGCCGTCGAGGCATTGCCATACACAGGCCGGAACGACTTGCACGTACGTGGAATTGCATTGATGTCTTCGTTTGTAAGAAGCTTAAGGGCACGTTCTCTCGACGTCTGATAATAGTTCGGCCGCTCTTTTCCGCTGCCATCGTGCAGCGTTACGTTCGGACTGAAGTTGTCGCCGGTGAGAAACGCACCAACCATAGCGCCCGACGTAATGCGCGCACGGTTGGCATTCTCGCCTTGGATGCCGCCGGCCTCCTGACGCAATGCCATGACCATGTGGTCAGGGTCGTTGGCCACGTAAAGCTGATTGACCCACCAGCCGTACGAAGCGTTGTTCATCACATACTTGGTATGGTCGATTGTTCCCCACGCGTCGCACGAAATGCGCCGCCCGTGGGCATATTGGTATGGGAACACCGGCGATATGCTAAGGTCGATATATATTCCGTCGCCAGCCTGCTTGAGCAAGAAAGCCATGCCTTCGTTGTATGCCTGCACCCCCGTGTGGCAATCTTTGTTGTACCACGAATCGGCCTCGATAGCGCCGTTCGACATGAAATCGCACTTAAGATACTCTATGCCCCACTGCTTAAACTTCATCATGTCGCTGACGATGAACTGCTTTGTACCTACATGGGTGGGGTCGAGACAGTATGCCCCGTCAACAACCTTAAACCGGCCATGCACTTTCAGGGCAATGTCACGGAAGCGGTACTTGTTGTTTGTGCCCGGCACGTAACTGTTCAAGTCGCCAAACCGACAGAACGAACCGTAATAAAGCCCGGGTATCATATTGTTTTGCTTGCAGTAATCAACGAACTGCCGCACTTGGTCTACAGTCAGATTGTCGTTCCACCATGCGTCGAGGCTCATCACGACCTTGCCTTGCCTGTCGTGGAAACCACGGCTTACGAGATTGTCGCGTATGAAGTCGGCACAGTCGATGACCCCTTGGTATGATATGTCGGTAGACTGCACTCCCCACGAACTCCAGCCGTAAGGGGCGCCACCGGCCCACTCCCGCTTTGGCGCCACCATGGTGCAAGCCTTTCCAAACGCCTCCATGCCGTCACGCCAGTCGTCAAACCAACCCACGACAAAGCGCGCCGAGCTCACCGTGTCGGCTACTATCGTGCCATGGGGCATCACCCCTTGCTCGCTCAATATAGAGTCGTGGGTATGCTCGTCGGTATATCCGGAAATAAGGGCAAAGCCATTTACCTTGTCATAATCGGAACACTCCACGTGGACGGCGCTCTTCCACAGGTCGTGGTCTACGGCCCCGGCCACCAGGCCCTCGCGCGTATCGGCATTGTAGATGGCCGTGACGGAATAAGAGTTTGTCTCGCCCAGCAACGGGTTTGAACCGTAACGTATGAACCCATCGTTGTCCCATGGGACAAAAAGCACACGGTTTTGCCGTCCGGAAGGCATGAAGCCAGCCGTATCGCAACTCTTCATCGGCACGGCATAGTTGCTCTCAACGGTTCCGTTGCCAGTCACGTCCAACGAAGTGACGAAGTATGGCAGCCCGTCGTAGAACGCGAATGTCTGAACGAGCTCCGTTCCCGACGGCATGGTGTAAGTAATCCTGTAGCAGCTGCCCTCCCCGAAGCAGTCGTCCACACTGTAGCGCCCGAAGCCAACGGTCGACGCTTCATACGAGCGCACAGTGTCTGCCCCGACCTTGGCTTCGGCATATACGCCGTCGAAGATGGGGCGCCCGGAATAGCCCACGGACAGCCTCTTGGTAGCCTCGTTGTATTTTATCGCCCAGTTTCCGCCAGTAAAATCTGCCGCCACGGCGCACGCCACCCAAAGGCAACAGGCTGCTATAGATAAACGTCTTTTCATATTTTTTTGAATCTAAACACTTTAACATCCTTTCCAGGCACCTCAACCACATCGTCGATGCCAACCTTGGCGTGGCTCCACAGTTCCTCGACGTCATAACCGGCGCCACGGTCGAGCTGCATCAGGCCGCGGTCGAAGCGGTACACCCGCTTGTCGTCGCCGTAATTGAACACGGCAAGATACACATCGCCGTTGTCCTCATGTCTCACAAACACACTTTCCGACTGCTCGTTGTCGCCCACCAGCGGCCTGAAAGAACGCCCTGTAGCCATACGGTTGATGTCGGCGTTGGTAAGCAGCCGGCGCGCACGCGATATGGCCATGCTGTCGGCCGAGAAGTCGTCGCCCATAATAAACAGGCCCGTGATGGCGCTCGATGTGATGCGGGCACGGTTCTCGCCCTCGGTGGCATCGCGCAGCACCACATGGTCGGCGTCGTTATACTGATAAACGCGGTCAATCCACCAACCGTACGAAAGGGCGTTCATCGTATACTCAGTGTCCTTTATCTTGTTCCATGCATCGCAGGCTATGCGGCGGCTTTGGGCATACTGCGAGGGGAATATCGGCGAGATGCTCAGGTTGAGATACATGTCTGAGAAAATGCTGTCGAGCAGATGCATGCCGTAGTTGTAGGCTTCCGTGCCGGTGGTTATGCTCCGGTCGTACCACCTGTCGGCCTCCATGCGCCCGTGGGTCATGAAGTCCATCTTGACATATTCATACCCGCACCTCTTGAACAGTTCGTGAGTCTGCTCCATCATGGCGCGGACGGCGGGGTGAGTGGGGTCGATGGCGTAGGCCCCGTCGAGCTCCTGGGGCTGTCCGTTGGCATAGATGTACAGGTCTTTATACTTATACTGCCCCACCCCCGGCACCAGGCCCTCGGGGTTCTTGCCCCAGTCTGTGAACGGAGTCCAATAGATGCACGGCACCTGGTTGTTGCGCCTGCAACGGTCGGCGAAGTCTTTCAGTTCCTCTTCAGAGAAACTGTTCCATCCTGAGTCGAGCCCTATGTACAGCACACCGTCGGCGTTTGTGAACGAACGGTTCTGCAGTTCCTCGGCAAAGAAGTCGGATATGCGCGACGAGTTGGCGTGATTCACCTTGAAGGCCAGGGCGCCCCACGAGTTCCATCCCACAGGCATCGACTTGTCCCACTTGCGCGGGTGAGCCACAACGGCATTGGCCGAGGCAAACCGCTCCATGCCCTCGCGCCAATCGCTGTATACACCTATCATCATGCGCGCCGACGTTACAGAGCGCCCGCTCAACATGCCGTGTGGCAGCCGGTCGCGCGTCAGTGCGTCGGCCACGCCGCTGTAGGCCCTCAACGTCTTAGCGCTGTTGGTCATGTCTACTGCATTTTTCCACCGGTCATGGTCGATGGCGCCTATCACTATGCCCCTGCGGCTGCCGGCGTCATAGATGGATGTCACCTCATACGAGCGCATGGTGTCGGCCGAGAGCGGCCGTGAGGCGAAGCGTATCCAGGCATCGTTGTCGAAGGGGATGAAGAGCATGCGCCTGCCTTCGCCGCATATCAGCGAGTCGGTGCGCTCCATCACCACCGGAGCCATGTAGTTGGTGCTTACCCCACTGTCGGAAGCCACGCTGATGTCGGTGAGCAAATAGTCGTAATAAAGATAGAAAGTCTGCGTCAGCACGGGCAAAGCGGGGTCGGTGTAGGTTATCGTCCACTTCTTGCCTTTGCCAAAACCGTCTTTTATCCGCTCTTCTTTGAAAGAGTGCTTGCCGTAGGCCTGGGTGTTGACCAGGCGGTCGCCCAGTTTGTACTCTGCCGTCATTCCACGCACCACCCAAGTGTTGCCATGGCGGATGTCGACGCCTTTGTCGAAGGCGAGCTTCCAGTCTTCTTCTGTCACATTGGCCCCCCTGCCACAGCCTGCCAAGGCCATGGACGCCAACAGCGCAATCGTTGATATTCTTATCACATTCATTCTGAAATAGATGTTTTAGTGGTTTTGCACACAAAGTTAAGAAAAACGCCATGCAATCACGGTGAACATACGTACCATTATATATAAACTTTGTCGAAATAAAACCCCATTTTTACGTATTTTGCACTACTTGAAACAAATGCCACC
>ULXQ01041522.1_pt1 | contig 13567 bp, 6 predicted proteins | sample 1961481 | NCBI WGS metagenome assembly ULXQ01 (sample SAMEA4835843, study PRJEB28245) | human gut metagenome | biome: gut microbiome; material: fecal sample | place: Denmark | collected 2008 | reverse complement strand
CGCCAGTATCCGAGCCGAGGGCCCAGACCGTTTCACCCGAAGCGACAGCAGCCGCCGAACCGCCGGAAGAACCGCCGGGGACGCAATCGAGGTTCCACGGATTGTGAGTCAGCTGGAAAGCCGAGTTTTCCGTCGAGCTGCCCATGGCAAATTCGTCCATGTTGGTCTTGCCCAGGCTGACGTAATCAGCTGCCATCAATTTATCGATGACCGTCGCATTGTACGGCGATTTGAAATTTTCCAGCATCTTTGAAGCACACGTAGCCTTCTGGCCTTTGATGCAGATGTTATCCTTAATGGCACCGGGGACACCGGCAAGGTCACTGATTTTTTCGCCAGCTGCGATTTTAGCATCGACAGCGGCAGCCGCTTCCAGGGCATATTCGCGGTTATCCGACAAGAATGCCTGTACTTTCGGTTCTACTGTATCTTTATGTGCAAGAAAAGCCTTGGTCAATTCGACAGCCGATACGTCGCCGTTGACCAGTTTTTCATGCAGTTCATGGATTGTTAACATACATACGCCTCCCTGTTAATCCTGGATGACTTTCGGAACTTTGAAATAGCCATCAGCCTGTTCCGGCGCATTCTGAAGCGCTTTTTCATTGGCCAGCGACGGCTGGGGAACGTCGTCGCGCATGACGTTGGACATAGATACGGCATGGGCCGTCGGTTTGACATCGGTCACATCGACCTGACTCAAGAGATCCATGTACGATAAAATGTCGTTTAGCTGTTTCCCGACCGTTTCCATCTGGTCTTCCTTGACTTCCAGGCGGGACAACAGTGCGATCTTCTTTATTTCTTCGGCACTGATTTTCATACTGACACTCCTTGCAGATATTTTTAGCGTGACAAATCGGAATCGTTTGTCAAAATTCAACACATATATAATTTAATCACCTTTTGCCATATTTTGCAAGCCTCGGAGCCAATGCCGCAGGTAGCAGACGGCAAACGAGGCTGCCCACCAAGACAGCCTCGTTTTGCGTTTGCAGTTTGCAGTAAATATCAACTCATCGCCTGTATGCGATACCGTAGGGGACGCCTAGAAGGCGTCCAGCCACGGCTGTCCGTTTTGGCAGCCGTCTTGCGCCTTCCGCTGGTCGGCACCTGACGGGCCAAAAAGGCCGCCGTGAATCCTGTGCATAGCCGGAATTTATGACGAATGGCACGCGGTCGTAATACAATCATGAATCTGACGCGGCAAAGCCGCATCTGAATCCAAGGCGGCCTGCGAACTGCGTCCTCACATCGGCGCCATATAAATATAAACACCTTTGAGGTTGACCAGGTCGAGTCCCATCTGGGTATAGGCGGCGTGGAGCGCCTGTTCCGACAGGGCGACGTTTTTCAGTTTGTCGCCGGCTTCAACGATTTGTTCGGCTGCCGGGTCGACAGGAATGACGCGGAGGACGACACCGTTGTATTCCAAACGGAACGTGCCATGACCATGGGCCGTCTTTAAAGTCGTCAAATACTTGCGGTCCTGAGTCGATGTCTGATTCGGTTCTGGCATCCGCATCCCTGTCGGTGACAAGGTGACGGCCTGACTCTGGCTTTCAATGCCATACGTCCCGTATTGTTTTACGACACCGCTGGCATCGACGCGGAAGACCGGCAGAGCCGATTCCAGCTTGTCCTGCGGACGATGGGCGCCTTCAACGTAATGCGTCGTCTGGTCCGGCTTTTGAGGCTGGTCAAAGTGGATGACCGCCTGGCCAGTCGGATGATAGACATAGTTGCCTACCTGAGTCCCCTGGCCGTTATTGTCGTAGACCGGCGTGCCATTGATAGTCGAATCGACCGTATAGTAATGTTCTTTTGAACCCGGCGTATCCGGCAAGGCCTGACCGATGCCATAGCCGCCAGTAACAGTTTCCCCATAAGGCAACTGGCTGTTAATAGCGTCGCGGTTGCCCGGATGATTCGGGTCCGTCACCGTATAGACGATGTCATCAAAGGTCGAACCTTTGCCGTCGACGTGGAAATAAACGTCTTTCGGCGTAATAGTCAGCTTAGCATCGCCACCACTGATAGTGTAGTTCTTGAGGAAATCATTGCCACTGACAATTGTCGTAAAGTCGTAATTGCCGACATCATTGGTGCGCGTATTGTTATCCAAATAACCGCCACCGTAATTGCCATAGTTATAGACCAAGTTCGAGTCTGTATCCCCATTCGTCAAGCCGGAAACAGTCGATGTTGTTTCTGTAACCGTACCATAATCGGTGGTGACATTGCCCGTTTGAATCGTAAGCGGTGCTTTCGTAATCGTTTCTCTCCCGGCGTTATGGAAGATAGTATAGTTTTTCAATGTACTGTTAGGAGTTGTTTTAGACGTATTGTACGTCGTTGTGATGTCATAAGAACCAACATCATTCGTCCGCGACTGATTATCCACCAGTGCAGTCGACGTATCCTGGATATTCAGATCCTTTAAAATCTGATTCGGGTCATCACCATTGACGGCGGCCGTCGTTAAGTTGCGGACTTGAGAAGCCTGGGTCAAATCGGCAATTACTCCGGCTACGTCGCCATAGGTTTTGCTATTACCAGTCGTATCAATGTACAGCGTAGCAGGATTGACAATGATTTTCCCAGTAATCTTAACATTATAATTATTATAAGCATCAGTACCATCTTCATGCTGAATACCGCCGCCACTATAACTCAAAGAATTATCATATTCTCCGACATCAGCGGTAGTCCGGCCATTGCGGTTCTTCTGATACGGCGTATCTCCTTCTGTGACAGCAATTTTAAAACCATCAGTGTCAATAGAATCTCCATTGACAAAGGCTGGCGTCGAAATCTCAGCAAAATGCTGCGTACTATCGCCATATGTCTGCGTCATGCAACCATTGATGGTCACCGTGACAGGGGTCAATGTAACTGTATTCCCCTGCTTCGCAACGACATTATAATTCTTCACAGGACTCTGGCTAACCGTCGTCGTGATACTATAACCGCTTTTACCGCCATCAAGGACATTATTGGTATGTGTATCATCCACGAAGGCATCCGACGTATTCGTCACACTGGTAATCTGACTGCGGATGGTGTTCTGTGTATCTCTATTATCCTGATCACCATTGACAAAACCATCAAGAGTATAGTTTGTTTGTTTATCCGTAAGGAAATACTTGACACCTGTCGCATCACCGTAAGACTTTGTCGTGCTCCCCGTATCGAGCGTCAATGTCGCTTTATCAACAATCAGAGTGCCACTGCCGCTGATATCATAGTTAGCCGATACATCTTTCCCATTATTCACAATATGTGTATCGGTTCCGTCTGTTGTTAGGTCATATTGACCGGCATCACCAGTATTGCGGGTACCTTTGTTATTCTGGTACTCTTTACTGATTGTCATGGTAACAGAGCCAATCGTATCTCCATTAGTCAGTCCTTCTGCTTTAGTAGTATCTGTAGATTTTACATCAGTTGCAGTACCATATTTTATACCATCTTTAGCCCCATAAGTGATAGTACCATCCTGGTTAATGGTCACTTTTCTCTTAATGATTTCAATGCTGCCATCTTTGGTATCTACATCATAACCATGGATACCCGTTACATCATCACTCGCTTTCTTAACGGACAAATTATAAATAGCCTGAGCGTTGTCAGATTTAGCAAGAATAGGACTCTGATTGGTATCTACTTTATCCCCAGTTTTACGGTCAGCAGTTTTTTCTTTGCCAAGGCTACCATACGTGATATTGCTTTCGCCAATCTTTGTTCCATCAGCATTGCTGATATAGTTCTTGTATTCATTTTCCATGAAAGCATTGGTAAACGCCTTGCCATCCTGGTCTTTGCCAGTAGCAACATCAATAGGTATATTATCACTGTTTACATAGGAAGCACTGTAAGAAATCAACTTCTTCAGATCATCGGTTTCCCACTCTACGCCATAGGTTTTAGTGGTATCTGCACCAGAAACGGTAATGACAGGCTGCACCTGGAAAACGTACTTTCCGGTAGTTGTCGTGGAATCTGTCGGGCCATAGACATGCATCTTTTTGCCGCTACTATTGGCATCATTGACATTATCACCGGATGTTGCCGTCCACTCAGCATCAGTTTTACTGTTCAGATTGGTCCCAAAGTTATCTTTATCAGGCGAAGCGCTGTAAATCAGCCAGGTGCCCGCAGTATAAATACCTTTAGTCCCTTTTGTTTTATTCACGAAAGCCCCTTTAGTTCCTTGTGCATCCACCACTACAGCGCCCTTTTCAGAGCTGGCCGCAATTAGTGTACCATTATCTTTTTCCTTATCACCTTCATATTTATTCTTTTGTTCATCGGTATAATCATTTTTATTACTATTATCAGTGCTTTCAAGTTTAATGATTCCATTATCAGCAGTCGATGTTAACTTGATTTTGCCGCCCTTAGTTACATTACCATGAGCATCACCATGAGCATCAGTCTTGCCATTGGCTGTAATACCATGTACAGTGAGGGTTCCTGCAGCGGTAATAGTCACATTATCTGTAACCGCGGAAGTATCGGTATTTACAGTTTCTGTAGACGCACCAGAAGAGATGCGTCCGCCAATTGTTACATTTTCGCCATTGATGGTGACGCCATGGTCTGCATGGATAGTACCCATATTGTAATCTGTAACTTTAGAGCCACCGGTTGTTACATTGCCTGTAGTATTGACAGTAACCGTGTCAAGCTTCTGGCTTCCACCAATGTTTCCCTGCAGATTGACTGCACCGCTTCCTGTATTAATCTTCAGACTGGAATTGGCCAGGTTGGTTTCACGCACAAAGCCAACAGTAGTTTCACCACCAAAATTAGCATCGTCCCACTGGTTATCACTACCATAGCCAACAGTAAGGAACGGACCATTATCATCAGGCTGATGACCAACTAAATTGGTAGACCAATGTGCTTCGCCAAAAACGCTTTGCCCATAATTGTTGGAATCTTTTTGTACATCCGTCGAGGAAGTATCCCAGAATTTGGTTCCTGTGCCGATAGGCGTATCATTATAGTTTGATTGATTGTCTGTTGCCAAACCTTCCGGACCGGTAACCCAATAGAATCCATCTGGATGTGTCGGATCGGCAGGATACCAAGTAACTACATTATTCGCATCATTCGTTTTATTACGATTCCGAACACCAGAACCTCTGCCACCGGCCCACATAATATGCGCACCATTTGGCGTAGTCAAAGAATTTTCCAAGCGAGTAGTAATAGTAGCTAAATAGCTGTCCCCCACTTGGTCACCATTCCCTTTAGAACCTGTTGATGCCATTTCTTGAGCCACATACCAGTTATGAGCTAAATAGCTAGTGATATCTTTTCTCAGATTCTCCTTTTCTGCATCAGTAAAAGCACTATACTTGGTTCCATGAGGATATCTGGAATTAAAATTTGCTTTGTTCCCATATGTATTTTTCAAATATGTTAAAAATGCATCAATAGTCATGCTGGACTTACCTGTCACAATAAAGGAATTAAATCCCCAGCCAGCCTTTTTGGTTAGATACCATTTCGGATTAGAAGTGGTTAACGTATGTGAAAAATTAGTTGTGTCCTCTTTATCTCTATTATTATTCGTATTATTGGTAATAAACTGACCTGCATCATCTGCTTCTGCCGTCGATAAAGGCCTGAATACATAATGCGGTGCATTACCATTTGTTGCATCAGGATAATAAACTGCATCATACGTCCATGTTAGATTACCATCTTTATCTTTAGAATAATTAATACCCCTATATTCATACATAGGCACGCCTTCGGTGCCATTCAAAACTTTATCAACGTACCCATTGATTTTCTTTATAACCGCATCATCAGAAGTTTTATTCCAGGTATCGGTATCAGCATCGTAATAATAGTAGTCATAGCTGTTCCCAGAGTTTACAATTCCGGTTACAATCAGAGCTCCGCCATTGGTTTCCAAATTCAAAGTACCGCCATTAAGCCCAATAGCAACTTCACCATTCAGCGTGATTGCTCCACCATTCGTACTGATATGGCGATTACGTGCTGCTGTTGCCGAATTTGCATCACCAAAATAGGTACCTACAGTACTTCCGCTGTGATTCGGAGCGCCACTTATTTCTACTGGAGTTTTAAAGTTAATAGAAGAACCGGAATATTTATTGTAACCTGGAGTGTTAGACTGACTTTTATGCGTAACCGTGCCACCGGTGGCAGAGATAAAATTGCCGCCATTGGTAGAAATATCAGCATTAATAATAACTGCACCGATAGCATCACCATCTGTATCAGCATTGAGTATCACATTCAAACCTTTGCCGGAAGAATCAGCAGTAATCTGTGAATTAATAGTGATATTCCGCGTAGCCTCTAAAGTGAACGTCGGATTTTTTGATGCATTTTTATCAATGTTAACATTAATAGGCGAATCCAAAGTAATACTTGCAGCACCAGTCGATGATATGGCCTGAATAGTGATATCGGTACCTTTGTTCAAAACACTCTTGACCGTATCTACATTAATCCATGTAGTAGAACTATTGGTACTGCCAGCATTAGCCGTAGCGCCTGCGGGGTCGTTATAAATCACATTATTTTTTATAGTACCCTTCCCACTAGTATCCCCCGTCAAAGTGCCTCCAGTAGAAGTTGTATAATCATCATACGTTAACTGGCTGTCCGAAATAATAACTTCCAACGGATCCAACAGCCATTCCCCGTGTTTCCCATTGACACCGGCTGCGTCGACAGCGAGGTTATCACCCAAATCCAATACGTCCCCAGAGGTTTCGATTTTACCGCCGTTGATGTCGCCTTTGGCCAATAAGTTCGTATTGTCGTGGACGATGGTTTTCTGGCCGATGACTTTGATATTGCCGGAATCCTGGCCTTTGTCCGTGCCGGAAGCGTCGAGGGTACCGCTCACTTCGACTTGGCCGTTGTCACCGCCGTCGAGGAGGATTTGGCCCTTTTCGTTTTTGCGCAACGTCTTAGCTTCGATGGTGCCAGTATTGTTGACGACGGTACTCAAGACGTCACCGGCGCTCTTGGCGGTCATGACGACATAGCCGCCGTCGGCTTTGAGGCTGCCGCTGTTGAGAGCCTGAGATTTAGCCAGTTCGCCGTCGACAGTGAAGTTGAGTTTATCGTCATCGGCTGCCGAAAGGGTCAGGTTCTTGGCTGCGGCCATGGCAAGGGTGCCGCCTTCATTGGTAATGGTACCTTTGTTTTCGACGTTGGCTGCATGAAGGGCAACCAGGCCGCCTTGGGCTTTGATCTGGCCTTCATTGATGACAGACGCCGTCGAGTCCTTATCGAGGCTCAGACCCAAGCTGTCTTTGCCGTTGCTAAAGTTCTTCATGGCTTCATCATTGAGGCGGGCTGTCGATGCGACGAGACCGCCGACATCAACGCTGGAATTCTTGGTAAAGACGACGCCGTTCGGGTTGACCAGGACGACGTTGCCATTGGCATTGAGATTCCCGGCAATGACCGACTGCTGACCCCCGGTGACGCGGTTTAAGGAAATCGCATTGCGGTCAGGCTGGGCATAGCGAACCGTTTCATCCTTGGCGATATCGAATTTCGTCCAGTCAATAGCCATGCGCTGGCTGTTCTGCTGAACTGTCATATTTTTTCCATCCTGGCTGATAGAACCCTGACCGGAACGGATATCGGCACCAGAGGGCATAGCCTGGACAGCCGTGCCGCCTAAAGCCATGGCCAAGAATACCATGACCGTCAGTTTTTGTGTCCATTGTTTTTTGCTGTAGTATTTCATATATATATGCTTCGTTCCTTTCATAAGTCAAAAAAACGATTAAATTTCTAGAAATAGAAGCCCGTGCGAATCCAGAAGTGGCCGTTGGTATGGCTGCGGTCGCTGATAGGTTCTTCAGCGCCCAAGGGCCATGCGTAGTCCATGCGGACGAACCAGTCATGGTAGCGCTGCCAGATGAGGCCGACGCCGATGCCCTGGAGGTTGCGGTGGTTCTTGGCACCGGGGTTGATGCTGCTGTCCTTATTGATCCAGATGCCGCCATGTTCGAGGTAGGTGGCCAGCTGGAGCTGCTGGTCAGGCTTCTTCAAGGGCAGGAGCCAGCGCAGTTCGGCCCGGGTCAGGTAGCCCGTGTCACCGGAAGCTTCGCTGGTCGGATAGGCTTTGACGCCATAAGGACCGCCCAGGGAGAAGTGTTCCGACGAATCGAGGTTGGAAAAGGCATATTGCCCCTGTGCCGTCAGCAGTAAATAGAGCCGTTCATTGATATCCTGGTGGCGTTCAATATAGCCCCGCAATTTTTCATAAGTCCCAGTCGTGCGTGGACTATCTGCCAGCCATTGGTCATAAATATTGGATGAATACAAGGATTTATTGGTAATGTGCCCCCATTTGTAATCGACGCGCCAGTTCGTCGTGCCTGCCGTGTCCTGATCATCGCCGTACAAGGAGAAGACCATGGCATTGCCCGTCTTGTCGCCGTACGTCGCGCCAAAGCTGCGGTATTCGTCCTTGATCTGGCTGTGTTCGTAACGGATACCAGTGTACAGGTTGTGACGGCGGCCGCGGTCGATGGCGTAATCAAAGCCAAGAGAAGCGACGCGGGACCGGCCGACACCGTCCAAATAGGAGTATTCGTCACCCAGGTCATAGCTGAGGACGTTGTAGCCGACGGTCATTTTCAAGCCGTCCTGAATGACCGGGATGGTGTAGTTAGCGCCCCAGTCGAACATGTGGCGGCCCGACGTGGAAATGCTGGTCGCCAAGTGGTCCCCTTCGTGGGCCAAGTTGCGGAAATCGTAGTCGATGCCATATTCGTTATAGCCCATGGAACGGCTGCCGTAGTTGTCGCCAGAGATTAGGCCGTGCTTGCTCTGATACGGTTCGACGTCGAGGAGGATGTGGACCGTCCCCGGTTCCGAGCCGGGACTGAGGGTGACTTTGGCATCGGCTTCGGCTAAATCCGACAGGAGCCAGACGGCCCGTTCCAGATTGGTCCGGGTCACGTAGTCGCCGTGCTTCAGGAACTTCGTCTGCCGGTACAAGGCCTTGTCGCTGATCCGTTCCGTATGGTGCTGGCCGTTGCCACTCTTCTGGCCCGTATGATTCTGGATGGTCACATCGTCGACGCGGCCGATGACGACGTCATAGGTAATGACGCCATCTGTAACGTCCTGCGCCGGCAGATAGGTTTTGGCAATGAGATAGCCATGATTGCGGAAATAGTCGGTCAGCGTATCGGCGCCTTGCTGCAAGTCGGCAAAAGTCAGGTCTTTCCCTTTTTTGTCCGCCAGCAAGTCCTGTAACTTCTGGTCTTCGACGACGTCCTGGCCGGTAATCTTGAATGCCTTGACCCGGACTTTCGTCGCCGTATCCATATTCAAGGACGGCTTCTGGCCTTCCGGAAGCTGTACGGAACCATTGCCATTGGCCAGCTGCAAAGCCGTCAATCGCTGGCGGTCACGCCATTCGTTCTGGAGCATCCCGGCGTCCGGTTTGTGCTCCGTCATTTGTGCAGCCCGCTGCACATCCGGTGGTACAGTCCCTAGTTCAGCAGCGCTGATACAAGCAGCTTGGGCTACGCCTAAAGCAGCCAAAGCCATCACTTTACAGATCTGTCTATTTCGGCTTTTTTCCATCAACAATATCCCCCTAAGTTGCGTATACTTAATCTTTTGTATCCAATATACAGATGTGAAAAAAATTTGATAATAAATGATTACATTACAGTAACACTGTGATTTCTCGTGTTATTGTTTTATTATATACAATGTTAAGCTAAATGGCTACATTTTACTTCGAAATTTATAAAAATTTTCCATTAAAAAGGCTCCTTAAAATAAGAAAAACAGTCCTGCATGAAGCTACAACGTTTCACAGCAGGAACTGTTTACCAGAAATCTTCTATAAAATTACTTATAAATATTCGTTTTACACACAATGACAAAAGCCTGCCATCATTTTGAATGGGCTGTGATGGAATCTCGCAGCGGGACGCCCTTTGGGCGTCCCCTATAATGCCTACCCTCTCGTCAGGCGATAGATGAGGGCGTTGCAGATGGCGGCAGCAATAGTGCTGCCCCCTTTTCGTCCTTTGGCGACGATATACGGGACGCCGGCATCCATAATGGTTTCTTTGGCATAGACGACGTTGACGAAGCCGACGGGGACGCCGATGATCAGGGCCGGTTTCATCTTGCCAGCGTCGATGAGTTCCCGCAGGCGCAGGAGGGCTGTCGGCGCATTGCCGACGGCGACGATGACCGCCCCTTTCAGGGCTGCGGCTTTATCCATGGAAGCCTGGGCCCGCGTCGTCCCCTGGGCTTTGGCCGCCGCCGCGACATCTGCATCAGCCATGAAGCAGACTTTGCGGCAGCCCAGTTTCTCAAGGCCTGGCTGGCTGATACCCATGCAGGCCATATTGGTATCGGTCACGATAGTACAGCCCGATTTCAAGGCGTTCAGGGCCTGTTCGACGGCGCCTGGGCTGAAGCGCAGGTTGCGGACATAGTCGAAGTCGGCGCTGGTGTGGACGACGCGCTTGATGATGTCTTTTTCGTCCGGCGGCAGGATGATGTCGCCTAATTCGTCTTCAATGATTTCCATGCTGCGCCGTTCGATATCGGCCGGCAAAATATGTTCAATTTTCATGGGATCCTTCCTTTCGATGGATGCAGGCTGCGACGAAACGGGCGGCCCAGTCCCGTTTCCCCAGGAAATGGATATGGGGATAGCCGCCGACAAAGTGGTCGTCAGCGATGATGCAGGGCCAATGGCGCTGGCTCCCGGCCTTATAGGCCGTAAAGTCGCTGCCCCTGTCCGTGCTGTCCGAATAATGGAACTCGTGAGCCGTCACGGTATCACCGGCCTGGCAGAGGAGATTGTCCTTTTCGGCCTGGAGAGTGACGTAGCCGAAGTGCTTCAAGGACGGCGTCATGAAGGTTTCTCCAAGGACGGCGCCGACCCAGGCCCAGCTGTGGTCCTGACTGTCGCGGAAGCTTTCATGGAGGTACATGAAGCCCCCACATTCGGCGAAGCACGGCACGTGTACGGCCAAGGCCTGGCGCAGGGACGCCCGCATTGGCTCATTCTGGCTCAAAGCCTGGGCGTAGAGTTCGGGATAGCCGCCACCGAGATATATGCCGTCGCAAGGCGGCAGTTCCCTGTCGTGGAGGGGGCTGAAAAAGGTGAGGTCTGCTCCCGCCTCCCGCAGGACCTGGAGGCTGTCTTCATAATAAAAGCAGAAGGCTTCGTCCTGGGCGACGGCGATAACGGCCCGCCCCGATGCTGGCGGGGCCGGGTTTCGACTGCCCCCTGCCAAGGGAGCGGCCTGACGGGCGCAGGCCAAAAGGCCGTCCATGTCGAGGCTCTTTTCTGCCTGGAGAGCCAGTTTTCTCATGGTTTCCTGAAGGTCGGCAATTTCCCCGGCCGTGACCAGGCCCAGATGGCGGCTGGAAAAGGTGCAGTCCGGCATGTCCGGAAAGCAGCCCAAGGCCTTCAGGCCCGATGCGGCTTCCCAGGACGATTTGAAATGTTCGTACACCATGGGCTTGATGCGGTTGACGATGAAACCTGCGACATGGCTGTCAGGACGAAATGCAGCCAGCCCCTGCAAGACGGCGGCTAAAGACAATCCCGCACCGCGGCCGTCGACGACGAGGATGACCGGTGTGTCCGTCGCCACAGCCAATTCATAGGCACTGGCTTCACGGCCCGTGCCGACGCCGTCATAATATCCCATGGCCCCTTCCAGGATGGAAATGTCCGCAGCCGCACCATGGCGTATCAGCACTTCCCGGGCAGCTGCGGCGCCTGGCTCATGGCAGCCGAAGAGAAAGAGGTCCAGATTATATGACGGCGTATCCAGGACCCGGCGATGGAACATGGGGTCGATATAATCGGGGCCGCTCTTAAAAGCCGCCGGCGACAAGCCGCGGTCCTTGAGGGCCTGCAGCAAGGCACAGACTACGGTCGTCTTGCCGCTGCCGCTGCGCGGAGCTGCCAAGAGCAGCCGCGGAAGCGGCGTATGTGATATGGATGAGGGCATGAAAATCTCCTTTCGTGAATGTAGGGGCCGTCCCAAAGGGCGGCCCGCCTTCGCTGGGGAGGCAACGGGCCGTCTTTCAGGTCGGTCCCTACGCAAGCCCCGGTCGGGGGGGCTAGGCCTTCTCTGCGTCCTGACGGACAGCGGTAATGATATATACCGGGTTCTGGGCTATCATGAGGTGGTGCTGACCGACTTGTTTACTGCGGGCCGTGCTGACCTGGGTGATATCCAGGTGGTATTCGTCATGGGCAGCATAATAGGCCGTGACGGCGGCCAGGGTTTCCAAGGTAATGGCCGTGACGACCATGCGGCAGGTTTTGTTTTTGCGGTACAGGTCATCGAGGATGATGGCCAGATTGCCCTTCGTCCCGCCAATAAAGGCATAGTCCGGTACGATATCCAGCGATGGCAAGGTCTGGCTGGCATCGCCGGCGACAACGGTGACGTTGGACAGGTCGAAATGGCCGATGTTTTCTCGTAATACGTCCAGGGCTTCTTCATTGATCTCAAAGGCATAGACATGGCCAAACGGCGCCTGCAAGGCCAGTTCGACCGTACAGGAACCGGTGCCGGCGCCGATGTCACAGACGACGGCGTCCGCTGATGGCGCCAGCTTGGACAGGGCGACGCTGCGGATTTCCTGCTTGGTCATAGGCGCTTTGCCGCGCAGGAAGGCTTCGTCCGGCAGTCCATGGACGGGACGCACCCAGGGCCGGGCCTGTTCGTTTTCAATCATCATGACAGCCAGGGCATCCTCAGAGCGGCTGGTAAAATCGGCAGCTGTCCCGCGTAGGATGTTTTCATTGTCATAAGACAAATTGCAGCCAATGGCCACGGATACCGCATCCAGGCCAGCCTGACAGAGTTCCCGGCACAAGGCCGCCGGTGAATCGGATCCACCCGTCAGGACGAAGACTTTCCGGTGCTGGCAGACGGCGGCGACGAGGGATTCCTGGCGGCCGTGGCGGCTGACGACGAAAGCGTCGTTCCATGTCGTCTGCAAGGCCGCGGCAAAATAGACGAGACTGCTGATGCCTGGCATGCGGGTCACCGTGCAGCCGGGAATATCCGTAAGCAGGGCGGCGAGACTGAAAAAGCCGACATCTCCCGATACCAGGACGGCCATGGGTCCTTCGTCAGCAGATAGCGAGGCAGCGAGCCGGCAAATCTCGTCGCGCCGGTATGTCGGGACCAGGCGCTTCCCGGAAGAAGCAAAAGGCGCCAGCATCCGCTTGTCACCGACCAGGATGGGCGATGCCGCAATAGCCGCTTTCGCCTGCCCCGTCAGCAGGTCCGGATTGCCAGGACCGGTACCGATAATATAGATGTGCATGGTATGTCTCCTTTCATGAGGTGCAGGGGCGCCCTCGTTGGGCGCCCGCAGACCGCAGTCCGCCGGTCGCAGTCCGATTGGACTCAGATGCCGCGACGCGGCAACAGTTTCAAGCTGACAACATCACTTCGAGTAACCCTCGCTCGTAAAAATTACCTGAACGGGGCCATTTTTCTACAACCTGCGTCTTCCCTATTTGACTGAATAGGTATGCGTA
>ULXQ01025671.1_pt1 | contig 13736 bp, 9 predicted proteins | sample 1961481 | NCBI WGS metagenome assembly ULXQ01 (sample SAMEA4835843, study PRJEB28245) | human gut metagenome | biome: gut microbiome; material: fecal sample | place: Denmark | collected 2008 | reverse complement strand
AAGCTCATGTGGGCTTAGACCTTTTGACCCTGGCATCATAAAATAAAAAACCGTACATCCATTATAGAATGTACGGTCCTTTTTTGTAAAGATGAAATACGCTGTCAGGCAGCGGATAGCATCGAAGATGGTACGTGTGAGCTTATTTGTCGCTTAAAAGCTCCTTCGCACTGGTCAGCAGTCCCGCCATGTTCTGAATTTCGGACGGAATGATGATCTTTGTAGACTTGCCGTCCGCAACCTTTTCCAGAGCCTCCAGACTCTTTAAACGAAGTACAGAATCATCCGCTCCTGCATCCTTGATGAAACGCAGACCGTTTGCAGTCGCCTGCTGGACTTTCAGGATTGCTTCCGCTTCACCTTCTGCCTCACGGATCATCTTTTCTTTCTCTGCTTCTGCGCGCAGGATTGCAGACTGTTTTTCTGCCTCTGCTTCCAGAATTGCGGATTCCTTTTTACCTTCTGCTACCAGGATGGTAGATTTCTTTTCACCTTCAGCACGCAGGATCGCTTCACGGCGTTCACGCTCTGCCTTCATCTGCTTCTCCATCGCATCCTGAATTGCTGCGGGAGGAATAATGTTCTTTAATTCGACACGGTTTACCTTGATGCCCCAGGGATCAGTTGCGATATCCAGGGATGCACGCATCTTGGCATTGATCGTTTCACGGGAGGTCAGGGTCTGATCCAGTTCCAGGTCTCCGATGATGTTACGCAGGGTTGTCGCGGTCAGGTTTTCAATCGCCATGATCGGATTTTCAACTCCGTAGGTAAACAGCTTGGGATCTGTGATCTGGAAAAAGACAACGGTATCGATCCGCATCGTAACGTTATCCTTTGTGATAACGGGCTGAGGCGGGAAATCCGCTACCTGTTCCTTTAACAGTACACGCTTTGCAACCTTATCGACAATCGGCACTTTAAAGTGAAGGCCAACGCTCCAGGTATCCTGATATGCGCCGAGACGTTCTACGACATAAGCCTGCGCCTGCGGTACGATCTTGATGCAGGACGCTACAATTGCAATTGCAAGAATTAAAATAATGAGTATTACCAATCCACCTATCATAATTACCCTCATTTCCGCGGTCTTACCGCATGTTGTCAGCAGTCTCTCTGCTGTTTGTTACAGGTTCTTCTGTTTCGATCTCGTCCGGAACAACGATCAGCTTCACGCCGTCGATCTTTTTTACAATGACGACGGTACCCTCTTCAATCGTCCCCTCAGTTTCCTGAGATCTTGCTGACCACTCCATGCCTTTGAGCGTAACCTGTCCGCAGCTGTGCAGGTTATCAATCCTGCCGGTCACGATACCGCGTTCCCCAAGCATGCTGTCCACATTGGTCTTCGCCCTTCCAACATTGAAATAGCGCATGGCAACCGGTCTTGTAAAAACAAGCATCAGCACGGACACTACCAAAAACAGGATGACCTGCACCAGAACCGGCGCACCACAGGCAGCTGCAATCGTCGCAACAAGAGCTCCGGCTGCAAACCAGATTGTCGTCAGCCCCATCGTCGCAAGCTCAATCAGCACAAGTAAAATCAACAGAGCCAGCCAGGCAAATACTTCCGTCATGTAACTCCTCCTTTCCTGTGACTTATGACTATCATACTACAAAAATCATGCCCCGTCTACCAAAATACATGATGTCCGATCACAATACCTTCCCTGCTTCCTGCCCGCCTAAAATGCGTCGCTATTCCAACCGGGGTGCTTCCCGCCATCGCTTCCTGTGCCGCCTGCAGGCAGCTTGCCTTGATCTTTCCACTTGCGACAACGCGTCCAACCTGTCCGCTTCCCGCCGGTGTAAACTGTCCCGAAGCATAGATAACTCCCTTGACCGTATTCGGATAAGCGCCGCTTCTGACCCGATTCATCACGACTGCGCCGACAGCCACCTGTCCTTCGTAGGGCTCTTCTCCCGCTTCACACTGAATGAGCGCCGCCAAAAGCACGCTGTCGTCCGCAGCCAGTGCAGCAGCCTTGTTCGCTTCCTTTTCCGCCTGCGCTGCCTTTTCCTTCTTCTGTTTCTGTGCGGCAGCTTCTTTTTCCGCCTGCAGTCTCGCCGTTTCCGCTTCCTCGCGCGCTTTTACCTGCTCAACCGTCTCTCCGTAATCGATTTCAAAATCAACCTGGACATATTCCGAAGACACATATCCGGTCTTTCCGCCGTAATTGACCGCAACCCAGTCCGCCGTGATTTCCTGATCCTCGCTGAAACGGATCTGCTCTTCATCCACGACCTCATACTTTGCACCTTCTTCCAGCAGATCATAAATCGCAGCATCTCCTGAAGGTTCTTTCCGGATTCTCAAAGCGCCTGTTTTGGTCGTTGCCACAATCCGTCCCGCGTCTTTTGCCTCTTTCCGCGCTTCTTCCCCAAACAGCAGATAATCGTTGTTCGCCCAGCCGGTCAGTTCGCCGGACCCAAGCTTTGTCCAGCCGTCCTTTTGTTCCAGCACTGTACCGCCACAGTCTGCATACAAATACCCTGCAAGCTCTGCCTCGCTGTCCGGTTCCGTCCTGACATTCAATACATTCTGGACGCTCGTCATCACGATCGTTCCGGTCAGGTCGTCCATTTTCGTTCCATCGCCGGACGAAGCCTTAGTTTTGCTGTCCGCACTGTCGGACGCTACATCCGTTTCCTGCCCGCCGACTGCGGCGATCGCTGCATCTGCCGCATCATTTTGGGAGGCTGCGTTCGGACTGACCTGTTCCTTATCCGCTCCTGTCAGCCACGCCTCCACACCAACGCCCTTGTGCCAGTGCGCGCTTTTGCTCGATTCTGCCTCTGCCTGCAGACTACTTCCGACCGTCCACAAAAAGACGACTCCCAGCGCTGCAGCCCGCAGCCAGTGCTTCCCCCTTTTCTCACATTTTCTGCTCCAGCCCATAAATCGATGATCCTTTCTATCCCCTCATATCCGCAGACAGTAACGATAGCTGAGCCTCCATTGATTTTCCGCGCCTTTGGCGCTCCCAAAATCGGCTCATCAAATGTTACAATTATATTACATGATTAGCGTCATCATATCAAATCCGTCAATTACTGTCAAGTGTGCGCCCTGCGAGGATTCTATTGTCATGAATACAAAAAAGGCGTGTGAAAAACAATCCTTTTCCACATGCCTTTTTTCGCTCTTTTTCTGTCAGAAACAATGAATTCTTATCATCTTCTGACGATTCCCTTACAATGCTGTTGAGACAAATGCCCCGGCTATGATACTGTTTTAGTAAAAAACGTGATGTCCGATTACCTGTCCGGAACGACCGTTATTTCTTCTGAAAAACAGCTTGCCGCCGACCGGCTGTGCACCGGCTAATGCTTCGATTGCTGCCTGATAGCAGGCTGCATCTGCCTTGTCACTGCTCAGTGCCCTCTGCAGCGAACCGTTTCTAACAGGGGAAAACTGTCCTTTTGCGTAAACAACCTCGGTGATCGTATTGGGCTGCGATGCACTCTTGACGCGGTTCATGATAACATTGCCTACCGCAACCTTACCAACGTAGGATTCACTGCCTGCTTCACAGTAAATAATATTTGCGAGCAGTTTTAATTCCTCTGCGGATATCGCTGCGGTCTGGGCTGCCAAAGCTGCCTGCTGAGCTTCCGCTTCGAGCCGCGCTGCTTCCTCGGCTGCTGCCTTTGCCTGCGCCTCCGCTTCGATGCGTGCTGCTTCCTCGGCTGCCTGTACTTCTTCTATCTCATTCTGTGCTGCTTTACTCGCCTCTGCCTGTAAAGCTGCTGTTTCATCCTGCTGTACTTCTTCCTCTGCAAAGAATTCATCTTCGGATGCTGTTGCTCCTGTCCGTTCAGCGATCACCTGCTCATTGGCTGCAACAGCCTCTTCGTTGGAAATCTCTGTCTCGACCAGATTTTCAGCCGGTACCCATCCTGCAATTTCTCCCGCCTGGATCTGCACCCAGTCGTTGTACTTTGCAAGGATCGCCACATGACCGTCCTCCATGACCTGACCAATCACCGCAGACGCTGTATTTGCTTCTGCATGAATGTCCAGCATGTCTTTCGCATCAATGACACCGATACCACTTGCCATAGCGGTTGTCGTATATGCACCCATCATCATAACAGATGTTAAAATGCCGACTGCACTACGAAACAACTTTCTGCCTTTTCCGTTCATTCTTACCTCCATAAATCTTACTCTGCTTCCCCAGCCATTCTGCCGGTGAAATTCAGGAGCTTTTGTGGGACGCTCCTTGTTACAGAGCTGTTTCAATTGTTACAAACTTATTAACAATTGTTACGCATGATATGATAGCAATATTACAATCAAATGTCAAGTCGTTCACCCAGAACCACAAATTTCCGTTAGTTCCCCACAAAGGTTTTTCTTCTATTGTGATATTTTTACAACAAACCTCCGAAATCATCGCCTTTTTCTTACTATTTTTCAAAGTTTTCAACAAATGCCGCTTTAACATAGTAAATTCTCTTTTCATAAAAAGGACAGCCATTTTCTGCGGTTTTTTCGATTTTTTATCAAAAAAAGAAGACCTGACGGGATTATTTTTTCCATCAGATCTTTCTTTATTCCTGTTTTTAACATTTTTGTAACAAACTATTTTACAGGCTTCTGGACTTTTCCACCGCAGTGATGACCGCATCGGTCACTGCGCCGCGGAAGCCTTTTTCCTCTAAAACGCGTACCGCCTGAATCGTGGAGCCTGCCGGGGAGCAGACCATATCCTTTAACTCTCCCGGATGCTTTCCGGTCTCAAGCATCAGTTTCGCGCTGCCGAGCACAGCCTGTGCAGCGCATTCATATGCCTGGCTGCGCGGCATGCCTTCCGCAACTGCACCGTCTGCCATCGCCTCGATCAGCATAAAAATCCAGGCAGGCGCACAGCCACTAACGCCGGTCAGCACATCCATCAGATGTTCCGGAAGCTCAACCGTCTTGCCGAAACTGTCCAGGACAGCCGCCGTTTTTTCTTTCATCTCAGGAGTTACCCTGCTGCCATAGCAGACTCCGGTACAGCCTTCCCCGACTAACGCCGGCGTATTGGGCATCGCACGCACAAACGGAAGCGGCGCACAGAACTGCTCTTCCAGCCACGCAAGGCTTTTGCCTGCCGCAATGCTCAGAATCGTCTTACCGGTCAGGTCAATGTCGCTGATCTGTCCGATCACTTTCTCCAGAAACTGCGGCTTTACGGCAAGAATCAAAAGCTCTGCCTGCCGCGCGGTTTCCAGGTTATCGCCTGTCACCGTGATGCCAAACATTTCATGCACTTTGCTTTCCGTCTCCGCCGTTTTTGCAGAACCGTAAATTTCCTCCGGCACAGCCAGGTGATTTCTCAAAACTCCTCCAATCATCGCCTGCGCCATATTTCCAAGTCCGATAAAACCGATTTTCATCTGTGCCTCTCATTTCTGCGCACGCTTTTTGCGCATGTCGAGTTTGTGTCAAGTGCGCGCAGACACAAATCTCGAGCTTGAAAAATATTATTTTTCAATCGTCGCCCTCTGCCGATGCGCTTCATACATCAGAATCGAAGACGCCACCGCTGCATTTAACGACTCCACTTTGCCCTCCATCGGAATCCGGATATAACAGTCCGCAAGCTCTGCAGTCTCTTCCCGCAGGCCGTTGCCCTCGTTACCGATCAGAAATGCCGTCCCCTTTGTGTAATCCTGACAGGCATAGGAATTTTTCCCGCGCAGATGCGCCGCGTATACGCTGACACCCGCCTGCTGTACCTGATGAACCGCCGCCGCAAAATCGTCCGCATAATAAAACGGAACGCGGTAGATGCTGCCCATCGTTGAACGGATAACCTTCGGGTTGTACAAATCGACTGTATCCCGGCTCATGATAATCCCGGAAACGCCTGCGCCCTCACCGGTTCGCAGCATCGTGCCGAGGTTGCCGGGGTCCTGTATATTTTCCAGAAGCAGAAACAGCGGTGCTTTGTCCCGCAGCATTTCTTCTATATTATAGTGAAACTGTTTCAGCACGCATAAAACGCCCTGTGGCGTGCAGGTATCCGATATTTTAGAAAAAACGCTGTCGGAAACGACTTCGTAGCCAACCTCTCCCAGATGCTCCCTGCAGCTGCATTTTTCCAGAAAGGATTCCGAAACATAGACCTCCTGCAGCTGCTCTCTCGGTGCTTCCAGAAACATCTTCACACCCTCTGCCAGAAAAACGTCCTCCGTTCTGCGCAGCTTCGACTTTTGATTCAATTGTACCAGCCTTTTGATCCGGCTGTTGGATGCTGCAGTAATCATGCAGGTTCCTCCGTTGATTTCATTTCTGCGGCGACAGCGAACTGGATGCAGAACATTCCGCCGCTGTCCAGCTCACACATTTTTCTTTCTCAAAACGCACAACGGCCACACACGTTTCGTGTGCAGCCGCCCCATTGCGTCCTGTATCGTCAGGTGGCCAGCGCTTTGCTGACCTGATAATGATATTCGGGAATTTCTTTCTGCATCGCAAGTGCTTCCTCAATATCATAGTCTACAAATTCACCGTGCTTGTAAGCCACAACACGGTTCGAGCTGCCTGCACAGAGGATGTCTGCCGCATAAGCGCCCATGATAGAAGCATAATAACGATCCAGACAGGTCGGGCTGCCGCCTCGCTGCATGTATCCCAGGATGGTTGCTCTGGTTTCCACACCCGTTGCTGCTTCAATTCTCTTCGCCATGGAAGTAGAATGACCGATGCCTTCTGCATTGATGATCAGATGGTGGGTTTTGCCCTTTTTCCGGTTGTTGATAATATTGTTAATCAGCTGCTGCTCGTCATAGTCGTACTTTTCAGGAAGAAGGATATCCTCCGCGCCGGTGCCGACGCCGCACCACAGTGCGATATAACCGGCATTTCTGCCCATTACCTCGATAATACTGCAGCGTTCATGTGAAGATGAAGTATCCCTTACCTTATCGATTGCCTGCATCGCGGTATTGACTGCCGTGTCGAAACCGATCGTATATTCGGTACATGCAATATCCAGATCGATCGTGCCCGGCAGACCGATCGTATTGATCCCAAGTCTGGACATCGCCTGCGCACCTCTGTAAGAGCCGTCGCCGCCAATAACAACCAGACCGTCGATGCCGTGTCTGCGGCAGATCTCCGCGCCCTTTTTCTGTCCGGCTTCAGTCTTAAATTCCAGACAACGTGCGGTTCCCAGAATCGTACCGCCCTTCTGGATGGTATCCGAAACGCTGCGGGCATCCATATCTATGATTTCTTCATTTAACAGGCCCTGATAGCCTTTTTTAATGCCTTTTACTTTGACGCCGTTGCAAATCGCTTTCCGAACAACCGCACGGATTGCCGCATTCATACCCGGCGCATCTCCGCCGCTTGTAAGAACTCCAATTGTCTTTATCTTAGCTGCCATTGTTCCTCCTGTCTGCCGCTGCGGGCTGGACTTCAATCTTAAGATTTCAAAATCCGTAAAACCATTTTTTATTTTAATCGAAACGGGCTTTCTTTTCAATGGTTTTGTGAAACTTACATCAGCTTTACGTTTTCTTCTCCAAACAGCTCTTCCAGCTGCTTTAAAAGCGCCTCGTCCCCATGAACGGTCTGATTCGCCCCAAGCTGCTTCATCGCGCGCGGATTTTCCACATAAATCACCACGGTATCCTTGCCGTCGGAAGCTGCGATTGCCGAAAGCAGCTTTTTTTCCTGCTGCTGATAGGCTTCCATCGTCGGAAACTTAATCCAGAGCTTTTTGGGGATTTCGTCAAACGTCTGCACGGATTCACAGATCAGCTTCGCGTCTTTGTCCTCCTCTGCGGAAACACGCCCCCGCAGGAGAACCTTTTCATCCTCCATCAGCTTGCTGCCGTACTGCTCATAGGTTTTCGGGAAAACGATAACTTCAATCGTTCCAACCAGATCCTCCACCTGTAAAAACGCCATCACCTTATCGTTTTTGGTATATTTGATCTTCTTTTCCTCGATAATTCCGCCGATAACCGCCTTTGCTCCGTCCTGAATATGGACGCTGTTTGTCTCCTCATCCAGCATAAAATCTGCCGTTGTATTAGAAATATTCCTGCGCCAGAGCTGCTCGTATTCCTGCAGCGGATGCCCGCTGACATACACACCGAGCACTTCTTTTTCAAAGGTCAGAAGAATTTCCTTCGAATATTCCCCGACATCCGGGAAGCGGATTTCATAGTTTTTCTTTTCCGACTCGTCCACCAGATCGAATAAGGAAAGCTGTCCCGCCATATTATTTTTCCGATTCTGCTGATTCTGATCCATCAGCTGCACAAATACGCTCATAAACTGCTTGCGTGTTCCCTCAAGGCTGTCGAATGCACCCGCTTTGATGAAGTTTTCCACGTTGCGCTTATTGACTTCCGTATCGGACATTCTGGATAGAAAATCCTGCAGGTTTTTGAACACGCCCCGCTGCTTCCGCTCTGCGATCACCGCGTCCGCAACCGGATGTCCTACACCCTTGATCGCAGTCAGTCCGTACCGGATTGATTTTCCCGATACCGAAAATCCCGGCTCTCCCTCGTTGATATCCGGCGGCAGAATCGCGATTCCCATCTGGCGGCAGACCAGAATGTATTCCGCCACTTTTCCGGGGTTATCGATTACAGAAGTCATTAGGGACGCCATAAATTCCACCGGATAATAATATTTCAGGTAAGCCGTCTGGTAAGCGACAACCGCGTAGCATGCGGCGTGGGACTTGTTGAACGCGTATTTTGCAAAATCCATCATTTCCGCGTAAATTTCCAGACCGACCTTTTCCGGAATGCCCCGGGCCACACAGCCGGGCACGCCCTCTTCGGGATTGCCGTAAACGAAATTCGCCCGTTCTTTTTCCATGACAGACTGCTTTTTCTTGCTCATCGCACGGCGAACCAGGTCGCTTCGTCCCATCGTGTAGCCGCCGAGGTCGCGCACAATCTGCATAACCTGCTCCTGATACACGATACAGCCGTAGGTCGGAGACAGGATCGGTTCCAGCTCCGGACAGGAATAGGTGATTTCGTCATGATTGTTTTTTCCTTTAATATATTTTGGAATAAAGTCCATCGGCCCGGGACGGTACAGGGAAATACCCGCGATGATATCCTCCAGGTTCTGGGGCTTTAGCTCCTTCATGAAGCTTTTCATCCCGCCGCTTTCCAGCTGGAACACGCCGTCCGTCCTGCCGGTGCAGAGCGAATCCAGCACTTTTTTATCGTTATAATCCAGATGCTCCATATCGAGCTTCACACCGGTGTCATGCTCAATCATCTTGACCGCGTGGTCGATTACTGTCAGGGTTCGAAGCCCCAGAAAGTCCATTTTTAACAGTCCGAGCTCTTCCAGCGTCGTCATCGTAAACTGCGTTGTGATCGAACCATCCGACCCTCGTGAAAGCGGTACAAAATGATCTGCCGCCTCCGGGCAGATCACAACCCCTGCTGCGTGCATCGAGGTGTGGCGCGGCAATCCCTCCAGCCGTTTACTCATATCAATCAGCACGTGCACCTGTTCATCGCTCTCGTAGAGCTTGCGCAGCTCTGCGTTCATTGACAGTGCCTTATCAATCGTCATGTTCAGCTCGTTCGGAATCATTTTTGCAATCGAATCCACAAAGGAATACGGCAGATCCATGACGCGCCCGACGTCGCGGATGACACCCTTTGCCGCCAGCGTACCGAATGTGACAATCTGCACAACCTTTTCTTTTCCATATTTGCGTCCGACATAATCGATGACCTCCTGTCTGCGTTCATAACAGAAGTCGATATCGATATCCGGCATGGAAACTCGTTCCGGGTTCAGGAAACGCTCAAACAGCAGACTATAACGGATCGGATCAATATTCGTGATATGCAGGCAGTAGGAAACGATGCTTCCAGCTGCACTTCCACGTCCAGGTCCTACCGGAATACCGTTTTCTCTGGCATAGTTGATAAAATCCCACACGATCAGGAAATAGTCCACATATCCCATGCGCTTGATAATACCCAGCTCGTATTCCAGACGCTTCTGCAGCGTGCCGTCGTCCTCCGGATAGCGCTCTTTCATGCCGTCAGTGCACAGCTTGTTCAAATATCCCCAGGAATCATAGCCCTCCGGCACATCAAAATGCGGCAGCTTCGTCTTACCAAACTCGATTTCCACATGACAGCGGTCTGCAATTCGCTGTGTATTTTCCACTGCCTCCCACGCATAGGGAAACAGTCCCTTCATCTCTTCTTCGCTTTTGACGAAATACTGACCGCCCTCGTAACGCATCCGGTTTTCGTCGGAAAGCTTTTTGCCGGTCTGGATACACAGAAGGATATCGTGGGGCTTTGCGTCCTCCGCATAGGTGTAGTGCACGTCGTTCGTGCATACTAACGGAATGTCCAGTTCTCGCGACATCTGTAAAAGCGCCATGTTTACGGTCTGCTGCTCCGGAATCCCATGATCCTGCAGTTCCAGAAAATAATTATCCTTTCCAAAAATCGACTGATACTTTAATGCGCATTTTTTTGCTTCCTCCGGCAGTCCTTTCTGGATATAGCGCGGCACTTCACCTGCCAGGCACGCAGACAGCGCGATAATTCCCTCGTGAAATTCCTCCAGAACCTCCATATCAACTCGCGGCTTGTAATAGTACCCCTCCGTAAAACCGCGGCTGACGATTTTGCTCAGATTCGCGTAACCAGTATTATTTTCCGCCAGAAGCACCAGATGGTAATACCGGTCATCCCCGCCGGTAATCTCCCGGTCAAAACGGGAATTGGGCGCAACATAGACCTCACAGCCCAAAATCGGATTGATACCCTCTGCCCGCGCCGCACGGTAAAAATCGATCACACCGTACATTGCGCCATGGTCGGTAATCGCCGCAGCCGTCATGCCCAGCTCCTTGACTCGTTTTACATATTCTTTAATTTTATTGGAACCGTCCAGCAGGCTGTACTCTGTATGGACGTGCAAATGTGCAAATGCCATATTTTTGTAATTTCCTATTCTTGTTCTGTCTGAGTTTCCTTTGCTGTCCCATCGGGCGCAGAGAAGTCGAAGGCAGGGCTTTCTGTCCCGTTTTCTGACTTTTGCCCGCTCTTTGTCACAGACCTCGTGTCGATGCTGCCTGTCCGGTCGGATGCTGCCGCATTGTTTTCACTGATGCTGTCTGCTTCCCGGTCAGATACAGCGCTGTTTTGACTGACTGCGTTTTGTCCGGACACATCACCGCTTTCATGAACCTCTTTTACACTGCCTTCTCCGCTGTCTGTCAGTACAAGTCTGTCGTTTTCCACTTTCCATGTCTCGTACCAGCTTCCTTCCGCGTCCGAAAGGTTGACATGAATCCTATCGTTTTCCCCGGATAAAATCTGTATTTTCCCGGAATCTGATCCAACCTGCCGCAGGATACTCTTTAACACTGCTTTGCCGTTTTTATACTGTAACAGCTCTTTTTCACGGATTTCTTCTAATCGATACTCTGTCAGTGTGCGCAGGCTGATGTCATAATATCCCGGCGCGGCTTCTGTCCCGGCAATCCATGCCATCAGATCGCCGTCATCGTCCAACTCAAAGTGCCCCATCTGTTTTAACAGGCGCACTGCTCCTTGCTCCTGCACGCCAAACAGCATGTCGCTGACGCCGGACACTTCGTAGCCACGATACAGCACAAAGGCGCTTCCCAGCTTTTCCAGCTCCTTAAAAGCAAAATTCTCTTCTTCCAAAACTGCGCCGTCCGCACCGACAAACCACAGGTCGCATACCGGCGCGCCGAACGCTCCGTCGTACCTGCCGATCGCCGCAAACGTTTCTTTTTTGCCATCCCCATCGTAATCCGCCGTCTCTGCAAAACACAGCGCATCGTCCGGGTACTCCTGTACCTCCAGAATCTGTGCAACCGCCTGACCGACCGTCGCGCGGGCTGTTTTCTGCACTTTATTCAACCGGTTTTTCGTAAATTCGTTTGGAATATCCTCCAGGCTCTCCAGCGCTTCTTCCTGCTCCAATCTCGACGGGAAGAAAAATCCATCCCCGCTGATCGTCTCCGATGCTTTGGTCAGCTTTCCCTGATCCAGGCTGCTGATACACCAGCTGTACTTCGCAACCGCATGATCGATTCCTTCTTTCTGTCCGACCGACTGCCCGGCTTCTCTGCAGCGATAGGCAATTTTGTCCTCTCCAATTGCATAAAACCAATAGGTATATTCTGTATTTTCATCCGTCTGCGTGTAGAACTGCTCTTCCAGCTTTTCTTTCCACGCCTGTGCCTCTTCATCCGAATCCTCTGCAGACACATACGCCAAATATTCCGACGCTGTCAGCTCCCGATACGAACGCTCTGCAAATCCGTCCGCTGTTCTTTCATAATAAACAGGAACCGTCTCTTCTGCACTGTCCCATTCCGAAACAAGCGGATCGTACACAGTCTTCTCCGCAGGATAAAACGTACAAACGCCGTCCTTTGTCGCTTCGATCGTCTCGGCATCCTCCAGAAGCTTTTCGCACTTTTGATCTTTTACCGTCCAGACAGCCGCCTGTTTTTTGCCGGAGACTTCCGTTTCCAGAATAACAAACGGATTCCCAATTCCCGTCACCTGCTGCAGTCCGGTTACGACGATTCCTTTTTCCAGAAGCCTTGCCGACTCGCCGTCATAATACCAGAGATCGCCGGAAATCCGCCCGCGCGCTGTCAACGGCGTGCTCTCAAACATCAGCAGAAAGCTTTCATTTGCATTGCTGTCATACTTCGCCATGTTCTGCAGGCAAAGCGTCTTGTCACCGTACTCCTTCTGCGAAAGAACTGCTGTCAGCGCTGCGTTTTCTGCGCGGCTTAAGCGGTCGTGTCCCGCCAGCTTACCGGTAAACACATCCGATTTCTGCGCATATGCTTCATAAACGGAATCGGTCACTTCTGTCATCAGGGCCGGAATTTGAGGAGCTGTTGCTGCCGCAGATTCTGTAGCGGTGTCGGTCTGCGTTTCGCCGGTCGCAGGCATCTCGCTGTCTGCTGTTGCCGCGGTATCGCCGTGCTGCGCTTCTCCGCCGGTCGCTGTTATGCCGCCCTGTATCTCGTCATCGGTCGCAGCGGCGCTATCCTGCACCTTATCATCGGTCGCTGCAGCGGTGCCGGTTCCTGTACTGACATTCTGTGTTTCACCTGCTACAGACGTCTCGTCATCTGCTGTTGCCGCAGCATCGCTATCCTGCGCCATAGCGTCTGTTGTTTCCCCTTCCCAAAAGCTCTTTCCGGCTTGCTGCGCTCGCGCTGCATATTCACTGATATTCGGCGTACAGCCTGAAAACAGCATCGTTGCCGCCATCAGGCATGCTGCTGTCACCTGTTTTCTTTTCATAAATTAAATCCTTTCGTTTGCCATAGGCGGAAACCCACTACCTTCAGGTGGTGGGAGGAGCCTTGTGAATCTTTCGCCATTAACCCTGACTTTCAATATACTTTTGTATAGTCGCTGACGATACTTCTCCAATACTGCAAGCAAAGTATCCGTCTGACCAAAATATCCTTTTCTTCCAATACTGTTTAGACAGAAACGAACCATACTTTTGCCATAGGTAATATGTTGTTTCTTGTTTTACAATCTTAACAATGTCGCAAACCCTATCAGTCGTATCATAACTTATTAAGAAATGCATGTGGTCTTTGTCTGCTTCCATAGCGATTATTTCGTAGCCACGAGTATTGGCTATATCAAAAATTTTTTGCTTAACATCGTCAGTAATAGAACCTTTTAGTAGTTTCTTACGATATTTAGTT
>ULXQ01029622.1_pt1 | contig 14222 bp, 8 predicted proteins | sample 1961481 | NCBI WGS metagenome assembly ULXQ01 (sample SAMEA4835843, study PRJEB28245) | human gut metagenome | biome: gut microbiome; material: fecal sample | place: Denmark | collected 2008 | reverse complement strand
TCGGGGCGCTCAGTGGAGGTGCGGATGCTGACTGCCGGGAATGGCTTACCGACAGACAGGAAGAAACTGCTTTCCTCCGGCAGCGTTCCGCTGTCGGAAACCACCGCAAAAGCGTTCATCTGGAGGCAGTTGTAATCAAGGAAGCCCAGCGGTTCATGGGCGATCACACGGGTGTCCAGCTGGAATCCCGTCGCCTCCAGCCGCTTTCTGCTTCTGGGGTGGCAGGAGTAAAGGATTGGCATATCATACTTCTCTGCCATGGCATTGACCGCTGTGAACAACTGGACAAAATTGCGGTCTGTATCGATATTTTCCTCCCGATGGGCCGAGAGCAGAATGTACTGCCCCTTAGTCAGTCCCAAACGCTGGTGGACATTGCTCGCTTCGATCTTGTCCAGATTGGCGTGCAGTACCTCGGCCATGGGGCTGCCGGTCACAAAGGTGCGCTCCTTCGGCAGGCCGCACTCCATCAGATACCGGCGTGCGTGTTCTGAATAGCAGAGATTTACATCGCTGATAATATCCACAATGCGTCGGTTCGTCTCCTCCGGCAGGCGCTCGTCCTTGCAGCGGTTACCCGCCTCCATATGGAAAATCGGAATGTGCAGCCGTTTGGCGCCGATCACAGAAAGGCAGGAGTTGGTGTCGCCCAGGACCAGCACCGCATCCGGCCTGACCCGCACCATCAGCTTGTAGGACTTCTCGATGATATTCCCAATCGTGGCTCCGAGGTCATCGCCTACAGCATCCAGATAATAGTCCGGTGCCCGAAGGCCAAGATCGTCAAAAAACACCTGATTGAGGGTGTAGTCGTAGTTCTGACCAGTGTGGACTAGAATCTGCTCAAAGTACCGGTCGCAGCACTTTATCGTGGCGGACAGCCGGATGATTTCCGGCCGCGTACCGATAATCGTCATCAGCTTCAGCTTTCCCATTGCTACACCTCCTCAAAGTAGGTATCCGGATGGCTGGGGTCAAACTGCTCGTTGGCCCACATGACTGTCACCAGATTTTCCGTTTCGCTCAGATTGATAATATTGTGGGTATAGCCCGGCAACATATGAACAGCCTGGATCCGGTCGCCGCTGACCTCAAATTCGATCTTTTCATCGGAGCCGATTTGACGTTCCTGAATCAGCCCGTGTCCGGCCACGACGATAAAGAATTCCCACTTGCTGTTGTGCCAGTGCTGTCCCTTGGTGACGCCCGGTCTTATGATGTTGACGGAGACCTGTCCGCAGGAGGCGGTCTTCAGAAGTTCCGTGAAGCTGCCTCGCTCATCCACATTCATCTTTAGCAGGAACGCAATTTTTTCCGGCGGCAGATAGGACAGATAGGTACTATAGAGCTTCTTTGCAAAGCTGCCATCCGGGATCTCTGGCAGCAAAAGCGTCTGCGGCTGCTCCCGGAACGTTCGGAGTAGACGGACGATCTCGCCCAGCGTCACAGGATGACTGACCGGAACGCTGCAATACGCCCCATCTGTCCGGTTGGGATGCCCCTCCATGGCGTTCAGAATCTCGTTGATCAGGTCGTCAATGTAGACCAGTTCCAATTCGACTGCCGGGTCTGAAACGGTGATCGGCAGATCCCGCGCGATATGATGGCAGAAGGTTGCCACCACCGAATTGTAGTTGGGGCGGCACCACTTGCCAAACAGGTTCGGCAGACGATAGATCATCCCGTTTGCACCGGTTTCTCTGCCGTAAGCGAGGAGCAGCTCCTCCGCCGCTTTTTTGGACTGCCCATAGGGACTTTCGGCATATCGTCCGGTCAGGCTGGCCTGAATGGAGGAAGACAGCAGCACTGGGCAGCGGTTGCCGCTTTCCCGAAGCATCTCCAACAGGGTACGGGTGAAGTCCGTGTTTCCGGCTGCAAATTCTCCCGGATCCTGGGGCCGGTTCACGCCAGCCAGGTGAACCACGAAATCCGCCTTTTGGCAGTAGCCCACCAGGGTTTCAGCCGAAGTATCCCGCGTACACAAGAGAATTTCCTCGATTTGCAGTGCGGGCCGAGTCCTGTCTCTGTGATCCTTGATGGCGGAAAGGCGCTGCGTCAGATTTTTCCCAACAAATCCGTTTGCGCCGGTGATCAGTACATTCATCAGCAAGTTCCTCCGAACAGCTTCAGCTTCAGCAAAAGCTGTTTCATTTCCTCCACATTCAGCCGGTGTGTATTGTGTGAGGTATATTGCTCGATCTTGCCGAATTCCGGGTTGCCTTTACTGAAATAGTTGTCATAGTTCAGATCCCGGTTGTCCGCCGGAATGCGGAAGAAGCCGGGCAGCTCTTCCGCCCGCATCATTTCCTCTGCAGTGACCAGCACCTCAAAGAGCTTTTCGCCATGCCGCGTTCCGATGATCGTCGTGCCAAGGTTGGAGTGCTTCAGCTCCAGCACAGCCTGTGCCAGCGTCTCGATGGTCGCAGCAGGGGCCTTCTGCACGAACAGGTCGCCCTGTTCGCCATGCTCAAAGGCATAAAGCACAAGGTCTACGGCATCGCTGAGCGTCATCATAAAACGGGTCATATTGGGATTCGTGATCGTCAAGGGCTTCCCCTCGTCGATCTGGTCGCAGAACAGCGGGATGACCGAGCCGCGGGAAGCCATGACGTTGCCGTACCGCGTCAAACACAGAACCGGATCTCCAGGCAGCATCTGTCTGGAACGGGCAATCACATTCTTCTCCATGACAGCCTTCGTCATGCCCATAGCGTTGATGGGATAGGCCGCCTTGTCCGTGGACAGGAAGATGGCCTTCTTCACATGGTTTGTAACACATGCGGAGATCACATTGTCAGAACCGGCCACGTTGGTTTTGACCGCCTCCATGGGGTAAAACTCGCAGGAGGGTACCTGCTTGAGGGCGGCGGCATGAAATACATAGTCCACACCGCGGAACGCATTCAGAATGGAATTGTAATCCCTCACATCGCCTATGTAGAATTTGATCTTTTCCGCATACTGCGGATACAGCTCCTGATAGGTATGCCGCATATCATCCTGCTTCTTCTCATCCCGTGAGAGAATGCGGATCTCTGCAATGTCGGTGGTCAGGAAGCGGCGCAGCACAGCGTTGCCAAAGGAGCCTGTCCCACCGGTAATGAGCAGTATTTTATCTTTGAATTGAGACATGTCTTTAGAATCCCCTTTCCGATTCAGCGGTATCTTCCTTGCCGAATGAGCACTCCACTCCTTTGATGCCACCCAATAGCATTAGAATAGCAAAGAAAAAATACGGATTTGCATCAACAACAGGCTCAGGCATACAGATCAGCAATGCACCTAAACCTAAACTTGCAATTTGATTTGATAGCAAATTGTGGTTTGCTTTTTTCATACGCACAGCGGCACCATATGCAGACCGTATGCTCGTTATCGTAAATATTACAGCGATTACAAAGGGAATCAGTCCAACCTTATTTAAAATATCAAGCCATAGATTGTGTACCCACTCTCCGTGATATGCGAATTCACTCTTCTGGCCTCCAAAGGGATAACGAAGCCAATCCCCCGAAAACAAATATGAGGTCCATGTTTTAAACCTCGAAGATTTGTCACCGTATAGCAGTCGCCGTACAATTTTCAAAGACAGCAATTCATCTTGAATTCCGAAAGCATTCAGGAACACAATTGCAAATATCGCAACAAAAAAGAGCGCGGCAAGCCCAATGAGCAAAGCTTTTCTGCTGATTCGCACAGATGAGTCATGAAGCCAACGAAGTAGGTTAAAAGCAACAAGAATTAAAACAATGAATATCATCGTTCGATAGGCAAAGAACGATGCTTCAAACGTACTCATCAATAGAACCGCCAGCGCTATAAGCTTTTTTCGAACCCCGCAATGGGAGAACAGGATTGAAGTTGAAAGAGCAACCGCAAATGTGAACATAAACCCCGTAGAGATAACTGAAACCATGTCACCACGCCAAAAATCGACGGACACTCTTTGATAAGCATATTGCGCATAGTAGTCTGATTTAAGATATGCGAGCAGATTCAAAACGCCGTGCAGAAAGAAACCAAATGTTAGCGTATTCGTCATTTCTTGAAACGAACGGTCGCTATTATCAGATAAAACAAACCACTTTCCGAACAAGTAGGCTGCCCAAGGTCCCCAAAGATATATGATTAGACTTTTTACCGCAAATCCAAAGTTAAAAGTATAAATAACAAAATAGGATGTCGAAAAAAGCAAGAGAATAACATCATGCTTTTCAATGACAATGGTTTTCGATTTCCATATAAAAAAGTAAAGAGTCAATGCGAAGAAAATTTGACCAGGAAGATTGAAGGCACCGACCGAAAAGAGGAACAGCCCCACAATAGTTATTGTATTAGCGGCATTTGTTCTTTTGCCGAAAAGAACACTCATCTCCAATTTCTCCTTGCTGTGCTTTCATTCTTTTTTGGAAAAATCCCGCGAAAAAGTACTGCATCAAGCATCAGTCTACAGTTTGGTCTCAAAGGCCTTATTATTGCGGGAAGAATCACTGTTGTCGAAGCCTGGGTGATTAGCGAGGCCGCAGCGGCTCCAGATGCTCCCCACGATGGGATCAGCGCAAGGTTCAGCACAACATTAAGTGCAGCCGCACTGACATACAGGTATTTCAGATATTTCTGCCTGTTTTCACATACCATCCATGCATTTCTGGCAACACCAAGGTAGGAAAACGCTGTGTACCAAACCACGATGCGCAGAGGCCCGACTGCCGGCAGATAGTTTTCTCCATAGAGAATCAAAATAAAAGGCTTTGCGACAAGGCAGATCATTGCGGATACGAACAGGGACACATAAAAAACAATTGCGTAGAGCTGCCGGTTCTTCCGCTCATAGCGCAGGCGGTCTTTCTGAAAACTCTGCACGATCTCCGGATAAAGGGAATCAATGATTGCTGAGAGAATAAAGGCCCATGAAACGCTGACCGTCGAAGCAAGTGAATAATGTCCGACGGCATCTGCGCCAAGCATCTGCTTGAGCATCAGCTTATCTGTACAAGCATAGATGGAGACCATCAGCCCGGCTATGATAAAGCTGCCGCTGCTTTGCAGAAGCTCCTTTGCTTTTTCCAGAGAGTAACGGAATCTTGTTCCGCCATTTTTGAAATAAGCAATCAGCAAAAACTCTGCGAGTACGATGTAATCCAATGCGCTTGCAACGGCGAACCATTCCACGCTTTTCCCAAGCGCAAGCAAAATAATTTTGTACACAGACATTGCCGCATACGAGACGAGTTCGGCAATGGCGGAATACTTGGACTGGAGCCTGGCCTGAAACCAGTAGTTGAGGGTATCAAACACCTGAAAAATGAGGCCAATGCTGTACAGCGCCACAACCACAATGGTGAGACGTTCCCCTCTGTCCACAACACTGACAATGCCGATGATTGCCAGCGCAGACAGCAGACTTGAGATCGCCCGCAGCAGCAGGGTCATTCCAATTGTTTCGCCCTGCTGATCCGGATGATCCACAAAGTTCTTAACGATCACGCTGTTAATGCCAAGCGTACAGAGCGAGGCAAAGAATGCCGCATATGCCGCCGCGTAATTGATCAGGCCGTAATTGCTTGGGCCAAGATAGCGCGCCGCAAAAATACCAACGACAAAGGCCAGCAGCTTGTTCGCCACTTTGCCACCGATGATCCATCCGGCATTTTTAACGACTTTATTCTTTCTGAGCGACTGCAGCAAAATCTTCAAGCTCCTTCATCACTTTGGCTGGGACACCGGCCACCATCGTATCCGCCGGCACATCTTTAGGAACACAGGCACAGGCTGCGATCATACTTCCATCCCCAATGCTCGTATTCAATAGGAGCGTAACCCGACCACCGATCCATACGCCGCTGCCTACTGTAATATGATAGGATTCGCCTTTTCCAGCCCGCCTGCTATGGTCGCCCATCTGGTGTCCACCTGTCAGGAAGGTGACATCCGGAGCAATATCGCAGTTATCTCCAATCGTCACTGTCCCATTTCCATGGACAGTGAGATTGCATCCAATCCAACAATTCGCACCAATGCGGAGCGTCCCTGTATTATGAATCGGCCCGACAATTTTGGTATTTTCTCCGATCTCATAGCCGATGGAACGAAGAAGACTACTCTTTGCGGGGAAAAAACGTGTTCCGGCCAAGACATGATTGACAAGGTAAATCACAATTCGTTTTTTGATAGTCTTCAACTTCATCTTTGATACCAGTCCTCCCGCAGCGGCTTTGCGAGGCTGCATGGACCGTTCGCAAACAAGCCGGAAGCGTCTGTGCCGTTCAAAAGTGCCTGCGATAGCTGCAAAAATCGCTTTGCGGCAACCTCTGCATTCCATAATTCTGTAATCGTCAGGTACGCCGCTTTTCCAAAGCTATACTGCATAGTCGTATTTTCAAGAAGCCGTCGTACCTTTTCATAAAGCTCCTGAATATTGCCGGAGTGATAAACGCTTCCATTCACGCCGTCATTTACGAGGTAAGGTGTTGCCCCTGCTGCATCGCTGGCAACCACCGCACAGCCGCTGTTCATGGCCTCGTTTAACACAGCGCCCCAGCCCTCTTGGCGGTCACTTGTGAATAAGTAGATGCCTGCGCTTTCCATATGACGACGCACGGCTTCCGGAGACATGGCCCCAAGAAACCGTACATTTTCATCCAGAAGTCCAGCTTCCGAAGCCTGTTGCTTGAGCTGCCGCTCCATCTCACCGGTACCGATCATCTCGATTTTGAAGCAGCATCCTGCCTCATGGAGTCTCTTTGCAACCTCAATCACATCGTCCGGATGCTTCCAGTCCAGAAAGCGTCCACACCACAAAATGGTTGCTTTTGCTTTGCGGTCAATCAAGTCATCAATGCTGGGATACCGGATCGTCTCCGGAAAGTAACCCCATTTGTAGCACCGATCATGGAAAAGGCCGAATTTTGCATAATCCCCCGCGGTATAGGCACTGGCGCAGAGCATATATGTCTTCCGCCAAGGTGGATTGTAATAATGCCACTTGAGAAATCGCGGTATATATTTCAAAACAGGATTTCCAGCTTTCAGCGGTCGCTCGGAATATCGGAAAAATAATTTGGCCTTTTTGCCGTATTCCTTTGTCTGACGCTCTGGAAAGGAACCTGCTATCAAAACATCCAGATCATTTAATTGCTTCTGAACCTCCTGGTCTGATGCCGAACAGGTATATGGACGCACCAAATCATTTCCCCATCCGAGGTCCTTTCGCTCTGCATCCATCTCTTTATGTGCCACGAAGCAATAGTTGTGATTTGTCAATTCATAGAGGGCATCGGATAGGGGGATCTGATGATGCGTAAAGTAGTTACTGCAAAAAAGAATTCTCATGTAGCCATCACACGCCCTTTTCCCAAAGTAGACAAAACATTTTCATAGAGTTTGACATAGCCTTGATACACCGTGTCCTTGTCAAAACGCACCATTTTTTTAGGGTCCGCACGCCAGTTGCTGTCTGCCACGTCTCTCACGGCATTCTCCAGTGCCTGCATATCGCCCTGCGAAATCAAGCGTCCATTTCCCGGTGCTACCGTTTCAGGACAACCGTCCGTCTCATATACTACCACTGGCGTTCCGCACGCCTGGGCCTCTACCGTAGTCAGGCCAAAGGTTTCCTCATAGGTAGGGTTCACAAACACATCTGCGGTAGAGTACCACTGCGCCAGTTCTGCTTGATTTTCCGTGCGTAAAAGTCCAAGCACCTCGGAAGGAATATCCGGCAGTTGCTTTTCGATCAGGCCAATCAAAACCACCTGATAGTCAGAGCCGAGGCGGCCAGCAAGCGTCAACAAGTCTGGCAATCCCTTGCGTGCATTCCATGCATTGGCTACCCCGAGGACGATTTTCTTATCTTCCAGATGATACTTTTCACGCAAGCTGCTGGACTGTGGGCGGAAAATCGTGCGGTCAATCCCGTTGGGAATAACGGTTCTCGGATAGTTCTGTAGGAACGACTGTGAAACCTGATCCGCAAGCCATTGCGAGGGCGTTGTGATGGTCAGACTTTTTACACCGGTAAAGGCATTCTTTTTGCGAAGGAAGTTATGCCTTACATCGCCTTTCCAATAGCATTGCGGATACCGGTACAGCAATTTGCAGTCCCGGCACTCGGTCTGCCATTGCATACACTTGACTTGCGAGAAATGTGTGCAATGGCCGGTAAAAGTCCAGCAATCATGCAAAGTCCAAACGACGGGAATATTCGCTTCCTTCAAAAAGCGGAACAGCATCTCGTAATTCACATAGAAGCCGTGCAGCGTGTGCAGATGGATCAGATCAGGCTGAAACGCTCTGATTTCTCGGATCATCTTTCTGGTCGCCGCCCAGGAATATAGTCCCGCATGGTCTGTGAATCGTGATACTGCATTGTGAAAGTAATACTCCAGCTTTCCAGACACCTTCACTGTGTCCGCATTGTCGGAGCATGCTCCCGTACCGTATAAAGTCTTTACATCATTGCCATACTTTTTCAGCAGGTTCATGATATCAGCGATGATTTTTCCAGTGCTTCCAGTCCCATATACCAAATTGACAAACAGCACTTTCATCCTTCTCATCTCCGATGTTGTGTGATAAAAGAGAACCGCCGAGGCGCCAAGGTGCGCCCCGGCGGTTCCAGTGTATTTACTCGGTTTCGCTGTCCAGAATCATCCGGCCAGCACTGTCAAAGTTGTAATATCCCTCCGGCATCAGGCCGTGCGTCCAGTACACATAGTAGCTGCGGTCATGGACGACCTCACAGGTGGAACGCACATAGTAGTAGTCGCCGTCGATCTGGATCAGACCGGCATAGGTACGTTCACCGTTCCTGTAGAAGTACAGGCTTCCGTCTTCCTCGTAGATCCCGTTTTTCAGAGGTGCGACGCTGCCTGTCAGCTTGCCATCTGCGTCGAAGTGATATCTGCCCTGGGGCATCAGGTCATGCGTCCAGGAAATGTAGTAATCACAATCGCGTACCACTTCGCACTTGGAATTCACATAGTAATAATCATCGCCAATTTTGATGAGGCCCGCATAGGTCAGTGTTCCGTTGACATAGTAATGCAGAACACCATCTTCCTCGACGATGCCATTCTTCGGAGTGCCGGTCAGCTTTCCGTTCTCATCGAACGTGTAGTAACCGGCTTCCTTCAGACCATGCGTCCAGGAAATGTAGTACACACAATCGTTCACGACCTCACCGTTGCTGCGGACATAGTAGAAATCACCGTCAATTTCAATCAGGCCCACGTAGGTTACCTTTCCGTTGACATAGTAACGAAGCACGCCGTCCTCGTCCTTTACGATGCCATTCTTGTCCGTAGCCCCCGGAATGAGCTTGCCCTCTGCGTCAAAGGCATAGGTTCCTTCCTCCATCAGACCATTCATTCTGGAGCAGTAGTAGGTCTGGTTCACGATCAGCTGGCCCTTGCTGTTGGCATAGTAGTAATCGTCACCGATCTTGATCATACCTGCAGGAGCCTTGATGCCGTCGACATAGTAGAAGAGATCTTCGCCAGCCTTCAGGATTCCGTTCTTGCCGGTGTCCTCGTCGTGCAGAATGACACCGTTCTCATCGAAGTAGTAGCCCCATTCAGGAAGCGCAAGGCCATTGGTCTTGTGGAGCCAGCAATCCTTGCCGTTCAGCACAGTGCTCTTCACCGCCGCCGAGAGGGTCAGGCCCTCACGCTCCTCCAGATTCTTCTGAACCGCGAAGTAATAATAGTTGACCTCGCCGTTCTCCTTGACAACGCGCTTCAGGCCGGCTTCTTCTTCGATGATGCCGCTGTTGAGCCAATAGGTGTCCGCTCCGACGCTGTAAACACCGGTAACGTCGCTCTGGAATACGCCTTCCGCATCAAAGACGCAGCGGGCTTTTTCCGTTGCTCCATCGGGGACCAGTGTCGTGATTCCGGTAGCCGCATATCCGGTTTCGGTGTCCAGATAGTAGGTATTGCCGTCAATGACGGTCCAACCGGTCTTCTGCAGTTCGCCGTCCTTGTAGTACTGTCTGCCCTGCTCGCTCTCAAGCCAGCCGGTCGGGCACGGGATCACTTCGCCTTGTGCGATAAGCTCATTACAAACCGTGCAATACGTATCGCCGGTGTAACCGGGTGTTGTAAGCGTTGCTTCGACCGCATTGCGAATCTCCGGGTTGTGACCGGTAGCCGGGATCACTTCCTGTTTAACAATAACTTCGTTGCAAACAGAGCAATGCTTGCCTTCCGTCAGGCCAGGCTCGGTGCAGGTCGGAGCCTTTGCTGCGTCAATGACCTCGGTATGTCCCTTGGCGGGGATCACTTCCTGCGCAACGAGGATTTCGTTGCAGACAGAGCAGTGCTTGCCCTCGGTCTTGCCGGGTTCGGTGCAGGTCGGCTCAACTGCCGGATCAATGACCTCGGTATGTCCCTTGGCGGGGATCACTTCCTGCGCAACAAGGACTTCGTTGCAGACGGAGCAGTGCTTGCCCTCGGTCAGACCAGTCTTCGTGCAGGTCGGAGCCTTTGCTGCATCGATTACTTCTGTGTGGCCGGTCGCAGGGATTTCTTCCATACCGGAGAGGATTGCCTTACAAACGGAGCACTTCGTACCGGCTTTATGGCCAGCCTCGGTGCAGGTAGCGGGCTGTTCCGCAACTTCAACAGGGGTATGCCCGGTTGCGTCGATTGCTTCGGTCTTGGTTGCATTGCAAACTGTGCAGGTGTAGGTCTTGACACCGGCGTTCTCACAGGTAGGGGCGGTCGTGATCTCGCCCTCATTCCATCTGTGGCCCTTGGCGGAAATCTCTTCCTGCGCTTTGATAACCGTTCCGCAGACAGAGCAGTGCGCGCCTTCGGTCTTGCCGGGTGTGGTGCAGGTAGCTGCAACAGCTTCGTCGATGACCTCGGTATGTCCCTTGGCGAGAATAGCCGTGCCGGTGCCTATTTTCTTGCCGCAATCCTTGCAGTAGGTGTCGCCGGTGTAGCCATCCTTGGTGCAGGTTGCGTCCTTCGCGTTGCGGATTTCGGTATTTTTATGATCGCAGGGCTTGGCAGTTCCCCACACACCGTTTGAATAATAGAATGTAGTACCCGAGTTCTTGCCTTTCGTGTCGGCATAGCTGCCGTCGGCGTTGTGCAGCTTGGCGGCGGTGATGGGGATCTCATGTGCCGTCACGTCGGAACCGCTCTGCGTGTACTGATACGTCTTGGTCTCCGTGCCGGGGGTACCCTGCTGGTTATAGACACCGGTGCCGTTGCTGGAGCAGATGTCCGCACCGCTGGCGGTGGTGTAGATGCCGCCGATGGCGGTCAGCGTACCGTTGACGTCCACCTTCGCATCGATAAGGTTTGCTTCTGTGCGGTTATAATGCTTTCCGGGGGCATTTAGCACCGCTTTGAACTTGCCTCCGGTAACAAAGTTTTGGGCGACCCACTCGTCACGGTCATAGATGTAGATGCTCTTGCCGTTTGCAACCGTTAGGCCAGCGCCCTCGGCAATATTGACCTCAACGCCCGCCAACAGAGCTGCATCCTGATTGATGGTCACATTGCCGGACTGGATATTGATGGTAATGTTGTTGGTGATGGGCAATACGTAGCTTGCAGAGTCGACATCCATGCCTGCAAGCGTTAGCGCCAACGTGTTCAATGCCGCCTTGCCGTTTACTGTGAATACAAGACGATCCGTCTTTTCATCGTAATCCTTAGTAAAGCTACCGGATTCCACTTTGAACATACCGGTGTCGCCAATGAAATTAATAGCAGTAGTATATGTGCTCTTCATTGCATAAACGCCGCTATAAACCTGTTCGTTGGCGCCGGCATTCAACGTCAAGGGAACTTCGATGTTTTGTACGAAGTACTGCGAAAATGGGAACACCCCATGGTGCATGCCGGAAGATGCGATGCCGCCGCGGAAGTCTGCAATCTGATAGAATTCGTACACCGTAGCGCCAGATTCCGCCAGAACAGAGCCGCTGCCGGAGATAAAGCCCCATGCATAGAGTTTACCACCGTTCTTGACTGTAATGGAGCTGTTATCCGCCATTTTGATGTATCCATAATCACCAACGGGACGTCCCTGCTCACCACCGCCAGCGGCATAATATCTGCCGCCCAAGCTGATCGCGCCATTGACGGTAATAGAAGCGCCATCGCTCATCGTCAGCGTTCGGAACGGCTTCGAAGCTGGGGCTGTGCGAATTGCCGCAGGAGCATCCGTATACAGTGTCCCTGCCTCATCGAAGGGGATCAACAGCGTGATTCCCGCCGGAATGGTATAAGTACCGCTGATGGAGCCATCAGTAGCCAAGGTAATCTTGGACTGGCTGTTTGCCCGTGCGTAAGCAACCGCTTCATTCAGGTCTGCAAACCGCTGACCGCCAGTCTCAAAAAGCGCCAGAGACTTGCTCACAAACTTCGCCGTAACGGTGCAGTCACTTTCGATATTCAGGGCGGTGGTTGCCGCAGTCGCGATGCATTTGCCTGTGGTCAGGTTATACCAGCCCAAGAACTGATAACCATCCGCCGGAGTCGCCACTACCTTATAAGCAGTCATGGAGCTTTGCGTGTTGCTGTATTCCTCGGTAATGAGTTTTCCGTCTACTGTATAAGTACCGTTCTCGGCAGGCACGAAAGTCGCAGTTGCATTGACATCGCTTACCAGAACCACGTTGGTAAGGGTGATCTTCGTAGCAGCATCGGTGCTGCCAGACTTGATGTATACTTTAACGCTCTCGTTTGCCGCCAGTTCCTTGGTAAAACTGGCACCTGAAGAAACCCCTTTACCATCCACCTGAATCGTTCCACTGTTCTGCTCAATAGAGTAGTCAAAGGAAAGGGTTGCTGTTGTCGACTTCTTATTTGTAATTGTCAGTGTGGATTTATAGTGTGTAGTACTGCATCCACTCATGCTGGTAGCTGCGCCGATAATGCTCGTACCATTGGCCGACCAAGCATCATCTGCGTCGCCTTCAAAACTCAGCCCGATATTTTCGTCGGTTAAACCTGTCACAGTGCCACTGGTTGCTGCAAACGCTGTCATGGTCACATTTGGAAGCAGTGCCATGGCCATGCACATGCAGAGCACAAGCGAAAGGAATCGCTTCAATGTGCTTTTCATTTCTTTATTACCTTCTTTCTTTGATGATTTCTGGCGTTTATTTCTATGTAAATGCTGAGTCCCGCCGCAAATGCGATGGCTGCCCAGACATGAGAAAGGTGGAATAGCATCCCCGTAGAGGACGTCCGAAAGAATTCATCAATGAAGCGGAACGCTCCATAGGATGCCATATAAAGTGGGTAAATACTGCCGGGGTTCTTGCTCTTTTTCACTCTGGGGATGAGCAGAATCAGCATCACAATATAATAGAGGATCTCGAGTTCCCTTGTGGGGAAGTGAACGTGCGTTCCCGGTATGACTAAGCCAGCGCAGCATCCAGAGACGATGCAGTTGATCCGAGCGCACATCACCGTGAAGATCATGCAAATCGTAAAAATATCAAAAACGGCTTTGATATTGCGTTTTGAAACCTTTGCGCTGATGAAATAAAGCACTGGCATAAAGAACACTCCGCCGAATAAGCTCATGTTGCCAGCATCTCCGGTTTCCAGAAACGCAAATGCTTTTACACTCAAAACACCACATACCGTATGCAGCACCGAGAATGCTATCACGGCGTACCATTTCATTTGGAGTTGCCGCCGCATCCTGTACAGCCAGAACACATTGAAGATAGTTCCCAGAAGCAGGAGCACGATCAGTGAATGCTCCTTCAGCCAGATAAATACAAGATCAAGCAATACGTACTCCTTTTCGTATTCGTATCTTCCATGGGGTATGGCGCTAAAATCACCATACCCCATGGGTCTTTTGGTTATTTGACCATCTTGCCGTCTGCACCAAAGGTATAGAAGGTGGCGGGCAGCAGGTCGTTGGTTTTGCTGATCCAATAGCGCTGGTTCGTGATGACCTTGCAGGAGCTGTTCACATAGTAGTAATCGCCGTCGATCTGGATCAGGCCAGCATAGGTCTTGACGCCGTCCACATAGTAATACAACTCGCCGTCCTCGCTGACGATACCGTTCTTTGCAGGATCGACTGGATCGGGATCCGGCGTCGGAATGGGTGCATCGGTCATCTTGCCGTCTGCACCAAAGGTATAGAAGGTGGCGGGCAGCAAATCGTTGGTTTTGCTGATCCAATAGCGCTGGTTGGTAACAACCTTGCAAGAACTGTTCACATAGTAATAATCGCCGTCG
>ULXQ01009166.1_pt1 | contig 14538 bp, 13 predicted proteins | sample 1961481 | NCBI WGS metagenome assembly ULXQ01 (sample SAMEA4835843, study PRJEB28245) | human gut metagenome | biome: gut microbiome; material: fecal sample | place: Denmark | collected 2008 | reverse complement strand
GCCCCTTCGGGGCGTACTGCTGTGACTTTTGACACGCCCTCTTCCTATTATGTTAATATAGTTGAATGAAGAATTCAAAATTGAATAATTCAAAATGCGCTTGCGCATAATTCAAAACTCCTAATTCGTGATTAATTTGTGGCCATTCATGACCTTTTTTATAGTCACGAATTGGCCATGAATTCTAAATTGAATAATTCTTAATCGCCGCAGGCGACCAATTCCTAACTCCTAATTCCTAATTCCAAATTCTTAACGCTTCCAGCCTTCATTATCAAGGCCCTCACCTCATCGTAATTGGTGAATTGCGGGTTGCGTTCCATGAAAATCCGCACGGCTCGGTCGATGAGTTTGTGGTTGATAAGTCTGGCGTTCACCATCTTGTTACCCTCCACACGTCCCAGTCGTATCTGTACCGTAGTGCTGATCATGTCGAATATTAGTTTCTGCGAAGTGCCAGCCTTCATGCGCGTGCTGCCCGTAACGAACTCCGGACCCGTCAGTACCTCCACCCGATAGTCGGCTTGAGCGGCAATGGGCGAGTCAGGATTGTTGACTATGCATCCCGTAGTGATGCCCTCGGCACGTGCGTGTCGTAGCGCAGCCAGCACAAAAGGCGTAGTGCCGCTTGCCGAAATGCCCACTACGATGTCGTCCTGGCAGACCCCCTTTGTAGTGAGCTGTATCCAGCTGTCGTCGGTGTCGTCCTCGCGCGATTCTCGTGTCTGCGTCAGACATTCTATGCCGCCCGGGAAGATGGCTTGTATCTGCCGTCCGTCGGTGCCGTAAGTGTTCTGCACCTCAATGGTGTCGAGAGTGGCGAGTCGTCCGCCCGTGCCGCAGCCAACATAAAACAGTCGTCCGCCGCAGCGCAGTTTGTGCTCCACGGCATCAATCAGCCTGTTGATGGCAGGCAGCGCCTTGTCCACAGCCACGGGCACCGACATGTTCTCGCGGTTGATATTGGCAGTAATCTGCTCCACACTCATCAGTTCCAGATGGTCGTAGTGCGATGGCTGTTCCGTAATTCTCTTGTCCATATTATCACGATTTTTATTTTATAGTGCAAATTTAGAAAAAAAATCTGAATTATAAGCCTGTTGGAATAAACCACAAAATGAAGATTTTCGAGAACACGCTGTTTGCCTTGAAAAGTGTTGAGGTGAAAAAACGGGAATCCAAATGACGGATGAACCATAAGAAAAGAGGAGGGCGTGTCAAAAGTTTGACACATCCTCCTCTTCCACATTCTAAATGCAGACGCAGCTCTGTACGCCGAGAGTGGCGAGGAGTGCGGTGATTACGCTCACGATAAACTGGAGCACGGTCTTGAGAGTTTCTTTGTTTGAGTTTTTCATGGTATTGTGATTATTAAAAAAAAGCCTCACCCCCCCTAATATCCCCACAAAATCATACCGCTCCCCTCCCTGCGGGGGAGGGGCAAGGGGGTGGGGCTTTGTGGGGCTTTGTGGGGCTTTGTGGGGCTTTTCTAAATGTTAGGTTCGAGCGCTCCGCTGCCTTCTCCCTCGGTGCCGCCGCCGCTGGGAGTATCGCCGCCGCTGGGAGTGTTGCCGCCGCCAGGGTTGTTGTCGCCGTCCTCAACGTTGCCGCTGTCGCTTGAGGTCACCTTCTTCACAATCTTGCCGCTGCGGTCGTAGCAGGTGATGTTGATAGAGGTGTCGGCAAGCTCGCGCTTGATTTCGGTGCTTGGGGTGAAGATAACGCGTCGTGAGGTGATGATGCCCGTAGCCACATCGTTGACCGAAGGCACGCTCTTGGCTCTTACGCCCAGACGCATGGTGCCCAGTCCGGGAATTGCTACCGAGTGGCCCTCAGTGGCCCATGCTCTGATTACGTCGCCAGCAGCGTCCCATGCCGCCTGCATCACTCCTCGGCTCATGCCCGAGCGGAGGGCAGCCTCCTGAATGACTTTCTGTTCCGAGAGTCGGTTGTAGATTTCGGTGCCGAGCACATAGCGGTATTTGCCCTTGTAGTCGCCCACGTTCTGAAGAGTTTCTCTTGCTTTAAGATTGATTGCCATAATTTGAATTTTGAGTTTTTTGAATTTTGAGTTTTGAATTGTGCGCTACGCGCATTTTGAGTTTGAGTTTTGAGTTTTTTTGAATTTTGAGTTTTGAGTTTTGAGTTCTGTTGTTGCCTCTTGAATTCTGAATTCCCAATTCAAAATTGGACAATTCAACATCGGCTTTGCCGACAATTCAACATTCAACATTCCAAACTCCAAATTTTTTTCTCCCTGCCGAGAGAGTTTTTACTCCCTGCCGAGAGCGTAATTTACAGATCTGTATCACGCTTGCAAAGTTAGTACATTCACGAGGCAAAAGCAATAGTTGTCGGGAAGTAGTGGAGGGTTTGTCGGGAAGTAGTAAGGGTAGGGGTGGAGGTTAGTCATTTAGTCATTTAGTCATTTAGTCAAAATCAAAAAAAAAAGTGCAGTCAGCCCCCTATAGTATAATATATATTTATATATTATACTATAGACGAAAATAACCAACACTCAGAATCGAAAATGACTAAATGACTAAATGACTAAATGACTAACGACTACTGACCAAACTGCGACAACAATGCACTTATCCCATTATCCTACAGTAAGTTAGGTTGCTTATATACGTATCTTCTAACACTTCACCATCCAACACTTCCGTCCTTCTTATCGCCCTGCCAACACGGATTCTGACCCCTAAATTGTCGATTTCGGGGCGATTTTCACAGCGAAAAATTGGGCGTTTTGAAGGAAAAAGCGTAACTTTGTAGGGTACTTGTAATACAAATAACGACTAAAAACATGCTAAATAATAAACTTTCCATATATAGAATCGGGGGGGTAATTTTGAGAAATCTCAATTAGCCAAAACTCGTAATGTGCTGACTGAAGGGCGGTTATCATTGTTCGTAGGAGCGATGATGGCCGCCCTTTTCGTGTCTGTTTGCGTGGGTTGCTCCGACAGTTTTCCATCGGGATCGACTCCTAAAACACCAGAAAACGCAGCAGAATCGACAAGTTCAAGCAGCGATTCCACCAAAAACGAGGGTGAAGACACCATATTTGTAGACATGGACCAAGTAAATAAATAAGGAGCACACTATCATGGCAAAGAAGACAAAGGACACTATAAGCATAGGTTTTGAGGAGAAAATATGGAAGGCAGCCGACATTCTGCGTGGCAACCTCAGCGCTTCGCAATATGAGGGCGTGGTGCTGGGACTAATCTTCCTGAAATACATCAGCGACCGTTTCGACGAGAAGTACAAAGAGCTTCATGACGACGAATATGCCGACCCTGAGGATAAAGACGAATATATGGCTGATAATATCTTCTTTGTGCCACAAGAAGCACGATGGAGCAAGATCAGCGCTGCTGCCCACACTCCCGAAATAGGCGTGGTGATAGACGACGCGCTGATAGCCATTGAGCGCGAGAACGAACGCCTGAAGGGCATCCTGCCCAAGAACTTCGCACGCCCCGAGCTGGACAAGCGCCGTCTGGGCGACGTGGTGGACCTCTTCACCAATATCGCCATGCACGACGCTGGCGATGAGAAAGACCTGCTGGGCAGAACCTACGAATACTGTCTGCGCCAGTTTGCCTCGATGGAAGGCAAGAATGGTGGCGAGTTCTACACGCCTTCGTGCATCGTTCGCACATTGGTTGAGATTCTCGAACCCTACGAAGGTAGAGTCTACGACCCCTGCTGCGGCTCTGGCGGCATGTTTGTGCAGAGTGCCAAGTTTATTGAGCGCCACAAGGGCAACCTCCGAAAGATAAGCATCTACGGACAGGAATCGAACCCCGACACGTGGAAGATGGCGCACATGAACCTTGCCATCCGTGGACTGGATGCGAACTTGGGCAAAGCCTTTGCCGACACTTTCTTCGACGACCAGCACCCCACGCTGAAGGCTGACTTCATCCTTGCCAATCCTCCTTTCAACCTCTCGGACTGGGGGCAGAGCGCCCTGCAGGAGGATGTGCGCTGGCAGTACGGTCTGCCACCAGCTGGCAACGCTAACTTTGCGTGGATGCAGCACATGATTCACCATCTTTCGCCTAATGGCAAGATTGGTCTTGTGCTTGCCAACGGTGCCCTTTCGAGTCAGAGTGGCGGCGAGGGACAGATTCGCCAAGCCATCATCGAAGCCGACCTGGTAGAGGGAATCGTGGCTTTGCCTTCGCAGCTATTCTATAGCACAGGTATTCCTGTCAGCCTTTGGTTCATCAATCGCAACAAACCACAAAAGGGCAAAACCGTATTTATCGACGCCCGCAATCTGGGCACGATGGTTACTCGCAAGCTTCGTGAGCTGATGCCTGATACGGATATTAAAAAAATCTCTGACACCTTCCATGCGTTCCAGCAGGGAACGCTTGAGGATGAAAAGGGCTTCTGTGCCGTATGCACCACCGAGCAGATTGCTGCTCAGGACTTCATTCTGACTCCTGGCAGATACGTAGGAATCGCAGAAGACGAAGGCGACGGAGTGCCATTTGAGGAGAAAATGACGAATCTCACCGGAGAGCTGAAGCAGCTGTTTGAGGAAAGCCACAAGCAGGAAGAGGAGATAAGAGCGCAGTTGAAGAAAATCGGTTGGGAGGTGTAAGCGTATGGAGCTTTTAAATGAATATTCAGGGCTTTTCTCTCTGCTTGCGGTGGTGGCTTCTGTTATAGTTCCACTTTGGATTTACCGCAAGCAGAAGAAGGAACATCTGCAGGACTTGAAGGACGAGATGGAAGCAATGGAGGAAAATTCTGTGTTTCCAATTGGACATGACGACAGAGAGATATTTGCCCGTAAAAGTTATTTACAAAAGAAATTAAGGAGAAAGTAGGATGGAGTGGAAAGAAACCAAAATAGGGAAATTAGGGCAAATAATAACGGGTAAAACTCCCAAAACAGCAATAAAAGAAAATTGGGGAGGCAAAATACCTTTTCTTTCCCCTTCAGATGACATGTCTCAAAAAACAGCTCCACAAACGGCAAGATCCTTAACAGATTTAGGAGTATCAGAAGTGAAAAAATGTTTGATCCCTCCAAATTCAATTTGTGTAAGTTGTATTGGTTCTGATTTAGGTAAAGTCGTAAAAACTGACAGAGATCTAGTAACCAATCAACAAATAAATACAATTGTGCCACATTCGAATATGGATGCTGACTATGTGTATTATTTGATGTGTATTGTTGGAAAAGAACTAAATTATATCAGTAAAACTTCAACTGCAGTTCCTATAATAAACAAATCAACATTCTCTGATTGGGATGTTACTATACCTTGCAACAAGGACGCTCAGCGCCGTATTGCTTCCATCCTTTCTTCTCTCGACCGCAAGATAGAGTTGAACAACAAGATCAATGCTGATTTGGAGGAGATGGCGCAGGCTATTTTCAAGAATTGGTTCGTCGACTTTGAGCCTTTCAAGGATGGTAAGTTCGTGGATAGTGAATTGGGAATGATTCCGGAAGGATGGAAAGTAGGAACTATAGGAGACATTGTTGAGTTTCAAAATGGTTTTACTTTTTCATCAAAGGATTTTTCTGAAAATGGTGAATATAAGATAATAACAATCAAATCTGTTCAAGATGGTTGTTTGGTAACAGAAGGTTCTTCAAAGGTTACAGAGTATCCAACGAAGATGCCTGCTTATTGTAAATTACAAAGTGGAGACATTTTACTTTCTCTGACAGGAAATGTTGGAAGATGTTGTCTTGTTACAGAAACCAATCTCTTATTGAACCAAAGAGTGGCTAAAATTAAAGCAAAGGAATGTTACGACAATTCATTTTCTTATGCTTTATTTCGGTTAAAGGAAACTAAAGAATTATTGATAAGCATATCTCGTGGAACTGCACAGGCTAATTTAAGCCCTGTAGAAGCATCGAAACTTCCTATGGTTATTCCTTCGGAAGATGCAAGAAAAAGCTTTTCAATGATTTCCGATTCTATAATGAATAAAATAATATCTATTCATATAGAGAACTCCCGCCTCTCCCTTCTCCGTGACACCCTTCTCCCTCGCCTCATGTCAGGCGAGCTGGAAGTCCCGGAATAAGAAGAGCAACGAAAGAAATTAACGAGAAAGAAAATATAAAATATTAACAATATGGCAGACGACAAGAAATTCACCGAAGACGCATACGAGCAGACGCTGATAGCCCTATTTCGCGATGAGTTAGGCTACGCCTACGAGTTGGGCTACGACGTGGAGCGCGACATCAGAGAGCCGTTCCATCGTGCCGACCTCGAAACCTCCTTGCGACGGCTCAATCCAGGGCTGCCTGACGACGTGCTGGCAGAGGGCATAAAGACAATAGCCACCATAAGCGAGGGCACGCTGGAGCAGAACAACGAGACGTTCATTATGTGGATGCAGGAGGGCATGGATGTGAAGCTGAAGCAGGACGGCGACGAGCGCACGGTTCTGATGAGGCTCATCGACTTCGACCGCCCCGAACGAAATCTCTTCAAGGTGGTGAACCAGTGGCGAGTAGAAGAGTATAAGAACAAGCGCTGCGATATGGTGGTGATGGTAAACGGACTGCCCCTTGTGGTGGTGGAGCTGAAGAGCGCCGTGGCAGAAGACGCCAACATCGACGATGCCTACCTGCAGATACGCAATTATCAGCAGAGCATTCCGAGCCTCTTCACATACAACGCCTTCAACGTCATCAGCGACATGAGCGAAACCCGCGCGGGCACCATCACAGCCAAGATGGAACGCTACATGGAATGGAAGTCTGTGGACGGCAACTATGAGTCGACACTCGTTGCCGACTATCGCACCTTCTTCATCGGAATGTTCCAGAAGCAGCGCTTCGCCGACATACTGCAAAACTACATCTGCTTCGAGCATAAAGACGGCAAGACATCAAAAATTCTTGCTGCCTACCATCAATACTTCGCTGTTGGCAAGGCGATGGCAAGAACCAAGACTGCTGTTGAGGGCAACGGAAAGATCGGCGTGTTCTGGCACACGCAAGGGTCGGGCAAAAGTTTCTCTATGGTGTTCTATGCTCACCAACTGGTGCAGCGTCTGCCAGAGATTACGATAGTGGTTGTTACCGACCGCAAGGACCTTGACGACCAGCTCTTCGGACAGTTCTGCCGCTGCATGGATTTTCTGCGTCAGGAGCCGATAAAGGCTACGAGCCGGCAGAAGCTGGGCGAGATATTGCGCGACCGCAAGAGCGGAGGCATCGTCTTCACCACCATACAGAAGTTTGAGGAGGGCGACACAGCCCTGTCTGACCGCCGCAACATCATCGTGATGACCGACGAGGCGCACCGCTCACAGTATGGCGACGAACATTGGGACGCACAGAGCCAAACGATGAAGAAAGGCTTCAGCCAGAAGATGCGCGAGGCGCTGCCCAACGCTTCGTTCATAGGCTTCACAGGCACACCCGTCAGCGAGCGCGACCGCGACACGGAGGAGGTGTTCGGTTCTTATATCGACGTCTACGACATGAGCCAGGCGGTCGACGACGGAGCTACACGCCCAATATATTACGAGAGCAGGGTGGTGAACCTGAACCTCGACGAAAAGACAATGAAACTGCTGGATGAGGAGTTTGACCGTCTGTCGGACGATGGCGCCACCGACGAGCAGATAAAGCGTGCCAAGCAGGAGCACAGCCGGCTGGAGGTGCTGCTGGGCGAGGACGCGACCATCGACACGTTGGTGAGAGACATCATAGACCACTATGAGCAGAACCGTGCACAGCTGCTGACCGGCAAGGCAATGGTCGTGGCTCTGACCAGAGAGATCGCGATAAAGATTTACCGCAAGATGCTGGAGCTGCGCCCCTCGTGGACGGAGAAGGTGAAGGTGGTGATGAGCGGCTCTAACCAAGACCCCGACGACTGGCAAAAGATTATTGGCAACGAGGCGTACAAGAAGGAGCTGGCTGCCAAGTTTAAGAAAGATGACGACCCAATGAAGATTGCCATCGTGCGCGACATGTGGCTCACGGGATTTGACGTGCCCTCGCTTGCCACGATGTACGTATATAAGCCGATGTCGGGCCACAACCTCATGCAAGCCATAGCCCGAGTGAACCGTGTGTTCCAAGCCAAGGACGGCGAGAAGAAGGAGGGCGGACTCATAGTCGACTACGTGGGCATTGCACAGGCGCTGAAGGCAGCCATGCAGCAATACACCAACCGCGACCGCCGACGCTTTGGCGACCCAGACATTGCCAAGACAGCCCTGCTGAAATGGAAGGAGGAAATGGAGATTTGCCGCGACCAGATGCACGGCTTCTCTTACGACGGATTCTTCGAGGACGACAACGCCAAGCGTGCGGCTGCCATCACGGGAGGTGCCAACTATCTTTCGGCTTCGGACAAGCAGCAGAATAAGAAGGACTTTATGGAGCATAGCGCATTGCTGCATAATGCCGCCACGCTCTGCCGCTCGCTACTGGGCGAGCGAGAAAAAGCCGAGACGTGCTACATGGACGCTCTGCGCGTGATGCTGCAGAAGCTCTCGCAGAAGGGCAAGGTGAGCCGCTACGATATAAACAACCGCATCAGCCAGCTGCTGCGTCAGAGCGTAAGGACGGAGGGCGTGATAAATCTCTTCGGCGACAGACAGGTGGAGTTCTCGCTCTTTGATGAAGCTTTCATCCAAGAGATCAAGAACATGAAAGAGCGCAACCTGGCGGTGGAACTGCTCACCCGTCTGCTCAAGGAGAAGATAAAGAAGCAGCAGAAGACCAACATCACACAGAGTGACCTCTTCTCGGACATGCTGAGCCAAAGCCTCTCCAACTATCTTAAAGGTCTGCTCACCAACGAGGAGGTGATAGAGGAACTGCTGCGTATGGCGGAGCAGATAAAGCACAGCGAGGAGGAGGGCGACAAGCTGGGACTCACGCCCGAGGAAAAGGCTTTCTATGATGCGCTCTCCACTCCCGAAGGTGTGCGCCAGGCTTACAGCGACGAGGAGTTTGTGGCGCTCACCAAGGAGCTTACCGAAGTGCTCCACCGTAACCGCACCATCGACTGGAACCGCAAGGAGTCGGCAAGAGCCAAAATGCGCGTGATGGTGAAGCGACTGCTCAAGAAATATAAGTATCCACCCGAGGGCGCACAGGCTGCGCTTGAGACCGTAATGCGCCAATGCGACCATTGGGCGGATGAGGACGAGAATGTGGCGTGATGAAAAAGTAAAAAAGTAAAAGGGTAAAAAAGTAAAAGGGTAAAGAATACCAATAACTAAAAAACAATGACAATATTCAAATTCTATTCGTTCGAAAATCAACCCATTGAAAACACAGCACAGTTGTTCGAGATAAGCGACGGTGCTCAACCTAAGCCCATCGACCCTGTGCAGCGGTTCGGAAGCCTGTTTACAACAGGCAGACAAATCGAACTGACTGTGCCAAAGGATATACACGGCAAGGAATGGGACATCTTCCGCTGTCAGGTGCTGCGCCATGAGGATGGGGTGGTGCTGATGGCGCTGGAGAACAACCGCAGCAAGCACACTACTATCAATCTAAAGGACGTGGAGCATGAGCACCATCCCTTTTGCCTCGTCATCATCGACAATCGCCCCGACCGTCAGTTTGTAGGTATAGAGCGTAACTCGGCTTTTGGAACCAACACCGACAAGGTGGCAGACATATTGCGCATGGGGCTTTCGTACAAGATGAGGGAATACAGACGACGCATCGAGATAGAACGACTGACGAAGCAGACCACCGACTTCTGGGACGTTGTGGATGAGATAAGAAGCACGTTTGACGACCACGTGACAAGGATAAGCATCGACTATATGGACAACGGTAAAAGCACAAAGTCGCGACGTGCCAACGACCTGCTTGCCGCTATATGCCTGCTTGCACAAAAGTCGAAAAGCGACGCCCTCTTCGAACTCAAAGCCAAGACCGACGAAGGAGTGTGCCTGAATGAAATACGCCGTGACGTGCAGCACATTGCCGACATCTGTCTGACACAGCCTAATTATGACTTGTCTGTGAGGTTCAAGAATTTTGGAGTCTACCGCTACGGTGCCGACCTTGTGGCTCAATTCAGCGTAGACGACAATGTGGCTGTCGACTTTGCCTATGGCAAACCGATTATCGACTTTGAAACGGGCGGGCGAAGCTACGACCTCGTGTATTGGCTCAACCGCCTCAGCAAGCTAATGAACAACAACTATAAGAATGAACCTATTCAGCCCAAAAGAACGCGACGCAGTAGAAGATAAATACTGCGACACTCCCGTCTATGAAATGGCAGAGGATGTGTGCAGCCGCTGTCTTGCCGGCTGTCGCACATTCGCACTTCACGCCTCAGAGCTGCTTTATCTTGCCTTCTACATCATCGACACCATTAGAGGCAGCGACCCGAAACGTGCCCGACGCTTTGCAGATAGATGCTATGACGATAATATGAATTATCTGCGCCACGATAAGCAGACTGGCGCATCAGACGAAGATTTGCATACGGTCGTGACAGTCACGCTACACACAGCCGTGCAATGGATGCTCGACAGTGGACATGGGCAATGGACGTGGGCAGCACGGTCGTTGGAGCAACAGATAGTTGAGCGACATGGAGAAGGGCTTGTAGACTTGGCGCTTAGTTTTGAATGTGTATATGGAGAAGACGAAGAACGACAACAATTCATGCAACGCTACATGAACGGCACGGCGCTTATCTCGCAAGAGATAGACGATCGGCTCGACGCTTTGGCTAATGTTGCTGCGAACAATGATGACGGCAAAAAGATATATAATATAACGGGCGACTTGGTAATGCAGAAGCACGTGGCTAATGAGGTGAATGGAGTTGCCTCGGGAGGCGTGGGAGTTAGCGTAGGAGCCTGTAATTAAAAATGAATTATCAAACTTTTTATGGACAAGGAACTTTTAGAAAAGATATTGAAGGGCGGAATAACCGTACAGGGCGACTTCGTAATGGAGAAGCAAGTGGAGAATGAGATTGGCAATGTTGAGGCTGGAGGTATTGGCATTCAGATTGTGCACGGTTCTTCTGATAAAAACAAGTCGTGTCCGGGGCCCAATGCCAATGCCGACTCGCTCGCCCTGCTCGACACGCCCGAAGCACAGCAGCTATGGGAGAAAGCCATCGAAGCAGGATGGGTGGACGCTGACCGCCAGCCTACCAACCGCTTGTCTACGAAGGCTGCCAAGGCGGTGTTTGCCAATGTGATGATAGAAATGCTGAATATCCCACAGCCTGCCTACGTGCCGTTTGAGGCGCTGTGGGGTGTGACTGGATTGCAGAACTCTTATTCAAGCGGCAATGCGTATGGCAAAAACAACAAATTGAAAGAAGAGATAAAACAACAACTTCGTTAATTCTTTATTCTAATGCCTTCGTTAGGGCAACCGTAATGACAACGTGCTTGACAACGTGTTATTACGGTTGCCCTCTTTTTTTGCCCTTATCTTTGCACTCGTAATCCTTACGGCAAGCCGATGGCTGCCCAAGGGTTGCGAGTGTTTTTTTGAATATTAATGGTTTAAACATTTTGATGTTATGACGAATAAGATTCAGATTTTCGAAAGCCCGGAGTTCGGACGGATTCGGACGGTGATGGGCGAGGCGGGCGAACCGCTGTTCTGCTTGACGGATGTGTGCAAGGTGCTTGGACTGAAGCAGAGGCATGTGAGAGAACGACTTGACGATGGGGTCGTTTCAACCGACACCATCACCGACTCGCTTGGAAGAACACAGATGGCTAACTTCGTTAACGAGGACGGTCTGTATGATGTTATCCTCGACAGTCGCAAACCTTCGGCAAGGGCGTTCCGCAAATGGGTCACCTCTGAGGTGCTGCCGCAGATTCGACGGACGGGTGGCTACATCCCTCTTGCTGCCGAGGACGACGAGAAGACGATTCTGGCTAAGGCGGTGAGGATTCTGAACCGGACGCTGGAGCAGAAGGATGAGCTGATAGAGGCGCAACGTCCTAAGGTGGAGTTTGCCGATGCGGTGACTACGGGCGACGGTTGCATACTGATTAGCGAGCTGGCCAAGCTGCTGACGCGTAACGGTTATCCTACAGGACGCACACGCCTGTTCCGATGGATGCGCGAGAACGGCTACATCTTCAAACGCTCTACGGAACCTATACAGAAGTGGGTGGAGGAAGGACTCTTCGCAACTTCCGTCACGATGATCAAGACGCATCATGGATCGGAAGAGAGAGTAACGACGAAGGTGACGGGCAAAGGGCAGGAGTACTTTCTCAGCAAGCTTGGAAGCCTGACACAAAGCCCCACCCCCTGACCCCTCCCCCGTAGGGAGGGGAGCGGTATGAACCGACTACTTATAGCAAGGAACAGGCCCCACCCCCTTGCCCCTCCCCCGTAGGGAGGGGAGTAGTATGAACCGACTACTTACAATTATCAATAAACAATAAAACAATAATCAATAAACAATAACCAAACAGCCTTACTATCCCTCATACCCCACAAAATCATATCACTCCCCTCCCTGCTGGGGAGGGGTCGGGGGAGAGGCTTTTCTCTTCCTATTGAGGGGTTGGGGGAGAGGCTTAATATTTAATTTATTATGGAAACAAAAATCATGCGAGTGGTACAGCAGGGCGAGGCTTTCGCTGTACAGAGTCAGAAGACGGAGAGTGGCCAGACTATGAAGTGCAACATCATCCTTCAGGAGCTTGGCGGCAAGTACGAGAACCAGTATGTGGCAGCTATGCTCGGCAATACGGCAGGATGCCTGTTCAGTCCCGGCGACCTTGTGGCGGTGACGCTGCGCTTCTCTACACGAGAGTATAACGGGGCGCACTATCAGGACATACTGGTGACGGACATTGTAAAGTTTTGAATTTTGAATTAGGAATTAGGAATTGGTCGCCTATGGCGATTAGGAATTGTTCAATTTTGAATTTCATAATTCACAACTGGTAAATTCAAAATCGCCAAACGCTATAACTCAAAACTCAAAATTCAAAATCATAAAAAACAAGAGTTGAATTGCGGAGGATATTCCATGGTAAAGCGCGCAACAATCCAACGTTCTTCTCGCAAAAAAACTCAATATTATGATTAAAGATATAAACAATAACGCAAACAGCACAAACGCAAACAGCACAAGTGCTAATAGTACAACCAACAACCAGTTTAATGGCTGCCAGCACGTGCAGCTTGGCGGTATCGCTTTCTACGACGAGAGCAAGTATTTCCTCTTTTCGCCCGATGATTCGGTGCCCGATAAGGTGCAGCGTATGCGGAGGATGCACGGCGTGGCGCAGCAAATGACCGACGGCACGTTCGACTTTGTGGCACAGCCCAGAGTCAAGTCGCAGTCGAAGCTTATCAGAAAGCTGGCGCACGGAAGGGTGAGCAAGACCAAGGACGGGGCAATTCAGTTGACGCTGAAGATAACAGCAAACGAAAACATTAATATTGCACAGGCAATAGCCGTTGAAAGCGCAGAAGCAACTGACGCGATTGTGGAGTACCAACTTAGACGGTAATGTTAAGTGACTGAAAACCACATGCTGTCTTTTTGTCACGAGATTTGTCCTTGGACCCACTGACTATAAGGAAGTAATTACCATAAATTATCCATGAATTACTCATAAATTAATTCGTGGTAAAATTCGTGGTCAATTCATGATAATTCGTGACTGAAAAACCACGCAGCAAGCATGAAGTTCTTTTTGTCACGAATTACCATAAATTATCCATGAATTCAGATAACGCACACAACATTCGTGTGATTAGTGAAATTCGTGGTGAAAAGAATAATTCATGGTGAAATTCATGGACAATTCATGATAATTCGTGACTGAAAGAATAATTCTTACCGACTTGCTGCGCAGGCTAAGGCGAGGACGCCATAGCCTCCTACAATTCACAATTGGACAATTCGTAATTGCAGGCGTTAGCCGAGAATAACTCAAAACTTAAAATTCAAAACTCAAAATTCAGAAAATGAGCGTACACATTATATATTACAAGGACGGGGCAAAGCTAATGCGCCCCGTCAACGACGAGACCGAATACCGGCTCGCGCGCGACACGGAGCGCAACCGACGTGCCGACAAGCACCACATGGTGCAGATGAACTACTCCTGCCTGCCTAATGCCGACGGCACGCTGAAAGGCGCTACACGGATGAGCCGCTCCGTTGGCATGGACATCGACTTCGACCCTATGGCTGCTGACTATGAGCAGAAGATGGCGAGCGTGCCCGAAATGGTGATGGGCAAGAAGGACGAACTGGGACTGCTGATGCTCGAACGCTCGGCTGGCAAAGGCTATCATATCGCCTTCAGACGCAAGCCTGAGCTCTCGCATGAGGAAAACCTCAAATGGGCTTCGCAGCTGCTCGGTGTGCAGTACGACAAGGGCGCAAAGGACATTACCAGAGTGTTCTTCACGCCTCCATGCGAAAAATTGCTCTTCGTAGATAAGGAGCTGTTCGATAATGAGGGTGAGGTTAATGAGGGTGAGGTGGTGAGGGGTTGTGATGGTGATGTTTCCTCGTCAGCTACACAGCAAACCAACAC
>ULXQ01020724.1_pt1 | contig 14586 bp, 14 predicted proteins | sample 1961481 | NCBI WGS metagenome assembly ULXQ01 (sample SAMEA4835843, study PRJEB28245) | human gut metagenome | biome: gut microbiome; material: fecal sample | place: Denmark | collected 2008 | reverse complement strand
ACAGGAACGGATTTTTTGACAACCCCGTTTCTCTGATTTTCCGCTGCATCCTTGACCCCAACGTGGTAGGGGCTACCCGCAGAGGGGAGCCCATCCCGGCCGCCGGGTTTCATGTTCCAAGGCAGATGCGCAGCATCTGGCATCCGACTTTCAGGGGGACACATCTGGACCACTCCTGCAGGGCGGACTTGGCCATCGGCCTTGCTGGTACTTTGTACGAGTATATATCGATTCTCCGGGAGCCGGGGGGGGCAGGCCCAGGAGGAGTCGGCGGGACAACATCGGGTGTTGTCGCTCCTGGGGTGGAGCACGCGGGCGATGGAGTCCGGCTTCCTGGTCCGTAGCCGCTGCCTTTGACCGAAAGGGCAAGGCGATAGGCTGTGAGCCTCCCGCCAGGGACGAACGGGTCTGCCCTCCCGGCGGAGAGCCCTTGCGGGTGGAAGAGTATAGGAGGACTTTTCCCCTCTGGGAGGCCGGGACGGGTTTGCCTGCGGCGAAACCCCTACGTCGTCGACCTCAAAGCAACGATAAAAAATTTTTGACACCATTTCTGAATAACTATACGGCGATGAAGGATTCACCGAGAACTTGTTGACACATACTTCAGATACATGGAAACGGCTTGCCCCTGGCAGATTGTGCTATAATATTCTGTATAAACAGTTTTTTTGCTCCAACCGTCTGCAGTTTCTGTCTGAAAGGGAGGAAGATATCGTGGGACTCAGGAAATTCAGCTTTAATTTTGGCAGGACCACCCAGGAAGTGGAACTGCCGGAGGAACGGATCAGCAGCATCATCGAAGGCCGTCCGGTGCCGGCGGTGGATGTGGAGCAGGCCACCCTGGAGGCCATGCGCCATCCCATCGGCTGCCGGCCTCTCCAGGAAATGTTCGGGAAAGGGGACAAGGTCTGCCTGGTCATCGCCGATGTGACCCGTTCCTGGAACCGGTCTTCTGAATATGTGATCCATGTGGTCAATGAACTGAACCTGGCCGGGGTGCCGGATGAGGACATGTACATTGTCTTTGCCCAGGGAACCCACCGGGAGCAGACTCCGGAGGAAAATGTCCGGGTGGTGGGCGAAGAAGTGGCCCGGCGGATCCGGATGTACCAGCACCACTGCCGGAACAACGATGAACTGACCTGTGTGGGGACCACCCGGTTCGGGACCCGTGTGATGCTGAACAAGCGGGTGGTGGAAGCGGACAAGATCGTGATCATCGACGGCATCACCGCCCATCTTTTTGCCGGCTATGGGGGCGGCCGGAAACTGCTCCTGCCCGGGGTGGCCGGCTGGGATACCATCCAGGAGAACCACTGCCATGCCCTGGCGGACCATTTTGGGGACGGCATCAACCCCAAGACCCGGAACGGAGTACTCCAGGACAACCCGGTGAACTACGATATGCTGGATGCCATGGAGATGGTCAAGCCCACGTTCCTGGTCCATTCCATCATCAACAATGAAGGGAAAATCTGCCGCATGGTGGCCGGTGATCCCTACCAGGCCTGGCTGGAAGGGACCCGGATCTGCCATGACAACCAAGCGGTCTCTTTCAAGGCCCGGGCGGATGTGACCTTTGCCTGTGCCGGGGGCTATCCCAAGGATGTATCCCTGTATCAGGGCTGCAAATGCTATGATCCGGCAGATGTGACCACCAAACCGGGGGGCATCATCATCGCCATCATGGAGGCCAGTGACCTGTACGAACCGCCGGAATATCTGGGCAGTTTCAAGTATGACAGCGAGAAGGACATGGAAAAGGCCCTGCGGGAGAATTTCAGCATTCCCTTCTTTGTGGCGTTCAACCTGTTCTGCATGACCCACCGGTACACCATCTACCTGGTGACGAAAAAGGAGAATTTCGACGCCATCCGGAAGACCAATCAGATCCCCTGCGCCACGGTGGCCGAAGCCTGGGAAAAGGCCCAGGCCCAGCTGGCCCGGGAGGGGAAGAAGGACTATACCCTGAACCTCATCCCTCACTGCGGAGGGGTCATCGCGGAGGAGCCGGAGAAATAGATGAAAAACTCTTCATCTTCCCTTCATTTCCCCCGTTTACAATCGTTAGTATTATCTAACGAGGGGGCAGATCATAATCAATCGGCCAGTGACCAGTGACCGTTGACCAGTGACAAAAGGGACTGTGAAAAAATGATTTCTCATTTTTTCACAGTCCCTTTTGTCATTTCTTCGCATTCTTCGTCATTTCGTCGGTGGCGGTGCGGATGATGGCGGCCAGCAGGGTGTCGGAATCGTATTCCGTGCTGGTCCGTGCATCGGTGACCTGGTAGATGGCCTGACCGTTCTTGGTGGCCAGGAAGGTGACGCCTGCGTAAGCGGTTTCCCCCTTGGCCAGCTTGTTCCCTTTCCGGGCAGCGGGCTCGGTACCGTCAGCGGTCTCGATCCCCACCGGGTTCACCTGGACCTGGAGGGTGATGGTGTTCCGGAGCTTCTTGTCCGGCAGCATCACCGGGTTGCTGTATACGGTGACCCCTTCTTTCTTGAAGTCCCGCTGGAGGGTCAGCAGGGTCTTCCGGACCGCATCGTCGTCCCGGGTAAAGGCGGGATGGGCTTTCCGGAAGTCCGTATCCTGCCGGGAAAGATCCTTCAGATACACGACTTTCACATTTTTAAAAGCAAAGGTGCTGCTCTTCCAGCCGCTGCGTTCCGCGCCTGCCGTCAGGGGCAGGGCCAGCAGAGTCAGGAGCAGGGTGGCCATAGCCAGGAATTTTTTCATGGGTGTTCCTCCTCTTAGGTTCTGTCTTCCCATTTTACAACGGATGGGGACAGCTTTCAACGGCTTTTCGTTTTGACTAACCTGGGGAATCGGGCTATAATTTGTAGAGTTATCTTGTATCCGCTGTGGGTACAGTGCAGGAAACGGAGGAAATCCTATGCCAATACCTCTTGTGGTGTGGGCGGCTGCCGGGATCGGCGCTGCCGGACTGAAACTGTATAAAAGTGCCACCAGCTCTGAAAACATGGTGAAAAATGCCATTGAACGGTATAATGAAGAAAGGTTCAAATTCTACAAGGTGCTGGAGCAGCTGACTCCGGAAGTGGAAGAACTGGGCCGGCTGAAGCTCCATATCTGGGGCTGCTACGACAAGGTCTTTGCCATCCTGGACAAGATCGAGAACAAACCGGGCCATTATACCTACAAGACCCATAAGAATCTCCATCTGCTGCCCCAGGATGTGCGGAAGCTGAAACGGATCCGCCGGGTGGTGGACCGGATCCAGGAAAAGAAACTGGATACGGAAGGCACCGGGATGCTGACGGTGGTGGCTCTCCAGGGGGGAGCGGCCAGTTCCTACAGCCAGTCGGAACTGGAACGGGACGAGGCCAAGCTGGTGATGGAACAGATCATGGACCAGCCTCTGTACACTTCAGAAGTGACGGCCCTGGATGAAATGAGCGTGCTGGAATCCATCATGTGCTTCCCCAAGGTGCTGCGGCCCGGGTATTTTTCCGACAAGGACGGGTCCAAAATGACCAAGGATGAGGCGGTCCATTTCAAGACGGATACGGATACCCAGTCCCTGCTCCTGGCGGATGCGGAGGCCCGGGGAGAACGGCTGCTGGAAGTGGTCCGCCATGTGTACAAGACCACCGAGACCCTGAAAAACGAACAGCGGGAGCAGATCCAGTTCTTCCAGCGGCTGCTCCTGGAAAAGACCGATTACCAGATCTTTACCCTGGAGGAAAAGGACCGTCTGAATTTCCTGGTGGCCCTGGGTTTTGTGCTCCGGGAACTGGCACGGACGGATATTGTGCTGAAAAACGGCAGCATGGCCATCCTGAACCGGAGCGGCCTGCGGGTGCCCCTGGGCAAGGCCCAGGACCTGCTGCCCATGGAAAACCTGGCTCTTTTGGATGAGAACGACTAATTGTGGGGAGGAACCATCATGATCAGTACCAAAGCGTTTAAAGCCTATGACATCCGGGGCATCGTCCCCAGCGAAGTGAACGAAGACCTGGCTTACCGGCTGGGACGGGCCCTGGCCTGGAAGCTCCAGGCCAAAGAACTGGTGGTGGGCCATGACATCCGGCTCAGCGGACCGGCCCTCAGCGAAGCGGCGGTAAAGGGCATGCGGGATGCCGGGGCCAATGTCCAGGATCTGGGCCAGTGCGGCACGGAAATGATCTATTTTGCCACCGCCCACCTGAAAACCGATGGGGGCATGATGATCACCGCCAGCCACAATCCCAAGGACTACAACGGCATGAAGCTGGTCCGTTCCGAAGCCCGGCCCATTTCTGCGGATACGGGGCTGAAGGACCTGGCGGAACTGGTGGCAGCGGAAGACTTCGAGACCCGGGTGCCCAAGGCGGAGAAACAGGGAACCTACAAAAAAGTGGATATCGTCCCCAGCTATGTGGACCATCTTCTTTCCTATATCAATGTAAAGAGCCTGCTGCCTCTCAAGATCGTGGCCAACCCGGGGAACGGAGGGGCCGGTCCCATTGTGAAGGAACTGGCCAAGCACCTGCCCTGCCAGTTCATCATGATCAACGATACCCCGGACGGCACTTTCCCCAACGGGGTGCCCAACCCTCTCCTGCCGGAAAACCGGGCAGCCACCTCGGATGCGGTGAAAAAGAACGGGGCCGACCTGGGAATCGCCTGGGATGGGGACTTCGACCGGTGCTTCTTCTTTGACGAAAACGGCCGGTTCATCGAAGGGTATTATCTGGTGGGGCTCTTTGCCCAGTACTTCCTCCAGAAGCATCCCGGCAGCAAGATCCTTTACGATCCCCGGCTCACCTGGAACACGGAAGACATCATTGCCCGGTACGACGGCCAGCCGGTACGGTGCAAGAGCGGCCACGCCTTCATCAAGGAATGCATGCGCCGGCAGGGTGTGCTGTACGGGGGCGAAATGAGCGCCCACCATTATTTCCGGGATTTCTCCTACTGCGACAGCGGGATGATCCCCTGGCTGCTGCTGATTTCCCTTCTGTCCACTTCCGGCATGACCCTGTCCCAGCTGGTGGATGCCCGGATCAGCGAGTATCCCTGCAGCGGGGAAATCAACCTGAAGGTGAAGGATGCGGACGAAGTGCTGGAACGGCTGTCCAAACATTTCCGTTCCGGGATCCAGGACCGGATGGACGGGCTCAGCGTGGTGTACAATGAATGGCGGTTCAACCTGCGGAAATCCAACACGGAACCGGTGGTGCGGCTGAATGTGGAAACCCGGGGGGACAAGGATCTGCTGAAACAGAAGACCCGGGAAATGCTGGAGCTGATCGGCGGAGAAAGAGCATAGGAGGCAAAACGGATGAATGTACTGGTAACAGGGGGAGCCGGCTATATCGGCTCCCATGTGGTGGAAGAACTGACGGCCAACGGATATACGCCCATTGTCTATGACAATTTCAGCACCGGCCATGTGGATGCGGTGTCGGACAAGGTCCAGCTCATCGAAGGGGATATCCATGACTTCAACTTCCTGAAGCATATCCTGGGGGAATATGAAATCGACGGGGTCCTCCATTTTGCGGCCAGCAGCCAGGTGGGAGAATCCATGGTGAACCCGGGGAAATACTACTACAACAATGTGGCCGGTACCCTGGGGCTTTTGGATGCCATGCGGGAAGCGGGAGTGGAACAGCTGGTGTTCTCTTCCACAGCGGCTGTCTACGGGGAACCGGCCCAGGTGCCCATTACGGAAGACATGCCTCTCCAGCCTACCAATGTGTACGGCCGGACCAAGCTGATGATCGAAAAGATGATGGAAGACTACAGCCATGCCTACGGCCTGCGCTATGTGGCCCTCCGGTACTTCAACGCCGCCGGGGCGTCCCTTTTGGGGAACATCGGGGAAGACCACCGGCCGGAGACCCATCTGATCCCTCTCATTATCCAGGCGGCCCTGGGCCAGCGGGAAAGCGTGTCCATTTTCGGCACGGATTATCCCACTCCTGACGGCACCTGCCTCCGGGACTACATCCATGTGAAGGATTTGGCCAGCGCCCATGTACTGGCCATGGACCATCTCCGGAACGGCGGGGACTGCCGGACTTACAACCTGGGAACGGAAAACGGCTTTTCCGTCCGGGAAATCATCGACGCGGTGAAGAAGGTCACGGGACGGAACTTTACAGTGAAGGAAGAGGCCCGGCGGGCAGGAGACCCGGCGAAACTGATCGCCTCTTCGGAAAAAATCAAGAAGGAGCTCCATTGGGAGCCCAAGCACAGCCAGATCGAAGAAATCGTGGAAACCGCCTGGCGGTGGCATGAAGGGCATCCCAAAGGATACGAGAAATAAGGAGTATGGATATTTTGGTGACCGTGGACGGCCTGAAAAAAAGTTTCGGCGTCCACGATATTTTTCAGAATGTAAGCTTTACCATCCGCCAGGGAGAAAAAGTGGGCCTGGTGGGGGTCAACGGCAGCGGGAAGACCACCCTGCTCCGGTGTCTGCTGAACCCGGATTTTGCCGACGGAGGATCGGTGAAGTTCGCCGGGGAACTGCGGCTGGGGTATGTGGAACAGGGGTTTGACGACTTCCGGGAGGAAACGGTCCGGGAGTTCATGCAGCACGCCTGCCCGGATATCCTGGACCTGCGGGAGAAGATGCGCCGGCTGGAGGAAGCCAGCGGCCGGGCCCAGGGAGAAGAGCTCCAGGGGATCCTGGACCAGTATGCCCGGACGGAAAGCCGGTATGCCCATCTGGATGGGTACCACTACGAAAGCAACATCAAACGGGTGCTGCTGGGGCTGGGGTATCCGGAAGACACCTGGCAGTGGCGGGCGGACAAGCTGTCCGGGGGACAGAAGACCCGGCTCCAGCTGGCGGCGGCCCTGGTGAATTCTCCGGACATGCTGATCCTGGACGAACCCACCAACCACCTGGACATCGTCATGAGCGAATGGCTGGAAAAGTACCTCCGGGAATTCCGGGGCGGAGTGCTGGTGATTTCCCATGACCGGGCCTTCCTGGACAATGTGGTGGAAGAGATCCTGGAAATGGAAGGGGGCACGATCCACCGGTTCAAGGGGAACTATTCCCGGTATCTGGAACAGAAGGAAATCCAGGTGCTGACCCAGACCCGGGCCTATGAGGCCCAGCAGGAATACATCGCCCGGCAGGAGGCCTACATCCGCCGGTTCAAGGCGGGGATCAAGAGCAAGATGGCCCGGGGCCGCCAGTCCCAGCTGGACCGGCTGGAGCGGATCGACGCCCCGGTCCAGGAGGAAGAGTTCCAGATGCGGCTGCCCCATGCGGCGGAGTGTGCGGAAAAGGTGATCATGCTGGAACACCTGGATGTGGGGTATCCCCAGCATCTCCTGCTCCAGGATGTGGACCTGACCCTGCGCCGGGGAGAAAAGGTGGCCATCATCGGTCCCAACGGCTGCGGGAAATCCACCCTGCTGAAGACCATCCTCCAGGAACTGCCGCCCCTTAAGGGGGAAGCCCGGATCGGGAACCGGGTGAAGATCGGCTATTTCTCCCAGAGCTATGAACGGCTGGACGAGAAACAGACCATTATGGAGAACTTCCTGACGGAATACGGGCTCACCGACGAACAGACCCGCCGTCTCCTGGGGAGCATGATGTTCCACGGGGAGGATGTGTTCAAGGTGATCGGGACTCTGTCCGGGGGCCAGAAGGCCCGGCTGGTGCTGCTGAAGCTGGTGCTGGACGGGGCCAACTGCCTGCTCCTGGACGAACCTACCAACCATCTGGACATCGCCGCCAAGGAGGCGGTGGAAGCGGCCCTGGAAACCTTTGACGGCACCGTGCTCCTGGTAAGCCACGACCGGTATCTGGTGAACGAGGTGGCCGGCCGGATCTGGGCGGTGGAAGAAGGCCATGTGACCGATTACAAAGGAAACTACGACTTCTATCTGGAAGAACGGGACAAGAACCGGAGCCGGGAAGGACAAACGGCTCCGGCGGTACCGGCTGCCTCCCGGAAGGAAGAAAAGCCGGCGTCCCAGGGAGCACAGGAACCGGCGGCCGCCAAACCGGCAGCCCCGGCGTCCCCTGCGGAAAAGAAAACGGAAAAGAAGCCCTACAGCCCGGCGGAAGCCCAGAAGCTGCTGCCCCAGGTGGAACTGAAGATCCGGGAATATGAAGCCCTCCAGAAGGTGCTCAGTGACAAGATCGCCGACCCGGCCAACCAGCAGGACCTGGAAACCAGCACCAGACTGGCGGAAGAGTACGCGGAACAGGACAAGATCCTGGACGGGCTTATGGACAAATGGGAAAAACTCATGGAGTCACTGGAATGACAATCGACGAATTTCTGCATGCTCTGCAGCAGTTCCATGGGGACGGCTGCTTCAATCCCTGGGGGGAGTATGATCCCTCCTGCGATATCGGACCGGAAGCTCCGGTGATCCGGTCCGCCAATTTCCGCCGGTACCTCCAGCTCCGGCAACAGGCCCGGTTCCTGTTCATTGCGGAAGGACTGGGATACCAGGGGGGCCATTTTTCCGGCATGGCCATGACCAGCGAACGGATCCTCCTGGGCCACCATCCTGCAGTGCGGCCGGAGGTGGTGCTGGGAGAAGGCTGGGATTACCGGCGGACCAGCAATCCGGACAGCCCTCTTTTGAACCGGAAACAGAAGGAGGAAGGGTTCAACGAACCCACCGCCACCATTATGTGGGGAGAACTGGCGGCCCAGGGGCTGGCTCCCTTCCAGACCATTTTGTGGAACATTTTCCCCTTCCATCCCTACAAGCCTTCCGGGATCCTTACCAACCGGACTCCCACGGGACCGGAACTGGATCAGGGAATCCGCTATGCCCGGATGCTCCTGGACCTGGTGCCCGGGCTCCAGGTGATCGCCATCGGACGGAAAAGCGCCGGTACCCTGGAGAAATACGGGGTGCCCTGTGCGGCGGTGCCCCATCCCTCCATGGGCGGGGCCAACCGGTTCCGGGCGGCGGTAGGGGCCCTTTTTGCCCAACCGAGGTGAAACTATGACCAAAAGTACCTTAGCATCCATGAGCAAGGAACAGGTGCTGAAAATCGCCCTGACCGCCGGAAAGATCCTGCTGGTCAGCGGGGCGGAGACCTACCGGGTGGAGGACACCATGCTGCGGATCTGCCACGAGGGAGGCATGAACACCATTGCGGCCTTCTGCACCCCTTCCCTGATCATGATCGGGGAGGAGACCATGGAAGGGGCCAGCCTCATGTACCGGGTGACCCACCGGGGGACGGATCTGACCCTCATCAGCGAAGTGAACGACATGAGCTTCCACATGCCCACCTGGGGAAAGAGCTTCCAGGACACCATGGCCATCCTGGAGGAGAAGACCATGCGGAAACCCCGTCCGGCCCGGGAGGAGATCTTCTGGTCCGGCCTGGCCGGGGCTTTCTTCGCCGTGGTGCTGGGAGGCGGTTATCTGGAATTTTTGGCGGCCCTGCTGGGGTCCCTGCTTTCCATGGCCTTTGTGAAGGCGGTGTCCCCCTTCCGTCCCAGCAGCTTCTGGGAGACCACCATGGCCGGGGCCATTATCTGTCTTACGGTGGTATTGTTCCGGATGGCCTGTCCGGACCTTGTGATGGAACTGGCCATTGCCGGAGGCGTGATGCCCTACCTGCCGGGGATGGCCTTTACCAACGGGATCCGGGATTTCATGGCCGGAGACCTGCTCAGCGGCACCTGCCGGGCCGGGGAAGCCATTTTCCTGGTGGGCGGGGTGGCCATCGGCATCGCCACCGTCCTGGGCATACTGTACATGTAGGAGGCTTTTATGCCGCTGGCAGCAACCATTTTCATCAAAACCGTATTTTCCTTTTTCGCCACCGTGGCCTTCGGCAAACTGTTCAAATGCCCGGAAAGCTGCCTGTACAAGGCGGGGTTCGTGGGTATGGTGGGCTTCGGGGTGTACATTATCCTGTTGAGCGGCTTCGGCCTCAGCTCCATGCTCAGCAACTTTGCCGGCACTGTGGCCCTTTCCATCTGCAGCGAGATCTTTGCCCGCTGGTACCGGCAGCCGGTGCCCATCTTCTCCATTCCGGGGATCATCCCCCTGGTGCCCGGACTGCCCTTGTACCGGGCCATGAACTACACCATGCTCAATGCCTACAGCCTGGGGATGCACACCTTTGTGTCCGCCGCCCTGGATGCCACAGCCATTGCCATGGGGATCCTGCTGGTGTCCGGCCTGGCCAAGGTGTACAAGACCAGCAAGAAGATGGTCCGGGACAAACGTCGGCACGGCCGTTGAGGAAAATCGGAAGACTGGCTATAATACAGACAGGAAATGTGAAGGAGGAATGCCCAATGGCAGTATTCACGAAACGAGAAAAACAGGTGGTCAACAATCCAGGGACCGGGACCATCGAAAAGGAAATCCTCATGGACCCGTCCGCTTTCCAGGGGAACAATGACCTGTTCGCCCAGATCACCCTGCATCCGGGCTGTGCCGTCCCTGTCCATCAGCATCTGGGAAACAATGAGACCTACTACCTGCTCCAGGGAGAAGGGGAATACACCGACGAGGACAAGAAGCTGCCCGTAAAGGCCGGGGACGTGACCTTCTGCGCCGACGGAGGCACCCACGGCCTGAAGAACACCGGCAAGGAGGATCTGGTGTTCATCGCCCTGATCTGCAATACGCCGGGGTATAAGAGATAAGGATTGTCAATAGTCGGCTGCCAACGGTCAGCGGCCGGAGGAGGAAACCCGCTTTTGGCGGGTTTCTTTTTATTTGTAAAAACTTTGTGAACTCTTGTATAAAAAATGCATTTTTTTCGGCTGAATTGACCTTAAATCTGCGAAAATTTCCCTGCTTTACTGCGGTACCAGTGTCCGGGAAGCGAGGAAATTTCCCCTTGTTTACACTAAAAGAAACGCACGGAACTGTGTAAAGAAAGAAGCGCATAAAATGTGGCCGAAAACCGAAAAAAATCCCGAAAAAATATTGACATTGGCTGTCAGTAATGTTACAATACCACAGTGTCACAGAGGGGTAGTATGTCTTTTGGAGGTGTCAAATGTTTCTCGCAGACGTAAAAAACGGTTCGCCGGTTGTAGTCGGTGTGAAGCAGTCCCAAAAGGCCATTGCCCGGGATCGGGCCGCAGGAGTCCTGATCGCCCGGGATGCGGATGACCATGTAACAGGGCCTGTCAGGGACCTGTGTGAAGCCAAGGGCATCACAGTGGAAAATGTGGATACTATGCTGGAACTCGGCAAGGCCTGCGGCATCCATGTGGGAGCTTCCGTAGCCGCTGTGCTCAAAACCCGGTAGAATCTGCCGGAAACGGCAGATCTTCATAATCATTAAATCTTATTCTCGAGAAAGGAGGTGCCGGAATGCCTACAATCAACCAATTGGTTCGTAAAGGTAGACAAGTTATTACTCAAAAATCCACGGCGCCAGCATTGAAAAATTCACCGCAAAAACGCGGTGTCTGCACGAGAGTGTACACCACCACTCCGAAAAAACCTAACTCTGCTCTGCGGAAGGTTGCCCGTGTCCGTCTGACCAATGGGATTGAAGTCACTGCTTACATTCCTGGTATTGGCCACAATCTGCAGGAACACTCCGTTGTTCTGATCAGAGGCGGAAGAGTCAAGGATCTTCCCGGTGTTCGTTATCACATCATTCGCGGCGCATTGGATACCGCCGGTGTTGCTGACCGCAACCAGGGCCGTTCCAAATACGGTGCAAAACGCCCGAAAGCAGCCAAGAAATAAGCTGCCTGCTGTAGAATGAGACAATAACGAAGGAGGAAATACAGATGCCGAGAAAAGGTCCTGTAACCAAAAGAGACGTATTACCGGATCCAGTATATGGTTCCAAACTGTTAACCAGATTCATCAACAAAATTATGCTCGACGGCAAAAAAGGTGTTGCTGAGCGTATCGTATATGACGCATTCGATCTGATCCATTCCAAGACCGGGAAGGATCCCATGGAAGTGTTCGACGCTGCCATGAAGAACGTAATGCCTGTCCTGGAAGTAAAAGCACGCCGGGTGGGCGGTGCCAACTACCAGGTTCCTGTGGAAGTCAGAGCTGACCGGAAAACCACTCTGGGTATCCGGTGGCTGGTCAACTATTCCCGCCTGCGCGGTGAAAAGACCATGTGCGAACGGGTTGCCGGCGAACTGATGGATGCCGCCAACAACACCGGCGCTTCCGTGAAGAAACGCGAAGACACGCACAAGATGGCTGAAGCAAACAGAGCTTTTGCTCACTATCGTTGGTAAGATTCCTTAAGGAGGAGTAATTCGTGGGTAGAGAGTTTCCCTTAGATAAAATTAGAAACATCGGTATCATGGCTCACATCGATGCCGGTAAAACTACGACCACGGAACGTATCCTGTTCTACACCGGCAAGACGCACAAGATCGGTGAAGTTCATGATGGGGCTGCCACCATGGACTGGATGGTCCAGGAACAAGAACGTGGTATTACGATTACTTCCGCTGCTACGACCTGCCATTGGAAAGGCCATTCCATTAACATCATCGACACCCCGGGGCACGTTGACTTCACCGTTGAAGTAGAACGTTCCCTGCGTGTACTGGATGGCTCTGTGGCTGTATTCAGCGCCAAAGGCGGTGTTGAACCCCAGTCCGAAACCGTATGGCGTCAGGCGGAAGAATACAACGTCCCCCGTATCGCTTATGTAAACAAGATGGATACCACCGGGGCTGACTTCTTCAACGTAATCCAGATGATGAAAGACCGTCTGGGTGCCAACGCAGTTGCCATTCAGGTTCCCATGGGCGCTGAAGACAGCTTCGTAGGCCTGATCGACCTGGTAAAGATGCAGGCCATCATTTACGGGGACAAGCTGGGCAAGGATGAAGAATTCGAACCCATCCCTGAAGAATACGTGGAAGAAGCCCAGAAATACCGCCAGATCCTGCTGGAAGCCGTTGCGGAAAGCGACGACGACCTGATGGAAAAATATCTGGAAGGTGAAGATCTGACTGAAGAAGAAATCAAAGGCGCCATCCGGAAGATGACCTGCCAGTGCAAGCTCTTCCCTGTGACCTGCGGTTCTTCCTACAAGAACAAAGGCGTACAGCCGCTGCTGGATGCCATCATCGACTACATGCCCTCTCCTCTGGATGTGCCCGCCATCAAAGGGACCAACCCGGAAACCGGGGAAGAAGAAGAACGGCCTTCCGATGACAACGCTCCTTTCGCAGCTCTGGCCTTCAAGATCGCTACCGACCCCTATGTGGGCCGTCTGGCATTCTTCAGAGTGTACTCCGGTACCCTGACCGCCGGCTCCTATGTCTACAACTCCAACAAAGACAAGAGAGAACGGATCGGCCGTATCCTGCGGATGCACTCCAACCACAGAACGGAAATCGAAGAAGTATTTGCCGGGGACATTGCTGCTGCCGTAGGTCTGAAAGACACTGGCACCGGTGATACCCTGTGCGACGATAAAGCTCCCATCATCCTGGAATCCATGGTGTTCCCTGAACCGGTTATCTCCGTGGCCATCGAACCCAAGACCAAGGCTGACCAGGAAAAAATGGGCATCGCCCTGGGCAAGCTGGCTGAAGAAGACCCCACCTTCCGTGTCCGCACGGATCCGGAATCTTCCCAGACCATCATCTCCGGGATGGGCGAACTTCACCTGGACATCATCGTTGACCGGCTGAAGAGAGAATTCCATGTAGACTGCACCGTGGGCAACCCGCAGGTAGCTTACAGAGAAACCATCCGCAAGGAAGTGGAAAGCCAGGGTAAATTCGTACGGCAGTCCGGTGGTAAAGGGCAGTACGGCGATTGCTGGCTGAAACTGACTCCGCTGCAGCCGGGCGAAGGCTTCAAGTTCGAAAACAAGATCGTTGGCGGTGCCATTCCCAAGGAATACATCGCTCCTGTTGAAGCCGGTGTCAAGGAAGCTATGGAAAACGGTGTCATCGCCGGATATCCCATGGTGGATATCGGAGTTACCGTGTTCGACGGCTCCTACCACGAAGTCGACTCCTCTGAAATGGCATTTAAGATTGCCGGTTCCATGGGCTTCAAGAATGGTGCCCTGAAAGCAAACCCTGTTCTGCTGGAACCGTACATGAAAGTGGAAGTCACCATCCCTGAAGAGTACATGGGCGACGTTATCGGCGACCTGAACTCCCGCCGGGGCCGCATCGAAGGCATGGAAGCAAGAAGCGGTGCACAGGTTATCACGGCTTATGTTCCCCTGTCCGAAATGTTCGGGTATGCAACGGACCTGCGTTCCAAGACCCAGGGCCGCGGCAACTACTCCATGGAAGTAGACCATTACGAAGAAGTTCCCAAGAACATCGCGGAAGCGATCATTGCCAAAAATAAGGGAACCGCACAGGACTAATGTCCTGGCATCACTAGGAGGATATCACAATGGCTAAAGAGAAATTTGAAAGAACCAAACCCCATGTTAACATTGGTACCATTGGTCACGTCGATCACGGCAAGACCACTCTGACTGCGGCTATCACCAAAGTCCTGTCCGAAACTCCGGGCTGCAAAGCCACTTTCGAAGCTTATGCCGATATCGATAAGGCTCCGGAAGAAAGAGAACGTGGGATTACCATCAACACCGCTCACGTTGAATACGAAACCGAAACCAGACACTATGCACACGTTGACTGCCCGGG